>Ga0302316_10000153_pt1 | contig 61845 bp, 63 predicted proteins | sample III_Palsa_N3_2_FD_200456 | JGI IMG/M metagenome (GOLD analysis project Ga0302316, IMG submission 200456) | Peat permafrost microbial communities from Stordalen Mire near Abisko, Sweden - III_Palsa_N3_2 | ecosystem: Environmental > Terrestrial > Soil > Palsa > Peat permafrost | place: Sweden...
AGATTCGCCACGCGCAGCGCTTCCGGCCCCATCGACGCGCCGCGATGCCCGGCGCCAATGTCGGTCGGTACACCTATCAATGAAACGGTCTTGCTGCTCATAACGTATGTGCCTGGCTGCCGAATCATGGCAGGCGCCAGACGGCAGGCACAAACCATGAAATCGATGTCGGTTGGCGGGCGGCGCTGATCCCATGTCAATACTTCAAAAGCAAAGATTGTCGCTTGAGAAAGTAGCGAAAGTTGTAGCAGAACCTGCCCGTAAGCTGCTGAAGTTTAGCGGATTCCGGCAAAGGCCGCTCCGCCCATCGGGCGAAAACAAATCTTCCACAGTCAACCCCACCCGAAAGCGGATTTGGCCGTCACACGCTCTTTCCAGACGATGGGATTTGATCTGCGGGAATATTTTCGCAAAGGAGCGGTCATGACTATGCATTATTTGCAGCAAGCACTCGTTTCAGCCCTGCTCGTGGGCAGCATGGGCACCGCCATAGCCCAGTCGAATACCGCTGGCGATGCAAAGAGTAGCCTTAGCGCTGCAGACACGGTTTTCATCGAGAATGCCGCCAAGGGTGGCATGGCTGAAATACAGATGGGCAAGACGGCCGTTGGCAAATCCACCGATGACAAAGTGAAGGCGCTGGCGCAGCGCATCGTCGATGACCATACCAAGGCCGATGCTGCGCTGCAGACCCTCGCCGAAAGCAAAAAAGTGAGCTTTCCATCTGACCCAGCAAAAGACGCACAGAAGGAAAACGACAAGCTGCAGTCCATGAAAGTCAGCGGCTTTGATCAGGCCTGGTCGAAAGCGATGGTCAAGGATCATCAGGATGCGATAAAAATGTTTACCCAGGAAGGCAAGGACACCAAGGACACAGATATTCAACAGTTTGTAAAATCCAACCTGCCCACGCTCAAGTCACACCTCGAGGCGGCTCAGCAGCTGGCAGCGGTGCCTGATGCACGCGACCAGGCGATGGATCAGTCAACCAAATCGATGAGCAGCATCATGGACAGCACGCCTGCTGCCACCGCGACCGCAGCCACAGTAAAGGCGCCCGTGGTTCCAGCGACCACAACGGCAGCTCCGAGCGCAAAGCATTAGATCCCGAAGCGCGTACTTAATTAACGGGTAGCGCCGACGATGACGGTCTACGTAGACAGCCTCCACAATTACGGCTGGATAGTGCATGGGCAGCTTACTCCGAGCTGCCACATGTTTACCGATACGCTTGATCTCACCGATCTGCATGCCATTGCGTCGCAGATCGGCATGCGTATCGAATGGTTTCAGAACAAGGTTGCAGCCCCGCACTATGACCTGAAGCCGGATCTTCGCGAAGCCGCTGTCAGAGCCGGAGCGGTAGCCGTAGACCGGAGAACAGCGGCGCTTATCTGGAAGGCGCGAAGAGCGTTGCTGAGAACGGCTGCGAACGATTTGCCACCACCGGAAATGTCATGAACTGGTCTGGTGGAATATCAGGATGGCGCCAGCCTGCTTGCCTTGATCATCACTGATCGGCATGACATCCCCCCTCCCCCTCACGCTCGACCCGTCCGCCTACGCGTTGCACCACTTAGCGCCCAGGATCGTCAAATATCGCCGCGTGCGCCAGCAGCAAGCCGCTTGAACGGTACGGTTGGCTGTCTTCGGTAAACAAGCCGTGCATCGGGCTGTAGTCATTCGGAAGTACGTCCATCAAATCATTATCGGCTGGAATGATCTCTGGGCGGGCTACGGTCAAGCCGGACAGGATAAGAAGCTTTGCTGCGCCCCATATGATGCTCAGTCACGCCCGGCAGAGTCCGATATCAATCCATAATGGTTCGGCTGTAGACGCATCACTAGCGAACGTCCGCCGGCCTTGGCAGAAATCTTGCTTCAACACCTCATCAAAAATGATGAGCACATGGAATGTTGAAGTATGCCGGCCTGTCGATATGCCTTTGCCTTATGGCGCTTGGGCTGAACCAGGTCTTTGCCAGTCAAACCGCCGCACAGCAGTATGCTCAAAAAAGCGCGCTCAGCGTCACAAATGGTTCGAATACGCCTGCCAAGAAAGCGAAAAAAGCTGGCTGGTGGAAATTATAAGAATTCTTTCATCGAGCGCTTCAACGCATCGTCTAACGGGTACGGCGCATTCGCTTTCAAGTCGTAAGTACTGAAGGAGCAAGCCATGTACAAGATTCGAAAAGAGTTAGGACCCGATCTGCCTCAGATCGCGTCGAAATCTCGCCGAGAGCTGAGTGTCATGCTGGCGAAGCTGGATGAGGCCATACCGCGGCTAATTGCGCAGAACCCGGACAATGCCGACTTCATGCCGTTGTTTGCACATCGTGCAGATGTCATTGCCATGCAGGCCGATGCCGTAGACCACCAATGGCTGATAGCTCGCGTCGACGGGCTGCTCGAGAAGAACGGTATGCTGGATGAAGAGTACTTGCTACCTCATAATTTGTAAGCCAAACCATTTGGGCGCGTTTTCGCGAAAAAGCCCGTACGCGGAGAGCCATCTAAAAAGTTGACAGCTTTAATCAGGCGTCATAACCAGAGAACAGTTTCTGGCCGTAACAATCTGACTGAAGAGAGTTTGCTGGAACGTGGCGCCGAACAGAAATCGTAGCCAAAACTACCCAGCCGGTACGGCATCGCGTGTTTTAGTAGCCATGCCGGATATCCGCTACCGCACAGATCCGGCCCAACCGTGACGCCACCACCAGCGATTGCCTGGACTATTCGAGCAGATCGCGTCGTTCCGCGCACCATTCGCACGATCCGGACGCTTTGCGTCCAGGCGATAGTGCCTACGTCTCTTTTTTTGCCTCACTACGGACACATGCCGCGTTAGCTAGCATGCCGCGTTAGCTAGCATGCCGACCGTTTCGCAAGAGCTCGAGAGGGTTTGAACGCACATGGAAAAGCCAAAGACAGCAAGAATGAGATCGCCGGCTGCCTTCTTGAGCTGAGATTACGTAGCAATCCAGCCCGTGAATTCGCAAGTCACACTTGCAGCGCCTTAATCACCAAGGAGCCGAGACATGCCTATGATTCCGTGGTTTAGGTAAGCAAAGGCCATACCATCGATACCAAATGGCCAAAGACGATCAAGACATGTGGCAAACTGATAGTCATCATGAGATCCAGTTCACAGACAAAACGCCAACCATCGATGAATGATCGCCAACCGGTCTGAAGCACCGACGAGGGGGGAGCACACGGATGAGTCTGTTTCTAATCGGCCTATTTATAGGCTTGAGCATCGGGACATGCCTGGGGTTTTTAATTCACGGCATGCTTGGAGCCATGCGCAACGAAACTCAAACGGCAAATGCTGACTATCGCCGCTCAAGTGTTTCGGATGATTCTTCAGCAGTGATGCGTGGGACGGCAACGACGCTTTCCAGCGCTACGCGTATGAGTGTTGCAACCGCTCAGCAAAGTACCCGGTTCCAAAGAAACAACGCGCTACCCATCGAGATCCCGTATCTACCGCCGCGAAGAGAGTGATACGGCAATCGCCTCTCTTGAGTGGCTCGGCTGGAAACGTGCCGACTGACGCACTGGAGTCCAGTATCGCCACTCGTGAGGAATGTCGCATAAAGCATTTGGCATGCCCGGATTATCCCGTTGCCTAGGGTTTTTCGATAACTGGGGTGAACAGCAAATCCTGGTAATCCCAACTGAAGTCGGCCAGCGGCGAAATGGCCTTCATCTTTATCTGGTCGACCCTCCCATCGGGCTTGAGGCTGAAGGTGACTTCGGCATCTTCGTAGCCCGGCGTCGTGAAGTGGGTCCGGAAAGTGTCGTATTGAACATGTTCGAGTGCACCGGCCAGGCTTGGCGAGCGATCAAAGCTGATCTTCAATCCGCTCTCGACCTTGCTGATCGTGATCGTACCGTACCAGGGATCAGCGTACACACCGACGTAGCCGGCCAGTGGCAACGAGGGGCCCCGATCCGGATGGCTCGCCATCTTGCCTGTCGCTAGCACGTGCAGGGCCTCGACCTCTTCCTGCTGCTGTACTTCTTTGTAGTTGGCGATCCAATCCGGCGACGGCAGGCCCAAGTAAGTGTCCAGAAGGTGCTCGCGCATGGCAAACAACGTGCCCGTGTCCTCCGAATTGATCATCACGGCAAAGGCGACATGCCTATCCGGAATAATTACCACCGCCGAGATGCCCCCCAACACGCCACCGAGATGGGTGATGATGTTGTGGCCGCGATAGTCGCTCACCTCAAAGCCGAACGCGTAAGCCTCGAACTGTGGCATGGCCAAGGCCAACGGCGGCGGTTCCGGCGTGATCGGTATCAAGGTTTGCGGAGTCCACAGTGCTGCGGATGCTGCGTCGCTGAAAAGGGATTTGCCATCGGGCATGACACCGTGATTGAGCTGCACCTGTAGCCACTTCCCCATATCATTCGCGCTGCTCATCAGCGCACCAGCCGGTGCAAAGGCATCCCCCGTCATCACACTGGTCAGAACGGATTGCTTCCCAAAGCCACGCACCGGGCTGGAAATCTTGGCGTGTAGCGACGTCTGGTCCGGCACCTCGGCATCGATGCTCACTTGAGTGTCTTGCATCCCCAGTGGATCCAGGATGTGCTGCTGCACAAAATCCTCCCAACGCTGCCCGCTGACAGCTTGCAGCAGCTGCCCCGCCACGATGTAGAGCACGTTGTCGTAGTCATACCTGGCCCGGAACGAGTGCACGGGTTTCAGATAGCGGATCGCATGCACAAGTTCGGCGCGCGAGCGATTGGTCTCGGGCACGAGCATCAAGTCGCCCTCACCCAGTCCTAGACCGCTGCGATGCGCGAGCAGATCGGTGATGGTCATTTCGCTAGACGTGTAAGCGTCGTACATGCGAAAGCCCGGCAGCTTGTCCTCGACAAGGTCACTCCAGTGCAGTTTGCCCTGATCGACCAGCATGGCCAGAGCGGTGCTCGTGAATGCCTTGGTGTTGGAGCCAAGCGGAAAAATCGTGTGTGCGTCCACCCGCGCTGACGTACCAAGCTTTCGTACGCCGTAAACATGGGTTGAGATGTCTTTGCCATCCACGATCACCACCGCCATACCCGGCGTATCGAAAGCCTTCATGGCCTTGGCGGCGTATGCATCGAGTGTTATCGGGCTAGAGTACGCTGGCGGCGTAGCGGTTAGCGCCGAAAGGGGCCATAGCAATCCCGTGACCCCAAGCAGAACCAGAACCATGCGCCAGCGAGCGACTCCACGTCGCTGGTGCAGAAAACGGGCGCGCATCGGTCTGATCATCAACTTGTCCTCCAACGATGCAACCTGCATGAGGTCTGACGCGCTCGACCTCGTGACCGTGTTTGCTCCAAGTCGCATGGCATGAAGGAAGGCCGTCAGGACTTGGGTGGGGAACGGCGCTGGCGTGGTGTACGGCTGACTTTTCCATGCACGACAGCCTTGGACGTGCGATCGCCGGCGACCGGTGCCTCGACATAGCCCACAAATTTCTGCCGTTGTTGCGTGATGTCGCCGATGCGCTCGAATCTGTCCCCCATCTGGTGAGTCACTGCACCGATCAGCAGGCTGAAAAGGCTGTTGGCCGCGCTGAAGTTGTGCCAAGCCCGATGCTCATCGATGGGCAGCATGAGCACATGGTCGGTGAGCTGACGCGCCCAGTAGCACTGCGTGTCGGTAATGATCACCAGCGGAATACCGCGTTGAGCCACTTCTTCAGCCAGTAGGCGGAAGTGACGCGAGTAGCGACGGAAGTCGATCAGCACGACGCAGCTATTTTTGGTCGAGTCGAGCAGGACATCGGCATACGCACCATCGAGCCCATCGGCAAACGACGTGCGCGGCTTGACGTGCTGCAGCAGGCTCGCAAAGCCGATACCCAAGAAGCGGCCGTGGTGAAAGCTGGCCACCGACACCCGGTCGGCATTGACCAGCCTGTCCACGATGGACGTCCATTCCTTGCCGTTAGTCAACGCATGGGCCGCGGTGAGTCCGCGAATTTCCGCCTGCAAGCTCTCGGAGGGGGATGCAGCATCGCCGTCTCCCGCGCTGCCATAAAGCTGCATCCACGAAACGCCGCCGCGCAACTCCTTCTTCAGCTCGCCGAGACCTGCGTAACCGAGGTTGCGCAGGAATCGACCCACGGTCATCGGGCTGACATCGACGCGCTTGCCAAGGGATGCCGCCGTCTCAAACGGTATGCTGTCGATATTCTGCAGCAAGTGAGCGGCGATTTTCTGTTCGGCCGTGGTAAAAGTCTCCCACCTGCTTTTCAGTTTTTTCTTTATATCCTTGGTCATCTTCTTGTACTCACCGGGTCATCGCCATGGCCGGGTCTATTGCTCCATGTCTTTCCACATCACCCAGCCGACGACCAAGCATATACAGGAGTGACGCGGAGATACCGGCCACCGCCCCGATCAGGACGAAGAACCATCCGTGGGAAAGGACGCTCCATAACGTACCAAGCGCACCGGCGAGCAAATTGCCGAAGAAACCGGCAAAAAACCACGTAGCAATGCTGGTGGCGCGAAATCCTTCCGGCGCCAGGCGACCAAACAGCGCCAGCCCGACCGGCAGGATATAGAGCTCGCCGATGGTGAACAGCACGAACCAGACGAACAGCCAAAGCCAGCTCGCTCGCGTACCATGCGCGTCGCTCCATGCAGCAACGATCCCCAGCGCAACGTAGGAAACACCGACGATGGCCGCGCCGAACGCCATCTTGCCCAGTAGCGGTGTTTCCACGCCACGTCGGGCCAGACGCGTCCAACGTGCCACCAGGAAAGGAGTGAACGCGAACACCGCCAGCGAGTTGATCGACTGAAACCAGGTCATCGGTATCACCCACCCTGACGCCAGCTGGCGGTCAATGCCGGTGTCGGCCCACAGGGCAATGGTGTTGCCGTTCTGCTCGTAGGCGCCGCGGAATACCACCACGATTGCGGCAATACCGATCAACAAGGCGAAGCGATCACGCGCGGCGCGATCCATCGGTGGCTTGGCTGCTCGCATGGCGGCGCCGCGCGCCGGTTCGGGAGGAAGGTAGCGGCGACCGCCTAGATAGATCACCAGCGACAGCAGCATGCCGACGCCGGCGGCGGCGAAACCCCAGTGCCAGCCATAAACCTCACCCAGCGTGCCGCATACCAGCGGGGCGAGGAAGCCACCCAGATTGATGCCCACGTAATAGATGTTGTAGGCGCTCTTGCTGCGTATGTCGCCATCGCGATAGAGACCCTCGATCTGGCTGGCCAAGCTGGGCAGAAACAGCCCGTTGCCCAGCGCAATCGTGATCAGCGCCGGATAGAACAACGCCTCGGAGGACATCATGAAATGACCTAGGGCCATCGCCGCACCGCCGATCACCACCGCATTGCGCTTGCCGAGCCAGCGGTCCGCCAGCATGCCGCCGAATACCGGCGTGAAGTAGACAAAGGCCGCATAGGCGCCGTAGACCAGCGAGGCATATTCCTGGCTCATGTCCAGGTGCTTGGTCATGTAATAGACCAGGATCGCCCGCATGCCGAAGAAGGAGAACATCTCCCACATTTCGGTGAGGAACAGCACGGACAACCCGCGCGGATGGCCGAACCAGTCGCTGCCTCTTGTGGGAGTCAATTGGTCCGACATGATGCTCACTGATCTCGCCGGGTAGGTTCAGCGGCCACTACGCCACCTCCAGCTGGGGTGAGCCCCACAAGATTGGTGGGCACCAGATCTTGCCGTCTTCGTAGACCGCCGCAGGCGTGCGGTCGCGGGTCAGGAACACCGGCCCGTCGAGATCCACCACGTTGCACAGCTGGCCCACCACGAACGCCGGCGCCATCGCCAGCGAAGAGCCGGACATGTTGCCGACCATCAGCTCGAAGCCCAGTTTGCGCGCCTCGTCCGCGAGTGCCAAGGCCTCGGTCAGGCCGCCGCACTTGTCCAGCTTGATATTGATGATGTCAACGCGACCAACCATCTTCTGCAGGTCGCTGCGATCCTGCACGCTTTCGTCCGCCGCGATGCGGATTGGGCATTCCAGCCCATCGAGCCATGCCTCGCTGCCGATCGGGAACGGCTGCTCCACCACATCTACCCGCGCCTCCACCAGCGTCGGCAGGAGGCGCGAGAAGGACTCGCGCGTGAAACCCTGGTTCGCGTCGACCATAAGCCACACGTCCGGCCGCGCCGCACGCACCGCAAGCACGCGCTGGGCGTTGAGATCGTCGTCCGTGAGCTTCAGCTTGATCGCGCGAGCACTGGCATAGCCGGTCGCGCGCTCGGCCATGACGTCAGGTTCTTCAGCACCCACGGTGAAGGTGGTCAGCAACGGCTGCGGTGCATTTTGCGCCGCCAGCTCCCACACGAATTTGCCGCTGTGCTTGGCTTCCAGATCCCACAGCGCACAGTCGATCGCGTTGCGCGCGCCGCCGGCAGGCAACAACTGCTGCAGATCCTGGCGCGTCATGCCCGCCTCGATCCTGGGTCGCAGCGCCTCGATCTGCGCCAGCATCGAGGTCGGCGTGTCGTGCTTGTAGTAAACGCCCAGACCCTCACCACGACCGACCATGTCGCCGTCATGAAGGGTGACCACCAGCGCTTCGAAGTCGTTGAAGGTGTAGCCGGTGATGTGGAAAGGAGCCTTCGTCGGCCACTTCTCGATGTTCGCCTGCAGTTGCAGGCGAACTTGTCCATTACTGTTCATGAATACTCCGGATGTTTCGACAATCGTTCGACCACTGAACGGACATCAATAGCTAGCGCTGAAGCTGATCAGCCCGAACACCACGATGAACCAAGCCAGATAGATGGCCGCCAACGCCAGCAGTGTTTCGCCGACGCGTACCCACCGACTGCGCCGAGGCGCGGTCCAGGCACGCACAGCATGGATAACCACCGTGACTGCGCCGATCAGTCCCAGAACGCCGAGGACATAAAGCAGATAAAGCCAAGGCGTAATCGTGCCTTGCACCAGCGGCACCGCATTGGTCGCGGTGAGCACCATAAGCAGCACCAGCCAGCCAAGCACGACGACGAACAGCGCCAGCGTGCCCAGCCGCGACAGGCTGCGCGAACGCAACTGCGCGATAGTCAGCTCCAGCCTCTGGTGGTAATGCTTGCGCACGCCCCTGCCGATCGGCCAACTCAATAGCGCGACAAGGACGACCAATGAAGACAGCACTAACAACCAGCGCACCGAACCCAGTGACTTCAAGCCCGATACTGGCTGGAACACGAACACCGGCGGCTCTGCATCCGTGGCCCAGTAGCGAATGGCGCCTTGCCCGTCGGTCACAAACTGCAACTTTGCGGTGCCGTTGACTTCGCGGTAACTCAGCGGCGCTACCTCCTGCCAGTGCAGCGGCGCGCCCGCATCGTTGGTCAATGCCGACACCGTGATGGTGTCGTCCGGCTGTGCCGCCACATTGACCTGACTCAACAGGTAGAGCGCGCGCATCGCACTGTCATTACGACGGCTGGACTCGTACCAGCCAGCCACCCGCGCCGCATCGGCCTTGGCGCTCGACGTGGTTGGCTGCGATGGCACGTGGTAAGGAAAATAGCGGTCGAGGAAGGCTCGGAACAGTGCGGCCCGGATCACTCCGGCGCCACCTTCATTGCCGGCGCTGTTCATCGAAATGAAGAAGCCGACATGCGCGTCGAGCAATAGATGCAGATCGCTATGGAAGTAGTCCAGGTCGCCGGCATGGCCGACGATGCGCTGCCCTTGACTGCTCTCCTGGTAGAAGCCCAGATCGAATCCGTTCAAACCTGGTGCCGCGGTGCGTTGCGGACTGTGCATCAGCGCAACCGTCGCCGGCTCAAGAATCTGGGCGCCGTTGTAACTCCCACCCTGCAGCTGCGCGATCATGAAATGCGCCATGTCGATCGCGGTGCTGCTCAGGCCGCCGGCAGGCGCGGGGTTGACCAGCTCGAACTGCTGCAGCTGGCCATCGGAGGCGGTTATGTAGCTCTTGGCTATCAACGAGGCCCACGTTGCAGGCAGCGGCTGGTCGAAGGTCGAGTGCTGCATGTCCAGCGGCACGAAAATATGCTGCCGTACATAATCCTCGAAGCGCTGCCCCGACACCCGCTGCACGATATAACCCGCCAATCCGCAACCATAGTTCGAATAAGCGACGATCTCGCCCGGCGGAAAGATGCGTGCCGGGAGGTGGGTTTTAAGATAGTCGTCCAGGACGACTTGCTGGGCTCCAACGTTGATCAGGCCCCGCGCCGTGTCCTCAAACCCTGGCGTGTGCGTCATCAGATCGCGCAGCGTGATCGGTTTGCCGTCACGCGGCGGAATCGCGAAGTCGAGGTAGTCGTTGATGTTGCGATCGAGATTAAGCTTGCCCTGCTGGACCAGCTGCATCACCGCGGTCCAGGTGAACAGCTTGGACGTTGAGCCTGGACGGAACAGCGTGGTTTCCGGCGACGGAGGCGCGCGCGTTTTCAGGTCGGCGTAACCATAGCCCTTGGCGAAAATGATCTTGCCGTCCTTGACCACCGAAATAACCGCTCCGGCCACGTCGCCGCGTTGGAGCGCGAAGGGCATCAGGCCATCGAAGAACGTCGAGAGATCTTCGCCCGTCAGCGCAGGCGGCGTGCCGGTTGCATTGGTATCCGTGGTCGAGCCCGTACCGACAGCCGTTGCTGAAGCCGGTAGCGGTGCTGACGTCGCGGCTGCCGGGCTCAGCGGTTGCGTCACCTGCGCCGACGCAATGCCGATGGCGCAGGTGACGACAAACGCCGCAAGGATTTTGATGTAGCGATTCATGCGTGAACACTCCAGTGGCGAGGGGTCGGCCTGCTCAGAAGTCATAGGTGACAGTGACGCCCACCGTGCGCGGTGGCACGTAAGACGCCGCGAACGGGCTGCCTTGCGGGTCGATGGTCTCGGACGTGAGCGAGGTGATACCGCGCTGGTTGGTCAGGTTTTTGACGTAGGCCTGGACGGTCCAAGCGCCATAATAGGAACCCGCATGCAGATCGATGCCGTGATAGCCGGGCGCCGTCAGGCGTGGCCCAGGAACGGGGAGAAAATCGGTCTCTCTCTCGCCCACATAGTTGTAGCTGGCGCCGGCAGAACCCGACCAGCCACCGTCCAGCGGAAAGTCATAATCGACGCCCACGGTGCCATTCCATTTAGGCACCCACGGCAGCCGATCGCCGTTGTACCCATACAGACCCGGCGGCGTATCCGCCGTCAGTTCCGCATCGGTATAGCTCGCGTTGGCCGACAGCACCAAGCCACGGACCGGCGTGTACTTCCAGCTGGCTTCGAGGCCCTGGCTCTTGGCCTTGCCACCATTACCGAGAAAACTGAAACCGCCGGCGGTGGAGGTGAGCTGGATCTGATTCCAATTGATATAGAAAACGTCAGCATCGAAGGTCATGCGTTGATCGAGCAGCGTGGATTTGAAGCCAAGCTCATAGCTGGTCAACTTGTCCGGTTCAAAACTCACCGGCGCCCCCAGACCCGGCGGTACGCCCACATTGGGACCACCCGGCCGAAAGCCGGAGGCGACTCGGATATAGGCCATCAGGTCGTCGTTGAACTTGAAGCTGGGATTGAACAGATAGGTGGTGGGACTGTCCTTGCTTCGTGTGGTGAAATCGACAGGCCCAACCAGCAGACCAGAGCCGGTTTGCGTGAACGTGGTTTCGTCGTTGCTGTGGCGCGCACCCACCAGCACGCTCAACTGCGACGTCGCATGCCAGGTCAGATCTGCGTACTCGGCCCATTCCTTGAAGATGCCTGGCCCCACGTCGATCGTCCCCAGCGGGGGTAGCGCGAGCGGTACACCGGTACTGGCATCGAAGCCTTCCACGTTCTGCTGATTGGTGGTGCTTTCACGCGTGTAGAACAAACCGACGCGCCATTCCAGCATTTGATCTTCTGGCGACTGCAGCCGGAGATCCTGGGTAAATTTGCCCAGGGTGATCGGATCAGTAATGGAATAGCCGCCATCGGTCAGTCCGAAGGAAGGATTCAGGACTGGCCCGTAGGCGGCGGTCACATCCTGATCCGAGTTGACTCGCTGCGTGCTATAGCTAGTCGAGGACACCAGTTTCGCCCAACCGAAATCGGCGTTGACGGAGGCGTCATACAGGCGGTACTGGATCTTGAACAGGCCGGTCCCGGCCGCCCTGCTCTGCTTCTGGTAACCATAGAGCGGCAGCAGCGTGGCTGGATCCACTTCGACGCCCGTGTTTGCCAGCCCATCACTGCTGAGATTCTGAGCCAGTGCCGACAAGCTCACTGATACCTTGTCGGTGGGCGTCCACAGCAATTCCGCGCGGCCACCGTTGACCTTGGCCTCGTTGACTTCCGACTTGCCGGTATTGATGTTGTCGATATAGCCCGGGTCGGTGCGGTTGTAGGCATTGACGCGCAACGCCAGCGTGTTCTCGAGCAATGGCACGTTCAACATCGCGCGCTCGCTGAACCCATCGCCGCCGCCGGCCACACTGCTGTATCCACTCGAAACATAGCCAAAGGCGCGCGTGGCATCCGGTGGAACGGTGACGAATTTGACCAGGCCACCAAGCGAGTTCGAGCCATAGAGCGTGCCTTGCGGCCCACGCAGTACTTCAACGCGCTCCAGATCGGCGGGATCGAGATCAGGAGTCAGCAGTCCACCACCGGCATAGACCGTACTCGACCCGTAGGGTGCATCGTCGATATAGGTACTGACCGCGGAGTTCGCCTGACCGCTGCCGGAGGTGATGCCTCGTAGCACGAGCTGGGTCTGACCTTCCGCGGTTGAGATGACATTAAGGCCGGGCACTTGGGTGGCGTAATCGGCAAAGCTGTTGGCGCCCTCGCGCCGAAGATCGTCCGCAGAGATGGCTGATACCGCCATAGGAACGTCTTGCAGTTTTTCTGCGCGCTTGTTGGCCGTGACCACGACGGCTGGCAGGTTCGTGGTTTGCTTGTCTTGAGCCGTCGCCTTTTGCCCTTGCGATGCGTCCGGTGCCGGAGCGGTCGCGTCACTTTGCGGCGCACTCGGCAGGCCAGCGGCTTCGGGTGATGGATTGCCCACGCCGAAAGCAAGGGCACATGGTGCAACGCCAGTTGAGCCGATCAAGGCAACGGCGACGGCTGTACAGACGACACGCCGACTATGCTGAAGATCCCGATGCTTCATGACGTTCTCCCCACGTGATAAGCGAATGGCTAGCTCAGAAACATTGTTATGTTATTATCATTTACGTGTCAATGATATTTTTATATCTATCTCGTCTGGGCAGCGCAACAGCGATGTTTCGGCGTCTAGTTCGGCAAGCCCACAACAGCCCGATGTCCGCGGCGTGCGAGGTTGGGAGTGAATGAACAGTTGTTGCGGCCTTCTCCCTGATGGGGTGTGCCCCATGCTCGAAGTCAGACCAGCACGCGAAGGCTTCATCGTGTTCGATGCCTATGAGCAAGAACCGATCATGCGTTTTGATAGCAGTGACGGGCCGCCGACCTCGTGGCCGAACTGGTGACCGCCGAATCGCTGCATAGCCTCGGACCGGTATACGTCCGGTTGTTAGCCGGACCGAGCGCAGATAAGCTCCAGACGGATCAGGGGGTTGTGCTTGGATCTTTGCAGGCGATCACGGATGTATAACCGGACCCAGGGGTCCATCTATTAGGTAGTTAGGCCTCATAAATGGAAGATCTGAGCCGCCCACCAACTAAGATCGAGCGCCTTTTGGCTTCACTTCTGTCGGCCGTGGCTACTCTCATCTTCGGCGCAGTCTCAGTCTTCATTTTTAGCAGCGTGCCCGTTTCGTATACGGCGCTCGCTATCTTCACGGTTCTGTTTATGGTTAGCGCCGTTATGTTCTGCAGGGCTGCTTTTACTGCACGGCGGCGTCTTTCAAACAAAGAGCTGTCTCGTCTCGCTTGGGTGCTGGTAATTGGTGGCGTCGCTTGCGCGGCGCTTGCTTTGCTTTTTGGCTCGGGCACGCACCGCCTATTGCTCTTAGGCTCAAGCCTCTCTTGTGTCGCGTATGGGCTTGCGGGCCTTCGTGGCCGCGCGCGATGATGCCTAACATCTCGTTCAAGGCGGACGGCTTCGCCGCCGCTTAACTCCAGCGTTAGGTGCTAATAAGGATCGTCGAGCAATGATAAGCAAGCGATACATTCCAATCGCCGTGCTGCTCGTATCCATACCTTTCTGGTTGCTTGCCGCTGCGAACTACCCAGGAGGCACCATTTGGGACGCGGACTCTCCGGGGTTTAGTTTCACGGCTAATTACGTGTCCTCACTGTTTCAGCCGCGTGCTTTGAACGGCGTGGATAACGCCGCGCGGCCCTTCGCTTTTGTGGCAATGCTGTTATATGCAGCTGGCGCCGGCTACATGTTCTGGATCATCTCCACTGCTTATCCAAAATCTGCGGCGAGCAAGACCGTTCAGATTTTCGGAGTCGGATCGATGGTTTATGCGTTTATCGCTGTCACAACACCGATGCACAATGTGTTGGTGATTGTCGCCGCAATATTCTTCGCAATCGGGTGCGCAGGAATGTTGATTTTGCTCTATCGAGTTCGCGCGCATAAGCTTGCATTACTCGGCATCTTCAACCTACTTTTGCTGGCCATACTTACGGCAACTACCAAAGGGAACTTGCTCGTCAAACTTGGTCCTGGCTGTGAATGGTTACTCTTTCTAAGCGAGGCTTTGTGGGTAGCGTTTGTATACTTTGGCGCAACCGCGCCTAACAATTCGTCCAAGCGGACGCGCGTGCCTCGCGCCGCTTAGTTCCAGCGTTAGGCCGCACACAGGCTTCATGACTGCCATCAATTCCCAGAAGGGAGCACCATGGCTAAGTACCTAATCTCTTTTCCAAGCGCTGCAATGGTTGTGCCCGATGGCGAATGGGGAGAGGTAGGCAGCAACGCGCACGCTGTGATTGATGAGGCGAAAGCCGCCGGTGTTTACGTCTTCGGCGGCGGAATCAACGAAGACGTACCGCCCGTGCTCGTCTCTGCTGACGGCTCGGTTGCAATGGGCGGCTATCCTTGGGCGCACACGCTCGACGGCGGCTTCACCGTGTTGGAATTGCCTTCGCGCGACGAGGCCATCGCGTGGGCGGCGCGTATCGCCAAGGCCTGTCGGTGCGACCAAGAACTGCGCGTCTTCGGGTTCGACCCGCAGTCCTAAGGGCAGCACTGAAATGGCGCGGCGTGCTTTATATCGATGGGCGGCCGGCGTGATCTCCAACTCGAGCACGATTCACAACCGGCATCGCAGTTTTATGAAGTTTCAGTACTCTCTTATGCCCTTATGTAATAGAACTCACCTCGTGGTAATGGACCACACATGTGGGGATTTTCATGAAGATCTTTTCCACGGCCTCAGCGGCCGCGTTGCTTCTCGGCATTAGCGCTCTCATGGCATCAGCAACCGTCCAAGCGTCAGCCCCATGTGGGGCCCCGATTTGCGCCACATGGTGGCAGGAATGCGTACAAGGCAATCAAACAGCTTGCGCAGATTACAGGGGGATATGCACCGCATGTCCGCCACCATCAACCGACAGCGGCACGCCACCGGTGAAGATTGATAGCGAGTCAGATGCGGCATTATCGAATTCGAAACAGGCCGTTCTGACCGCCAAATAAATTGGCTGAAAGGACCCGATGCAAAAAGCCCCGAACAATGTTTCGGGGCTTTTTGTTTGTATCAGGATAATTGGCAACACGAAGCGCCGCCGGTGTCACCGTTGAGCATGGCCGTACCATGCAGTACCCAGCCGCGGTGGATGTCATCCGGTCCCAGCGGCGCGGCAAAGGGTGACCACTCGGCCAGCAGATCAAAGGCAAAGGATTTGGCGCGCTTCGGCTGTCGGGGCATGGCGGCAGCAGTCTCATAGGGTGATGCTGCATGATGTGCCCCAGGGGAATCCGATCATGCCAACGTACGTCATCATGCTCTGCATATTTTCGGTCGTGGCCACTGCCCTAACGATCGAGGGCCACAAAGCGCGAAAGGACGGCGGTGACAGCACTGTGTTCTTCGTCGGCGTGGTGCTATTCGCGGCAATCGCGTTCGAGCTCATAACGGGCATTCGGCTATAGCCGATGGTAGAACTGCGGATAGAAAACACTCATCCAAAAAAGTCATTGGCTTATTCGTATATATTTGGCAGAGGTTCTGATGAGAGCCCGCGCATCTATCGACCGTTTCTTGGGTGAATAATTGTTGCCTAGTTGTTGCCTCAAACCAAAGAAAAAGGCCCCGCATTTCTGCAAGGCCTTGATATTCCTGGTGCCGGCACCCGGATTCGAACTGGGGACCTACTGATTACAAATCAGTTGCTCTACCAACTGAGCTATGCCGGCGAAGGGCTGCGATTCTAGCAGTCGGGTGGCTCTGCTCAAAGCGGTATGTTCAAACTCAGTGGCGATCAAAAGCAGCTGGTGCTGTGCGAGTTGACGCCGCTGGCACGAACGCGGTTACGCCATTCGAATCGGGGACTGTTGTTGGCGACCAGATCGAGCCAGTACTCGGGTACGTTTTCGCTGCGCTCGCTCATGCGGGCCGGAAAACCTGCCGCCACCACTTCATCGCGGCGCTTGCGTGCATTGGCTGGATCCTTGAACAGGCCCAGCGACACGGTATTGGGTTGATCGCCGCTGCTAACGACGAAGTAGTCCCGGACATTGTGCGAGCCTAACTGACGTGCCAGTTCAAGCGCCTGCGCGTGACTGCTGGTCGCCGGCAAATAGACCCAGAAGCCGTTTGGCTGCGTGGTCTGCTCCTGACGCGAACGCATACGCGTAACCTGCGCGCCCAGCGCCTGACGTGCGTTACGTAAATCCTGCGGGGTCGCGAACGGCCCGAGCGCGAGACAGATTTGCGGAACCGGCAGCGAAGGCCGACCTGGCGCGGCGTTCGCTGGCGCCGCGGATGCGGGAGGCGTAACCGGCGCGGTGGAAGATCCCGCGACAGACGATGCGGCAATCGGCGCGGCAACGGTGGCCTCTGGCTGCGGCATTTCCGACAGCAGCCGCAATTCCCGCACGCCTGGGTCGACGGCATTGCCACTGTGCGTATACGGCTGACCAAGCAACAGCCACGCGCCGACCGCAATATTGAGTGCACTCAAAAGAACAAATAGCAGACGCAGAAACATCGAACCCCCTAGCCAAGCGGCCAACCGCATTCTAGATCGACGCGGGTGTCACGACCTGCGTATTTGCCCATACCGCCAGTCCGCGCAGCACGCCATCACGAGTCATTTGGACCGGCAGGGTCAGCAGGGGCTGCAGTTCGATCGCATCGCCACCGCCAAGAATCAGCGTGGGAGAACCTCCGAGGGTTGGCGCCATGCGCGTAGCGAATCTTTCGATGAGAGCCGCCGCTGCCTGCCAGCAGCCGGATGCCACCGCGTCGGCCGTGTTGTCGGCCAGCTCCAGAACGTCGCCCGCTCGCGTCGGTCGCACGCGCGCAGTCGCCTCAAACAGCGAGCGTTGCATCAATTGCGGACCCGGAGCGATCAGCCCGCCAAGATGTTGCCCATCGGCAGCCAGCGCATCGAGGGTAAGCGCCGTACCGGCACTGGCCACTATGCACGGCGCAAATCCATCGGCGTACGCGGCAACCATGGCCAGAAAACGATCGGCACCAAGCCGCTGCGGTTCGGTATACGCATTGCGCACGCCACAGGCACTGGCCGGTGTCTGCATCCAGATGGGTTTGCTGGCAAACAGGCGACTCATCACATTCGCGACCTGCGCCTCACGTGCAGGGTCGACCACCGAAGCCGCAACGATCATGTCGGGTGACGGGAGACCCGTCAGCGCTGACTCCAGCGCCGACTCGAAGCCCTCCTGCCAGTCCAGCGCGCCTTGCGAAAGCCAGCCGCCTGGCTGCAGCATCAGCGCCCACTTCAGGCGGGTGTTGCCGAGATCGAGTAGCAGCCTCATGCGCGGCGCACCGTGACTTCGGCGCTGTCGACCTGAAGCACACTGCCGTCGCGCATGCGCACCTGCAGCGCACCGCGATCATCGACGCCTGCGCCAGTGCCCTCGAACGGTCCTAGTGCGCCACTAAGTTGCAACGGCTGACCATTCAGCATGTCGTGTCGCGCGTATTCACCGGCAAAAACCTCGAAGCCATTGTGCTCGAAAGCCTGCAGACCTTCGATGAGCGCCGAAATCATCGCTGCCGCAACACGATTGCGATCCGGGGGCGCGCCATGCGTCAACGTGGCCAGATCGCTGGCGGGTTGTCCGGCCTGCTCGCGTAGTGCATCGGTAAGCCGAAGATTGAGGCCGATGCCGATGATCGCTGCGCACGGCCCTTGATATTCGCCACTGAGTTCAACCAGAATGCCGCCGAGTTTGCCCTCGAGAGTCAGCAGATCGTTCGGCCATTTCAAACCGGCGCCCGAAATACCAAGGGTTTCCAGCGCACGCATGACGATCACACCAATCGCCAGCGACAAACCACCCAGTGCAGCAAAGCCTTGATCGAACCGCTTGAGGCAGGAAAGATACAGATTGAGCCCAGGCGGTGACAGCCATTGCCGGCCGCGTCGGCCGCGCCCAGCGGTCTGCGTTTCGGCCAGCAACACGCTCAAATCCGTGGCACCGGCACTTCGCCGCTGCAGCTCGCTGGAAGTGGAATCAAGCTCCCAGTGAACTTCCAGCACGCCAAGCTTTTGTGTCGCTGACGCCGGCATCAACGCGCGAATTTGATCCGCATCCAGCATCTGCAGCGGCCACGGCAGGCGATAACCGGAGGCACCGTGTGCTTCGATCGGTACACCGCGCGCGCGCAAAACTTCTATCTGCTTCCAGATCGCCGCGCGGGTGATGCCGGTCTGCGCCGCAAGACCTGCGCCTGAAATCGGCTCGCCCGGAGCCAGTACTGACAACAACTGGGCAGGCTGCATCAGCTGCCTCCGACCATTGGAACGGGCCTGGGCAAATCGCGGCAAACAGAAGACCGAAAGGAAGGAATAGTCATCGTCGCAGTTTAGCCCGGCTTGCGGTCAACGCCGATCAGCACTCGACGACCCGAGTCCACAGCACTGGCATCAGACGGACATTTCTGACACGATCGGGGCTTCGCTTGCGGGTCAGGGAGTTCGATTGCCATGCGCGTCAAACATTGGCTTATCGGCTGTGCAATCAGCTTTGCTGGCATCGGCGGTGCCGCAGCGACGAGTGTGGACAGCCGCGACCTGGACAATTCGCTGCGCGGCGCCGGGGATACCACCGCCAGCGCGCATGACAGCAGTATCGGCAGCGAACCCGGACTGACCCGCGAGAGCGCACCACACGGTGCCAGCAGCGATTCCCGCAAAAACTCCTCCGGCAGCAACAGCGCTGATCATTCCGGCGGCGACATCGCACCGCCCGCACACGCGCAGCAAACCCATCTTGGCTGGCAATCGCTGCTGCCTGGATCCATCCAGTAAGCGTTCCTGGTCATGTCGGGGCGCTGGTGGCAATCCCTGCGAGTTCGGTTCGAACCTCCACCCATCAGTGATCCTTTATGGCGGCGTGGAGTTGCCGGTTGTGCGCTCGCGCGCGGTCTGGATTCGGAGCGGCAACAACGCCTGCGCCGGCTTGCTGCGCTGTTCCTGGCACGCAAACGATTCCACGCCCTCGCCGGCGCGGTACTGGACGACTACTGGCGCCTGTTGATCGCCATGCAGGCATGCCTGCCCGCGCTGCAGCAGGGTGCTGGCAGCCTGCGCGGCTGGCGCGAAATACTCATCTATCCGGGTGAATTCAAGGTACGCGGTGGCCATCACGCCTGCCATAGCAGCGTAGTGCATGCAAAAGACGACACGCGCAGCGTCGATACTTGGGAACGCGGCCCGCTGGTGCTATCACTGGCCGACGTGCAGCTCGACCTGGAGCAACCGTGGGACGGCTACAACGTGGTACTGCACGAGATGGCGCACAAGCTGGATATGCTTGATGGTCCGCCCGACGGCATGCCACCGCTGACGGATATTTCGCGTCGACGCTGGGTCGAGCAGTTTGACCGTGCATACCGCAGCAGGGTCACTACGCCGGCGCACGATTACAGCAATCCGATCAATCATTCTGCAGCCGAGAATGCCAGCGAGTATTTCGCGGTGGTCAGCGAGTTGCATTACTCACGGCCCACGCTATTGCGCGAAGCCGAGCCGGCGATCGCCAATTTGCTGGATGCCTTCTACGGCCCGTCACCGGGGCTTGCAGGCGAAATCTCCAGTGCCGTTTGCGTGCTGAGGAAACCTGCTGCTCGGTGATTTGAATCAGGCCGGCGTCAAGGTCACGCTGAAGCGGGCACCGCCCAATTCCGGTGAGCGATCGACCAACAGCTCACCCTGATAAGCGTGCACGATGTCCTGCACGATCGACAGCCCAATGCCATGGCCCTGCACACGCTCGTCGCCGCGCACGCCACGCTGAAGCACCTTTTCGATCTTGTCCGCCGCGATGCCGGGACCGTCGTCCTCCACGCTCAGCCAAAGGCCCGGCCGCTGCCGGCTGGTCGTTGCCTGCGCCTTTACCACCAGCAGCACGCGATGGCTGGCCCACTTGAACGCGTTCTCCAGCAAGTTGCCCATCAACTCGAGCAGATCGCCCTGCTCGCCGTAGAACACCGCATGCTCATCAATATCGAATTCGCATAGCACATTCTTGGCCGCGTAAACCTTTTCCAGACTCTGCACCAGATCCTCGGCGTGGCCGGCGATCGGCACGGCGCTGGCGAATGTTTGCCGGCCGGAGGTCGCCGCACGCGACAGCTGATAGGCAACCAGATCGTCCATGCGGCGCACCTGATCCAGCACGCCGCTGCGCCGCGATGCGTCGTCGACCGCGGTGGACTCCAGCTGTGAACGGATCACCGCCAGCGGGGTTTTCAGGCTGTGCGCCAGATCGGCCAGTGTATGCCGGTAGCGCGTGCGCTGTTCGCGTTCGTTGTCGATGAAGACATTGATGCGTTCGGTAAGACTGGTGAGCTCCAGCGGATACTGGCTGTCCAGATGCTCGCTATCGCCGCGCTCGACCCGTGTCATGTCGCTGGCCACCTTGCGCAACGGCGTGAGACTCCAGCGCAGCAGCAGAAACTGCAGCACGATCAGCATCACGCCCAGGATCGACAACCACACGAACAACGATTGGCGATATCCCGCATTGTCGCCTTCGAGCTGATCTTCAGTTTGCGCGACCGTCACGGTAAGTCGGACGGACTTTTTCTCTACCGTATCCAGCGCAACGCCGTAGCTGTAGTAGTACAGCCGCCCCATGCGTGTATCGATCGGACCAATGAGTTGGGTGCTTTCGCCAGGCTCAAGGGATTTCAGAAAAGTGAAGTCGCGGCCAATCGCCGACGATGACTCCCAGCGATACCCACCATCGCCGGTGGCGATCGCGTAAAGGCCTGAACCGGGTCGCGAGAAGTCCGGATTCGGCAACGTATCCGGCGGCAGCAGCTTGCCGAACCGGTTGACGTCGAAGTTGGTTATCAGCGCAATGGTGTCGTTCTGCAGGCGCTGCTGCAGTGCGCTGAGCGCGCGGCTTCGGTTAGCCTGCGACAGCGTCAGGCCAACCAGACCGAGAAACCCGGCGAGAACAAATCCGGTGGCAATCGCCGCGCGCGCCGCCAGTGACAGCGGCTGGCGCGGCGGCACGGGATTATTCGTCGTCGCCGTCGGTGCGCGGGATGGCAAAGCGGTATCCGCGTCCACGTACCGTCTCGATGGGTTTGAGGGTGCCTTCCGGATCCAGCTTGCGCCGCAACCGGCCGATGAACACTTCGAGCACGTTGGAGTCGCGGTCGAAATCCTGCTGATAGATGTGCTCGGTCAGGTCGGCCTTGGACACCAGTTCGCCGGCATGCAGCATCAGGTATTCGAGCACCTTGTATTCGTAGCTGGTGAGGTCGACCAACTTGCCTTCCACCGTGACCGTCTGTGCGGTGGTGTCGAGCTTGATCATGCCGCAGGCCAGGATCGGCTTGGACCAGCCGCTGGCTCGCCTTACCAGCGCATTGATTCGCGCCAGCAGTTCTTCGACGTGAAAGGGCTTGACCAGATAATCGTCGGCGCCGTATTTCAGGCCCTCGACCTTGTCCTGCCAGCTGCCGCGTGCGGTCAGGATCAGAATCGGGTAGCGCTGTCCGTCCTCACGCAATGCCTTGACCAGATCCATGCCGGACATCTTGGGCAGGCCCAGATCGATGATCGCCAGATCGAACGGCACTTCGCGGCCGAGATAGATGCCTTCCTCGCCGTCCTGTGCTGCATCGACGGCGAAACCGTCACGTTTTAGGCGGGCCGCCAAGGTCTCGCGAAGTGGCGCCTCGTCTTCCACCAACAGTATGCGCATCAGTGTTTCTCCTTGCTGCCCGGGTTTCTGCCGGGCGGATTCTTGAGTGATGGTGTGAAAACTGGTGTAGACATCGGACCCTTGTTCGTATCGGACGAAACCGCCATCACCCGAACATGTCCCTGCGGCGTCAGCACCTTGATGCGGTATTCCACCCGGCGTCCAACGTGATGAGGATCAGCGGAAAGCACTTTGCCGCCCGTCTCCTGCTGCACCCTCAGCACAGCCTGATCCATGGTCACGTCCGGCTCGTCGGTTTGCGCCGACGCGCTCAGTGCCATGCCAAAACTAGACAATGTCAACAGAACCGCAGTGAAGAATTTGTGGGTTGCCATACGTCGTCATTCCAACCGGCAGTTGCCGGGGCGTTCAGATTAGGCAATCAGGGCTGAATACTGACCGGACGAACGTGCGCTGTCACGCCGCCGCTGCACAGGGCAACAGCGCCTGTTCGATCAGCGCCCAGCCTGCACCCGGCAAATGGGCGCCCTCGCTGATGGTCCGGCGGAACGCGCGGGCACCCGGCTCGCCTTGATACAGGCCCAGCAGATGCCGGCTGATGTGCTTGAGCGCCGTACCACGCGCCAGCTCGGCCTCGACATAGGGCTGCATGTGCCGCAGCACCTCGTCCCTGGCCGGCAGCAGGTCGCCGTAAAGCACCGCCTCGATCTGCGCCAGTAGGTAGGGATCGTGATACGCGGCACGACCCAGCATCACACCGTCAACCTCACGCAGATGCGCCTGCACCTGCTCAACCGTGCTGATGCCGCCGTTGATCACCACTATCAGCTCTGGAAATTCACCCTTGAGCCGATAGACGCGTTCGTAATCCAGCGGCGGGATTTCGCGATTCTCTTTCGGCGACAACCCCTGCAGCCAGGCCTTTCGCGCGTGCACCGCCATCACCTCGACCCCCGCCTCCAGCATGGTTTCGGTGAAATGCTGCAGGCCGGCGTAATCGTCCTGATCGTCCACGCCGATGCGACACTTCACCGTCACCGGCACGCTCACCGCATCACGCATCGCCTTCATGCAGTCGCCAACCAGCGCCGGCTCACGCATCAGGCAAGCGCCAAAGCGGCCCGACTGCACGCGGTCGGACGGGCAACCAACGTTGAGATTGATCTCGTCGTAACCGGCTTCGGCGCCGTCGTGCGCCGCCAGCGCCAGCTCCCGTGGGTCGCTGCCGCCAAGCTGCAGCGCCACCGGATGTTCCTGCTGGCTGTGCTCAAGCAGGCGCAGCTGCCGGCCACGCACCAGCGCCGCACTGGTCACCATCTCGGTGTACAGACGCGCCCGCGGCGACAGCAGCCGGTGGAAGTAACGGCAGTGGCGGTCGGTCCAGTCCATCATCGGGGCCACGCTCACGCGCCAGGGCGTGAGCCCGGATTCGTTGACAGCGGTGGCAATAGAGTCGGTCATCACGCCGCTATTGTCCCGGATCGGCGACCTCAAGGGGAGGCATTCCGCACCGCAGATACTTGTCCGATCCCGTAAAATGCGGCTGACACCGACACATCCACGTGCGCCATGCCCTCGACCGAGGGCTGCATTATTTAGAGCGAGCGCGCCACTTCCGCCCCATTCGAGACGATTTTATTCATGGTAGCCATGGCGACCGAGCACGTGATCGACGTGCATCACTGGAACGATTCGCTTTTCAGCTTCCGCACCACGCGGGATCCCGGCTTCCGCTTTGACAGCGGCCAATTCGTGATGATGGGGCTGGAGGTAGACGGTCGGCCGCTAATGCGCGCGTATTCCATCGCCAGCGCAAATTACGAGGAGCATCTGGAGTTCTTTTCGATCAAGGTCGCCGACGGACCGCTGACCTCGCGCCTTCAGCATCTGCAGTCCGGCGACCCGGTACTGGTGAGTCGCAAGCCCACGGGTACGCTGGTGTTGAATGACCTCAAACCCGGGCGACATTTGTATCTGCTCGGCACCGGCACCGGCCTGGCGCCGTTCCTGAGCCTGGTGCGTGACCCGGAAACCTACGAGCGTTTCGAGAAAATCGTGCTGGCGCACGGCGTGCGCAACATCGATGACCTTGCCTATGCCGAGCAGCTGCAGCACGAGTTGCCGCAGCACGAATACCTCGGCCCGCTGGTGCGCGAAAAATTGATTTATTACCCGAGCGTCACCCGCGAAGCTTTCCGCAACCGCGGCCGCATTACCGACGCGATTGCCGATGGCCTTATGAGCGAGACGATCAGCCTGCCACCGCTCGACCCCGCCATTGATCGCATCATGCTTTGCGGCAGCCCCGCCATGCTCGACGACCTGAGCGCACTGCTCGACGGCCGTGGCTTCCACGCGTCGCCGCGTACGCGCGAGCCGGGTGATTACGTGATCGAACGGGCCTTCGTCGAAAAATAATCGCTGCCTCGTTTCGACTGCATGCCGCCGAAGCCGCCATTTTCGAACACTCGAACGATCGCGCATTAAAAAGGACCACGCCGATGGATATCGCCCTCTACCTGCTGGCCGCGGCGCTGATCATCGGCGGACTGATCGGATCGGTAATCCCCGCGTTGCCCGGTTTGCCGATGATCTTCGGCGGCATCTGGCTGGTTGCCGCCGTGGACGGCTATCGACACATCGGACTGTGGTGGCTGCTGCTCATCGGCGGATTCGGAGCGGCCGGCGTGATCATCGAATTCATCGCCAGCACGCTGGGCGCCAAACGCGTCGGCGCGAGTCGTCTGGCGCTGTGGGGCGCGAGCCTGGGCACACTCGCGGGAATGTTCTTTGGCATCCCGGGTTTGCTGCTGGGGCCTTTCATCGGCGCCCTGCTCGGCGAACTGGCCTCCGGTACCAGCGTGCTGCGCTCGGCGCATGTCGGCGTGGGCACCTGGATAGGCCTACTGTTTGGCACCTTGCTGAAACTGGTGATCTCGTTCGTGATGGTCGGACTCTTCGCGCTGGCCTTGCTGCTCGGCTGATCAGCTTGAGTCAGCGTCGGTTACACCGGCGCATCAGGTATGACGTAAAGCAGCACCGCCAGGAAATGCAGCACGCTGCCGCTGAGCACGCACAGATGCCACAGCGAATGGTGATACGGGAGCTTGCGCCACAGGTAGAACGGCACGCCCAGGGTATAGGCCAAGCCGCCCGCGATCAGCAACGCGGTGCCCCCGCTCTGCAGGTAGGCGCTTAAAGGTTTGAAGGCGATCATGCCGATCCAGCCCATGCCGACATAAAGCAGCACGGCAAATTTCCGATAGCGCTTGAGCGGGCCCACTTCCAGCGCGCTGCCAAGCAGCGCCATCGTCCACACGGCAACGAACAGACTCCAGCCCCACACATCCGGCAGGGCGATCAGCGTAAACGGCGTGTAGGTGCCGGCGATCAGAAGAAAGATCGCGATGTGGTCCAACGTACGCAGCGTCGGCTTGGCTTTGATTACCGGGATCGAGTGATACAAGGTCGACGCGGTGTACAGCAAGATCAGCGTACTGCCGTAGACCGCGCTGGCCGCAACCACTCGGGCGTCGCCGTGACGCGCGGCAAATGCCACCAGTATGGCCAGGCCAGCAATGCTCAACACGATGCCGATGCCGTGGATCACGCTGCTGGCCAGCTCGTCGCCGAAACTGTAACGCGGAATAGCGGCGAGGGATTTGGCGTGCATGAAAACTCCTGATCAATCAGGAGACCTGCGGCGGCGCTCCCGGATATCTTTGGATGGATTCTCGACGACTCAGAGTCATCGAAACTTGGTGTGGCGCTTCAGTCAAACCGCCGCACGCCTCGCTGGATTAATTCAACAGAAAACAACCTTTGCAAAGTGGCAAGTCTGTCAGCGTGTCGAGCAAGGGATTTGGCCGTCCAGCCGTCCACTTGAAAAACAGCAGAAAATCACTTGTGCGGTGGCATGGAATGAGCATACGCTGCAATTGCTGCGGCGCAATACCCGCAGCGTAGGGTATCGCGCCATTGCACTCACCCGAACTGCCGCCTGGAGGTCACTTATGTCTTCCGCAAGTCTGGCCCATGCTCGTCATACGCAGCATCACTCCAACCGTCCCGATAGCATCCGGATCGTGGCCCTCAGCGTGGCCATCGCGCTTAACCTCGCCATCATTCTGATCGCCACGCGGCCCATGAGTGCGCCAACACTTGTGGCCACCGCACAAACGGAGCCAGCTCAACTGCTTCGGTTGATCACCCCGCCAGCCGTCATCCCGCCACCACCGGCGATAGTGCTGAAACCGCGGCCACATCCGCCTAAAACGGTGTCCCACAGCCAGCCGCGGATACAACCCCTGGTCGTACCCGTGACGGAGGCCGCCACTGAACCACGCATCATCGCGCAGCCTGCACTGCCCCCAAGAATCGAACCGAGTCATGCGACGCCCGATAACGCGGTAACCGCTGCGCCGGTGGAAGCCAGCTTGGCCTACCGTTCGGCACCCCTGCAGTTTCCGGCGCTGGCGATGCGACAGCAAATGCACGGCACCGTACTGCTGCGCGTACTGGTCGACGAAACCGGCAAGCCGCTCGATGTGCTGATCGAACGCAGCAGTGGATACAACTTGCTCGATCGCAGCGCGCGCGAGCAAGTCCTTGCGTCGTGGAAGTTTCAGCCGGCCATCGTCGACGGCAAAGCCGCGCGCGCATGGGCACGCGTGCCGGTGAGCTTCGACCTGCACCAGCAGTGACGAAAGCGTTTCCGCATACCGGAAAGCAATAGCGTGAAAAGTGATGGCAAACGAATCCCGGCAGGCCGCCTCACCTGTCGGGATTCGTCAGCCGAATACTCGCTAAAGACTCCACCAAGCAGCCCGGCAACTCCATTCCGCTGACAGGCACCATCGTGATGCCGTCAAAAGCGCTGCGAAACCTTCTGATTCAGCCAGTTATGCCATGGAAAGCGCTGCATGATTGTCATGCCGAGTCAGGTCACAAACCTGCGAAACAGGCCGTAAAAAATGCCGCCTACGGCTTACGGGTCTTTAACGAGGCGCGTGGTCCACTGTTAGTCATTACGCTAGCCGAGTTTTCCGCATGGGGACATATCTGCATACGTTGAAGGCATTGCGCGAGATCGCACTCGAGCATGGCGCCGCCGAGCAACCGGACCTGGCCTTGATGGCGCGCGAGTTGGGCCGCGCCGTGCACCAGAACACCGAGGCATTGACCACACGCGTGGCACCACTGCGCGCGCGCAACCATGGCTTTGAACGCTGGTTGCTGGCCGAACGCAGCAAACCGGCCATCAGCGTACTGCTGATGGCGTGGCCACCAAACCACATAACGCCTGTGCACGATCATGGTGGCCTGTGGGGCCTGGAAGTGACCTTGCTGGGCGCGCTCGAAGTACAGTCTTACGAGCGTGACCTGAAAACGGGCGATCTGCGCGCGCTGGGGCGTGACTGGCTCGGCCCCGGGGACGGCACCTGGTTCGATGGCAGCGACCATCATGCGCACCGCTGCCGCAATTTGTCGCAGCACGATACCGCGCTGACGCTTCACGTTTATGGTGGTGATCTGGCACAGTACTTCGCTTACGAGCAGGCTGAGCCGGATGCCGGATGGGTGGCGAAGCTGCAGCGAGCCGCCGTTTCCGGCCATATCAGCTGATCGCCACGCCACCATTCGTTCAAGGAAATTCATGTTTCGACGGGTCGCCATCATCGGCGGCGGTGCCGCGGCCGCTACATTGCTCAGCGAATTGCTGGAGCGCAAGCCGACGCAGCCGCTGCACCTGGATTGGTATACCGGCGGTGGCGCGCGCGCGCGCGGCGTCGCCTATGGCAGCGTGTCCGATCGCCACCTGCTGAACGTGCGTGCGGCGTCGATGAGCATGTTTGCCGGCAAGCCAAGCGGCTTTCTGGACTTTGTTCAACGCGATGATCCTTCCGTTTCCGGCACCGACTTCCTGCCGCGCCGTCGCTACGGCGATTATCTGGAAGCCGAGGTCGCACGAGCGCTCGACCGGAGCAAAGCCAACGGTCACGATGTAAACGTGATTCCTTTTGCCGTGGAAGCAGTGGTACCGGAGCACGATGGTGTCACCGTGATCCACGGCGAAGAAAACCGTCGTTTCGATGCAGTTGTGCTGGCGCTGGGTTCGTTGCCGCCGCAGCCGCTGGGCGGGGTGAGTGCCGACGCACTGAACAGCAGTCGTTACGTGGTCGATCCATGGCCGCTGCTGGCAGGCACCGACACGACTCCACCACCGCGCAAGGTAGTGCTGATCGGATTGGGCTTGACCGCTGTCGACGTGCTGCTGGAACTGTCGGTGCGTTGGCCACAAGCCGAATTCACCGCGATCTCGCGCCACGGGCTGTTACCCGAGGCGCATCTTCAGGCCGCGGCAGCGCCATCTGGCGACAGCGGCGAGTTGATTGAATCGATGCGCGAATCGCCGGACATCCGTCACTGGCTGCGGCTGTTGCGCGAAGCGCTCTCCCACGAACGCGACTGGCGCACCATCCTCGACAGCCTGCGGCCACATACCTCGGGCCTGTGGCGAGAACTCGACCTCGAACAGCGCGCACGCTTTCTGCGTCACGCACGCTGGGCGTGGGAACGCGCCAGGCACCGCATGCCGCCGCAGGTTGGCAAGGCGATCGCGGCACTCGAAAGCGAGGGCCGGCTGCAGCGACTGCGCGGCCGCATGCAATCGATCGAACTCGTCGGTGACAAGCTGCAGATGCATCTGACATCGACGTACGCTGGTACACCGACTGTGCTGGAAGCCGATCTGGTCATCCAGACCACCGGCATGAACACCGACATCCGCCGCACGCCGCACCAACTGGTTAGCCAGCTGCTCACCAACGGGCATATCAGCCCCGATCCGCTCGGCCTGGGCATGCAGGCTGCGCCGGATGGGCGGCTCGCGCACGGTAACGACCACTGGCCGAACCTGTTCGCCATCGGCAGCATGTTGCGGGGCACCTTGTGGGAATCCACCGCAATGCCGGAAATCCGCCAGCAGGCACGCAGCCTGTCTGACCAACTGCTCGCGCCGTAAACCGCGCGGCCTGGTTCGATGACAATCTGCCGATGACCACCCGCCGATGACCGCCAGCATGATCACCGCAGCTTTTCTGCTGTTTCACGCGCTTGGCGTGCTTGCAGCGATGCATGCGGTCATGCATACGCGCACGCCGCAGGGCGCCATCGGCTGGGCGCTGGGCCTGATCTTTCTGCCATACGTCACGCTGCTGCCCTACCTGTATCTGGGCTCCAACCGGTTTCTCGGATACCTGACCAGCCAGCAGTCGCGACTCTCTTCGCGCGCGCCCGACAGCAACGGTGACAGGCCACCGATCGATCCGGACTGTGCGCGTTACGCCGCCATCAGCACGATCCAGGGTCGCCCCTTTCGCAACGGCCATCAGCTGAAACTGCTGGTGGATGGCGATGCTGCGTTCGAAGTGATGCTGGCTGCGATGGCCGAGGCGCAACACTGCCTGCTGGTGCAGTTCTTCATCTTCCACGATGACCAACTCGGCCGACGCATGCAGCAACTGCTGCTGGAGCGCGCTGCTGCCGGCGTAACCGTATGCGTGCTGTTCGACGGTGTCGGCAGCCACGACTTGCCCAAGCACTATATTGAAACGCTGCGCGCGGGCGGCGTGGCTATCCATCCATTTGCCACGCATCGCTGGCGCAACCGCTTTCAGCTGAACTTCCGCAACCATCGCAAGATCGTCGTGGTGGATGGCGCGCGCGCCTTCGTCGGCGGGCTCAACGTCGGCGACGAATATCTGGGCCTGAAGCCGCCGCTGTCGCCCTGGCGCGATACGCACATGGAGCTGCGTGGTCCGGCGGTATCGGATCTGCAACAGCTTTTCGCCCGCGACTGGCAGTGGATTACCGGCGCGGCGCCACCGCTGCTGCCCTCACCGCCAGCCATGGGCAAGGCCAGTGCGCTGATCGTGGCGAGCGGGCCGGCCGATGCGCAGGAAACCTGCTCGCTGTTTTTCACCGCGGCCATTCACGCGGCGCGCGAACGCCTGTGGCTCACCACGCCTTATTTCGTGCCGGATAACGCGGTGCTTGCCGCGCTGCGCCTGGCCGTCGCCCGCGGCGTCGACGTGCGCGTGCTGATCCCCTCGCGCCCTGATCACCGCACCGTGTTTCTCGCCTCAACCCTGCACGCGCATGAGGCGCTTGGCGCCGGCATTCGCATGTTCCGCTACCAGCCCGGCTTCACCCATCAGAAAGTGCTGCTGATCGATAACGATACAGCGGCGGTGGGCAGCATGAATCTCGACAGCCGTTCGTTCCGACTCAACTTCGAGGTAAGCGCACTGATCGTCGATGAGCCTTTTGCCCGCGAAGTGGAAACGATGCTGACCGCCGATTTCGCCAAGGCACTGCCGGTCGATAAAAGCGAGTATCTCGATGCGCCCTATCTTCGCCGCGTGGCCATGCACGTGGCGCGTCTGTTCGATCCACTGCTTTAACGGCAGGGCTTAGCTAAAACAGATAACGCGCGCTGAGCTCAGCGTCGCCGCAGCAGGCGTGTTCCCCATGGCGAGTGGCACAGCAGCCAGCCCACGTAGACACCCAGCACGATGCCCAGAAATTCGCACAGTACGCGTGTGCCGATACTGTCCGGATCGTGCACCAGCGCAAGTTTGGCGCGTAGCAGGTCAATCGACTGCAGCCTGCCGTAGTTGAAGTAGAACAGGTCCCACAAGTCGCCGCTGGCGGTAAGCAACAACGTCAGCAAGGCCGCCCAGCTTATCTGGGTGCCATAACCCCATTCGCTGCGTTGACCGATCCAGTGGAATACCGCGAACAGCAACAGCGACACCACCGCGGAAATCAGTCCAGCCTCCATGCCGCCAACTATGCCGAAGCCCATCCAGCTTTGGTCGTAATGCATCGTTGGTTTCACTTTCGTCGGCAAGAGTAGCCGACATTATGCAGTGAAGCCTTGCCTTGCGGCATAGCGGCGACGCTGACTGACGCCGCTTCGCCATCTCGCACACCAGACCATCGAAGCTTGACGTTGCCGGGATGAAGCGCCGCATTCATCCTCGCCCCTCGCCGGTTCTGCATCAATAAAAAGCGTCGACAAACCTGCCATGGCACGACACGTTAAACTTCGACTCGCTATGCTTCTTCCGCAAGGCCGCTCATGAAATCCATCATCCATGCGCACACTGCCCTGATCGTCGTCGACGTCCAGCCGGATTTCATGCCCGGCGGCCCGCTGGCCTGCCATGAGGGCAATGCCATCGTGCCCGGCATCAACGCGCTGCTGAAGACGCGCGTATTCAGCCATGTGGTGGCCACGCAGGACTGGCATCCCGCCGGCCATATCTCCTTCGCCAGTTCGCACACGGGCAGCAAACCGTTCGACCAGATCGATCTGTATGGGCAGCCGCAAACGCTGTGGCCGGATCACTGCGTACAGGACACGGAAGGAGCCACGCTGCACGCGAGCGTGGACTGGTCATCACTCGATGCCGTGATCCGCAAAGGCAATCATCCAGGCGTGGATTCATACAGCGGCTTTCGCGAAAACCACGGGCCCAACGGCGAACGGCCAAGCACCGGCCTCGCCGGCTGGTTGAGCGGACGCGGCGTGGACGAGGTTTACGTGTGCGGGCTGGCGCGCGACGTGTGCGTGCTGTGGACCGCGCAGGACGCGGTGGATTCCGGCTTTCGCACACATCTGCTGTGGGATCTGACGCGACCGGTCACGCCAAGCAGCGATGCGGCCACGCGCGAAAAGCTGGCCGCCAAGCGAATTGCCATCACCGAGACGAGCACGCTGCAGCGCGCCTGAAGCTCGCCACAAATATCAATGCATCAATCGACGGCCAGCGACCACTGCTGCGGCAGCAGGATCGGAAACAAGCCCGCGTCGCGCGATCGCCGGTCCAGCTTCAACAGTTCCTTGTCCTTGCTGATCAGCCAGCTGGCGTTGGCAGCCAGTGCCAGCTCGAGAAATTTCTGATCGTCCGTATCGGCGCAGCGTGGCAGCAGCGCATCGTCTAGTGGCGTGGATTCAAACGGGGACAGGTGATGAACCAGCGCATCGAAGGCGGCGCTGACCGCTGGGCGCGTCGCGTCATCGATGGGCACCTGCGGATAATGCAGCACGCGGCGCCATTCGTCGCGACAATCGTCGCGCGTGATCGCCTGCACCGCGCCATGCCGCAGCGCAGCCATCAAGTGCGCGCACTGCGGATCATTGAAAAGAAACAAATCGAGGCAGACGTTGGTATCCAGCACAATGCGTGGCATGCCCAGACCGACGCGCTTCGCCGCAGCGATCACGCGTCGTTCTCACCGGCCGCACTGACCTGCGGATCGCCGTCGTCGTCGATACGTACGCTTAAAGCTATCGGCCGGCAGCAGACCTGACAGTCCTCGATGTAGAACTGGTCGCCGGCCGATTCGTCGACCAGAATCTCGATCGGCTCGCCGCAGTAAGGGCAGGAAATATCGCAGGGTGTGGGCATGAACGCAGTACCGAAGCACGGCGGGCCAGCTTGCCACAGACACGCCGCCGGATGCGCGCAAGCCGCGCGCTACAATCGTTACGGCACCGCCCGGGCGCATGGACGGACACACTTGCACCGCAACGAGAACTTCTACAAGAAGAACTCCCGCAAAGAGAGCTGGCGATGAATTCTCCGCAAAAGCTGCGTTTCCGGCATCGCCCGCGCACTGTGAATATCGGCGAACAGACGTTCGTCAGCCAGGGCTTGTCGCGGCGCTTCTGGGACGATATCTATCATCGCGCGCTGACCATACGCTGGCCGGTTTTCTTCGGTCTGGTCGGCGCGATCTTCCTACTGCTGAACGCTGTATTTGCCATGATTTATCAGCTTGGCGACAGCTCGATCGCCAATCAGTATCCACACGGTTTCGGCGGCGCGTTCTTTTTCAGCGTGGAGACACTGTCCACCGTCGGCTACGGCGATATGCATCCGCAAACGGTGTACGCACACATTGTGGCCACCGTGGAAATCTTTACCGGCATGGTCAGCATCGCGGTGGTGACCGGGCTGATTTTTTCGCGCTTCTCGCGGCCGCGCGCCAAGATTCTGTTTGCCAACCACCCGGTGGTGCGCATGATCGACGGCCAGCAAACGCTGATGATCCGTGTCGCCAACGCGCGGCAAAACGTGATCGCCGAAGCCTCGGCACAACTGCACCTGCTACGCCTGGAAACCTCGCCGGAGGGTTTCCACCTGCGCAAGATCTACGACCTCAAGCTCATGCGTGATCGACATCCGATCTTCATGCTCAGCTGGATATTGATGCATGTGATCGACACCAGCAGTCCGCTATTCGGCGAGTCGGAGGAAAGCCTCGATGACAAAAAGTCGGTGCTGCTGCTGACCATCGAAGGTATCGACGAAACCACCGCGCAGTCCATGATGGCGCGCCAGCGCTGGACCCATAGCGACCTGCGCTGGAACCACCGCTACGTCGACCTCGTCACCGAGGATGCCGACGGCATCAACACCATCGACTACGCGGTCTTCCATCAGGTACTGCCGCTGGGAGATATCGAAAAGCCGCCAGGCTGAGGTGATCTGGCGACCCGCCAGGGCCGGTTGACCGGCAAGGCGATACACTGCGCGCACCACATCCTGCTGCTGCACGAGAAAACCACCATGGCCGAGCGTGAGTTCAACCACTACCGGGCCCGTTCCGGGGCCACGCTGGAAGGCTCGCGCTACACCGCGTACCTGGCCGTGACGCCGCGCGGCAACGGTTTCCCGATGTATTTCGCGATCTGTGAAAACCGCAGCTTCCGGGCTCGGGACGTGGCGGAAGCCGCCGCCGCCAAAGCACTGCTGGACATGACCGGACTGGAGGACGACGGCACGCCGATCTTCCCCGACGGCTATACCGGCTTCGACGACGACGTGCCAACCGACACGATCGATCCGGTTTGATCGCGAACCCGATGCGCGCTCACCTTTCGCGCTGAGCGATCAAACCATCCGCGCTAAACCGTCAGCAGCACCTTGCCGATCGCTTCGCGGCTTTCCAGATACGCATGCGCCCCGGCGCCGTCGCTGAGGGCATAACGTGCGGCGATATTCGGCTGCAGCTGGCCAGCCGTTATCTGCGCGAACAGGACCGTCGCGCGTTCGCGACGAATCGCGGCACTGGTCAGCACGTTCCATAGATCACCACCGGTGAGGGTCAGCGAACGATCCATCAACAGACGCGGGTCGACCGGCGCGGGGTCGCCGGCCGCCATGCCATAGAACACGGCGGTGCCGCCGATGCGCGTCGCCAAAAGGCTGTCCGCCAAGGTCGTGCCAACCGAGTCATACACGACGTCCACGCCGCGCCCACCTGTCCGTCGTTTCGCTTCGGCCAGCCATTCCTCATAACCGACCGCGGCATCCGCGCCAGCCGCGAGCACAGCTGCGCGGCGGGTCGCGCTGGATGCCACGCCAATCATGGTAACGCCCAGCGACTTCAGCATCTGCACCAACAACTGCCCCACGCCACCGGCCGCGGCATGTACCAGCGCCACGTCACCGCGGCGCACGCGATAACTGTCCGTGACCAGATACTGCGCCGTGAGGCCTTGCAGAAGCACAGCAGCTGCGGTGTCGAAGCTGATCGCGTCAGGCAGCGGAATCAGCTTGTCCACGTCCACTGCAACGAGCTCCGCATTGGCATGCGGCATATCGGCAAAACCCACGCGTGCACCGCGCGGGAAAAGCGTGTCGCCAGCGGCCGGCTGCTCGATCACGCCAGCACCTTCGTAACCGAGAATCCACGGCGCGCTGCCGCTGAGGTGATAGTTGCCGTTACGCCGATAGACATCCGCGAAATTCAGTCCGATGCCATGCATGCGCACCAGCGCTTGCCCTTGCGTTGGCACCGGGTCGGGCTGCTCGCGCCACTGCAACACATCGGGGCCACCGAATTTTTCAAACAGCAAGGCATACATGGATCGGACTCGTCAGCTGATTCGTGCTGACAACCGTGGGGCCGCGCCACCTGTCATTCAAGCGGCAGCCCGCCGCGCCAGTTCCGACACAGCCGCTGGAATGGCTGCCGGCGAGGCCACCGAAATCATCCGCTGCTCGTTCTCGCCCTGATTCAAGTCAGCCATCCCGGTTTCCAGCTCGTGCGCCCAGGTCACGTGATACGGCAGATGGATACCCCAGCCGCCGAGCCGCAACACCGGCTCGATATCCGAACGCAGTGAGTTGCCAACCATCACGAACTGCGCCGGTTTCAGATCAAACTCGTTGAGCACACGCTGGTACGTGCCAGCATCTTTCTCCGACACGATCTCGATGCGCTGAAATAGATCGACCAGCCCCGACTGCGCGACCTTTTTCTCCTGATGGAACAGGTCACCCTTGGTGATCAACACCACCGTGTACAGCGCTGCTACACGCTCAACGACCTCGCGCATGCCAGGCAACAGTTCCACCGGATGCTGCAGCACGCTTTTACCGAGTTCGACTATCCGATGGATATCGGAAGCCGAAATGCGCTGCTCGGTGATCGCGATGGCGGTTTCCACCATCGACAGCGTCATGCCCTTGGCGCCGTAGCCGAACAGTTTCAGGTTGCGCTGCTCCGTCGCCAGCATGTCGGCCTGCACGCGGCCGTCGGCCAGATCGACGTAGCAGCCGACGATCGCCGCGAACGCGGCATTCGCCTGCTGGTAGTAATCCTCGCTGTGCCACAGCGTGTCGTCGCCGTCGAAGCCGATCAGTTGAAGCATGTCGATACGTCGTTTGTTCGTCGTCGCTGATTTTACACCGTCGACCTGGTTGATCATTTGCTGTGACCTTGCTGCAGCATTGCTTCAACGCAAGGAGTCGCTTTCAGGCACCGGGCGGCAACAGCTGGCGTGTCAGCGCATACAGAATGCGCAGGTCGTCGGCGTCCAGCGTGCCGCCATCCATGCCGCGGAAGTGGTGATGGAACGCACGCACTACGGCCGCATGCTCGTCGGGTGGATAGCCGATAGCGCCCAGCGCCATCCACGGATCGAAGCCGGGCGGCGGATCGACCAGCGGCCCTTGCGGCCACATGCCAAAGCCGGCATCGGCCAGTTGTTTCCAGGGGAATAGCGGGCCGGGATCGTTCTTGCGGGTGGGTGCGAAATCCTCGTGGCCAATGACCTGCGCACGCGGAATGCGCAGGCGATCGGTAAGATCGGTCAGCAGGCGCAACAGGCTGCTGATCTGCGCCGATGCGAACGGCGTCTGGCCATCGTTATCCAGCTCGATACCGATCGAGGCAGAGTTGACGTCGCTGATCGTGCCCCAGCGACCCTCCCCCGCGTGCCAGGCACGCATTGAATCAGCGACGAGCTGATAGATATGTCCATCGCCGCCAATCAGGTAGTGCGCGCTTACCGGTCCTTCGCTATTGCCGGTACGCAGCGTCTTCAGACTGTTCTGCACCGAATTCTCGCCGGTGAAATGCAGCACGATCAGCTGGGCACGACGCTCGCCATAGTTCGGCGACGGCACCCAGGTGGCTAATGGATTGCGCACCGGAGCCGCCGCACAAGCAGCCAGCAACAGACTAAAAGCGAGCAGCGTGACCTTTCGGAAAAAAGAGCCGGCTTTTTCGTTCATGTGCCGCGGAAAAGCCATCGTTCACGCTCCTGCCAAGCCACACTGTTGAAATATGACGCGCCGCAAAGCGTGTGCAGATAATCAGCGCCTTAGCTGACTTCGCTGCCCAAGCGCAGATTCACGCCCAGCACGGTGGCCAGTTCGCGCATCGGTTCGTTGTCGCGGGTCAGTGTCATCCAGCCGGCGTGGCTTTCGCTTTCCGTTTCCCACGCCCACAGCGTATAGCCGAATTCGGCGAGGCGATCGTAGGCAATACCGAACAAGCCGGCTGCGTCGATATCGTCGAAGAACTCGTCGTCATCCGGATCGCCGTTCCAGTCGATCGTGAGATTCCAGCGCGAGGCCAGCTCGTTGATCGCCTGTACCAGCGAGCGCAGGTCGTGCTCGTCCACGATAAAGCCCGAGCGCCAGTCGATCACCCGACCGATCACCTCGACCGGCACCACATCCTCCGGCTCGACCTCGGCCACCGCCTCGCGATAGTCGACGAACTGCTGCATGGCCATGTCGTCATCGCCCGGATTGATCAGCCGCAGCAGTTGCCAGACCTGCGACTCGACCGAATCGTCGTCGTCTTCATCGAAGTCATATTCATTGTCGAAATCGTCGTCGTCGTGGCTCATGGGCAAATCACTTTGAACACTTTATGGAGGCGATGCATGGTGCGCGCGCGACGGGAATTTGGGAAGCGCGGCAATCGGATTGTCGCGATGGGATACTAGCTGCATGCACGACACCGTTAGCGCCAGCACTTTATCGCCCATCGCCTTCGTGCGCTCGCCCTACGCGCGGCGCATCGATGCGCCGCATCAAGCCACGGTGGTGGAAGGCACCGAGAGCGGCGCAACGGCCGAGGCCACGATCGAATTTGTCGAGAACTTTCCCGCGACGGCGTTTCGTGACCTGGCCGGCTTTGAACGCATCTGGCTGGTGTTCGTGTTTCATCGCAGCGAAGGCTGGAAGCCCGAGGTAAAGCCACCCCGCGGTGGCGGAAAACGCAGCGTATTGGCAACGCGCTCGCCACATCGACCCAATGCGATCGGCCTCTCGGCCGTCGAACTGGTGGCAGTCGAGGAACGCTTTCTGCGCGTGCGCGGAATGGATCTGCTCGACGGCACGCCCATTCTCGATATCAAACCGTACGTGCCGTACGCCGATGCATTCCCCTCATCGCGCGCGGGCTGGATCGATGCCATCGATGCCGCACAAGGCCAGCACTCCGCGCCGGGGCCGAAGCGCCCGCGCAGCAAGCCGAGCGCCTAAGCTGACTTAAAGTCATGAATGACCCGGCACACAGCAAAAAGCCCGGCATCGATGCCGGGCTTTTCTATCGATGTTGCTCGCGCTTTAGATGCGGCCGAGCAGCAGCAGCACAATCAGAATCACCACGATCAGGCCGAGGCCACCACTGGGCCCATAGCCCCATGAGCGAGAATAACCCCAGCGCGGCAGACCACCGATAAGCGCCAGAATAAGAATAACCAGCAGGATGGTAACAAGCATGGGCGGAGACTCCGTCAGTGTTGCGATGGGTTAGGGCACAAGCAGTACCCGGGTGGCGCATCCTGCACTGTTGCCGCGTATAGGCGGTGTGAGGGGTCACGTCCGTGTCCGGCGTGTCATGGCCTTGGATGCATTCGCAGGATCTGAGACAGCCGATGGCTAAGGTTGCATCTGTCCGATCGGCCCCTCCGACGACGGCACCGATGCACTGGCAGTGGTCGGTTCAAACCTTTGCCGCGCCCAGCCTCCGTCGGGCGCGGCTTTTTTATGACGCTTCAAAGAAGGTGCATGGCATGCACGCGTAACGTCCACCTTGCGTTGACTGTTGCTATGGGCTTATGGACTTTCCCCCGATCGGAGTCACCTGATGACCGCCCCCGTTCCTACGGCACCATTGCAGTACCAAGCCTCGCTTGAAAAGCCGGAAGACGGTGAAGCAGAGACGACGCATGCCCTGATCGAAACGCTGGAAAAAATTACCTACACCACGCACGAAGACACCAAGCACGGGCTGCGCGGCGTCCACGCCAAGAGCCACGGCCTGCTGACCGGCGAAGTGCAGGTGCTGGACAACCTGCCGCCCGTGTTGGCGCAGGGCCTGTTTGCCAAGGCAGGCACCTATCCGGCGGTGTTGCGTTTTTCCACCGTGCCTGGCGACGTGCTGGACGACAAGGTCTCCACGCCACGCGCGCTCGCGATCAAGTTGATCGGTGTACCGGGCGAGCGCCTGCCTGGCAGTGAAGGCGACAGCACACAGGATTTTGTCATGGTGAATGGTCCGGCCTTTGGCGCGCCGGATGCCAAACACTTTCTGAAGAACCTGAAGTTGCTGGCTTCCACCACCGACAAGGGCGAATCGCTGAAGAAGGCGTTCTCCGCGCTGGCGCGTGGCACCGAGAAAATAGTCGAGGCATTCGGCGGCAAAAGCGGCACTGTCATCGCGATGGGCGGCCATCCGGAAACCAACATTCTCGGCGAAACCTTTTACAGCCAGGTGCCTGCGCTGTATGGCCCCTATATCGCCAAGTTTTCGATTGCCCCCGCATCGCCGGCGTTGAAGGCACTTACCAACGCGCCGGTGGATTTGCACAACAAGCCCAACGGCATCTGTGATGCGGTCAACGATTATTTCTCCGATCACGATGCCCTGTGGGAGCTGCGGGTGCAGCTTTGTACCGACGTCGATGCCATGCCGATCGAGGATGCCTCGGTGCCATGGCCCGAGGACAAGAGCCCGTTTATCACGGTCGCGCATATCCATGTTCCGCGCCAGGTGGCTTGGTCGAAGGAGCGTTCGGTGGCGATCGACGACGGCATGTCGTTCAGTCCGTGGCATGGGCTCGCTGCCCACCGTCCGCTGGGATCCATCATGCGCGTACGCAAGGTGGTTTATGACGTGATGTCAAAGATTCGCGCACGCCAGAACAAGGTTCCCATCGCCGAGCCGACATCACTGCCTTCGGTGTGACGGTGTTAGCTGGTGATGATGGAATGCCCGTTATCACCGGCTTTTCAGCCGCACTTTTTGGCCAGAAAAAAACCGCCTTTCGGCGGCTTTTCGTTTTCCATTTCAGCCGGTACCAGCTCAGCTCTGCTGGTTATGCAGCGCATGTTTCAGATCGCGCATCTGATCGTGGCCCTGGCGCACCGACGCATACGCATCCGTGATTACCTGCTTGGTCGCGACAGTCAATTCGTTGTCCTTCAATGCGTCCTCAAACTTGGCCTTGATGTGGTCTTCGCCGCGCTCGACTTCGTCGACGACAGCGATATCACCCTTGCTGATCGTGTGGCGCAGATTGACGAACATGCGATGCGCCGAGGCCAGCACGGTACCGTTGTCTTCCGGCTTGCCACCCAGCGTGATTACCTGCTGCTGCAGCTTAGCCGCCGCCTGGTGACGCTCGGAACCACGGCTCTGGAAGGTAGCCGTGAAGCGCGAGTTGTCCGCGTCCTTGGCCGCTTCTTCGTAACCTTCGGCGCTGTCGATGGTGGTTTCGATCAGGCCGTTGAGAATCTTTACATCATGGTCGTTTGTGCTCATCGCAAAGCTCCTGGGAATGGATTGGCGCAGCGGAAACATCATCGCCACTACGCGCAGCGTTCGTGGTTGAACGCTGAGACCGAGGTTAGGGACGCGCTTTGCATGGGCCCGTGAAAATACCTGCATGACGGCCTTCATCTGTACTTGATCGATCAGAATTTGCACGCACATCAGTTTCATCGATGCAGCGCAGCCGCTGCGCCACGACCATCACTCAACAGCATTCGCAAAGGACATCCTCATGGATCTGCAACTGAAGAACCGCACCGCCATCGTCACCGGCGGCAGCGCCGGCATTGGTCTGGCGATTGTCGAAGCGCTGCTGGCCGAGGGCGCATCCGTGGTGGTGCCAGGCCGCAGCCAGGCCAAACTTGATCAGGCATTTCCCGACAATCCGGCCGGTCTACGAAAAGTCGTCGCCGATCTCGCCACCGCCGAGGGCGCCGCCGCGCTGATCGCTGCCGTGCCCGATACCGACATCCTGATCAACAACCTCGGCATCTACGAAGTCAAACCCTTCGCGGAGATTACCGACGAGGACTGGTTGAAGATCTTCGAAGTCAACGTACTTAGCGGCGTGCGTCTGTCGCGCCACTATTTCAGTCGCATGCTGAAAAACAACTGGGGCCGTATCATCTTCATCTCCAGCGAATCCGGCATCATGACGCCCGCGGAGATGGTGCATTACGGCGTCACCAAATCGTCCCAGCTGGCCCTGTCGCGCGGCCTGGCCGAGCTCACCAAGGGCACCGGTGTAACCGTCAACAGCGTGATGCCCGGACCAACGCGTTCGGAAGGCATCGTCGATTTTCTGAAGAACATCGCTACGCCCGGCGCGAGTGCCGAAGAGGCCGAGCACGAGTTTTTCGAGAAGTACCGCAGCAGCTCATTGCTGCAGCGTCTTATCGAAGGCAAGGAAATTGCCAGCCTCGTCACCTACCTCGCCAGCCCGCTATCGGCAGCAACCAACGGTGCAGCGCTACGTGCGGAGGGTGGCTTGCTGCGCTCCATTGCGTGATCGTGATTACCGGTGATTCGCCAATTGGCTGAGACCACACCATTGGCGAGATGAGCGTATGCGAATCCCGCCGTCATCGTAGCGACCTGATTGGATTCGTGTGGGCTCATCCCAGCCTGGGTTTTCGCTAGCGTTGCGGGAGTTAGTTGCCACGGCGACTATCCCGGGTATCGAAATACAGCAGAGTCATGCCCTCGCCCGGCCGGGTCTGTCGCCCGCTCATGGTGGCGATACCGTTGGTGGAGCAACGAAAGATCCACGCCATGACCCAGGGTGCCTTGCCGTCTTGCAGGGCAAGCAGGCAGCGAACTTCGCCGAACAACGGCTGGTCGGTAATCGGATGTTTGCCGATCGGCACCTGCTTGAACCGGTTTTGCACGATCCACTGACGCGGCGTCGGCAACGCCTGCAGTTGCGCTGCCGTGGGGTTGAGCAGAAGGCCTATGCCGGAATGACCGCTCACGGATTTGGCTACCCAGCGTTCGGGGTTGCTCCACTGCGCAGCACGCAGCGTGTTGTCCTCCACCCAATGACAAGCCTCATGCGCGGCCAGCGGCAGATCCGCGAGGCTACCCTTGTGCACGCCCTCGTACCAGGCTGGATGGCTATGCCAGTTCAGCCTGTGCGCGGCGCGCATTTTCGCTTCGGCCAAGGCGCGATCGCCAACAGAGAGATCCGAAAAGATCAGGCGGTTCCACACGTGCGCATAGCGTCTTGAGCAATCGGGGCTGTAGAGATATCCATCCTCGACAACGACGTCGCGCCAGTCGTGTACGTCCACGTTCCACCAGTGACGTGCACCATCAAAGTCCGGCCAGCTCAGCCCATCGCGAGGACGATCCTCGATCAGAACGGTGTCGGCATGGGGAGCAAGCCACTGCCGTGAGTGATCAACCCACGACGTATCGTGCGGCAGCGGATCGTGCGGCAACATATGGTCATCCAGACCATTGGCCTTGCGCTGCGCCAGATGCATGGTGTGGAAGGTAGGCACCATTGTGGTGAACGCCTGGATTTCCACCCACGCCAGATCAAACGGCTGGGTCGGATGTTCGGTGAAGGCCATGTCCAGTGCCAGCACATCCGGCCGCGCACCGGGCCACTGCACTCGTTCGGGATGCAAGTGCGGTTTCAGTGCCGTGACCAGATGCGTGATCTTGGCGTCGAGTGCAGCTCGCAGCGCCGTATTGCCGACCGCGTAATGATCAGAGAGCAGGTGCTGCGGCAGATGCGGTGCACGGGTATCGGACAGCGCGCGCGCGAATTTTTCCGCACCCACAAATTCGAGGCGCAGGTTGGGTGATGCGTTCGTCATCATGCCTCCACCTCCTGTGGCAGGTACGCATCGTCGCAAGCCAGCGACGCCATCCATTGCAGCGTGGTATGCCAGTCGCCGTGGCGATGGGCCTGTTGACGCAGTACGTCGGCAAAGGTCCGCTGGATCAGTGCATCCGCCAGGTGCCGCTCCCAATAGGTACGTTCGGCCGCATCCCTGGCACGTGGCGCCACGCGCGACCACCAGCGTTCAAAATGCTCCGGCGTGCCGAACACTTTGTCGCGGCTCCAGTCGATCCACTGCGCCGTCAGGCCATGCCGGCGTGCACGCCACTTGTTTTCATCAATGCACGCGCGCGACCACACAGGACCTTGCTTGCCCGCCTGCAGCTCGAGCAAAAGCGTCTCCGCCTCCCACTTCAACAGCGTGACGATAAGCCCGATACGCACCAGGTCAGGGTGCGTGTCCATGATGCGCACCTCCAGCGTGCCGTAGCGATGGTGCAGACGAATGTCCTGCCATAAACCCTGGTCCTCGCCCAGGCAGCCGACCTGGCGCAGCCGGTCCACATGCTCCTGATAGTGCTGCTCGCTTTCCCATGGATCGGGCGTGCCCATACGTGGGTAACGATCCAGCAGGCTGTGCCGCCACGAGTGCAGCCCGGTATCGCGACCCTCAAAAAAGGGCGAACTGGCCGACAGTGCCAATACCTCCGGCAGCACGTGGCGCAACCGGTTCATGATCGCCATGCGTGGCGCACCGATCGGAAAGCCCAGATGCAGATGCATGCCGAAACTCAACGCACCACGTGACACGTCGCGGTACTCGTCGACCAGTTGCGAGTAATGCGGAAAATCCGCGCCCTCGTGCAGCGGCTGTTGCTGCCACGGTGAAGTGGGGTGAATACCGGCGATAAGAATGCGTTGACCCTGAGACGCCGCCCTGCGCCGCGCCTGACCACGCAGCAGCCGCACCGATGAGAGCAGCTCCGGTACTGTCCGACAGATGCGTGTCTTGGTTTCAATAACGCAGCGATGGATTTCCATATCCATCAGGCCCTCCGGAATATTCGCCTCGGTGAAATCTGCCGAGAAATCGTGCGCGACCAGCTGTCCCTGGTCGTCGATAATTTGTATCTCCTCTTCCATACCCAACGTGATCATGGCCCACTCCCTCCCATAGCCCCGTCCGCGAATTCGGATGGGGACGCACATAGTTAAACAGGCGGGTATGACTATGCGGCGGAATCGGGCTGTTTCGACCTCGATCAGTCCGCGTTGCGGAGGTATGGCTGGCTGGCCGCGGTGACCTTCACGTATCTGAGAGACTTTGGCGGATGACGCTGGTCGCCTGCGAACGGCCAAATGCCAACGACCGATCGACGCGCTCCCCAGTACACCGGAATTGCGATTACCGCGGAGTATCAACCGATCGAGCAGCTTGATCTTGCAACGCTGAAACGATTCAACAGCGCTGCTGCCTGATCGTTACGCCGACGGCAACCTTGACCTGACTGTCCCCGATCAAAGATCTACTTCGAGACTGACCAGAAAGGTTCGTGGCTCGCCGTAATAGGCAGTGTTGGCCCCCGGGCTGCCGACGATGTTGCCGTCTGCCACCGACGAATAATAATTCTTGTCGGTGATATTGATGACTTGCGCACGCAGCGTAGCGGCGTGGGTGAGGAACCGGGTGGAATAGCGCGCGCCGATATCGAACGTGGCATACGAAGGCGCAAAACTGTTGTTGGTATTGGTTGCCGCGCGTTCGCTTTCAAAATGCGCGGTGCCGGTCAGCGCATAGCCCTTGGCGAAATCCGGGTGATAGTCGACTGACACATCGCTTTTGACATGGGGCACACCGACGACCAGTTTGTCATTCGTGCTGGCGACGCCGGTATCCCGCAGTCGCGCATCGATATAAGTCACGCCACCAAGCAGGCTGACTTCCGACGACAGATTGCCTTGCGCAAAAAATTCGGCGCCGTCGTTTCTTTGCTTGCCGACCACTGCGAAAATGTTGGTGACCGCATTGGTGTCGGCAAGCGGGCGCTCCATGCGGAAAGCATCCAGCGTAAGCAGCAAATCGTCCGATACGGCGTACTTGGCGCCGGCCTCGTATTGCGTATCGTGATACGGCGCCAGGTAGTCATTGGCGTTCGCTGTGCCGGCAGGGGCAGACTCACCCTGCTCCACACTCTTGGAAAAAGTCACATACGTGGTGACCTGCGCGCTGGGCTGGTAGAGCACGCTGACCGTGGGGCTGATCGCCGCGTCGCGCGAATCCGCACTTTTCACCACGCCGTTCGATGCATAACTCTTCGCGCTGATGTAGGACGCATTCAGCACGCCCTGCACGGCCCACTGGTCGTCAAAGTGCAGCGTATCGCCAACGATGATCGACTGCTGGGTCAGGCTGCCGGACTTGTACAGGCCGCCGCTGTCCGGCGTCGGCTTCGTCGGAAACACCACCGGGTGGCTGATATTCGCGCTGCCCAGCGGCACGGCAATCGAGTTGAGATACGAGTACTGGCCGTTCGTAAAACCGTTGGTACCGATCGCCAGATCGTTGGTCAGGCCGAAGGCGTCAAAATGGCCATTGAGCTGGGCCGAATTGCTGGCGATGGTGAAACGCGGCACCGCTGTAAAATTCTTGGTGGTCTTGTAGTTGCCGTTGTTGTCGACAAAGGTGTTGGTGATGCCGTAAAGGTTGCGCACGGCGTTTTCGTAAAGACCGCCGATCTCGAAGGTCCAGCCGTTACCGAAATCATGCTTGAGCTTGACTACCTCCGTATCGGAAACCAGATCGGTTCCCGCGCCAGGCTGGCCCAGACCGACCTTGGTCGGATCGACCGCCTTGGGCAAGATCGTGCTTTTGCCGCTGTCGTAGACCACACTGCCGGGTAAGCCGGTGACGTCGGTTTTGTAATGGCTGAAGTTGGTCTCCAGCACCGTCTGGCTATCCAGGTGGTAGTCGAATGCGCCGCTAAGCAAGGTGCGGTTGGAATCGCTGCCGCTGACGTAGCCTTCGCCGCCGCCATGCACGAGGTTGAAGCGATAGCCAAATTGATCGTTCGACCCGGTCAGGCCGCCGATGTCCAGCTGCTCGGTAAAGATGGCGTTGGAGTCGTAGCTTTCGATGAAGCGGAACAGCGGCTCGCTGGTCGGACGCTTCAGCGTGTAGTTGAAAACACCGGCCGGCGTTTCGGGACCGTAGAGCGAACCGGCGAAGCCGTTGAGCACCTCGATGCCGCTGAGGTTTTCTGCGGGGATGGCCGTGGTGCCGATGACATTGAGGCCATCCAGCCGAGTGTTCTGCACGATGGTGCCCTGAAAACCGCGCGACTGTGGTCGCGATACCTCCAAGCCCTGCTGGTCGCGGATTTCAACCGAAGGCAGATTGCGCAGCACATCGTTGACCGTCTTCGCCTGCTGATTGACGATCAGTGACTCGGGCACCACCGTCAGCGAGATCGGTGTCTTCAGAATCGACTGGTTGCCGAGCGGACCGAGATCAATCTTTGCCGTGTGGTACTGCGCACTGGCCGCGTAGCCCAATGGCTCGTGATCGGTGACCTGCACCTTTTCCAGATCCTTTACCTGATCCTGGGTGGCAACGTCCTGTGCATGCGCGCTGGAAACAAGGCCGGCAAGCAGGCTGGTGATGCCCGCGGCAAATAGTTTTTTCTTCACTGTCCGTTCCCTTTTCGGCGGTTGGGAAAGCAGGTGGCGGCTTCCCAATTCATGCTGCTTTCGACTGGTACCCGCGCGCGTATCAGGTAGAAACGCCTGGGACGTTGATGCCTTGAGGCAGCATCCAAATGGCTAGCCCGGGCATCGCTATAAAGTCGAGTATATAGATAAAGGCCGTAGTGGATAAGGCAACTTTCCCCGGCCGTAATCAGTGCTATTGGTTACCTACAACAGGGATAAGGCCACTGCCGACAAGTGCATGTTGCGCAGCGGGACTCATGAGATAACGCGCGAAGCGCTCGGCCGCTACCTGTCGGGGAACGTCGTTGGCGTGCAGCAGCACGGTCATGCCGTAGTCGACCGGAACGGTGAGATCGGCAGGGATCGCAACACTCACCAATGCTGGATCAGCGAGGGTCCCCTTCGAACTGCAGTAGCTGAAGAACACATCGACCTTGCGGCTCAGCAGAAAGTAATTCACCGGGTTGGTGTTGGCCGGAACGCTGGGCGCTACCGCGCCACCGACAAGCTGCCTGGCTTTGCCAACAAGAATCGAGCGAGCGCCCGGCTGGATGCTGTCGGCTTTGGCGAACACGGCCCGTGCATAATCGCCGCCGGGATCGTTGCCAGGTGTCGAAGTGCCAATGCTCACCGCTGGATCGAGCAACCGGTTCAGCATGTTGTCGGCGGTCAACCCAACGTCCTTGCGTGCCAGCACGCACAGCGTGTTGCGCGCCAGAATCACCGGCGGTGTCGACTTGCCCCGTGCCGCAAGCGCCTGCGGGTTTGCCATGTCCGCCGAAATGTAGACATCCGCGTCGGCGCCGTGCTCGATGCGCTGGCGCAGCTGACCGGCAGGGCCTTTGACGATATCAACCGTCTGGCCTGTGCTGGCAGTGTATGCCTTTGCCATCGCAGCCAACGCATTCGCACCGCTGCCCGCCACGTAGACATGCAGCGGCGACAGCGACGACGTACCGGCAAGTGCGCTGGTGGCGCAGGCCAACGAAGCGATGGCAACAAGGCTGGCGGATAGAAATTTCATGGCAGTCCAAGTGAATGAGTGATGATGGTGCGCCGATTGCCCAGCGTCCACGTGATCTGCAGCGATCGCTTCAATCAAGGATCGCCAGCACACACTCATCGGCACCGTAACTGCGACAGCAGACGGAGAGTATCGACAAGCTGTCCGACAGCATGGCCGGACCGAGCAGGCCCTCCAGATAACCAGTGAAAAACACGCAGCGCGACGGACCGCCTTCCGCGCATATCGGGCTGTGGCGAATGTGCAACTGGTTGCCGTGGCGCTCGATGTCGACCAGCGCAGTCAGTGCGGGAACACCGATGCGCTCGATCGCTTCAGACAGACCGAGCTTGCGCTCGAGTCGATGGTCGCGTTCAAACAACCACGCCCCCATGCGCTGCCCCGCCAGCAACAAGGACGATTCGCGCGCCGCCGCGGCGACCGAGTGATCCAGCGTCAGCAGCCGCGGGAAAATTTGTGGGTAGTCGTTGGCCAACTTCCGCGACATCTTGTCGACCGCATCCACATCCGGCCCTGTCGGAATCAGTTCGACGAAAGGCACATGGACCACGGGTGCCGATTGTGATGGCGGTTGTGATGCGAATTCCGGCGTGTGATCGGGCGCAAAAATAAAATCAGGCTCAGCAGCCTGCTGGCGCTCCGGTTCAACGAAGGCGATCGGTATCGCGATGGATTCGGGAACATCCTCTACATCGGCCACGGCAACTTCCACAACATGTGGCACGACGTCGATCACTGGAGCTGGCAGCGGAGCGACAGCCGGCCTGACGATGATGGACCGCGCGGCAAAGTGCGGCTTTTGCACATTCGCGTCAAACACCGACAGGGTGTAACTGATGATGCGCTCATACGCATCCAGTGCCGCTGCCAACGTACGCTGCTTGCGTGCGGGACCGCGCACGACCATCGTCAGCTGCACGCCGTTGTCGTCCTGTGCCAGACGCTGGCGTTGCAGAACAAATCCGCTCGCCACGACGCAGCGGCCGACTTCGATGAGAAGGCCTTCGCGCTTTTCCGAGAGGGCCTGAATTTCCAGCTCTATCATTGAGCTCCCCGAGTTCGGTTGCTGGTCAGATGCGTTGCGATAAATATCATGCCCTTTTAGTCGCTGGCATGCGCAAAAAACTCGCGTGTAGCAGCTAGCGCCAGGCCGCCGACTCCTCAGCCGACAGCGACAAGGACACGCTGCAACCCTTCGAAGCCGACGCGATCGCGGCCTCCAGCACGGCCATTACCGTCACGGCCTGCAGTGGCGACACCGGGTTTGCGCTACCGTGTAGCAGCGCATCGCGCAACATCGCGTAATACAGCCGCTGATCGCCGGCAGGTGTTTCGATTCGGGAAACCTTGCCGTCACCATCGTGGAAAAGCATGTCATCGGCATCCTCGCCCCAGCCCTGCGCACCAGGAATAACGCCCGCCTTCAGCTGCGCTTCCTGGCCATCCGCCAGGCGCTTGACCAGGCTTCCCCGCGTGCCATGGACGGTAAAGCGGTCGCTGCCACCGGCGACCAGCATGCCCGCATGCAGGATCACTCGGCGCGAACCATATTCCAGCAACACATGCGCCCAGTCGGTGGCTTCCCCGCCGGGTCGCTGGATCGCCAGATTCGCCTGCACCCGGTCCGGCAGTCCAAACAGCAACAGCGCCTGATCGATCAGATGTGGACCAAGGTCATACCAGAGTCCGCCGCCGGCACCCGCATGTTCGCGCCAGCGATCGCGCAAGGTTGGCCGGAAGCGGTCGAAATGCGATTCGAAATGCACGACATCGCCCAACAGTCCCTGCGCGATCACCTGCTGCACGCCCAGAAAATCGCTGTCCCAGCGCCGGTTCTGAAATACTGAAAGCAGCCGCCCGCAACGCGTTGCCAGCTGCGCCAGTTCGCGGGCTTGCGCAAGGTCAAGCGTAAACGGCTTGTCCACCACCACATGCTTGCCCGCCTCCAGCGCAGCGCGTGCCAGCGGCGCGTGCGTGTCGTTCGGTGACGCAATCACCACCAGATCCACGCCTTCGTTGATGACCGCGCCATAAGGATCAGCCACCACCTCGACCCCGGGCATATCCATATGCACCTTATCGGCATCGCTCGATGCCACTACGGCAAGCTCAAGGCCCTTCGTCGCATTGATCAAAGGCGCATGAAACGTCTTTCCCACATAACCATAACCAATCAACGCCACGCGAACCATGGGTGCGGAATCACTCATCACATTCTCCAGAGACACTGATCCAGACGGCTAGCCGTTGCCAATCCTGTGACCGTGAGTACACGAGTGTACTAAGCATCAGGTATCAGGGGATTTTGCTCCGGCTGCTGACGGCCAGAAGCTGAGGTCCATTCAATGAACTCCCCTGACTGCCCGGTACACGTCCTCTGGACCGCCACGCATTTCCAGACAGTTTTGTGCATCTACTAAATATATAGTTGACAAAACCACGGATCGCGCTAGCATCAACTATATACATAGTAGATAGATGGCGTGCCATGAAAATCTCTCTTACCGATCGTGAGTCTGACGTCATCCAGGTCCTGTGGGATCACGGCCCCTCCGTCGTCGCTGAAGTGCGCGAGCGATTGAGCGACCCGCTTGCCTATACCACCGTGCTGACCGTGCTGCGCACGCTCGAGGCGAAAGGTTACGTGGGGCATGATGAAGAGGGGCGCGGGCATCGCTATTTCGCCAGCGTGAAGCAACAGGCAGCGCGCAAGAACGCCCTGCAGCATCTGACCGACAAGCTGTTCAAGGGCTCGGCGGAACTGCTGTTTTCGCACCTGGTATCCGATCAGAAACTGAGCCCGGAACAGATCCGGCGCATGCGCCAATTACTGGCCGAACAGTCCGACAAGAAGAAGCCGTAATGCTGGCCACGATCATCTATGTAGTAATTGTCGGCGTGCTGCTGAGCGCGGCAGCGCTGCTGGCCGAATACGCGACAAAGCAGCGCGGAACACCGAGGCGATGGATATGGATGGTAGCGATTACCGCCTCGTTGCTGCTGCCGCTGATCATTCCCAACGTCACCATCCAGGTTCCGGATCTGATCAAGTCGGCGCATACCAAACAATCGATCGTGTTGCGTGAGGCGACATCGGTGCATGTGCCAATGGCAGTGTTCGATCTTGGCATGCCAGATATCGATGCGCAGCCTCATCGGCTCGACGCCGTGTTTCAAAAAATATGGCTGGCTATCTCCCTGATTGTTCTGTCGGGACTGGTTCTCAGCGGTGGCCTGCTTTATTGGCGCAAGCGTCGTTGGACGCGAGGGAGTCTCAGTGGCATATCGGTGTTGATCGCGCCCGATGTGGGGCCTGCCGTGGTCGGCTTGCTGCGCCCACGCATCGTTGTACCGACGTGGCTGCTGCAGGAATCCGCGGCGCGGCAGCAATTCGTGATCGCACACGAGCAATCCCATCTGGACGCGCGCGATCCGCAGATGCTGACAATCGCGCTGTGCCTGCTGGTCGTCATGCCCTGGAATCTGCCGCTGTGGTGGCAATTCCATCGGCTTCGCCGCGCGATTGAAGTGGATTGCGATGCGCGTGTGTTGCGCAGTGGGCGCGACGTGGCTGAGTACTGCGAAACCCTGATCCAAGTGGGTCAGAACCAATCGAGTTACATCGGTACCGTGGCTGCCATGTCGGAGTCCGGATCGTTTCTTGAGCAGAGGATCAAAATCATGTTGCTGAAACCAGGGAAATGGGCGCGCCTGTCGGCGCTGGCGATGATCGGCGTATCGGTGGGCGTTGCTGCATTCGCTGCGCAGGTGACGCCACCCGATACCGCCGAGGCATCAGCGGAGCATGAGGTGAGCGTAAGCCCTGCAGTGCTTGCAAATTATGCGGGTTCATACAGATTCGGCCCCAATTCCGTGATGACGATAAAGCTGGACGGATCACAGCTTTCCGGGCAACTCACCGGACAGAAGTTCGTTCCCTACCAAGCGAGCAGCAATAACTCGTTTTTCGTAACGCGACTCAATGTGCATCTGAATTTCGTGGTGAATGCGCAAGGCCAAACCACGGCCATGGAGTTTTACCAGAATGGCCGCCATATCACCGCTCCACGCATCGATGCGGCTACGGCACAGGGTATTCAGAATGCGCTTGATGTACGGGTAAGCGCCCAACAACCCTATCCCAACAGCGAACAGGTTTTGCAGATCGTTCTCGCTCAGAATCCTGGCTCACCACGGCTAAGTCCGGAACTGGCCAAGCTCATCCGCGAACAGAAACCGGCAGCCGAGGGCTTCCTTGGCAAGCTAGGTCCAGTGACAGCACACGAATTCATTGGAGTCACTCCCCAGGGATGGGACAAATATCTGGTTCGCCACGTAAATGGCACGGAGGAAGTGGGCTTTTCGCTCAGCTCCGATGGCACCATCGTCGGGGCATTCCGTCGCCCGTAGGCTTGGAAAGCCGGCCGGGTCTTCTCGTCGATGAAGATTCGCTCGTACATGTTGCAGATCGATTTCTCGACTGAACAGCACAATGTCTTGCTCAAGCGGTGGCGGCCTCAACCGATCGATACAACACACTGACGATTGCTTACGCAGCGTGTTGCATATGAAGCCTCGAACGCGAATTCAGTACACGAAAAATCAGAGATCACAAATGCGGGATCGATGGCAGATGGGTGCGTGCGGCGCCCATCTCGCGCGCCATGGTGGCAAAGCGTTCCTGCATGGAAGTTGGGCGCCAATCCCTGCGCCGGATCATCGCCATACGCCGGCGCAGGACGCCGCCCTCGATGGGTATTTCGGCCAGAGCGCCGACCTGGCGCTCGAACAGAAACTGGTCCAGCGACATCAGGGTCAGCCATTCGCCTTTGAGCATGAGTCCGCGCGTGACCAGAACCGAGCCGCATTCGATGCGCGGCGTCGGTGGTTCAACGCCGTGGGTGCGGAACAGGGTCTCCCAATTGAGCCGCATGGGTACGCCGAGCGCCGGCACGGCCCACGGATAGGCGAGCAGGTCCTGAATGATGACGACCTTTTTGCGTCGTAGCGGATGGGCGCTGTTGCCGACGATAAAGAGTTCGTCATCGAACAGGCCTTCCTGTTCCACGTCATTGGCGGGCGCCGGATGGCGCAAAGCGCCGCCGATCACCAGGTCGATGTCTCCGTGGCGCAGCGCCATCAGCAACTCGCTGTAAGGTGCTTCGCGCACTTCCACCGATGCGCCTGGATGCTCGTGCGCAAATCGCGTCAGCAAATCGGGCAGGAATACGGCGCGCGCCATCGGCAGCGTACCGATGCTGATGTGGCCAACGCCGTGCTTGCCGGCGGCGATTTCATCCAGCCCGGTGCGTAACTCGGCCAACATCAGGCGCGCGAAGCGCACGAAGCGACTGGCCAGATCAGTGGGCCGTACGGCGCGTCCGGCGCGCACGAGCAATTCCGCACCCAGCGTGTCTTGCAGTTCTTGCACAGCGCGGTAGACGGCCGGTTGCGATAGCCCGATTTGTTCAGCCGCTGCGGCATAACTGCTGCAGTGTTCAACGGCCACCAGCGCACGTAACTGCACCATGCTGACACGCCGCTCGATATGCGCCAGCGGTGCCAAGCGCGCCGAGCGGCGTACCAGGCGCACGCCTTGGGTGAGATAGCGCAGCGCACGTTCGGTTCGGATGATCCACGCGATTCCGGTCGCGGTCGGGCGCATGCCTGCGGCACGACGTTCGAACAGGCGAATTTCAAGATTGCGTTCGAGCTTGCCGACGGCTTGCGCCAGCGCCGGTTGCGTAAGGCTTACCTGCTCGGCGGCATTGCTCATGCTGCCAGCGCGGGCGATGACGCTGAGCGCGTCCAGGTGGCGAATGTTCAACGCGTAAATCTTATCCATACACAATCAATAGTATTTACTTATATAAGAACAGTAAAACGAATTTGGCAAAGCAAGCTTTTTAGCGCAAATTTTGTCGTCGAAATGCGAGTCAGCGAAAACAACTGAGACAGTCGATACCAAACTCGAAAGTCATCGTGATGCTTTTCTTTGCGCAATGCAGCATCGAAAGCCATCTGGTTTACCGCTTGCATCAATTTGTCCATTGTTGCGTCGCAAGAAAGCACTTAACCCATTCCCCAACCTCATACTGAACCGATCGCGCTCATGAACCTCATTGATTCCCACCTGCACGCCATCGCTTCGGACACGGTGAAATATCCGAAGAACCCGATCGGCGGTCATCAGTCCGAGTGGTCGCAAAAGCGTCCCGTTGATGCTGAAGGTGTGATCAAGGCGCTGGATGGCGCCGGTATTGCCAAGGCGGTGGTGGTGCAGGCCTCGACCGTGTATGGGCACGACAACAGCTATGTGGTCGATACGGTGCGTGCTTACCCAGAGCGCTTGGTCGGTGTGTATTCAATCGATGCGCTGGCCGCGGATGCGGTGACGCAGATCGATCATTGGGAGGCGCAGGGCCTGCATGGCTTTCGTCTGTTCACCACCGGCACCACGATGCCCGGCCAATCGGATTGGCTTGGTCACAGCGATTCCTATCCAGCGTGGGCACATGCCGAAAAGAGGGGCATTCCCGTGTGCCTGCAGATGACCATGCAGGGCCTATCAACGTTGCGCACCTTGCTGGAGCATTTTCCCAAGGTACGCATATTGCTCGATCACTGCGCCCGTCCGGAGTTGGACGACGGCGCACCATACAATGCGGCGCAGGCGCTGTTCGATATGGCGCAGTTCGAGGGCGTGCATCTGAAATTGACCAACCGCACGCTGGCTGCGGCCGCGCAGGGTCAGTCCAACCCGACAGCGTTCCTGGAAAAGCTGGTGGCCACTTTCGGTGCCGAGCGCATTGCCTGGGGTTCCAACTTTCCAGCGGCCGAAGGTTCACTCAATGAACTGGTAGCGACAGCGCGCGACGTGTTGTCCAGCTTGCCCAAGCAGCAACAGGCAATGATTTTCGGCGGCACGGTCGAGCGTCTTTATCCGGCACTGACAGGAGTGGCGGCATGAGCCAGCCGGTCCATCTGCAGACCGTATTGAAGACCACCGCGCTGACCACGCCGTTGAAGGACGGCGTGCTCAAGAGTGACCAGGTCGTACTCGATTTCAGCGAGATCAGCCCGATCCACAAGGCCTTTGCGCCAATGGTGCGCGAAGCAAAGTTCGATATCTCCGAACTGGCTATCGTCACCGCTTTGCAGGCAGTGGCCTTCGGACGGCCAATCCTGCTGCTGCCGGTAGTCGTGGCCTCGCGCTTTCAGCGCGGTTGCCTGGTGTCATACCGTCCGCATGGTGAGGTCAAACCCGAACAACTGCGTGGCAAGCGCATCGGCGTACGCTCTTACACCCAGACCACCGGCATGTGGGTGCGGGCGCACCTGGTCGAGGACTACGGTTTGGCTACGCCCGATATCCATTGGATTACCCATGACCCGGCGCATGTGGAGCAGTACCAGGATCCGTCGTTCGTCGAGCATCCGGCAGGTGACATAGGCCTGCTCGACATGCTGCATGAGGGCGACATCGATGCAGCGATTTTCGGTAACGATCTGCCCGAGGGTGATGACTACGTACCGTTGATCGCCAATGCCAAAGCGAAAGACCTGGCGTGGGCACAGCAGCATGGCTTTGTGCCGATTAACCACGTGGTCGCCGCCAGCGCCGAGATCTGCAAGCGTGAGCCGGCTGCCGTGCGCGCTGCCTATGAGCTGCTTGCGCAGGCTGAGAGCCAGCAGGCAGCGGGGGCCAATGGTCCGCGTAAAACCCTGTCCGGCTTTGACGCCTTGCGCGGTCCGCTGGCATGGATCATCGATGCTTGCTTGGAGCAGGCGCTTTTGCCGCGCAAGCTCAGTCTCGACGAGGTGTTGGGACCCGCTCACACTTTGCTGGAAGGCAAGACCATCTGACATTGCCCATCGCGTTGGCGCACGGAGCGCTGACGCGACACCTGCTAAGAGTTCAGTTCCACCATGACCCAACTGGTAAACATCCAAATGCACCTGACCTCACAGCGGCGTCCATTTTACCGCGACCTGACTTTCCAGGTGCTGGTGGGCATGGCGCTGGGCGTGCTGGTCGGTGCGCTGTGGCCGGATGTCGGCGCCGCGCTCAAGCCGTTGGGCGATATTTTCATTCGCCTGATCCAGATGGTGGTGGGGCTGATCATCTTCTGCACCGTTACCCACGGCATTGCCAGCGTGCGCGACCTGGGCAAGGTCGGGCGCATCGCACTCAAGGCGATGGTGTATTTCGAAGTCGTCACCAGCGTGGCGTTGGTGATTGGCCTTGTTGCCATCAACGTGCTCAAACCCGGCGTCGGCATGCATGTCGATCCGGCTTTGCTCAAGCAAGGCATGGATGCTGGCGGTCAGGGGGCACCCGTGACGCATGGCTTTGGCGAGTTCCTTACCAATCTGGTGCCGACATCTGCTCTCGGTGCATTCAGTCAGGGCGACATCCTGCAGATTTTGGTGTTTTCGGTGCTGTTTGCCTGCGGCCTGGCCAGCTTGGGTGACAAGGCGCAACCGGTGCTGCACATCGTGGATGTCGTTCGACAGACCTTGTTCTGGATCATCCGCATGGTGATGAATATCGCCCCCATCGCCGCCTTCGGCGCGATCGCTTTCACCACGGCCAAGTTCGGCCTCGACAGTCTGTTGCCGCTGGCCAAGCTGGTGGGCGAATTCGCGCTCACCTGCGTGGTGTTTCTGCTACTGGTGCTTGCGCCGATTTCTCGTGCATGCGGCTTCAGTCTGTTCAAACTGATGCGTTACTTCCGTGAGGAGCTGGTGTTGGTACTCGGCACCAGTTCATCGGAAAGCGTGTTTCCGCAGCTCACCGAAAAACTCACGCGTCTTGGCGTGGACGAATCGGTAGTCGGCATGGTCCTGCCCACTGCTTACAGCTTCAATCACGACGGCACCTGTCTTTATTTCGCCGCGGTGACGGTATTTCTGGCGCAGGCCACCGGAACCGCGCTGGGCTGGCAGGCACAGTTGGGTCTGCTGTTGATTTTGTTGGTCACATCCAAAGGTGGTGCGGGCGTTTCCGGCTCGGCCATTGCGGTGCTGACCATGACGTTGGCGGCGACCAAGACCATTCCGGTCAGCAGCGTCGCCTTGATTCTCGGTGTGCATCGTATCCTGTCGGCGGGGTTCGTGTTCGTGAACATCGTCGGCAATTGTGTTGCGACCGTAGTGGTCGGCCACTGGGAAAAGGTGGTTGACCGCGACCAGCTTCAACGAGAACTACAAGCGGGTTAACAGGCAGTTCGATCATGCCTTCAATCAATAATCTCACGGTTCCCATCGGTACCGTGACGGGGAGGGTTGCGTCAATGAAAAGATTGCTAGTACGTCAATCGTTATACCTGAGCCTTATCACCGCGCTGCTGCTTCCTGCCGCGCATGCGCAGACCGTGCAGCCAGCACAAAACGATGGCCCGAATACGAATTGGGCCGATACCTATGCCGTCGCGCAAAACGGGCCACAACAGAACACGAGCAACGGCACCGTTGATCCTTCCGGCATACCGCTGAGCGCAAAGCCGGTGTCCAAGGAGCCGGCGTTGCCGCGCTCGGCACTGGTGCAGAAACTGCTCGACGACGGCGTCAATATCCGCGCTAACGAAATTGACCAATACGCCAGGAATACCACCGGCGGCGTCAAGCAAGGTAGCCGCAACGTTGGCCAGTTCTATATCGGTGCGGACTTTGACCTCGGCAAGATCTTCGGGTGGTCCGGTGCCAGTTTCCACTTCACTGCGTATCGCGATTACGGCTTGAGCCTCAACACGCTCGATACCGGCACCTATACCAAACAGCAGTACATCTATAAGAATCCCTATACACGCTGGCACTTGGGCCTGTTCTCGTACGAGCAGAAGTTGATGGATGATCGCCTGGACATCCAGGTCGGTCGTCTGGGCAGTACCACTTATTTCGGCCACCTGGTGGTCAACTGCCAGTTCGTTTCGGCAAACACGTGCGGCGAGCCGCGTATGTTGGTTTCCGAAACCGGCCTCAGCCTGCTGCCTTCGGCGACCTGGGGTGGCAACGTGAAGTTCAAGACGACGCCGAACACCTACCTCGATGTCGGTGTCTTCGAGGTCAATCCAGACGTGCAGCCCAGCAATGGCCTGGATTGGGAAATCAAACATTCGACCGGTTATACCTTGCCGATTGAATTCGGTTGGGTGCAGAACGACCCCAAGACCGTGCAGTATCCGTTCGAGTTGAAGGGCGGTATCTATGGGAGCACGGCGCCGCTGACCGATATCAATGAAAACACCAAGGGCCAGCCGCTCGGCATGTATGGCGGTACTGCGGCCACCGATAACCATATCCGCGATGGTTTTTACATCATGGGTGACAAGGTCATCTGGCGCCCCGATCCGAATTCGCCACGCAGTCTCAACGTGTTCGGTGGCTGGGTACAGCAGTTGGAAGGCCAGGAGATCATGCGCCAGCAGATCTACGGCGGCTTCGTGATGACCGGACCGCTCGCATTCCGGCCGTTTGACACGCTTGGCCTGAATGTCTCGTCGTTCGAGCTGACTCAGGCAGAACAGGCCTACCTCGCCGAAGCACGCAAGAAGGCAGGCGGTAGCGGCGTGAATGCGCGCCACCAGCTCGCCACCGACCTTACCTACACCATCCACCTGATCAAGGGGCTGGAGCTGACTCCGAGCCTGCAATACATCGTGCATCCGGACAATTCCGGTATTGCGAAAACACCGGTACTGCCGAAGAACTTGTTTGTGTACGCGATCAGCCTGCGCGTGGACTTCGGCGTGTTGATGGGCTTCCATCCCGCCGCCGCCAGTGATTGAAGATAGCGAGGAATTGAATATGTCAGTCGTAATAACCCGTATCGAACGCGCCGACCCAAACGTGATCGAAGGCTTGGCTCATGTCGGCGTCGCTACGTCGCATGAAGCGCAGGGACGCAGTGGTCTGATGCATTCCAGTCTGCGCCCGATCTACAGCGGCGCACGCATTGCCGGCTCGGCGATCACCGTGCTGATGCCGCCGGGCGACAACTGGATGTTGCACGTGGCGATCGAGCAGTTGCGCGAAGGCGATTTGCTTATCGCCGCGACCACCAGCCCTTGCGACGACGGCTACTTCGGCGATCTGCTGGCCACCTCGGCGCAGGCGCATGGCTGTCGTGGTCTGATCATTGATGCTGGCGTACGCGACGTGCGTGATCTCACTGCCATGGGCTTTCCCGTTTGGACCCGCGTGATCCACGCGCAGGGCACAGTCAAGGAAACGCTCGGCTCGGTCAACGTGCCGGTCGTCTGTGGTGGCGCTCTGGTCAATCCGGGTGACGTGGTGATCGCCGATGACGATGGCGTCTGCGTGGTGCCGCGCGCCAGCGCCGCCCAAACATTGGAAAAGGCCACGCAGCGCGAAGCCGGGGAAGAGGAAAAACGCAAGCGCCTGGCTGAGGGCGAACTGGGCCTGGACATTTACAACATGCGCGAGCGCTTGGCCCAGAAAGGCCTCGAATATATTTGAGGCAGCTCCATTCGAACGCATTCGCGCGATGCGGACGCTTCATGGCAGCTCTAATCACACGCTGTTCGACTGAGGCGGTGCTGACGTCTTTCATATCCTAAGGAACAAACCTGATGATCATCGACTGCCACGGACATTACACGACCGCGCCGAAAGGCCACGATGCCTTCCGAGACGTGCAGCTGAAGCACTTCGACGATCCTTTGCAGCCGTTGCCGATCTACCCCGACATCTCCGACGACGACATCCGCGAAAGCATCGAAGCCAACCAACTGCGCCTGCTTCGCGAACGCCGTGCGGACATGACGATCTTTTCGCCGCGTGCCAGCACCATGGCGCACCACCAGGGTAACGAGGCGGTCAGTCAGATATGGACGCGTCATTGCAATGATCTGATCGCTCGCGTGGTCGGGCTCTACCCGGAAACCTTCATCGGTGTGTGCCAACTGCCGCAGTCGCATGGGGTGACGATCAAACATTCGATCGGCGAACTGGAACGCTGTGTCAACGAACTGGGTTTCGTGGGCTGCAATCTCAATCCCGATCCGTCAGGGGGACATTGGGACGGGCCGCCGCTTACCGACCGCGCCTGGTATCCATTCTTTGAGAAAATGGTGGAAATGGATGTGCCGGCGATGATCCATGTATCCGGCACCTGCAACCCCAACTTCCACGCGACGGGCGCGCATTACATCAACGCCGACACCACCGCGTTCATGCAGTTTCTGCAGGGCGATCTGTTCAAGGATTTCCCAAACTTGCGCTTCATTATCCCGCACGGTGGTGGCGCGGTGCCGTACCACTGGGGTCGTTACCGCGGCCTCGCTGACATGATGAAGAAGCCGCCGCTGAGCGAGCACGTCATGAAGAACGTGTACTTCGATACCTGCGTGTACCACCAGCCGGGTATCGATTTGCTGTTCAAGGTGATCGATGTCGACAACATCCTCTTCGGCTCGGAAATGGTGGGCGCCGTGCGCGGCATTGATCCGACCACTGGCAACTACTTCGACGATACCCTCCGCTACATCGACTCGTTGGACATCTCAGCCGAAGACAGGCACAAGGTATTGGAAGGCAATGCCCGCCGCGTCTATCCACGCCTGGACGCGCAGCTGAAAACGCGTGGCAAGTAAGCCACGCATTGCCCGATATTTTTATTGCGCCACAAGCGGATTTATATCAAGTTTCTCAACCTGATTTTCGCTATTGAATGTCTGCTTTGGGTTGCTGACATCTCCGGCCGGTCCTGCAGACGAAACGACAGCCGCTGCCAGCTGGCGAACTGCATCGCAGAGTTGCTTCCGCATCACTGTCAGCCAGCTCCAGTTGAAAACTGCCTCACCTTCAAGTGGTCAAGAAAAGTTAGCGCCGGGCGCCCTGATCGGTCTTGCCGATTACGACTGCACCGCAGACGCCACGGCTGGTTCAAACGTCTGCAGGAACTCGGTTCGCGATCTTTCGCCAAGGTCAACAACCTTGGTTCCGCCTGCGGAAACGAACGTGACATCCTCGATGCCGATGACCTTGAGAATCAGGCGCAGATACATCGTCGCGATGTCACGGTCCCGGATCGGCGAACCCTCGGTGTAGACACCGCCCGAAGCCATCAGCACCGTGCACTTTTTGCCATGCACCAGTCCCTCGCCCGTCATGCCAAGCGTCAGGCCCTTGCGTACGATATGGTCGACGTAGGACTTGAGGCTTGCGGGGATGTTCTAGTTATAAACCGGGGTGCTGATAGCAATATGACCCGCCGCCAGAAGCTCGGCAACGAGTTCATTGGACACCCGCAACACGTCCTTCATTTCAGGCGTGTGCTTTTCTGCCGGCGTAAGACTCGCCCCCATCCACGGCAGATTCATGTAGGGCAGATTCATCTTCGCCAGATCGCGCTCAATAACTTCAGCATCCGGGTGCGCAGCTCTCCACTGCGCTACAAACGCTTTCGCAAGATTTCGGGAGATGGAATGCTCTCCTCGCGGGCTGGCCTCAACAAGCAGAAGCTTGGTCATCATTACGTTCTTTCCTCGATTGTGGCGTCCGCTGACCTGGACTAGAGTGCACGAACGATTTGTTCGTAACCCCACTATGCGAGTGAGCCTCACGTGGCACAAGAAGGCACTTTTCTGAGCGAAGCGAACACTTTTGTTCCTGATGACTCCTTGTCGGCCACCGATTGCAAGGGGCTCGCCGACGTGCTGGCCAGCGTTGGCGACAAGTGGACGATCATGGTGGTTGGAGCACTGTCCAAGGGTACGTTGCGTTACAACGAAATCCAGCGGCGCATCAGCGGTATCTCGCAACGCATGCTTACGCTGACGCTAAAGCGACTGGAGACGGATGGCATCGTGACACGCACCTTGTATCCGTCAGTGCCACCGCGCGTGGACTATGAGCTGACCGAGCTTGGACAGACATTGCGCGGCGCGCTTGTGCCGCTCCATGTGTGGGCACCAAAGAACAAGCAGGTCATCGCTCGCAACCGAATGGAAGTAACGCGACAGTCGCATATGGACTGAAACGCTTTCTTGATGATCCAGGACCCGCATCTGAGCATTTCGGTATAGAGCCCGCGAGACATCCTTTTCAAGCTGCACTGGCTCGTATCGCGGCCCTTTTGTTCATAACAGCATCTATTTACATGACGGCGAAGGCGTCACCTCCGAAAGGTTTTTTTCATTTGAAATGGAGACCGGAAACTCACTCGGCATCGTGCTGCGATGTGGCTGGGGCACGCCTTCCCAACGGGCGACCGCGGCCGCGGCAACCGAGTTGCCCACGATATTTGTCGCCGATCGCCCCATATCGAGGATGTGATCAACGGCAAGCACCAGCGCGATGCCGCTATCGGGGAGCTTGAAGTAATGCAGCGTCACCGCAATCACGGCGATGGCGGCGCGAGGCACGCCGGCCA
>Ga0302316_10000154_pt1 | contig 61807 bp, 45 predicted proteins | sample III_Palsa_N3_2_FD_200456 | JGI IMG/M metagenome (GOLD analysis project Ga0302316, IMG submission 200456) | Peat permafrost microbial communities from Stordalen Mire near Abisko, Sweden - III_Palsa_N3_2 | ecosystem: Environmental > Terrestrial > Soil > Palsa > Peat permafrost | place: Sweden...
GCCGATCGGATCGAGGATCCCATGACAGGCATTGCAGGAAAAATTGGAGCGGTGTTCCTCCATACGCTGGCGTATGGTCAGTGGCGTGGCGCCGGCAACGTTCTCCTTCAGCGGCGTGATATTCGGCGGGGGCGCCACCGGTGGCGTGTCCGTAATAGTGTCGAGCACCCAGGAGCCGCGCAGCACGGGCGCGGTGCGATTGCCATATGAGGTTCCGAGCAGCATCGCGCCTTTGCCCAGCAGCCCGAACCGATGGGAGTCCGTGAGCTTGACGCGCCGGAACTGGCTGCCGCTCACGTTCGGAACGTCGTACAGGCGCGCCAGCCGCGCATTGAGGAATGTATAGTCAGCCGCCAGCAACGTGAGAACGCTTTGATTTGAGCGCAGTACGCTGTCGACAAACAGATACATCTCCTGACCCAGGTCCGCGCGCAGTGCCGCGTCGAAACTCGGATATACGGTGGGGTCGGGTTTGACCTGATCCATCTTGCCGACTTCCAACCACTCGAAGGCGAAGTTGGTGGTCAGGGAAGTCGCGCGCGGGTCCGCAAGCATGCGGTCGACCTGCCGCGCGAGAACCTGCGGGTCACTCAGCTTCCCCGCGATCGCGGAGTCCAGCAGCGCGCCATCCGGGCCCTGACTCCACAGCATGAACGACAACCGTGTGGCGAGATCGAACTCGCTGAGCCGGAAGGCGGTACCCGGCGCGGTGCCCGTTGGAACCTCTGGGACGCGGTATAGAAACTTTGGGCTCGCCAGGATGGACATCAGCGCATCCTTGATGCCGGCATCGAAGGTGCCGCCTTCCTTCAGTCCGGCCCGGTAGAAGCGCAGCGGCGCCGTGAGGTCATCCGCATCGACCGGCCTCCGGTATGCACGGCGTGCGAGGGCAGAGATGATCTGCTGCGCGCAGGGGTCTTCCTCGGCCGACGTCTTCGGGTAGCAGCTGAAGATCCGCCTGCGACTGGGGGTCTCGCTGAGGCCCGTCGGATTGTGCGGACCCCTGATCTCAACGGCCGCAATGCGGGGCGCTCGCCCTTCGCCGCCCATTGGATCCAGGGGCTGCAGCATCTCATCCGATTCAGCATAAGTGCGCCCGACGAACGTAACGCCGACCTGGTGCGGTCCACCCGTTACAGCGACGTGGATGTCGGAGAAGCGATCATGCAGGTCCTTGCTCGATCGGATCGGATCCTGATCGGCTTGCTTGAGGTCCTGCGCCCCACCGATCGTCTGCTCGAAGACCCGCTGGCCGTCGATCGTCAGGATCACGGTGCGCGGATCGTCCAGGCCCTCGACGTAACCGGGATACACTCTGCCGGTCGAGATGCCGCCGACCGAGATATTGATATCAAAAACGTAGTCCCCGTCCGCCGGGAAATAATGCGAGGCCAGCAGACCGCCGCGTGTGCCGAGCGGCAGACCCTCGATGTGGAAATTCTGGTTGGCGTAGTAATCACCGTCCAGAGTCACCTTGGCCATCAGGGGATGCGGGTTGCCGATCGCCTGTTCCGCGACGGAACGCGCCGCCACGATGTATTGGAAAAGGAACGTGGGAGAGACCGTAAGCACATCGGCGATGTTCTCGAACCCATCCTCGTTCTTCGTGTCGGCCGGAAGCAGTTGGCTTGCATCGACGGTAAGTCCAGTGACCTCCTGCACGGAGCGTCCATATTCGGTGCGGCTGAGCCGGTGGAGCGACACGAAGCCCGAAAGCGGATCTGCGGGCGCCGCCGCGTCCAAAGTGGTTTCCATTCCCGCCACGAACCGATCGATCATCGGCTGGGGGGGTTGCTTCTCACCCGGCGGTGGCATCATGCGACCACGCAGCTTGCTGATCGCCGCTTCCCAGGTCTTGGCGTCGGACGGGATGTCGCTGGCCTGCATCGCGTCAAATGCAACGCCGCCCGCCCAGTCAGTGGCGTTGTGGCATTTCTCGCAATAGGAGTCGAGCATCGGCCAGTTGCCCGCGGTTGTCGGCGCCGTGGCGACATCGGGATGCTGCTTGTCTTGCGCCCGCGGCGAACCTGACGCCAACGCCACGGAACCAATCAGCAGTGGGAGGAATACGTAACGCATCACTTTTTGCCGGTCGCTCGACATCTTCGTCCCTATACCGCGCCGCGAATGTCGCGTGCGTGACCGTACAGGCCCTGACACGCGTTCCTGACGAACACGGTTGGGTCGCCCCACTTCGCGTCGAAGCTACGCGTCGCTTTCGTGGCCAGGATGTCGTCGGCGTTGAGTCCCTTGCACATCAGTTTCCAGATGCTCTCGCGCAGCTCCGCGAGCATGGCATGCTCGGCCGTCACATCTGCGCGCGTCTGAACGGGCCCGGTGCCGGGAATGATCCGTGTCTGGTCATTTGTCAGCGTCACCAGTTGCTGCGCGGCATCCCTCATGCCGTCGATCCAACCACCGGTGCAGTAGTCGAGGACCGGATAGCGTCCCACGGTGACCACACCCCCGGCGACGAGGACGTTGTGGTTGCGGAAGTAGACGTAGATATCGCCGTCCGTGTGCGCCTGCATCAGGTAGCCGTATTCGATCGGTTCGCTACCGAAAGTCATTTCTCCTGACGTGTAGAACGTGCGCGTGGGAAGTGCCTCCGGCGGCCGCGGCGGGTACATGCGGTCCTGCCATGCTTCCCAGACCGGCGCTCCAAGCCACAGTTTGGTGTTCTCGTGCGCGATGATCGTCGCGCCCATCCGGCGGATCCGCTCGTTCGAGCCGGTGTGCTCCCAGTGCCAGTGCGTGTTGAACAGTGTGTGGACAGGGCGTCCCCCGGTGGCCCCGGTCACTGCTGCGAGCAACTCATGGGTGTGCTCGGCAAGACCCCCGTCAACCATGAGCACACCCTCAGGTCCGGTGAGGGCGACCACGTTGCCGCCCGCTCCACGAAACAGGAGCAGGCGGTCACTTAGACGGTCAATGACGATCCGGCTGGACGGGACGCGCGCAGGCGCTGCGCAACCGGCAAGGCAGCCCAGCGATACGCCGGTCGCCGCATACGCCGCGGACTTGAGGAATGCCCGACGATCTGATATCGGCGTGCCTGCGCCCTCAGCCCGATGGCTCACAGAATCTCCCCCCTACGAATGGAGACTGACGATATAACGCGTACTAAATTATGCATACGAAATGCCAAGTAACGCTATTCCGGAAAGCGGGCAGGGTCAAAGTGCCTGTCACCAGCCGCATCTAAAGGGCCATCAGCTGCATTTGGCGCAGCGCCGCCGGCGTGGAAACGAATCTCCGGATGCATGCGGAACGCAAGCAGCACGCCTATCCCCATCAGGATCATGCTGACGACGAAAGGGGCTTCCCAGCTGCCGTAACGATCAATGAGGTAACCCCCAAGCACGGGGCTCGTGATTGCCGCAAGCGCGGAGCCGGTATTCATCATCCCACTGGCCGTCCCCGAACACTGCGGCGCAATGTCCATCGGAATGGCCCACATTGCGCCCACGGTCACTTCAGCAAAGAAAAAACCGACGGACAGGCACCACAGCGAAACCGTCAAGCTATGCGTGAACAAAAGAGGAATCAACGTGAGCATGCTCAGCAGCATGCATACTGCAACGAGCCCGCTGCGGGCACGCTTGAGGCTACCGGTGCGCCGGAGCAGCTGGTCCGTGGCGACGCCGCCCAAAGTGTCCCCAGCCACTCCGGCGAGGAACACGGCAGAGGCAAATGCGGCGGACTTCCCGAGATCAAGCGCAAAGTTGTGCAGGAAATATTGTGGAATCCAGCTGAGAAACAGCCACAGGGTCCAGCCGTAGCAGAAGTACACCACGGTAACAGGTGCCATCCGTTTGAACAGCGGAAGCCATGGTACGCTGAGTTGCCTGTTGTGCGCGGCAGGCAACTCGGCAAGTTCCTGCGCGGTGATTCGCGCATGATCACTGGGAATCTCGGTGAAGTTGAGCCCCCACAGAATCACCCAAATAAAACTCAGGGCGGCACACACGTAGAATGCTGCACGCCAGCTATAGGTCGTCATCATGAACACGATCATCGCGGGAGCAGCGGCATTGCCAATGCGGGAGGAGGCATGCGTTATGCCCTGCGCATATCCACGCTTGTCCTTTGGCACCCAGCGCGCCATGGCGGAGGTGGCCGCCGGGAACGTGGCGCCTTCTCCAAAGCCAAGCAGCGTCCGCGCGAGCAGCAGGGAAACCAGCCCGCCGGCCATGCCTGTCAATACCGTGGCGCTCGCCCAGATGATGCCGCAGCCGATCAGCGTTCGGCGCGCGCCGAACCGATCGCTGACCCAACCGCCGATGATCTGGAAGATGAGATACGGATAAGCGAACGCCGAGAAGACCAGGCCGATCTCGGTCTTACTGAGATTGAATTCCTTTCCGAAGCCCGCCGCCGCGGTGCTGACATTCACACGGTCGAGATAGGTGACGAAATACATCAGGCACAGCAATACCAATACGATATGGCTGACTCGCAAGCGTTTCATCCGCGTGAGCAAGTTCAGTCGCTGGCGGACATCAGCCGCCTTCCTTGAGGGCCGACGGCGCCGGGTGCGCTGCAAAATGTTCCATCGCCGCCAGCACACCGCTGTGAGCAAGGCTCACGCCCGCCAGCTGGAGGCCCATTTCACAACCCGCGAGTGCGGCAAGCAGAGTCAGATCGTTGCTGTCGCCCAGATGCCCTATGCGAAACATCCGCCCTTTCACTTTTCCAAGCCCAGTTCCGAGCGACAGGTCGAAGCGCTCGTAGATGAGTCGCCGCAGCGCATCGGCATCTACTCCGACCGGCATGATGACGCCCGTCAGGACCGGCGAGTAAGCGCGCGGATCAACGCATTGAATGGGCAGGCCCCAGGCACTGACGCCCGCGCGCACGCCGGCGGCCCAGCGCTCGTGCCGCGCGAATACATTGTCCAGTCCTTCGGACAGCAGCATGTCGATCGACTCGGACAGGCCATAGAGCAGGTTCGTGTTGGGCGTATACGGCCAGTAACCGTCCTGGTTCATCGCAACGATTTCATCCCAGGCCCAGAACGAGCGCGGCATTTGCGAAGTCTTCGCCACCTCCAGCGCGCGTGGCGAGATGGCATTGAAGCTGATGCCTGGCGGCAGCATGAGGCCTTTCTGCGAGCCACCGATCGAAACGTCCACCCCCCACGCTTCATGGCAGAACTCGACGCTCGCCAGTCCTGAAATCGTATCGACCATGAGCAATGCCGGATGGCCGGCTGCGTCCAGCGCTGCCCGAACGGCGGGTATGTCCGAGGTGACTCCGGTGGAGGTCTCGTTGTGCACCACACACACTGCCCTGATCCTGCGTTGGGTATCCTGGCGCAGACACTGTTCAAGCAGATCAGCTTGTACGCCGCGACGCCAGCTTGGCGCATCCGGCAAATGAGCGTCACCTCCGGTCCAGGCAACAACCCTTATCGACAGACCGAGACGCGTGGCCATCTTCATCCACATCGATGCGAAATGGCCCGTTTCATATATCAGGACCTCGTCACCGGGGTTCAGGGTGTTGCACAGCGCCGCTTCCCACGCGCCGGTGCCTGAGGCGGGGTAGATGATCACCGGATGGCGCGTTTTGAATATCGTCTGGATTCCGCGGAGTACCTTCAACCCCAATGCAGCGAACTCCGGTCCACGATGATCGATGGTAGGCAGGCTGATCGCGCGCAGAATGCGCTCGGGGACTGGACTCGGACCGGGAATCTGCAGGAAGTGCTTCCCGGTAGGATGGAAATCGAGATCGAGCATCACGGCTCCAGGCGGAAGGGGGAGGGACTGGCGGTCGCCCGAGTTTTACAAAAGTGAATACAAAATGCAAACTGGCGGCCCTCAGCTACCGGTAAGCGTTTGGGAGGGTTATGGTAATGGGGTTTAAGGGTCAGCCCCCGTGGAAGGCAGTCAGGGTGTATTCAAAATTCATAATGAGCTCTTGGTAGCGGCATGGTAGAAGTCTTCGCGATCTCAAGGCGCACTCTTCACGATGAAGTGGTTCAAGGCCTGCGCACGATGCTGGTCGAAGGGCGTATTCCCCCTGGCGCCAAACTCAACGAGCGTGAGCTGTGTGCGTTGTTGTCCGTATCGCGCACCCCCTTGCGCGAAGCCATCAAGCGGATGGCCGCGGAGGGGCTGGTGGATCTGCTCCCCAATCGGGGCGCGGTGGCGGTCAAGCTCAGCGAGACGGATATTATTCATGCATTTGAAGTACTTGCTGAGCTCGAAGGAATCTCTGGGGAACTTGCGGCACAGCGCATCACCGCTGCCGAGATCGCGGAGATCAAGGCACTGCATTACGAAATGCTGGCTTCCTTCGCGCGCAAGGATCTGCACGAGTATTACAGGCTCAATGCGCAGATTCATGCTGCCATCAACCGCGCCACGAAGAATCCCGTGCTGGAAAAGATCTATCGGGAAACCAACGCGCGAGTGCAATCGATGCGTTTTCGCAGCAACCAGAACGAGGCAAAGTGGAAGCAGGCGGTTTCGGAACACGAGCAGATCCTGGCTGCGCTGGAAAAGCGCGACGCCGTGGGCTTGCGTGCCCTCCTGGTTGAACACCTGGTACGCAAGCGCAATGCAGTGATCGAGCTCATGCGCGCTGGTGAGCTGCGCGAGCGCACTGTAGAGCCGTCGCCGCAACGGCAATGACGACGGGGACTTCGCAGGATCGTGCAGCCGTATCGGGCACGATGCCACCCATCAACGAAGTAAGCGTGACGCTCGAACGACGGCTGCGCCGAGAGACTGGCGGCGAGGTGCTGTTCGATGCGTCATCGCGTGGGCGCTATGCGACTGATGCCTCGATCTACCAGATCATGCCCGTGGGCGTGCTGGTGCCCCGCGAAGAGCGAGATGTCGTCGTCGCCATTGAGATTGCTCGTGAGCTCAAAGTGCCCATCCTCCCGCGTGGCGCCGGCACCAGCCAGTGCGGCCAGACGACCGGTGCTGCTCTGATCGTCGATGGCTCAAAATATCTCCGCCAGGTCATCGATTTGGACGTTGACCGCCGCACGGTCACAGTTCAACCGGGCATCGTCCTGGATCAGCTTAACGCACAACTCAGGCAGCACGGCTTGTGGTTTCCGGTGGACGTATCAACGAGCGCCCAGGCCACGCTGGGAGGCATGGCGGGCAACAACTCGTGCGGCTCCAGATCCATCGCCTATGGCAACATGGTGCACAACGTACTGGGCGCGAATGCATGGCTGTCCGATGGCACACTGGTGAAGTTCGGGCCCGTCGTGGGGCTCGCTTCGCGCGGAGTCGAGATTGCCCGGTTCGTGGGTGCGTTGGCCAGGCAGCATCGCAATGATATCGAGACGCGCTGGCCCAAGGTGCTACGTAGGGTAGCGGGCTACAACCTCGACATCTTTCACAATCAGAATGAAAGGCGCTACACGCAGGATGGCAGTGTCAATCTGGCCCATTTGCTGATCGGCTCCGAAGGCACCCTGGCTTACACCCAAAGCCTCAAGCTGCAGTTATCGACGGTACCTGCGGCCACCGTACTCGGTATCGTCAACTTCCAGACCTTCCGGGCAGCAATGGACGCCGCGCAACACATCGTCAAGCTGGCACCCACTGCGGTGGAGTTGGTTGACCGCACCATGATCGAGCTCAGTCTGGCGAATGCGGCGTTCCGCTCCACGGTGGAAACCACGTTGCTCGGTCGGCCGGCGGCGATCCTGCTGGTCGAGTTTTCCGGCGACGACAAACGCAGCCTGCTTCACAAGCTCGAGGAACTCTCAGCGATGATGGCCGACCTGGGCCTGCCGGGCAGCGTCCTGCGGATGCCCGATGCAGCGGCGCAGAAGAACGTCTGGGAAGTGCGCAAAGCTGGCCTCAACATCATGATGAGTCTGAAGGGCGACGGCAAACCGGTGAGTTTCATCGAGGACTGCGCGGTCCCTCTGGAGCACCTGGCGGAATACACCGACGCGCTCACCGACGTATTCGCGCGTCATGGTACGCACGGCACATGGTATGCACATGCCTCGGTGGGCACTTTGCATGTGCGACCGATCCTGGACATGCGACGGGACGGCCGGGACGGCGGCGCGGCCAGGATGCGCGCAATCGCCGAGGAAACATCGGCACTGGTTCGCAAGTATCGCGGCGCCTTCAGCGGTGAACACGGTGACGGCCTGTGTCGGGGCGAATGGATCGCGTGGCAGTTTGGACCGGCCCTCAACACGGCGTTTCGCTCAATCAAGGCCCATTTGGACCCCGCCGGCCTGTTCAATCCGGGAAAAATCATCGACCCGCCGAAGATGGATGATGTTTCGCTGTTCCGCTTCGCCCCGCCCTCCGCGCCGCGCCCTTATCGCACCATTGCGCTCAAACCTTTGCTCGATTGGTCGGCGTGGAATGTACAAAATGACGCCTTGACGGGGGTTATCACCCCACCAGGCACTGGCGGCGATACGACCGGCGGCTTCGCGAAAGCGGTGGAGATGTGCAACAACAACGGCCATTGCCGCAAGCTGGATATCGGCTCCATGTGTCCGAGCTATCGCGTGACGCGCGATGAACAGCATCTGACGCGTGGGCGTGCCAACACACTGCGCCTGGCATTGTCGGATCAGCTGGGGCCGGACGCCTTCCGCGGCAGGGCAATGTACGAGGCGATGGACTTGTGTGTCGGGTGCAAGGCCTGCAAGCGCGAGTGCCCGACGGGCGTTGACATGGCGAGGATGAAGGTCGAATTTCTTGCCCACTACAAGCAACGCTATGGCCATACGTTCAGGGACCGCCTGGTAGGCGCCATACCTGCCTACGCGGCGATGGCAAGCCGCTTTTCCTGGGCGCTCAACCTGAGAGATGCCTTGCCGGGGGCGGCCTGGTTGAGCGAAAAACTGCTCGGATTTTCTTCGCTGCGCTCGCTGCCAAAATGGCGGGCGCAGACCTTCTGGAGGCCCCATGACGCTTCATTGTTCGCGAGTGCTGACGCGACCTTGGCCGCCTCGGCAAATGGCGGGAAAGCGGCGGTCCTCTTCGTGGACACCTTCAACGGAACGTTTGAAAGCGAAAACGCCGTAGCCGCAGCGCGGGTGCTGCGGGCCGCTGGTTACACCTTGCACACCTTGACGAGGAAGGCAGGTCATTATTGCTGTGGTCGCACTTACCTGAGTGCAGGCATGGTCGAAAAGGCCAGGGACACGGTTCGTGAGCTGATCGGCGCCCTGGTGCCGTTTGCGCGCAATGGTGTGCCCATCATAGGGTTGGAGCCGTCCTGTCTGTTGACACTGCGTGACGAAGCTCTGGCCATGGGCCTGGGTGAAGAAGCCATTGCGGTATCCAAACAAGCGTTCTTGTTCGAAGAGTTCGCCGCGCGCGAGATCAAGGCAGAGCGTTTCAAGTTGAATCTCAACCCGGCGAACGCACCCCTTCTGGTCCATGGGCATTGCCATCAGAAGGCCTTCGGCGCAGCCGGTGCCGTCTTGGATGTGTTGAAGATGATCCCCGGCTCGCATCCCGAACTTATCGAGAGTTCGTGTTGCGGCATGGCGGGCAATTTTGGCTACGAAGCCGAGCACCACGCGATCTCGATGGAAATGGCGGAGGTCGCACTGCTGCCGAAAATCCGTGGCGCGCCTACTGCGATCGTGATTGCCGATGGCATCAGTTGCCGGCATCAAATTCTCGATGGTGCTCGGCGTGAAGCGTTGCATGCAGCACGCTTGTTCGATCAGTTACTGATGCCTGCGCCATAGCTGCGCAGAAGTGCGGATCGATTGCGATAACGCAGCGCAAAACCCCCGCGGCCGCATGGCAGTTCGCCTTGACCACCATCGTGGAGGCGAGGCAGGGATGACCGTGGGGGATTTCGTGCGGACTCGGCGGTAGATGAGCGCTTTCAGTTCGGCATTATCTTCCTCAACCTGGCTTCAAGCAGGGTAAGTTCGTTGAACGCGAGTTCCAGTTCGGGCCAGTCGATGAAGTGGAATTGAGAACCCGACGCGCCGTCGCCAGATCGCGCTTTATCGTGCCCGGAGCGCGGCATCCCCTCGGCCTGATTCCCTTCGAGCAGCCGATCTTGAGCGGCCGGTTGGGCGCAATGTAGCGCCCTGGCTACAGTTCGAGGGCGTACGTTGGCGAGGAGTAAACTCCTGAAGTCCGATGGTCAAAACGTAGCCGCGCGTCGTCGACGAAGCGTGGCAGGCGTGTCCCAACCTCGGCTAAGGTCTCGCTCCATCATTTCCTCGGGACCTGCCGACTTGTGTGACGTACCCCAGCGTACTGTCACGGTAGACAAGCGGATGCTGCACCATGAGGGGAACTTTAGCCAATTCACTGGCCGGGATAGTTTTTTGCGCGCTTCCCGCGATTCATGCCTTCCCACAGGAAACAATATGAAACCCGTCCGATCTCCGCCTGTGAAGATTCCAACCAAAGCGCCGACCGGCATCTTCCGCCCGAATAATTCTCGGCATACTCAGCCAGACGCAGCCCCTATGGCAGGATTTGGGATTGGAAACACGCGCGGCATGAAGCCAGGCGAATCACTACCCCCAAGGAACGCGAACGAAGAAGTTTTCGCATTGATCGAGGTGCTGCAGGAGACAGAGCAACGCCTGGAGGAGATGACGGCAGGCAAGGTGGATGCGATGGTGGACCCTCACGGCCGGCCCTTTTTGTTGCGGCGCCATCAGGAACAGTTGCGCCACATCGCGACCGCCAATCAGGCAGCCATACTGGACGCGCTGCCTGCTCATATCGCGTTGCTCGACAACGCAGGGCGCATCGTCTCGGTGAACGAATCATGGCGGCGCTTTGGAAGTGAGCATGCGACTCAAGGCTCGGGATATGAGATCGGCCTCAATTACCTCGAGGTTTGTGACGGTGCACGGGGAGATGGCTCTTCCGAAGCTCACCAGGCTGCCGCAGGCATTCGTTCGGTGTTGAGCGGCGGGGTCAAGAGCTTTTCGATCGAATATCCCTGTCATTCGCCAATGGAACAGCGCTGGTTTCTACTGATGGTGAGACCGCTGGCTGGTGACCGTCCGAATGGCGCTGTTGTCATGCACATGGATGTAACGGCGGAGAGACAGACCAAGGAGAGTTTGCGCGCCAGCGAGTCGCTGTTCCGCCAGCTAGCGGAGAACATCCGCGATGTCTTCTTTCTCCTCCATGCGGACAGCCATCGCATTTTGTATGTCAGCCCGGCGTACGAAGAGATCTGGGGTCGCAGCTGCGAAAGCGCGTATGCGAATCCGGACTCGTGGGCCGAGGCGATCCATCCGGACGATCGAGCATCGATCGACGAGGAATACCGGAGCGGGATGTCGGCAGGAACGTTTCAATACCAGTACCGTGTGGTGCGCCCGGACGGCTCGATTCGCCGGATCCAGGCGAGAGGCTTTCCCGTTCGCGACGACACCGGCAGGACGGTACGAATCGCAGGCGTCGCCGAGGACATCACCGAGCGAAAACGCGTTGCGGACGCGTTGCGGGAGAGCGACCGCCGGTTCAGCGACATGCTCGGCAACGTCGAGCTGATGTCGATCATGCTCGATCGAGGGGCGAGAGTTACCTACTGCAACGACTATTTTCTCAGGCGGACGGGTTGGCAGCGCGATCAGGTGCTCGGCCAAAACTTTGTCGAGCTGTTCATACCACCCGATCTTGTTGAGGAGCTGTGGGAGGTCAAATTGGCGCTGAACGCAAACCTTCCGACAGCCTGGCATCACGAGAACGAGATTCTCACGTGCACAGGCGAGCGTCGGCTTATTCGCTGGAACAATTCGGTGCTGCGATCAGGAATCGGCGATGTGATCGGAACGGCAAGCATCGGCGAGGATATCACTGAGCAGAAGCGGGCTGAGATCGGAATCAAGTACCTCAACCGAATATACGCGGTGCTGAGCGGCATCAATACACTCATCCTGCACGTACGCGACCGCGACGAGCTATTCAAGGAATCCTGCCGAATCGCGGTCGAGCAAGGCGGGTTCCGCATGGCCTTGATATGCATCGCGGATCAGAGCGCGATGAAGATTGTGCCGGTCGCTTCGGCGGGCAAGGATAAGGAGCTGCTGACCGCGATCAGAGAGGTGTTGTCATCAAGTGAGCGTGCACCCGTTGCGATGGTCACGCGGGCGATGAGGGGGAAAAAGGCCATCGTGTCCAACGATTCGCAAAGCGACTCCCAAGTGTTATTGGGGAAGAAATATGCTGAATGCGGAGTTCGCTCGGTGGCGGTTTTCCCGCTGATGGCATCGAATGAACCGGTAGCCGTGCTCGCGCTGTACGCCAGTGAGATTGAATTCTTCCATGAAGAAGAGATCAAGCTCTTGACGGACCTGACCAGCAACATATCATTCGCGCTGGACAACATCGAAAAAGAGAAAAAGCTCAACTACCTCGCCTACTACGATGTGCTCACCGGACTCGCCAATCGCAGCCTGTTTCTCGAGCGGCTCGCCCCCTACATGCGCAGCGCTGTCAGCAGCGGGCACAAGCTTGCCTTGTTCCTGATCGATCTGGAGCGGTTCAAGAACATCAACGACAGCCTCGGCCGGCCGGCCGGCGACTCGCTTTTGAGGCAGGTGGCGGAGTGGCTGACGCGTAACGTGGGGGATGCCAACCTGTTGGCGCGAGTGGGTGCGGACCAGTTTGCGATGGTGTTGCCGGATGTGAAACAGGAAGGCGACGTGACTCGGCTTCTTGAGAAAACGATGGAAGCTCTTCCCCAGCATCCATTCCAACTGAATGACGCCGAGTTCCGGATAGGCGCCAAGATCGGAGTAGCACTGTTCCCAGATGACGGTGCCAATGCGGACACTTTGTTCAAGTATGCCGAGGCCGCGCTCAAGAAGACCAAGACGAGCGGCGATCGATACCTATTTTACACGCAGAAAATGACCGAAACGGTCGCCAGCAAGTTCGCCCTCGAAAATCAGCTCCGCCAGGCGCTCGAGAAGGGAGAATTCGTGCTCCATTACCAGCCCAAAGTGAGCCTCGCGAACGGCAAGGTCACCAGCGCCGAGGCGCTGATTCGATGGAATGATCCACGGACGGGCTTGGTACCGCCCGGCCGGTTCGTTCCGGTCCTGGAAGAGACCGGATTGATCTACGAAGTGGGCCGCTGGGCGTTGCACAAAGCCATCGAAGACTACCTACGCTGGCGCAACACCGGCCTGGTTGCCGTGCCGATCGCGGTGAATGTGTCGCCTCTGCAATTGCGCCATCGCAACTTCATCGCTGAGATAAAGGGGGTCATCGGCATTGACGCGCATGCGGCGGCTGGACTGGAACTGGAGATCACCGAAAGCCTGATCATGGAGGATATCAAGCACAGTATCGCCAGCCTTCATGCAATCCGCGCCATGGGCGTAAGCATTGCCATCGACGACTTCGGCACCGGTTTCTCCTCGCTCAGCTACCTTTCCAAACTGCCGGTGGACACGCTGAAGATCGACCGCACGTTCGTGAACGACATGACTACTGCGCCGGAAGGACTGGCGCTAGTGTCCACCATCATCAACCTGGCGCGTTCGCTGAAGCTCAAAGTCGTGGCGGAGGGGGTCGAAACTGAGGAGCAATCGCGCCAGCTCCGGTTGCTGAGCTGTGACGAAATGCAGGGCTATTTGTTCAGCAAGCCGGTGCCGATCGAGATCTTCGAAGCAAAGTACCTGGCCCCACCTTCCGCCGCGTAAATTTCCATCCTTATTAGCAACATCGGTCACGAATCTGTCGCCCCGCGGCGGTGATTCACCCCGCGCGAGCGCGCACGCCGGGACCGCCCTGGTTGGATCTGCCGTCGCGTAGGTTGTTCTCGGCCCGGCTCATTCAAATGCGCCTCCACCTCCAGAAAGCGCACAGGATGATCGCGCAGGCGAGTCAGCTCGCTGAAAGAATTGCAAAGGAGGACCCTGAAAGCGCTTCGGTCGTCGGTCCGATTTTGCTTGAAATGAAAGCCATGGCTGAGCGGCTGTGCGCCGCGCTGCAGTGAGTCATGGCATCCAGTAGTCGCGTGGCGCCATGACTGGATCGACGCCGGAGCCGCGGCCGATCGACGCTGAGCCAAATGAGGATGGGCTCGGCACCGCCAACCCCGCGGCGCCGCAGTTCCCTCTTTATGGCTTGTTCCGGACTAGAACGCGAGGCGCGTCATCACCCGTTGTCGGCCGCGCACCTAGCCGGACTGCATCGTCTCGCCCTCCAATCCGCCCGAAGTAGATTTTTCGATAACGCGACAGCATCCGGATTGGCGGCCTAGCGTCAATGGGGCCCATACCGTACGCGTCTCTGACGAGACATCCAGTACATCATGAAGAGTCCAGTCGCAATCGCCGTGGCGTGCCCAGATACCGGCGGCGCACGCCTTTCCGTCGCTATCGAAAAAACGCACCTCGAGTGCAACCGTCGGTGGATCCTTCAACAGGACATCCACAGCCCGAGCGATGACGAACCAGACGCGTATAAGGTCCGTGTATGCGCGCCAGAGTTCACCGGAACCCAGGCGTTGAGTGTATTGCTCAAGCACCACCGGTAGATCCACCGGCTCGCACACAAGTTGCGTGCATCGAGCCGGCCGCCATCGCGCCGCGAGCAGCCCGTCCAGCTCGGTCCCGAGAGCCCTGGAGTCGAGAGTTGATTGCAGAACAGTCGTGTTCATCAGCCGTCGCACGATCTGATCCTGGGCGATTGAAGTCGCCGAGGGAGCCTATCTTCCTCGGCGGGCGCAGTTCGAAGCGCGCGCCATGTGCCGGTTGCGGCCGGAGCCGACCGTGGCCAGCCGACTACGAGCTGCGCAACTTCGGCGCCACTCATTGAACCGCCAAAAAGCCGGCCCTGCGCGCTATCAAATCCTGCAGCACGCACGAACTCGAGCATATCTCGAGTCTCCACGCCTTCGGCGCTGACCGTAAGCTCAAGCGTGCGCGCCAGGCTGGCAATTGCCCGCACGATGACTTGCGCGTCGTGCTCGCGTGGAACGTCCGCGAGTAAAGAGCGGTCGACCTTGATTTCTGAGAATGGTAAGCGGTAGAGGTCGATCAGAGACGACAATCCCGTTCCGAAGTTATCGAGCGACAGGCCAACTCCCAAAATTCGAAGTCGGGTGAACACATCAAGTATGAGATTGCGGACGTTAGTGGAGGGGGTCTCGGTTATATCGAGTACGATCTGCTGTGCGGGCAAGTCGTGGTCGCGCAGCAGCGATGCAAGCCGCTCTGGAAATGCCCGATCTCTGATTAGTCTCGGATTCAAGTTTACAGCCACCTGCAGAGATAGACCCCGCGCGTGCCACTGCCCGGCTTGGCGAACGGCTTCTGTTATTACGAAGTCGGTGAGTCTGAGCATGAGGCCGTGCTCCTCCACGGCGCGAAGAAAGTGGCGCGGAAACAGCAAACCGCGCTGTGGATGCTGCCAGCGCACCAACGCCTGAACACCTTGAATCTTGAGCGAATCTGGCGAGATCGCCACTTTCGGTTCGTATTGGAGCAGCAACTCGTGCTCGGCCATGGCGTTCTCCAACTCCTGTTTCGCCATGGGGAGTGGTGCCGTCACGTGTGCCGACAGGATTTTTTCAATCTCATTGGTATCAAGCGGTCGCGCGCTCACACCGATGATCGTCAGACCATGTCGTTCAGCAGCGCGCGCGGCACTTGCTAGAACGCGTGTATTCACCGCGCCAATCAATAGTGTGAATGGCCGTGCACCGTGCTGCACGAGCAATTCCAGAATTTGGAGCCCGTCCGCCTCGATCTGATCGATCGCCACAACGGCAATCGTAGGGCGGCGGACTGGTAGCACATCGCGAAGGCTTTCGGGCGAATCCGCCTCGATGCGATCGCAGCCAATGCGATCCGCAATTCTGCACAGTATCTGCAATGACGCGACGTCGCGGTCGAAGATGAGCAGGAGATCACTAGGACTTTGTGTAGCCACTGAATGTTCCGCCCTGTTCTCGGGCGATCCCTCAAAGTCAATGTACATGTCAGAAACCCCGCGATTGCCGCACGCCGTGTCTTGCTTCCTCGCCAACGGCGCTGTTCCCTTCTGCCATGTGCAGCAGCGGCCGGCGCAGATCGAGCAGCGAGAGGAGGTCGGCGCTCGGCATCGGAGCGGCAATCAGGTAGCCCTGCACTTCCTCGCAACCTCGCTCACGCAGGAAGGCAAGTTGCGCCTCAGTTTCGACACCTTCCGCGGTGACGGACAAATTCAGGCGGTGGGCGATGGTGATGATCGTATCGACGATCGCGGCGCCGCACGCGTTCGCCTCAATCCGATGCACGAACGACTTGTCAATCTTGAGTGAGTCAATTGGAAACCGGTGCATATAGCTGAAAGAGGAATAGCCGGTTCCGAAGTCGTCGAGTGACAGCCGGACCCCGAGCTGCTTGAGCGCTCGCATTTTGCGAATAACCTTCTCCATGTCGCCAAATAGCATGCTTTCCGTGAGCTCAAGCTCAAGGCACGCAGGATCCATCTCGACTTCGTCCAGCATGCGCGCGACACAACCTGGGAGATCCTGATTGCAAAACTGGCGGGCGGACAGGTTAACGCTCACACCGGGAGTACGGCGTGTATGGACGGACCAACGCTTCGACTCGCTCATCGCGGTGCGCATTGCCCAGGCGCCAATCGGGTTGATCAGTCCGGTTTCCTCAGCGATGGGAATGAAGCGCCCGGGGGACATCCAGCCCGCGCCGGGCCTATGCCAGCGTAGCAGTGCCTCTATGGAGCGCACTTGGCCCGACTGTGCGTCAACGCGCGGCTGATAGTGAAGAGCAAACTCGGCGCGCTGGATCGCGCGGTGTAGGTCGGCCTCTAGCCGGAGGCGTTCGAGATTGCGAGTCCTGGGCCGCGGGGTGAAGGCCTGGACCGAACGACCGCCGCACTGCCTGGCGTCGCAGAGCGCGATCCGGGCGTTACTGATGAGCTCGTCGGCTGCGAGACCGGCATTTTGATTGCGCGCTGCGCCGATACTGCAGGCGACGTATAGCTCCTCACCCCCGACCATCATGGGTGGTGCAAGGGAATCCATCAGGCGCCGGGTTACTTGCGCCACTTGTGGGGCCGGAGAAGTGGGGTCGCCAAGAATGATCGCGAATTCATCGGAACCCAGTCGAGCGACAATGGAACTGTCACCCACGCAATGCCTCAGTCGGCGTGCCACCTCCACGAGCACGCGATCGCCTGCACTCTGCCCCAATGAATCATTGATCAACGCAAAACGCTCGAGGCCCACGGCAAGAACGATAAGGTTGAGTCCGGCCGGCTCGGTGGACTGCATTCGAAGGTCCAGTAGATCCCGCAACAATTCTCGGGTGGGCAATCCGGTCAACGCGTCGTATTGTGCCGGCCTCTGAATGCGCTCCTGGGGAGCGTCATGTTCGCTAAGGTCCATCACGTGGACATAGGCGTACTCAGAGCCTTCGTGCTGGATGTAATTGGCCAAGGCGACGACGGGAATTGAGCGGCCATCGCGGTGCTGCACCGAGCGCCGTACGCGAAGCGTCCCATGTAATTTCAATCGATCCCAGCACTTGAGCCACGCGGCAGGGCGTAGCTCACGGTCGATGTCATGGACGGTGCGGTCCAACAACTGTTCACGCGAATACCCAAGAAAACTGGATCCGGCATCGTTGACGTATCCGATCTTTCCACCTGCGGTGACCTGAAAAAGAGGTGCAGGCGCCAGATCGGCCGCAACCTGTGTTACTCGCAACGCCCCTTCGGCGCGGCGTCTCTCGGTAACATCGCGAGCTGAAGCGACGAGATAGCCTTCGGTGGGGCGGACGTCAAAGACTGGCTCCAGAGAGAAGTCGTAGGTCAGCATTTGTCCTGCGGCCGTGCTGATGAGCACATCGAATCGAGAGTGCGCGCCAGCCGCGCCAGCCGCGATGGCGGCCTCCAGTCGGTGTCGCGTGTGCTCGCATGCGGACCACCACGGCGCCTGCACGAAGGGAAGGCCGAGAACCGCATCCGGGCGGGCGGCGATCACCTCGAGCGCCGCTCGGTTGGCGTATCTGATCGTCCCGTCGAACTTAAGTAATACCACTAGAATAGACGGACTCAATCGTTCATAAGCTTCGGCTAGGTGTTGCGAATGTGAAGGTGCCGCGTTCGAGTGGGCCGGCTGACCCGCGGGCCGGGCCGGCGCTGCAACGCTCGTGTTGGATACTTGCCGAGTCCCAGCCACGCTTAGTTCTCCACTGCGCCGGCGGCACACCAGGCCCACGCCGACGGACGCTCGATCGTCACGTCGCTGGCCTGGCGATGTTGGATAGGACAGCACTTTGTGTGCATGGAATGCCTGCTAGTATTGATTGAGGCGTATCATTGGCGGTCAGTTGCACGGCCAACAAGGTGCAGATACAAGAAATCGACGTATAGCAGCGTCAAACGTGATGGGTGACACATGGCGGGATACCGTCAAATCGCCGAAGAACTCGTCGACATGACCCGCAAGCAAGTCCTGCGTTCCGGGGACCGGGTGCCGTCCCTTCGCGATGCAACGCGTAGATTTCAAGCCAGTCCCGGCACTGTTCTGCGTGCCTACCGAGCGCTCGAAGCGCAGGGCGTGCTAGAGTCACGCCCGCGATCGGGTTATTTCGTGCGGCACAGCATTCCTCAAAAACTGGCCGAACCGGCACCGTTCTTTGCCGGTCCGGAATCCCATCTTGTTAGCGTGTTCGATCTGCTCTTCGAACTGTACGGAGATGCGCAGCGTTCACCGATGATCGAATTTTCCACGCCGTTCCTGAACCCTGAGCTACTCCCGATCGCGGAAATGAATCGCGCCAGTGCTGCAGCGGCACGCGGACTCAAAGCGCCGAGGATATTCGCCGACCTCACACCGGGAAATCCCGAGCTGCGACGCCTGATCGCGCTGCGCTATTTGAGTAGCGAGTGCGTCGTACCACCCAGTGAGATTGTTGTGACCTGTGGCGCACTTGAAGCGATTTCACTGTGTTTGCGCGTCGTCACGCAGCGTGGCGATACGGTTGTCATCGAGACCCCCTCGTTCTATGCCTTTCTGCAGTCGCTCGAATGCATGGGGCTTCGAGCGTTGGAGATAACGACTGATCCGCGTCACGGCATCGACCTGGAGGCCTTGGAGCGCGCCTTGAAAACTGGAACGGTCAAAGCGTGCCTACTCATGCCCACCTTTCAAAATCCGCTGGGAGGCTGCGCATCTGAATAGCACAGGCGCGCGCTGGCGGCCTTGGCAGAGCGCTACCAAGTGCCCGTTATCGAAGATGATGTCTATGCCGAGCTATACTTTGGTGAGAATCGGCCTCGACCAGTTAAGTCGTTCGATAAAGCCGGATGGGTGCTGCATTGCGGGTCGTTCTCAAAATGCCTGGCCCCCGCCTACCGCGTTGGCTGGGCAGCCGCGGGGCGGTTTTCGCACGATGTCTGGCAGCTGAAGGTTCTAAGTTCGCTCACGACCGCTGCCATATCTCAAAGCACGCTGGTGCGTTTCTTGAGTCAAGGGGGATACGAGCCGCATTTGCGCCGACTGCGGCGCAGTTTGTCAATGCGATGCCAGGCGATGATGCACGCTGTCAGCGTCGAGTTTCCTGCTGCCTGTCGTATGACGCGACCCGCGGGGGGCTATATGCTGTGGGTAGAATTGCCCGAGCAGTATGATGTCATGGAGCTTCATCGGCTCGCGCGCGGGGTGGGGGTCTGTTTCGCACCTGGCCCGATCTTCTCGGCCCAACTGCGCTATCGCAATTGCATGCGACTTAATTTCGGCTATTCGTCGATCCCACAGATTCGCGAGGGTATCCATACGATCGCCTTATTGCTGCGAGCGCACTCGGCTAAGACCACGAACGAGGTGGGCCGCAATTGACCGGCGCGTCCTCGACCTGAACGGCCTCCGCCGCACGCTTGGCCACTGCGCATAAGGGATGAGAACCAAGGCAATAGGCGCCGTCTGATAGTGCACTGGACGCACGACGCCTGCGACGCGTCCTTTAGATTAGCAATCAGGACTTGGAGCAGGCCATTTCCGGGCGGGACCCGTGGTCAAAGATCAAAACTCTTGTGACACCAGATAGCCGTCGTTTGGCTTGTCTCGAGCGGGGCGGGCGTTGGATTGGTGAAGGCGCTGAGCATTACTGGCGCCGGGACTTTCGCGGCCGTCGCTGCCATCACCCTCGTGTTCGCTGCCCTGCAATATCGTTTGCCTCATCTTGGGTCTCTGCACATTTGGCGCGCGCGCGATTTGCCACGCCGCCAATGTCTTGAAATGCCCGGCCTGGCACGGATCCTCCGTCACGGCGAGTAAAGCGGGCGTATCTCGACAGGCGCAGGCGAACGCCACCTTGCGCCTCCAACTCCATCGCGGCCTCCAAGTCGGGATCCTCCAGCACCCACAAGCCGCCCATATGTTCCTTGGTCTTAAGATGCTCGCCGGGCGCAGGCCGCCAGCGAAAACCGTCGCCCCCGCGCGATCATCTGGGCCTTGAGTCCATCGATATCGCTTGACATTGCCACGTCCCCTGCGATCGTCGGGAAGGTGAATGGCAACCCAGAACTGCGCCAGGATTTCCCCTCTGAGTTAGGGCGGCCCGTGCGCGCCGGTCGCGCGCATGCCATCTCATCGGCTCGTTGAATTCGTGCGGGAGATTTGCGGGAATGAGTTGTGCGCAGTTGTGCTTCGTGGTGCTACTTGCAACGGGAGCCACTTAGCTAAGTTATGCAGGGGCCACGCGGTACAGGGCAATCGTCACGGGTTGAATTTCCCCATGGTTCTGCCCTAGTCTCGGGGGCGGCGAAACGCACATCCGGAAAGGTGAGTCATGAGCATCGTCAAACTGCACGTCAACGGCGTGACTCACGAGGTGGATGTGGATCCATCGACGCCTCTTCTATACGTGCTGCGAAATGACCTTGATCTGCGCGGACCTCGTTTTGGATGCGGGCTTGGTCAGTGCAGCGTGTGTACGGTCATTATGGGTGGGGCCGCCATCCGTTCCTGCATCACGCCCGTCTCAGCAGTGCGTGGCGAGGTGACGACGCTCGAGGGTCTGTCGAAAAACGGGAAATTGCATCCGCTGCAGGAGGCGTGGATCGAGGAGCAGGCCGCACAGTGCGGCTATTGTCAGAATGGTCAGATCATGACGGCCAAGGCGCTGCTCGACCGGAACCCACACCCGACGGATGCCGAGATCCGCGAGGCCATGGATGGTGCGCTGTGCCGATGCATGACCTTTTATAGAGTCCAGGCGGCGATCCGTCGTGTGGCACGCGGTACGAAGGCTACGGGAGCAGGCCAATGAGCAATCCCCTGGAGTTGCCGCCAGAGTTGGAGGAAGCGCTTGTCGGGCTCAACCAGCCCTCGCGCCGCAGTTTTCTTGTCGGTTCCGGTGCACTGGCCATCACCCTGAGCCTCAGCGCTGTGCCCGGCGCGCGGGCGCTCGCCCAGGAGCCCCCGGCCGCCGCCGGTCCCTATCCCGATCCCGACTTCCTCAAGCTCGACACTTGGATCGTCATTCATCCCGACAACACCGCAACGTTCTACGTCGGCAAGACAGATGGCGGCCAGGGTACGGGCACGGCCTTCCGACAGATGATGTGCGATGAGTTGGACATTGCCTATGACAAGACCAGTCTCGTCATGGGCTGCACGGACATCACTCCTGACCAGGGCGGCTCGGGAGGATCGACCAGCGTCGAGAGAGACGGTCGCCCCATGCGTCGGGTCGCTGCGGAAGCGCGGCGGGTCCTGCTGGAACTGGGCGGCCAGCATCTGGCGACGCCCGTCGAAATGCTCGCCGTGACCGATGCCACCATTTTAGTGAAGTCCAATCCTGAAAGGAAAGTAACCTACGCCGAACTGATCGGTGGCAAGCGCTTCAACATCGCGCTCACCGGAAGTAACGTCAACCTCACAAGCGGCAAGGCCGCCGTCAAGCCAGTCACCGACTTGCGCGTTGTGGGCCAGTCGCACAAGCGATACGACATCCCCGCGAAAGTAGACGGATCGTTGCGCTGGGCGGTGGACATGAAACTGCCACGAATGGTTCACGCACGCAATGTGCGGCCGCCGTTCGCGGGTGCCACGCTGCAGGGAATCGATGAAACTTCTGTCCGCGACGTGCCCGGCTTCATCCGCGTGGTCAGCCGCGGCAACTATGTCGCGGTGATTTGTCAGCGCGAAGAACAGGCCATCCGAGCCGCAAGGCAACTCAAAGCGCAATGGCGGCGACCCGATGTTGCGCCGTTCCCCGCTTCCAGCGAGTTGTTCGACTATATGCGTCGTGCCACTCCCACATCGACGAGCGAACCGCGCGTTGAGGGTGATCCGGACGCGGCGTTCAAAGGTGCTACGCAGGTCATCGAGGCCGAGTTTGAAGTGCCCTTTCAGGGGCACTCATCCATCGGTCCAGCCCACGCACTCGCTGACCCTTCCGATGAGCAGATGACGATCTATACCAACGACATGAAGGCGTACAGCCATCGCACGGGTGTCGCGAAGTTTCTCGGCATGCCGCGTGAGAAGGTGCGCGTTGTCTACATGGATGGCCCGCAAGTGTATGGCCGTACCGCTGCGGACGATGCGGGTTTCGAAGCGGCGTTCCTGGCCAAGGAACTTGGGCGACCGGTGCGCATGCAGTGGATGCGCGACGAGGAGGCAGGTTGGGATACCAAGGGCCCTGCGCACGTCTTCAAGCTGCGCGGCGGGCTTGATGAGCGAGGTAAACTCGTGGCGCTCGAGTACGACGCCTGTTCCGCGGACTACAACCATCTTTGGTACAACGAACCCGACACGGTGCTGATTGCGCAGCTCATGGGGGTACGCCCTGCAAAACCAGCCAAGGGCTCTGTCGAATCGCCTACCACGATGTACGCCATTCCGAATCAGCGCACGACAACCCGGATTGTCGGTTTGCCGCTGATCTGGGAAACGCCGCTGCGAACCGGAAATCTGCGAGATCCCAACGGTCCGCAAGTCACTTTTGCCTTCGAATCCTTCATCGACGAACTGGCCGTAGCCGCCAAGGTCGATCCCATTCAGTTTCGTCTCGATATGCTGGAGCCGGCCAAAGAAGATGACGTGTTCCGCAAATCGCGCTCCCTCGCCGCAGTACGTGCGGCCGCGAAAGCCTATGGATGGGACCCGCGGCCGTCACCCAAACCGCAGGAGACAGCATCACCAGACAAAGTGGTGTCAGGGCGCGGCGTCGCCTACACCTATCGCGGCAACACCGTCGTGGCCGTCATCGCCGAAGTCGAAGTGAATCGCGAGACGGGCCGGGTCTGGGCCAAGCGTCTGGTATGCGCGCACGACTGCGGGCTCGTGATCAATCCTGAGGCGCTGCATCACACCGTCGAGTGCGGCATGTTGCATGGTCTGAGCCGGGCGCTTTGGGAAGAGGTCCAGTTCGATACCGAGAAGGTCACCAGCGTCAATTGGGGTTCGTACCCCAGCCTGCGGCATTCGGACGCGCCCGAGACCATCGACATCGTGCTCGTCAACGGGGATCCGAATCCGGGCCGCCCCGATCTGGCGCCGTACGGCGCTGGTGAATGCAGCCATAAGCCTCTGATTGCCGCGATCGCCAATGCGGTCTACGATGCCACCGGTGTTCGCTTGCGGCGGGCGCCCTTCCGTAGCGAACGCGTGCTGGCCGCGTTGCGGGCGCAGAGCGCATGAAGACGGGGTCCGCCAGCCCAATCTTGATTCCCTCCCTTTCCAGCATTAAAAACGGAGACAAATGATTCCAGTGCTCGATGGGACGATGCGAATCTGTTCAGGCAGTTCCGCTGGGCTGGCAGCCGACGCTTGAGCGCGTCTACCCAGTGAGCGCCTGCGAACCTGAAGTCCCGGCCGGCAACCTGCGCTTGGCTGCTGTGCGATACCTGCCCAGGGCGAACATTGTCGCACCCGCGCCAACCACGCCGTCAGTCGTGCACCCGCACTCAGCCGGTGAAAGGAAACGATGATGAAGAAGACCTATCACGGGAGCTGTCACTGCAAGGCGGTGACGTTCGAAGCCGACATCGATCTTGCCAAGGGCGCCGGCAAGTGCAATTGCTCCTTCTGCTGGAAACAGCGGATGTGGAATGCGGGCCAGCTCAAGCCCGGGGATTTCCGCCTGCTCACGGGCGAGGAAGTGCTCGGGGACTATGGCAAGTCTGGTGACTGGGGCGAAGGGCATCATCGCTTCTGCACCAAGTGCGGGATCGCCACCCACGGACATGGCCGGATAGACCAGATCGGCGGCGAATACGTCTCGGTCCATCTCGCCGCGCTCGATGATCTGCCGGACGAGGACCTGATTGCCGCGCCTATCCGTTACATGGACGGACTCCATGACAACTGGCAGAACCCGCCTATCGAGACGCGGCATCTGTAGAGCTCGGTCGCGCGTTTCGCTGCCTGCCACGGCATTTGCGTCTCCCCCACGCAGATGCTGGAAAGTGTTACCTATGTGGTCGGGGGGCATTTGCCATTTGCTATTGCCAGAGTCGCTTTGGGAGGGAGCGCTCCTGCAGCCTCTCTAACATTCGCGCGGATTTGCGCTGTGCGAAGCAAAAGTTCGAACCCGGTCGAATGGGTTTGCGTCCGATGACGTTCTCGAAAGATTGTTTTCAGCTTGCGCGTCGCTAGCCCGATTCAATGACGCCACTACCGAGCCTGGTCGGAACGGGTGACATCGGCGCGGCCACAGACGGTGCGACCTTCGTCGCCATGGCCACTTCAGCACCGGCCAGCTCCCGAAATTCGGCGACGAGGAAATCGAGCAGCCCGCGTACTGCCGGCAACAACCCCCGTCGCGACGGGAATACCGCATGAATGATGCCGCTGCGCGGCAGCCATTGCGGCAGGACTTCCACAAGCCGGTTATGCAGCAGGTCATCTTGGATGTAGAGAGTCGGCAGCTGCGCCACCGCGACGCCGCTGACGGCGGCGGCCCGCACGGCCACCAAGTCGTTGGTGACCAAACGCGGACGGTGGTGCACCGTCGCTGCAACGTCATTCGGCCCCACCAGGCGCCACACGTGCTCCCGGCCAGCCGGCCGCCAGTCGGCACTGGGCAACGCGGCCAGATCGGCCGGTGCCAGCACGTCCGGGAACCCGGCGAGCAATGCAGGGCTCGCCACCAGCCGCTGGGAACTGTCGCTGAGCACTCGCATCGCCAGCCCACTGTCCTCCAGCGGTGGAAAGCGCACGCGCAGAGCAATGTCGAAGCCTTCGCCGATGACATCAACCGGACGGTCGACGCCTTCCAACTGCACCTGTACGAGCGGATTGGCCGCCATATACCGGGCGAGCATGTCGGCCACGCGGAAGTACAACAGCGCGTTCGGACAACTCACCCGCACGAGGCCTTGCGGTGCGCTCTTGGTGCGTTCAATCACTTCATGTGCCGCATCCGCTTCAACCACCATCGCCAGTGCGTGCCGATAGAAATCCTGGCCGAGTTCGGTCACCGAGAACTTGCGCGTCGAACGCTGGATCAGGCGTACCCCCAACCGTTCCTCAAGTTGGGCAATCCGGCGGCTGAGCTTGGACTTGGCGATTCCCAACACTTCCGCGGCGCGGCTGAAGTTACCGTGATCGACCACCTGAACGAAGTAGTAGAGATCATTGAAGTCGCGCACCGAAAAGCTCGATTGTTCTCTATTTAGGATTCTGATAGCTAAATAAGCCTACTACCGGACTTATTGTTCTGGCAATAGCCTCTCTCCAACGACCGACTGTACCCAACCGATGGAGATGAACATGAGCGACCAGACTGACGACAGCTTGCTGACCCCGGAAAACCATGCGCTTTTGATGATCGACCACCAGTATCTGCAACTGCTGGCCGTGCGCTCGCACCCGAACGAAGCCGTGGTCAACAACTCGGTATTCCTGGCCAAGGCGGCCAAGGTGTTCAACGTACCGACCCTATATACAACCGCATTCGCGGAACGCCAGGCGCTGTTCCAGGAGCTGCAGGCAGTACATCCGGAGCAGAAGCCAATCGACCGCACCGGCCTGAACTCGTGGGACGACAAGCGCGTCGTGGAGTGGGCCCAGAAGACGGGCAAAAGGAAGCTGGTCATGGCCGGACTGTGGACCGAGGTGTGCTTGAGCATGCCGGTGCTGTCAGCGCTGGCCGAAGGCTATGAGGTCTATATCGTCACCGACGCCTCCGGCGGCGGTAGCAACGAAGGCCACGAGCGCGGCGTCCAGCGCATGATCCAGGCGGGCGCACGCCCGCTGTCGACCATCGCCTACGTGAGCGAGGTGCAGCGTGACTGGGCGCGCCCAACCGCAGATGAAATTGCCAAGCTTTTCGCCGAGCACGGTGGCGGCTTCGGTCAGGGCCTGCGCTGGGAATGGCAGCTACTCGCTCTGAAGGAAGGCACCCGCTAACAGGCACGTCGGTGGCGCACTGCTTGCCGGCGGCGGCCCGAACTGTAATCGCGGAGTCCTTCGTCTCGGGCTCCGTGGTTGCTCTTCTCGGTGCTATTGCCGGCAGTTGGTGAGCATCGACCTCGGCCAGGCCATGCCATGAACAACCCAGTATCGCCCGAAGCGCTCCAAGCGCCCGATCTGCGGAACAGGACAGAACTGCCCGGTGAGTGGCTGTATCTTGCGCGGGCGTTCCCGCGCGAACGCTGGCCTGAGCTCAGTGCGAACTCGACGGCTGCCCGGTGGCTGGACATGCATGAGGGATTCCGTTTCATCCAGCGTCATCTGTCCGATCTCGGTACGGCATGGCGCGAGCAGAAAATCCAATTCACGCCGTTCCGGGACCGCTTGTTGTCGGGACTAGGACAGTACCTGCATGGCATGCAAGTGCATCATCGCGTTGAGAGCACGTACTACTTCCCTCAATTCCAGGCAATCGAGCCCAGGCTGTCTCGAGGATTTTACCTCATGGAAGCGGATCATCATGACATTGACCACATCCTGCTCGAGCTATCCGAAGCCGGGCGCGCTCTTCATGCCGTCGATCCCGGCAGCGACGGCGCGCGACGCACGGCCGAGAAGGTGATCGGCATCATTGAAGGTTCGTTCCTGCCGATTTCCCGGCACCTGCTGGATGAGGAGGATCTGGTCATTCCTCTGCTGGAACTGCGCGCGGCACTCTTTGGTTCAACCTGAAGCACACGACAACGGAGGATTGCGATATGGCTATGCTGATCGACGGCACTTGGAGTCAACGGGACGATTTGGTCGATGCCGAGGGTCGCTTGCAGCGACCCGTCGCTGCGTTCCGGAACTGGATCACCGCAGACGGTGGGCCCGGTCCGACAGGTCGAGGCGGGTTCAAGGCCGAACCTGGTCGCTATCACCTGTATGTCGCGCGGGCCTGCCCTTGGGCCCACCGAACCACCATCTTCCGCGAGATCAAGGGTCTGCAGTCGATGATTGGGCTCTCGGTCACGCACTGGCTGATGGCCGATAACGGGTGGACTTTCGAACCCGGCCCGGGCGTCGTGGCCGATCCCTTGCGGTCGACTGAGTTCATCTGGCAGTTATACCAACGCAGCGACCCGAACTACACCGGGCACGCCACCGTCCCCGTTCTTTGGGACAAAGACACCTCGCAGATCGTCAGCAACGAGTCTGCACAGATCATCCGCATCTTCAACAGCGCGTTCGACCATCTCGGCGCCAGACCTGGCGACTACTACCCGGAGCATCTGCACGCGCAAATCGACACCCTCAACACGCGAATATACGACACCTTTAACAATGGCGTGTACAAGGCCGGGTTCGCTCGATCGCAGGCTGCCTACGATGAGGCGGTCGGACCCATATTCGAGACGCTCGAGTGGCTGGAAGCGTTGCTATCCAGACAACGGTTCCTCTGCGGCGACGTACTGACTGAGGCTGACTGGAGACTTTTCACCACGCTGGTCCGATTCGACCTGGTTTATTACGCTCACTTCAAGTGCAACATTCGGCGCCTCATCGACTATCCGGCGATTTGGTCCTACACGCGCAAGCTCTACCAGATGCCTGGAATCATGGACACCGTGAATTTTGACCACATCAAGCGCCACTACTATCAGAGCCATAGGCAGATAAATCCGACCGGCATTGTGCCGTCTGGCCCGATACTGGATTTTAGCGCCACTTGATCGATCGTCTGGCTGCAGAAGCTCTTTGTGGATCGGGCCGCTTTTCAGATCGGCATCTTTGCGAGAAGCTTATCGAGCGTGATCGGATAGTCTCGCACCCGCACGCCGGTCGCGTGGTAGATCGCGTTGGCGATCGCTGCGGCCACCCCGCAGATCCCGAGCTCTCCGACTCCCTTGGCCTTCATCGGGTTCGCCACCGGATCGGTCTCGTCAAGAAAGATCACCTCTTGGTGCGGAACGTCGGCATGCACGGGCACTTCGTAGCCGGCGAGATCGTGATTGACGAAGAAACCCAGCCGCTTATCGACCGCGAGCGCTTCCATGAGCGCTCCACCGATCCCCATGGTCATCGCACCGATCACCTGGCTGCGCGCCGTCTTTGGATTCAGGATTCGTCCCGCCGCGCAGACGGCAAGCATGCGCCGCACGCGAATCTCCGCCGTCAGGGCGTCGACGCCGACTTCGACGAAATGCGCGCCGAAGGTCGTTTCCGAGTACGTCTTGTCGAGGTTGCCGTATTCGATGGCATCTTCGGCGGTGAGGCCGTCCTGCCCCGCTGCTTCGCCGAGGGGCACGCTGCGAGCCCCTGAGGTGACCTGTCCGTCCGCGAACACCGCATCAGCGGCGTTGAAGCCGACCTTTCGTGCCACGGCTTCGCGCAGCTTGACGCAAGCCGCAAAGACGCCCGAAGTGGAGTTGGTGGCGCCGAATTGGCCGCCGGAACCGCAGGATGCGGGGAAGACGGTGTCGCCGAGGCGGACCACGACCTTGTCGAACGGCACGCCCATCATCTCTGCCGCGGTCTGCGCGATGATCGTGTAGCTGCCCGTACCGATGTCGGTCATGTCGGTCTCGACCGTCACGACGCCCCGATTGTCGAGCCGGACGCGTGCGGCCGACTTTTGGACCACGCTGCCGCGGATTGCCGCGGCGACGCCGCTGCCAACGAACCAACGCCCTTCGCGCGTGGCGGCGGGCCGTGGATCGCGCCTGCTCCATCCGAAGCGGTCCGCACCAACCTGCAGACATTGGACAAAAGCACGCCGCGAAAACAGCCGCTTGGGATTCTCCGGATCAACCTGCGTGTCGTTGCGGATGCGGAATTCGACCGGATCCATGGCGAGCTTCCCGGCCATCTCGTCGATCGCGATTTCCAGTGCCATGAGGCCCGTCGCTTCGCCCGGCGCACGCATGGAATTGCCCTCGGGGAGATCGAGAACGGCGAGCCGCGTGGCCGTCATCCGGTTCGCGCCGGCATAGAGGAGGCGAGTCGGGTTGACCGCACCGTCGGCCTTACCACCCGCCAGGTTGCCGCACCAACACTCATGGCCGATGGCAGTGATGTCGCCGTCACGCGTGGCACCGATGCGGATGCGTTGGATCGTGGCCGGTCGATGCGTCGTATTGTTGGGTATCAACGGCCGGGTTAGCGCCACCTTCACCGCTCGTCCGGCCGCACGGGCGCCGAGAGCTGCGAGGACTGCGTCGGAACGCACCCACAGCTTGCTGCCGAAGCCACCCCCGATGTAGGGCGAGATCAGGCGGACATTCTCCTTAGGGACGCCGAGCGTCTGCGCCAGGTCACCCCGGCTCTGGTCGAGCATCTGGGTCGAAGTCCAGACTGTGACCTTGCCCCCGCTCCAAATCGCCATTGAAGCGTGCGGCTCCATCATCGAGTGGCTGTGGTCCGGCGTCGTGTAGGTCGCATCGAGCTGGACCGGTGCCGCGCCGAACGCGGCCACAAAATCACCCATCGCGGTATCGGCCGCTTCTGTGTCCGGGGGCTTGGACGCCGAGTCCTTCGCCGCGGCGAGGTCGAATGAGCCTCGAGCCTTGACGTAGTCGACGCGGACCAGCTGCGCCGCGGCGCGCGCTTGCTCGAACGTCTCCGCCACCACCAGCGCGATCGCCTGGTGGTAATGCTGGATCTCGGGGCCCCCGAGCAACCTGGCGGTGTTTCGCTCGGCCCTGCCGAGCGGCCCGGCATTCTTCGCCGTCACGATGACCAACACGCCGGACGCCGATCTGGCAGCGGTCAGATCCATGGACGCAATCCGGCCCTTCGGGATGGCCGAGCCGATCACGTACCCATAGGCCGGATTGGGCACCACGTCGTGCCGCTCATAGGCGTAAGGCGCCGTGCCGGTAGTCTTTAGCGGCCCGTCGATCCGATCGAGCGGTTGGCCGATCACCTTGAGCCGGTCGATCGGATTGGTGCTCGCGGGGATGTCAAACTTCATGTTTCACCCTTCGCTTCTGCCAGCACGGTGGCGAGAGTGCGCTCGGCCAGGGGCACCTTGAACGCGTTCTCGGGCGTCGTGCGCGCGCCCATGAGCAGCTGCACCATCACCGCCCTGGCCCCGCCCGACATCTGGGCTTCGGCCGCTTCCACACGCCAGGGCTTGTGCGCCACGCCGCCCAATGCGACACGCCCGGTGCCGTCGCGTTGGACGATGACGGCGACCGAGACCAAAGCGAATGCATAAGAGGCGCGGTCGCGCACCTTGCGATAGATTTGCGTGCCGCCGAGGGGCTTGGGTAAGGTCACCGCGGTGATGAGCTCGCCCGCAGCCAACACGGTCTCGATCTGCGGCGTATCGCCGGGCAACCGGTGGAACTGGCCGATCGGAATCGTTCGCGTCGAGCCATCCGGCCGCATGGTCTCCACCGTCGCGTCGAGTACGCGCATGGCAACGGCCATGTCGCTCGGATGGGTTGCGATGCACGCGTCACTCACGCCAATGACCGCATGCCCGCGGCTGAAACCGCCGATCGCGCCGCAGCCGCTGCCGGGCATGCGCTTGTTGCAAGGCTGGTTGGTGTCGTAGAAATAAGGACACCGGGTCCGCTGCATCAGGTTGCCTCCGGTCGTCGCCGCGTTACGCAACTGGCCGGACGCGCCGGCAAGGAGCGCGCGCGACAGGACGCCATAGTCGCGTCGCACGCGCGGGTCGGCGGCGAGGTCCGTGTTGCGCACCAACGCGCCGATGCGCAGCCCGCCCTCTGGAGTGGCCTCGATCTTGTCCAGCGCGAGGCCGTTCACGTCGATGAGATGCACCGGCGTCTCGATCTCGTTCTTCATGAGGTCGAGCAGATTCGTGCCGCCCGCGATGAACTTGGCCCCCGGCGTGCGCGCCACTGCCGCCACAGCCTCGGAAGGAGAGACCGCGCGTTCGTAGGAGAAGGATCTCATGCATTCCTCCAGGGAACATCGGTGATGGCATCGACAATGTTGGAATATGCTCCGCAGCGGCAGATGTTGCCGCTCATGCGCTCGCGTACCTCTTCGGGCGTCACCTGCGGCCGCGCGGTGAGGTCGGCGCTGACGAGGCTCGGGATGCCGGCCTTGATCTCGCCGAGCACCGCCACCGCTGAGCAGATCTGCCCGGGCGTGCAATAGCCGCACTGGTAGCCATCGTGCTTCACGAAGGAAGCCTGCATCGGGTGCAAGTTCCCCGGCGTGCCCAGCCCCTCGATGGTCGTGATCGCTCGACGCTCGTGCATGACCGCCAGCGTCAGGCACGAAAGCACCCGGCGGCCGTCGACGATCAACGTGCAGGCGCCGCATTGACCGTGATCGCAACCCTTCTTGGTGCCCGTGAGATGCAAGTGCTCGCGCATCGCGTCCAGCAGCGTAGTCCGGGTATCGAGACTGAGCAGCCGGACGTTACCGTTGACCTGCAGGGTCACCTTCGACACGACGGGCGCCCCGGCCGTCGGCGGCTCGGTAGCAGCCACCGTGGATGGCAGCGCCACCGCAACTGCGGATGTGGCTCCGGCGACGAGGAAATCACGCCGGGTCAGCTTGATGTCGCTGGAATCGTCCATCTGTTGGTTCTCCTGGAAACGGGTTGTATACAGAGGGCTGCCGATCCGTATCCAACGTCGGGGGATTGCAGTGGCTTGGCGATGAGGAAGTGTTCATCGGACGAACTGCCACACAGTTACGGGTTGCTCGCGCCGGAATACAACTGAAATCAAATTGGGTCGGAGGCCCAGTGGCTGGGAATTTCGATCTGCCGCTCGATCGTGGAGGACCATGGTGGTCAGTTGTGGGCGCGGTGCTCACCGATCAATATCGCATGTGGAGCGGCCCAGATGCTCCTCTCAGACGATCGCTTGACCCGCGCGGCCTCAGGGGGCGATTACCGGCAGCGTGCCCGCCGTCATCTTCCATCGCGTCGCCACGCAAGCGGCCGGGAATTCACAATACCCGGATCAATTTGCGTCGAGTTCGTATTGAGCGCCGTGCAGTGCGGCGTGACGCGGCGGCGTTGCTTCCCCTGCAATCGCGAAGGCCGCTACGGCGGAGATTACCGTGAGGGCGACGGCGAATGCCTTGCGCGTGGCGGCACGAAGTCCGTGCGGTTGGGGTGTCTGCGTTCGGTTCATATGATAGCCCTCAATGCCAGTCCCATCGCCGCCAACGCAATCAATGCCGAGACTCCGAATTCCAGAACGAACAAAGCTCTTTCGACGGTGGGCCAAATCGCATCACTTCTTCGTAGGTTAGGGGATGGATACTTCATGTCTATCTCTCGGGAATGTCGGAATCTCTATGTCTACAGCCTGGCAACTGCTCGTTGCGTGAGGATTTCCGCAGGTAATGTCGACGTTGCAGATGAAATGGCGGACTTCGCGGCGGGATTGGCGACCGCCCGTTTTGCGGGGGGGCCGACGCTATCTCTGGTCGACAGGCATAAACCCATCGTTCAGCGTCTGCATGAAGCTCACGATCGCATCCTCTTCGGCGTCCGACAGACCCAGCCGTCCAACTCGGCTCGTATTCATGTTGTCGGTCGACTCTGGTGCCGGCCAGCATTTCGTCCCTTCACCGGCGTCATGGGGCTGGCAGCGCGGCAGGGCGTCGCGCGTGTTGTAGAAGTGCACAACCGCCTTCAGGCTCGTGAAATATCCGTTGTGCATGTAGGCCTTCACGAAGGCAGGGGAGGGGCGCTTGTCCACATTGCGCAGTGTTGGCACTTGAATGCGCGCTTGGTTGCCTGACGCCAGCTTGACCCATTGCTGATCCACCGCGGAGGGCTGACTGAGCAGATGCCGATTGGTGAGGAAATTGCCCACGCCGCCATCGACGAACGCTGACCCTGACGGATTGGCGATGTAGCCCAATGCGTCGGGCCGGCTTTCCGCGTAGTACGGAAGCCGTGGATTGGCAGGCGTTCCGATGTTGCTGGCGGTGAAGTCGGTGAATAGCGGGTCCTCGCCCGGCCCGCCGTCGCGGTGACAGGCGTTGCAGTGCGCCTTGCCACGGAACAGGTCGTAGCCGACCTGCTCCTGCGTCGTGAACTTCGCCTTGCCCGCGAGTACTGCGTCGAACTTCGAGGTAAACGCCGTCACCTCCGCGGAGGCCTCGTAGCCGGCGATCGACTGCGCCATTTGATCGAAAGTGGCGCTGGCCCGGCCCCGATCGAGCGCGCCGAGGCGAACGGGCATCGGCGCGCCGGGTGCAGACGGTCCGGGCCGGGAGCAGACCGGCTCCACGTCGCGCGGCCAGGCGATCGCGAAGGCTTGCGGGCCCCATACGCTTTCGAACACGGCGCGATAGGGTCGCTTTGCGGCGCGATAGACGGCGCAGGCGAGATCCGGCAGCCCCATTTCCACGGGATTGGTCGGCGGTCCTTCTGCCTGCTCCGCGGCCGGATTGCCGAGCCGCCGGCCGGTCGCACGCATGTCCCAGAAGTTCCCGCCAACGAGGTCACCTTGGCCGGGGTTGTAGTGCAGCACGGGCGAGAGCGGTGCATAGGCGTGGGATTGTGGCTTGCGATTGCTGAATCGCGTACGCACGGACCCGGGATAGGAGCCGGTGGTCCGGTTCAACTCGGACACAGGACCCGTAAAGCCCGTTTCGGGCGTATGACAGAAAGCACAGGCCTCGTTGCGGTTCACCGAAAGCTGCTTGTCGTACAGCATCAACTTGCCGAGCAATTCGATCTGCTGGACCTGATTGTCCGGCGGCAGCGCCAGTCGCTCGATCGCCTGCGCTTCGATGCGGTCGATTTCGGCCTCGACCTGCGTAATTTCCTGCAATGCCAGGGGAGACAGCACCGTGCTGCTGCCCTCCGCGCTCCGCGCGTTGGTCGCCATCGTGGCAGCGACCAGGACCGCCGTGACCGGCAGCATTGCGCGCTGCATCTTCATTTGGAGTCCTCCGCGAGCCGGCGTGGAACCGCGCGCCAGTGATGGGTGCGAGGTCGACGCACCGTTCAGGGCACCAGCACAATTTTGCCGAGGATATGTCCCTGCCCGAGTAGCGAGAACGCTGCTCGAACCTGATCCAGAGGGAATGTCGCGGCGATCGGTATCTCCAGATCGCCTGAGGCGATCAGCGCAGCCAACTCCGCGAGCACCGAAGCTTTGAGCGCTGCGCTGCTGCCCTCGGCCTTCGCCCCGAACTCCCGCGCTGCGGCAAAGTCGATAATCGTGTCGATCCGATCTCGGGAAACGCCGAGCTCAACCGCTAGGTTGACGTAGCCTCCCCCGTGCGCATCGATGAAGGCATCGATTCTCGCCTTGCGCAGTCGGTTAACGAGGTCCGCGCCGTACGACTCGGGCTTCGCTCCATGCGCGGCGAGCCACTCGTGGTTGGTGGGACTGGCGATGCCGATCACGGCCGCGCTCGCTCGCGTGGCGAGCTGCACAGCGATTGACCCCACTCCGCCTGCGGCGGCCGCAATCGCCACGGTGTCACCCGCTTTTAAGGATACTGCACGCACTGCCGCATAAGCCGTGCTACCGGCAATGGCCAATGACCCCGCGACCTCCCAGGGCACCTTTGCCGGCTTGATAGTCAGATTCCTCGCCTCTACGACGACGTACTCGGCGTGGCTGGCGCGCCGGTCGGTGAAGCCGATCACCTCGTCGCCGACCGTGAAGTGCTCGACCCCAGGGCCGACCTTCGTCACGACACCGGCCAAATCGCTGCCTTCACCCGATGGAAACGTGGCCGGCCACATGGCGTGCAACAGCCCCTCGCGGATCTTCGCCTCACCCGGGTTGATCGACGCGGCTTTCACTTGCACCAGCGCCTCGCCATGAGTCGGTTCAGGCATCGGCACATCCGTGACCTGCAGCACCTCGATGCCACCGTACCTGTCGAATCGCACTGCTTTCATGACCTGCCTCCTTAAAGAACCCGGTCCGCCCCGTTCCGCTTCGTCTGCTCCGCGTCCGCGTCTCCTTCAACAGTGCTGCGGCGGACATCAGGTGGGCTTTTGGGGACCACTCGCTTGAATCCAGCCTGTCTTGCAAAGAGTTCCTTAAATTGATTCTCCAGCTCGCCGAGTCGGTCTCGGGAATCCGGTGCGGGTTTCTTGGGCCTTTCGAGCTTCATTTTGGACTCCCGACGCAATGACTAACAGATCATGATGACGATGAGCGTGGACTCCACACCTCCACGCGTCGCTATTACTACGCCGGCCCGGTGTACTGACGCAAGGTGCAATACCGCGTAGCAGCATTACGCCTGTAACAGCCTGGTGGGCCGCAGTTCGGTGGCAGTCCTGCGCGCCGTGTGTACCGCCGATCTCGTCATTACAACTGCAATACGAGCGTGGCGGATTGAAGTCGAGTCGTCACAGGCACGTTCGAGCAGCCAGCCTCCATGCGGAGCTCTACGGCGTCGGATCGGGCACTCTCTGATCTCCGCCGGGTTCCCGATGCTCATCGATTGGCACGATAGGGACCGCATAATCGGCAAGAATTGCATCAATGGCGGGTCGTTCCTGATCGAGAGTCCTCTGGACCTCGGCGAGCAATTGGAGGTTACGACGATTTACGCCGACTGAAATGCCGTAGGTCATCGGCCAAGTCGCATCATCGAGCACGGGAGTCACGCGCTCGAGCCGCAACGGAACAGGCGAGTGCGCCGCAAAGTACCCCGCCAGCGGCCCCCATACGAGTGCAACATCCACGTCACCCTTTGCGACCGAATCTATAATGGCGGCTGGCGGATTGGGGGTTTCATAGTTGCCGTACAACATATAGCCGCGCACATTGTCCACAATGCCGCGGCGCGATAACGCATGCGCCGGCGGTGTGTTCGTGGCATCGTTGCCGATCATCTGCACGGCGATCTTCAGGGATCGCAGGCGCAGGTCATCCAGTGTCAGACCTTTCAGAGACGCATTCTTACGGGTGACGAAGACGTAGGTAGACCGGTAATAGGGTCGTGAGGTGGCAATGCGATCAACGCCCACGGCAACTCCGGGCCACATATCGCACTTGGCTTCGTCCAAGGTGTTGCGCGCGTACCCGCGACGCTGCGCCCACCACACGTAGGTGAGTTTGGCCCCCATGTCGCGGGCGATCAGGCTTGCGATCCTGTTCTCGAAGCCTTCTTCCGCCTGGTTCGAAAATGGCAGATTGTTCGGGTCCGCGCACACGGTTAATTCGGGCGTCGCAGTCGCCGGTGCGCGTATGGCCGCAGGCTCAACTGCGGCCCCTGCGCCTGATACCACCAGAACGCTCAGCAGCAAGGAGCGTCGGATCACTTTGCGCCCTCGAGCGTCGTCGTGTAGTCGGTGGTCGTTCCAGCAGGCGCTGACCAGCCCGGGTCTTCATCCACCGTGCGTGGCACGGGCGCCGGTGATTGCGAGGGATTCCCGCTGCCTTGTGCGGCCAGGGTGGCGGGCAAGGACATGGAGCGCACATAGGCCGCCAAATCCCACATGTCAGCGTCCGAGAGGCGCGAGGCCCAGGAGGGCATCCCATTCGGCCTGCCATCGGCAATCGTCTGGCGTATCTGTTCGAGTCGACCACCGTATCGCCAGTGGCCACCCATAAGCGAAGGCCCCATCCCGCCGCCACCGTTCGAGTGGCAACCCGCACAATTCATGGAATAGAAGAGCGCCTTGCCGATCTGTACCGCCTGCGGATTGTCGTAGTACTGCGCCGCGCGCGGATCAATCGTATACGCGGTGTGGCCCACTCCGGGCGTCAACGCAGTGTCGACAACGAACTGTGGTACCACGGGTTGCGCGTGCGATTCAGGCGCCGGCTTCGCAGGCGGCTCCGCCGCTGCGACCCACGGGATCACGTCCATAGCACCGCTGGCGAGGCACAGAAGCGCAAAGCCAATATATTTCGCGGCGGATCCAGGTGACTTACCGAGACAGTGAGAAAACATAGAGTGTTCCTCCAGCAGTTGTATGCTTGGGAAGGTCGGACATCGCGCTGATCATTCCCAGGGCGGCGCCACCGTCACGCGTATCCACGGGTCCGGAAACCACGGCTCCCGCCCAACCGCCGACGCCGGAGAGGACCGCAATGTATTGGTGTCCGTCCGGCCCGCGATAGCTCACGGGTTGACTGATGATGCCGCTGTCGACCTTGAAGCGCCACAATGGCGCGCCGGTGCGCGCATCAACCGCTTTGAACCAACCGTCCATGGTGCCGTAGAACACGAGGTCGCCCGCCGTTGCGACGGTGCCCGACCAGATCGGGAAGTCTTCCTTCACAGCCCACGCGGGGCTGCGACGCACCGGATCCCACGCGGTCAATTCTCCACGGTGGCCACCCGGGCCCGGTCGCATATGCACATCCGCACCGACGTAGGGGGTGCCTTCGACGTAACCGACCTCGACATTGGCCCAATCCATGCACAGATTCTCGTGCGGGATGTACATAAGGCCGGTGCGCGCACTGAAGCTACTCGGGTTCCAGTCCTTGGCACCGGATGCAGTCGGGCAGATATCCTTGACGGTCACGCCAACGTGGGTCTCCTTCTCGGGATTGGGAATCGGTCGCCCGGTCTTGAGGTCAACGCCTTTGGTGGAATTGACCGGACCATATGGATCGGCTGATAACACCTGGCCCGTCTTGCGGTTGATGACGTAAATCAAGCCATTGCGATCCGGATGCACCAGTACCGGTTGCATTTTCCCGGCGAACGGCATGTCAAGTAGGATTTGCTCGTTCACGCCGTCATAGTCATGCTCATCGTGCGGAGAGTATTGATAATACCAGCGGGCCTCGCCGGTCGCCGGATCACGCGAAAACACGCCCGCGGTCCATTTGTTGTCCCCGGGCCGCTGCTCCTGGTTCCAGGGTCCAGGGTTGCCAACGCCGTAGTAGATCGAGTCGAACTCCGCGTCGTAGTTGACCCATCCCCAGTCTGTCCCGCCACCGATCTTCCAGGCATCCTTGGGCCACGAGGTCGCGCCCAGGTCGGTACCCTTGTCGCCGGCGTAGAAGGGCTTGAATTCCCGGCCGATCAGCACCTCTTTGTCCGGACCGGTGTTGTAGGCGCGCCAGATCAGCTTGCCGGTGTTCTCGTCGAGCGCAGTGAGCCAGCCGCGCACTCCCATCTCGCCACCCGAGTCGCCGACATACACTCGTCCCTTCGCCACCAACGGCGCACCGGTGATGGTCTCCCCGGCGTTGATATTGCCAAGCTGCGTGCGCCAAGCGGCCGTACCGGTGGTGACGTCAAGCGCAATGACCTGGCCATCGAGCGTTGCAAAGATGTACTTGCCATTGCTGACCGTCCCGCCGCGGTTCACCACGTCGCAACAGGCAACACCCTGACTTGCAGGCACCGGCTCGGGTGAGAATCTCCACTTCAGAGGCGCCCCCGGCTTGGTCAAGTCAAGTGCGTACACGTAGTTGGGATAGGCCGTCACGATGTACATCGTGTTGTCGACAACAATCGGGGCGGCTTCCTGGCCCTTGTTCACGGCCAGGGAGAAAGTAATCACCGGCTCGAGCGCTTTCACGTTTTCCGGGGTGATCTCCGTCAACGAGGAAAAGCGCGTGGCCGCGTAATTCTTCGATGGCATACTCCACTGGCCATCATCCGGCGGCGCATTGGCGGCACTGGGCACTGCTTTACCGGCGTTCGGAGTGGGAGGCGCCAGCGCGCGGCCAATCTCTTCGCGCGTAAATACCTCGTTCTCGGGAACCGGCGCGGGGATGACCTGCGAGAATGCCACCCAGGGCGTGAGCGAGAGACTCAATAGAACGAAGGCGCTGGCTTTCATGATGGTGCTCCGGCTGGGGGATGGGCTCATGAGCCGAGCAACCCGTGCGGATCGATGACGAACTTCTGTGCGACGCCGCGGTCAAACTCTGCGTAGCCGCGCGGTGCCTGATCCAAAGGGATGACCGAGACATTGACGGCTTTCGCGATGGGTATGCGGTCGTGAAGGACCGCCATCATCAAGGCGCGGTTGTACTTCATGACCGGTGTCTGGCCGGTGAGGAGCGTATGGGACTTGGCCCAGCCCAGACCGAACCGCAGACCGAGGTTGCCGGTACGCGCGGCTTCATCCTTCGCACCCGGATCGTCGGTGACATACAGACCCGGAATTCCAATCGACCCCGCGGCGCGTGTCACCTCCATGAGCTGGTTGAGCACGACCGCCGGCTGGTCCGCGCCGCCATGACCCTTGGCTTCGAAACCTACACAGTCGACCGCACAGTCAACTTCCCGCACACCCAGGATCTGCTCGATGTGGTCCGCCACCGTGCCACCTTCGGCGAGGTCGATCGTCTCGCATCCAAATGAGCGCGCATGCGCGAGGCGCTCCTTGTTGAAGTCCATGACCACGACGACCGCTGCGCCCAGCAGCAGCGCAGAAGCGGCCGCTGCCAGTCCCACGGGTCCGGCCCCGGCAACGAGCACCGTCGAGCCGGTGGTAACGCCGGCAGAGACGCAACCGTGGTATCCGGTCGGTAGAATATCGGTGAGGCAGGTGAGGTCGCGAATCTTCTCCATTGCCTGAGCCTTGTCCGGGAAGCGCAGCAGATTGAAGTCCGCGTAGGGCACCATGACGTATTCAGCCTGTCCGCCGATCCAACCGCCCATGTCCACGTAGCCATACGCACCGCCGGCGCGCTCGGGATTCACATTCAGACACACTCCAGTGGCCCGCTCCTTGCACGTGCGGCAACGGCCGCAGGCGACATTGAAGGGGACGGAGACCAGGTCACCGACGCCGATGTACTCAACGTCGCGTCCGGCCTCGATGACCTCGCCGGTGATCTCGTGCCCGAGCACCAGCCCGGGCTGTGCGGTGGTCCGCCCCCGGACCATGTGCTGGTCGCTGCCGCAGATGTTGGTACTCACGACCTTGAGAATGACTCCGTGCTCACACCGTTTGCCCCGTGGATCGACGAGCTTCGGAAAATCGATGTTGCGCACTTCCACCTTGCCCGGACCGACGTAAACGACTCCGCGATTGCTCGCCATGGTTGCTGCTCCTGAACGTATTTAGACGAATCCCTTGGCGCCCGCTTCCGCGACCGCGTGGTCCTGCTCGCCTGAGCCGCCGCTGACGCCGATGGCGCCCACGACCTTCCCCTCTCGCTTGAGGGGGATCCCGCCTGCAAAGATCATGATCCGCCCCTCGTTCGAGGCATGGATGCCGAAGAACTGACCGCCGGACTGCGAATACTTCGCAAGATCCTGGGTGCTGATGTCGAAGGCACGCGACGTGAATGCCTTCTTGATCGAAATATCGATGCTGCCGATCCACGCCTGATCCATGCGCACATGGGCAACGAGATTGCCGCCGCCATCGGCAACAGCGATGTTCATCGGCTGCCCGAGTTCCTTCGCCTTACGCTCCGCCGCGGCAATGACTCGGCGGGCATCTTCCAGTGTGACCATAAAACCTCCTACCGGTGAGGCGGCGCCGTGCGCCGCGAATCTGCGTTTGCGAATTGCATTGCTCAACATATCCTCTGCTGCCGTTACCGAGAAGTTTCGGCAGCTCTTGTGCTGATTACAGTTGTAGCATTCGACGCAGGCATGACGGTGCACTACGGCCGCGATCGACGAGAGCCGAAAGCCTTGGCGCAGCGGAGGAAGAGAACGCATGTGGAGAGCAACGCGCGGGTATTGCCGGCGAGCAGGCAAGCGGATTGCCGCATGATCGCAAGAAGAGTGCTTAGACCTTCTTCGTGTATGAAGCGCACCAGCCTGTCGAAGACACGGACTTTCCTGCATAAATGGTGCATGGGCCCGCGGAAGAACCTGTGGCACCCTGATACAGAGCACAGTTGGCACAGGATTGACCGACGGTGTATTGGGGGAATTTCGTCCGATCGACAGCCGCGGCGTTCGGTTTGTATCCGAGTGCGGCTGCGGTTGGATCCGATGCCGACAACATCGGGGCGGGATCTGCCAGCGCAACCGAAGCGACGCGGAGGGTGGCGATGACTACGACACTGTTCTCGATAAAGGCACGACGGGAAAGGCTCATGAAGGTCTCCTTCGGGTGGATGCTAGGTCATTGACTTCGGCACAAAAGCATCCGGGGCACCGGGCTTGAGCACCACATACGCGCGCCGCCATGGCTGGTCATCCAGGAGTCGCCACCTGTGGCCGGCGCCGACATGGTTCTCTCCGATTAGGACGTCGCCGGGTCGCACAATGAACGTTTCGCCGTTACGGATTGTGAATTCAAGTGTCCCTGACAGCGTGATGACGTAGTGCGCCTCCGGGTCGTTGTGCCAATCCGACGAGGAGTGTGCCGGTGATTCCTCGAAATGGATGGCGATCACATCAGTGCGAATCCTCTGATCCACCGTACCCTCCTTAACGTGGGACGCATGGTCCGATCCGGTGTACAGCTTGAACGCCCGTATCCCGTCAGCTACCGAAGTACTGGTGCCCTCGGTCGACGTGGCGGCCCGAGGATCCATCGAGGTGTACACACCGGCGGTCACGGCCACAGCACCGACGGTCACTACCCGCAGCAGAACGCGCCTATTACGGATCAAGTTCGCTGCGCTGTCCTGGGTTTTGCGCATGCTCTGACTGCTGACTATCTGAATTTAGATTCCGGGCTGGCGGCCACTGACACGCCATACGGTGTTGCCAACATCGTCTGCGATGAGCAGCGCGCCGCTTTGGTCCAGCGCGAGGCCCACGGGTCGTCCGTGGACTGTCTCGTTACCCTTGCCGAGGAAGCCGGTAACGACCGGGATCGGATTGCCGACTGGTCGGCCATTGACGAAAGGTACGAAAACGACCTGGTAGCCGTTCAATGGACTGCGGTCCCAACTACCGTGCTCACTGATGAAGGCACCGCTGGCGAACGCCGAAGACAGATGTTGACCTTCGCTGAACAGCAGGCCGAGCGGGGCGACGTGGGAGCTCAAGCCATAGTCGGGCTTGATCGCCTGCGCGACGAGGTCCGGGCGCTGAGGATGGACGCGCACATCGACATGTGATCCCCAATAGCTGTAGGGCCAGCCGTAGAAGCCGCCTTGCTTGATCGAGGTTAGATAGTCAGGGACGAGGTCGGGGCCGATCTCGTCGCGCTCGTTCACGACGGCAAACAACTGATGCGTCTGGGGCTCGAGCGCCACGCTTGTCGGGTTGCGCGTGCCGGAGGCGAAGATGCGCTTGGCGCCGGTTAGGCGGTCGACCTCGTAAATGGCGGCACGGCCCTCCTCGACGGCCATCCCGTTTTCCGTGACGTTGCTATTCGAGCCCACACCGACATAAAGCTTTGAACCATCCGCGCTGACGGTCATCGACTTCGTCCAGTGATGGTCGATCGGCCCCGCCGGGAGCTCGGTGAGCTTCACGCCGGGTGCGGGGATCTGGGTCATCCCCGGCGTATAGTGGAAGGCGAGGATCGCATCGGTGTTGGCGACATACAGCGTGTCACCCACCAGCACAATTCCATAGGGCGAATGGAGATGGTCGATGAAGACCGTCCTGAGCGCGGGCGTGCCGTCGCCGGCCGCATTGCGCAGCAAAGTGATCCGATTTCCGCCCTTTGCGGCGGCTCCCGCCCGCGCCTTCACCCCGCCGGAGATGAAGTCCTTGGGACGGTAAGCCTCGGTGCCCGGGCTGTTGCTCTCGACGATCAGGATATCCCCATTGGGCAGCGTGTAGAGGGTGCGCGGATGCTCGAGCCCGGTCGCGAGCGCCTCGACCGTGAGACCTGCGGAGACGGTTGGCGCCTCTCCGGGGTCCCAGCCGATCGCCTTCGGAACACTCATCGGCGGCAGCAGGTATTCGCGGGGTTCGGGCAAATATGGGTCAGGGCCATATTGCCGCGCCGGGTCGCCGGCCCTCGAGCTGCACCCGGCAGTGATGGCCAATGAGAGCAGCGCGACGAGCTGGAAGGGAGGTGCCGTTTTCACGGGGGGGCTCCGGTCGCGGGACCGGCCGTGAGGCCCCATCCTCGAGCGCCGGCGATGACCAGCAAGAGGGTGGACGCCGCGGACAGCAGGAGCCCTTGCGGAACCACGGAGGTCCATGCGTCACGGCTATGCACGAACGCGTTGACCAATGACAGCAGGGCGGCTGCGCTAACCAGGGTGAATGATGCCGGGTTGAGCCGGCCGGCGCGCCCGACCACAAAGTCGACCAGCAGTGAGAGGACCGCGACCAGCATGACGATCAGGCCGGTCGCGATCAGCCAGGCGGAGAAGTTGGCCCACTGCCAAAGCGCCGTCGCGTAATAGGCCCAATCGGTGATGAAGGCGGCTATCAACAGCACCGCGCCGGCGCCGACGAACCCGCGGTGTAGCAGAAACGGCACCTGACGGTGGCCGACCGTTCTGCGCGCCAGTCGGTCCGGCAGCTCACCAGATGAAACAAGACTGTTGGATGGCTTGCGCGCTAACATTGAACAACTCCGAAATGGGCATTGCGTGAAGGAAGAGCCATCAGAAGTCACCAGACTCTCGTACCCACCGGTGAGCAGGCTCCATAAGCTGCGCATAGTCACGTACCGCCGCGCTGTGGGCATGCGTGCGCTCGACGAGAATGGGCCGGTCGCCGTCATCACATCCTGCGGTTACTGCGCGCAGATGGTGGCGCTCGGCGGCGGCGACCATCTTGCGCGCGGCCTCCAGGGTGAGCACCTTCCTCTCCGCCAACTGCGCCATCGCAGCTTCGGTAGCGAGCAGCGTGGTGCCAATCGCGATAAGGAAGACGAAGAGATTACGCATGATCGGACCCTCACTGGTGGTGGACATGCACGCAGTAACCGCGCAACCCCACCCTATCCCGGACATCACGCAACGCCGATGTCACTACAGATTCCAGATGTAACGGGAATGTGCCGAGCAGGGGAGAAGCGGCGCAGATCTACGAACGAATGGGAGGTGGGGCGCGCGCCGTTGAAACGCTCATCATCGAATCAGGACGATTGAGCTGTCAGCCGGCGGCCGCGGCCACCGGCAGGTGTAAACGGCGGTGGCCGGGCGGGAGAGGGCGAAATGCGTAGGGGCGGATGTCTACCTGGGGTTTGCCGACCGGAATTGTCCCGATCCGAAGTCAGCGGTCGGCCGCGCTCGTCCGCAGCCGAGAATCCACCATCGAGACTATTTGAGGTACCGACCGAAGAAGCTGAAAGTGCGATCCCACGCTTGCTGCGACCAGACCGGGTCGTATTGAGTTTGCGGGATGCGTCCCGGCCCGACGGCGGTCTCGTTGGCAAAGGCATGGCGTGCGAGGTAGCGGTGGAAGTCGAATGTCACGCCGGCCTCGCGTAGTTTGTCCTGCAACCGATCGATGCCATCGATCGGGAAGAACTCGTCCTGCGTGGCCCAATGCCCTTGCAGCGGGGCTCGGATCTTGGTTGCGTCAATGTACTCCAGCGGTGGGCAACCATACCAGACCACGCCGGCGTCGACCTCGGAGGACGTGCTCAAGGCCAGCAGTGTCAGCGCACCGCCCATACAAAAGCCGGTTACCCCGACCTTGCAGCCGCCCCGGGTCTTGAGGAATTGCGCGGCGCCACGCACGTCCTGCGAGGCGGCATCGCCGAAATTCAGGCCCCCCATCAGGTGATGCGCTTCTTCGGCCTCCACCGTCGACTTGCCGCGGTAAAGATCGGGGACGAGCGCAACATAACCGGCACTCGCCAGACGATCGGCGACGCCGCGAATTTGTGCGTTGACGCCCCACCACTCCTGGATGACGACAATTGCGGCTGCAGTGCCGGCGTGTTCCGGCTCAGACAGGTAGCCCTGAATGCTCTGTCCGTCGGGGCGCTTGAAGGTGACTGTTGTAGCCATGAATGATCTCCAATCAGTGCAGTTCAGCGATTACGATTGCAGAGCGTATCCAGAACCGGTCGTTCCGACAACATTGTAAGTGAGTCACTTGGGTCTCGCCCGGCCGGTGCAGTCGAGGCGTGTTTCAACTGCAACGGGTGTGCAGGAACTTTGAAATCGGAGGGCAAACACCGGAAGCTTACCGTGCAGCGCAATCCGAGTAGACCGGACGAGGTAACTCCAATGTCAGTCGTCGATGCGCTACGCATGCGAATGGTGAAATCGGCCGTAACCGTGATTCTCGGACTGTGTTGGGCGATGAGTGCCGCATCGTCCCTGGATTCCGGGTGGGCGAGCTCCGGCCAGAACAATCACAACACCCGTCATGCCGCAGCGGAGCATGTTCTGAATTCGGCCAACGTCGCCAGGCTCAAGCTCCGATGGACGTTCAAGACGGTGGGGAACATTTCCGCCGTTGCGACCGTGGTGGGCGGGGTCGTCTACGTGCCGGATTGGGGCGGCAAGCTGTGGGCCATCGACACCCGGACGGGCAAGGCCCGCTGGTCGCACGACATCAGTGACTACACCGGGACGGCCGGGGCGGTGTCTCGCACCAGCCCGGCATATTGGAATGGCGAGTTGGTGATTGGCACCGGCAACGTCATGAGTGCCCAGCTTGCCGGGGCCTACGAGGTCGGCATTAACGCCCGCACCGGCGCACTGCTATGGCGCACGCGGACCGATGACAGCAATGCAGCCATCATGACGGGCTCCGCCACGGTGGACAACGGGATCATCTACACCGGAGTCTCTTCCAAGACGGAGCATGTCAAGATACCGCCGGTATTCCGCGGCTCGGTCGAATCGCTCGACGCTCGCACGGGAACGATACTGTGGAGGACCTACATGGTGCCCGAAGGCTTCACTGGGGGCGCCGTGTGGAGCAGTCAGCCAGTCGTGGACCACACGACCAACATGCTGTACGTGACAACGGGCAACAGCTATTCGGTTCCGCCCGGCTACTGCGTGGATCCCGGACAGAGCCATTGCACGCCGCTGCCGACCGATGCCCACATTGACAGTATTGTCGCCCTGAACTTGAAGACAGGCCAGGTGAAGTGGGCCCACCACACCCTGACCGCGGACACCTGGACGCTGTCGGCGCCAAACGCTTCACCGGACTTTGACTTTGGCGCCGGCCCAAATCTGTACACCACGACGATTCTGGGCAGGCGTACCGCGGTCCTCGGTGCCGGTCAGAAGAACGGCATGTACTATGCGCTGGAGCCGGCGACCGGCAAAGCGATCTGGGCGACGCAGGCGGGGCCGGGCGGAGTGCTCGGCGGGATCGAGTGGGGGACTTCCACCGACGGGCACCGGATCTACGCCGCCATCACCAATGGCAGTCACAAGGCATACACCTACACCAGCTTCGACGGCACCAAGGCAACCACGAGTGGAGGCCTTTGGAGTGCGCTCGACGCCGCAAGTGGCAGGATACTCTGGCAGACCGCCGATCCCCAGGGTCCCACGTACATTACTGACGGATTTGTATCGAGTGCGAACGGGGTCGTGTTCGCGGGCTCCTCCGGTGGCAATTTCTATGCGCTGGACGCAAGGCGCGGTGAGATCAAGTGGACCTTCCCAAGTGGCGGAGCGGTCTGGTCGGGCGCAGCGATCGTCGATGGCACGGTGTACTGGGGCAGCGGCTATGACACCCGTGCTCGTGGAATGCCCTATGACGGCAACAGCGACAAGTTCTACGCATTCTCCCTGGACGGGCGCTGAGCACTGACCCGGCCCCCTTGTCCGAAATCAAAGCCAGTAGCTCGCTGACGAAGCGCGATGCAGCAAGCATGACAAGAAAGGCAAACACCACTGCGACGATGGAAAGCAGTAAATGCATGATGCTCTGGGACGAGCATGTCTGGCTGCCTCCCGTATCCGGCGCTGCCGCCGGGATACGAATGAAACGCAATGCAGTAGTTACAGATGATTCGCCGCGAAGCATCACACCCGCTAGTTCATGTCTGCCCCGGACGGCAAGTGCTGCGGCGCTGCAGCACCGACACGCCCCCGACCCGGCACTCCTCGCGTAACATATGGCCGAAGGACGTTTTCGGCCTGGGGGACCAGATCGTCTTTCCTCGGCGCCGGGCAAAGGTAGCTTTCGTGCCATCGATCTGATGAGCAGCGCTCGCTAGCGCACGGTTCGATCCAGCGGACACGATTCCAGCGTCTCGTCCTCTGAACGAGACGCCTGTTTATCTGTGTCGCAGCGGCTTGCGGTTACGACAATAATTCCATGAGATGGTGGGGAGGGTTCGGTGAACTCATGCGCGACCGTTGCGCCCGCATGCCTGCTAGGCATTGCACTCGAGCTATTCGCTATTCCGATTTCTGCGCAGACGGCGGCGCCAACCGCCGCGGACGCGCCGACAGCGGCGATCGGCAATTCGCTCGCGGAGGTCGTGGTGACCGCCCAGCGTCGCGCCGAGAACGAGCAGACCGTGCCGATCGCAATCTCCGCCATTGCCGGCGACACACTTGCCCAGGTGTTTGGTGCGAACAATATCGAATCGCTGCAGGAAGCGGTGCCTGGGCTGAGTGTCTCGATGGACACTGGCAACACCAAGATCTTCCTGCGAGGCGTTGGCACCACTGCAGTCGACACCGACAACTCGGTGGGCGTCTACGTGGATGGTGTTTACATAGCAGCGCAGGCGTCTTCGTTCATGAATCTCGCGGACATCGAGAACATCGAGGTTGACAAGGGCCCACAGGGAACCCTGTTTGGCCGCAATACCACCGGTGGCGTCGTGCAGATCATCACCAAGACCCCCGCACCCGCGCCGTCCGGGGACCTGACTCTTGGTTACGGCAACTACAATACCTTCACCATGAACCTTTACGGAACGGGCGGCGTCGGCCCGAATCTGGCCGCGAATCTGGCCTACTACTACAACAACCAGCCGGACAGCCCGGGCCTGAATGTGACCACCGGTACGCACAACATATTCAGACAAGACACCGAAGTCATTCGCAGCAAGTGGTTGTGGGCGCCAACTGAGGCCACGACGGCGACCCTCGCACTGGACTACTCTCAGGATCGTCAGGGTACGGGCATCGTGTGGAGCTTCCTGCCGGGAGCGGTAGGCGTCGATGACAAGACGACCTACCTTGGTTTCTACAACACCGCCGCCGATCTTGACAACCGGTGGACCGATCGCAGCTACGGCGCATCGCTTCGCGTGGAACAGGATCTGGGCTGGTCACGTCTGGTGAGCATCTCCGGTGCCCGCCATTCCTTCAATAATCACACTCTGGATCAGGACGCGACTCCGCTCCACCTCATCGACGCGGGCCCGCTTCCCGAACTCGATGAGACCCTCACTCAGGAGCTGCAGCTGCAATCGCCCGTGGGTAACAGAAAGATCAAATGGATCGCAGGCCTCTACTATATGGATGATCGCTTTGCCTCGCTCCCCCTGGTAATCAACGAAGGTGACTACCGCCCTGGCGGCCTGACCTACACCACGGTCGATGTCTACGTGCGCGAACCCACTCGTTCGTATGCCGAATTCGGGCAAGCCACCTGGGAATTCCTGCCGGGCAAGCACCTGACGTTGGGCGTCCGCAATACGCAGGACAGCAAAAGCATCGGCGGCACCACGCTCGTCGATGGAGTCGATGCTGTAAGCGGCAGGCAGAGGGCCGATTTCTCGAGGGTGACGTATCGGGCGGTCGTCGACCGGGAGTTCAATGCGGATATCCTGGGATACGTATCCTTGGACACGGGCTTCAAGAGCGGCCAATACAGCCTGGTGAATTTCACGGAGCCCCCCGTTAAGCCCGAGCTGTTGACCAGCTACGAGATGGAAATCAAATCGGAATTCATCGACCGGCACCTGCGCGTCAACGTCTCCGCCTTCGACTACAAATACCGGGACATCCAGGTGCAGGAAGTGGTCGTAGGCGGAACCGAGCTGGTCAATGCGGCCCAGGCAACCATTTACGGTCTCGATCTGGATATCAACGCCAAACTCACGCGCTCCTGGTCGCTGCAGGCCTCGCTCGAGTGGCTGCACGCGCGCTATACCGAATTTCCAAACGATCCCTCGTACGTTCCGGCAACAGGGGGCGGCAACGAACTGATAACCATCAACGGTGCCGGATTTCACATGACCAACGCGCCCGAGGTTTCGGCCTATGCTGCAGCCGACTACTCCATGGCAGTCGCCGGTGGGACACTGGATCTCAACGTGAACGAGTCATACAACGCCGGCTACTACTGGAATCCGGATAATCGTCTGCGCCAACCCGCCTTCGCGGTGCTCGGCGGCTACGTGCGCTGGACCGACGGCGCCGGCCACTGGAGCTGTCGCCTGTGGGGTAACAATGTGACCGGCCGGCACTACTACACCTACGAGGACGGGTTCGCATTCGGGGATATTTACTCACCCGCCATGCCCGCCACTTATGGCGTCGCGGTCACACGAAAATTCTGACGGGAGCCGGCGAGCGTTGATGGAGGATCTAGGTGCGTGGCAGCACGAACCACCGCAGTGCCGCACCGCGGCATCATTGTTTCGCGGATGCACCGTAGTCGGCCGACGTGAATTGCAGGGTTTGCTGTTCGTCGGGCAACTCCCCGACCGTCCATCCTCCGCCCAGCGCGCGAATCAGTGACACGGCGGCCTGAATCCGGCGGGTCCGTGTCTGGACGTCGCTGAGTTGCGCTGTAAGTGCCTGCACTTGGGCGACCGCGACGCTTAGATAATTGTCGAGCCCGTCTTTGTACAGCATGGTGGAGATGGACAACGCCTGTGCGGCCTGATCGCTGGCCTCGTGTTCCTGGCCGTCCTCAGTCGCCAGACGTTGCGTCAGACTCAGCCCGTCTTCCACTTCCTGGAAGGCCGCCAACACGGTCGCCCGATAGCTGTCGCGAGTCTGCGCGTACTGCGCCCATGAGTGCCGCAGCTGCGCCCGTCGCAGGCCGGCATCGAACAGCGGCTGCGCGGCTGCGGCCCCCACCGACCAGAGGCTATTGGGCAGGCTCAACAGATTGAATCCGGTATCCTCAAAGCCCCCCGTTGCAGTGAAGGTCACATTGGGATAAAACGCCGCGCGCGACACGCCGATCGAGGCATTCGCGGCGGCCATCTGACGTTCGGCGCTGGCGATGTCGGGTCGCCGCTGCAGCAGCTGCGATGGCACGCCCGCAGGTATCGTTGGTGGGCTCAAGGGAAACCCGCTGGTGGGGGCGATGGTGAAGGTGCTCGGCATCGCGCCGATCAGCGCGGCAACGGCATGCTGCATCAGATCGCGTTGCAGCTGAGTCTCGGTCTCCTGGGCCTGCGCGGAGTCGAGTTGGCTCAATGCGCGCGCCAGGTCAAGTCCCGAAGCGATCCTGCCGCGCGTGCGCAACTGCGCCACCTCGACCGCGGCCTGATACGATACGATCGACTGCCGCAGCACCTGAAGCTGTGCGTCCAGGCCACGCACGGTGACATAGTCGATCGCCAACTCCGCCTCGAGACTCAGCCGCGCGCTCGCCAGGTCCGCGGCGCTGGCTTGGGCGAGCCGTTTCTGCGCATGGGCACTGTTGCGTAGCGCATGCCAGAAATCCGGCTCCCATGAGGCTGCTACCCCGATTTGATTCGAGGCCTCCTGAAGCGGCGCGCCGCTGGTGGTGCTGCGAAAAAGATGCTGCACGGATTCCTTGTTCTCCGACACCAGGGCATTCGCATCGACCTGCGGAGACAGCGCTGACTGCGCCTCGGCTGCCAGACTGCGTGCCTGAGCGTAGGCGTCCGCCGCCGCCTGCAGGGTCGGATTCGCACGCCCCAGCCGGTCCTCGAGCTGATCCAGCTGTGGGTCGCCCAGCAGCCTCCACCACTCCCCGCGGGGTGCGAGTGCCTCGTCCGGATCGGCTACCCGGAAGGGGCTGCTGCCTTGATAGGACTGCGGCAGCATGAACTGCGGTGGATCATAGACTGGGATCAGGTCGCAGCCCGAGAGCAGCCCCAAACCGAGCGATGCGAGCAGCGTTGCGCCACGACCTTTCATGGCGCGCTCGCCTGGCCCCGCACCTTCTGCGTTGCCATGGCGTAGCCCGATACCGGCGTCACGGGCTGGACCGACTGCCCTTCAAGCAATCCGGCGGGCGGATTGTTGATGAGCTTGTCGCCGGGCGACAGGCCGCCGGTGACCTGAACTGTCTGGCCCAGATTCTCGCCGAGGGTGACGCTGCGCAGATGGGCACGGTTCTGCGCATCGACGACCGCCGCCTGTGCGCCGTCGGCACGAAAGATCAGAGCCCCTTCGGGTATCGTGAGCACGGTCGGGTCGGTCGGCACGTGGAACTCCACCTCCACGAACGTACCGGGCCACAATGCGTGGTCCGAATTATCTACGGTTAGCTCCGTGACGGCCGTGCGAGTGCTGGGGTCAAAGGCTCGAGCGGTCGTCACAAACTTGGCGGTGATTGATTTTTCCGGTTGCGAGGGCAGACGGAGCGTGGCCGTGATCCCGGAGCCTAACAGGGCTGCATAGTCCTGCGGCACCGCCACGAATACGCGCATTTCGTGCACGTCGGCGACGGTAAAAAGCTGCATCGAATTACCGCGCGGCGAGACGTCGCCCCCTGCTGCATTGACGTAGCTGCCGACATCGGTAAGACGCGCCGTGACCACACCGTCGAAGGGAGCGACCACGCGCTTGAATGCCTCGAGTGCCGCATAGCGCGCGACATCCTGTGCCGAAACTTCCATCTCGGCCTTGCGTGCCGCCGCACCTGCCGCCTGCACGTCCACTTCCTGCTTGGAGACGGCCGGTGTGCCCGCCAGAGCCTGCCAGCGCTCTGCGGTGGAAGCGGCCAGCTGATAGTTTGCTTGAGCGACCTTGAGGTTCGCCTTGGCCGCTGCGGCCTGGGCATCCAGGCTCGGCGCATCAATGGTAGCCAGCAGCTGCCCGGCCTTCACCTTCGCGCCAAAGTCCTCGTTCCAGCTGCTCACGTAGCCGGCGACCTGGGCAAAGATGGGCGCCTCATACCAGGCACGCACGGTTCCCGGCAGCACCAGCGATCGTGTCGCGGGACCCCGCTTGGGACTGATGATCTGGACCGGAATGACCGCCTGTTCGCCGGCTACGTGCGTCAGCGCCGCGAGTGCTCGTTCGCGGGTTACGAGGCCGTACGCGAGGAGTGCTCCCGCGAGCACCACCGGCAAACCAAGCCTCAGCAACATACGGCGCTTCATCGCACTTCTCCTACAGTTGAACGTTTCTGATGCAGCAGGGCGAAGACGCACGGCACGAACAACAAGGTTGCGAACGTGGCCACGAGCAGTCCGCCGATCACCGCCCGCCCGAGGGGCGCATTCTGGGTATTCGACATCGACATCGGCAGCATGCCGATCACCATGGCCAGCGCCGTCATCAGCACGGGCCGCAAGCGTGTGTAACCGGCGCTCACGGCCGCCCGGACTGGATCACCGTGTTGGGCCAGCTCATCGCGGGCGAAAGACACTACCAGGATCGAGTTCGCGGTCGCAGTGCCCATGCACATGATCGCACCGGTCAGCGCGGGCACGGAGAGCGTAGTGTCGGTCAGGAACAGTGACCAGATGATTCCGGTCAATGCGCCCGGCAGGGCGGTGATGATGATGAAGGGATCGAGCCAGGACTGGAAGTTGACGACGATCACGAGGTAGACAAGCAGGATCGAGAACCCGAGCCCGACCAGCAGTTGCACGTACGCGGCTTTCATCGTCACGCCTTGGCCCTGCACCTGCACGATCGCGCCGTGAGGAAGATCGGTTTTCATGCGCCGCAGCACTTCATCGACCGCATCACTCACGGCGCCCAAGTCCCGTCCTGCGTTGCTCGCGTAAATATCGATCACCGGCAGGATGTCGCGATGTGACACCTCGAGCGGTCGTCCGACCTGGCTGATCCGGCTCAAGCTGCCGAGGATTTGCGCACCCTGGCCGCTCGGATCACCGTCTCCCTGGTCGATGGGGATCGTTTCCAGATCATTCATCGAGGTCATCTGGGTCTGGGGCGTCTGCAGGTTGACGAGGTGTGAAACGCCGGTCTTGTAATCGAGCCAGTAGGTGGGGGCGACCTGTCCGGAGCCGGAAAGCGTCGCCAGCGTGTTGTCGGCGATGTCCGATTCCGTCAGCCCTGCGCCGAGCGCCAGGGCACGGTGCGAGGAGACCAGCAACGTCGGCTGCGCCAGAGTCTGTTCGATCGAGGCGTCCGCCAGGCCCGGGATGCGGCGCATCGCGGCGACCAGTCGCTGCGCGTAGGCCATGTTCGCGGCGGTGTTTCGTCCAATGATCTGCACGTCGAGCGGCGCCGGCAGGCCAAAGTCCAGGATCTTTGCCGTGATATCGCCCGCCGGGAAGGTGAATTCCGTTCCGGGGAAGAGCTTCGGCAGCCGGTCGCGCAGAATCCTCCGGTACGCGTCAACAGGCGAGGCCTGGTTGTTCAGACTGATGGTGACGTCGCAGTCCTGAGGTCCGATTGTGGCGCTTGCGCTGTAGGCCTGGTTGATGCCGCTGGTCGGCAGGCCGCAATTGTCGATGACATTGGTGACCTGCCCCGGCAGCAGCGTGCTTACGGCGGTGTCCACCAGCGCCGCGACCTTGCTCGCCTCCTCGAGACGAAGCCCGATCGGCGCACGCAAATGCATGTCGATTTCACCGGATTTGATACCCGGGAAGAAATCGCGACCCAGCCAGGGCAACAGCAGGCTTACCGAGGCGATGGCCGCCGCCAGGAACCCGGCGACAAATAGGCCGCGCCGTGCAACCACATTGGCGAGGAGCTGCTGGTAGTCATCGCGAAACTGATCGAAGCGTCGCTCAAATGCGCGCTGGAACCGGCCGAACAAGCCCTTAGGCGCGCCCCCAGCCTGGCGCGCCGCAACCTGCGCCGGCAGCAGATAGGCCGCCAGCGTCGGCACCAGCGTGCGCGACAGGATGAAGGAGGCGAGCATTGCAAAGACAATGGCTTCGGCCATCGGCAGAAACAGGTAGCCGGCGACCCCGGATAATTGGAACAGCGGCAACCAGACGATGCAGATGCACAGTGTGGATACGAAAGTGGGAATCACGATCTGGTTTGCCGCATCGATGATCGCCTGCCTCAGTTCCAAGCCGGTCGCCAGATGCGCATCGATGTTCTCGATCATCACGGTTGCATCATCGACCAGAATACCGACCGCGAGTGCCAGCCCCCCCAGCGTCATGACGTTGATGGTCTGACCACACCAGGAGAGGGCCAGGATCGAACACAGAATCGAGAGCGGGATGGAAGTCGCGACGATCAGGGTCGAACGTGCGGAGCCCAGGAACAGCAGGACGATGAGGCCGGTCAACGCGGCCGCCATTACCATCTCTCTTACAACGTCCTCCACCGAGTCGCGCACGAACGTCGAGGCGTCGTTCAAGGGCGTGATCTTCACGCCCGTCGGCAAGGTCTGCAGAATCTGGGGGATTCTAGCCTTCACTCCGGCGACCACGGCGAGTGTCGAGGCATTTCCGGCCTTGAGCACCTCCAGCAGGACCGCCTGGTGCCCGTGTACCAGGACGGAATTGGTCTGTGGTGGCCCGCCAAGGTATATATGCGCGACGTCGCCCACGGTCACGATCGCACCGCCGGACTTCTTGATCGGCAGCGCGTTGAAGCTTGCCACGTCCAAGGGGGAGGCGTTCGTCATGACCAGGAAATCGAGAGCCCCGATCTTTTGATCGCCTGCGGGCAGCACGATATTCTGCTGTGCCAAAGCGCGGGAAACGTCCTGCGCCGACAGGCCGTGCGCCAGGAGCTTGAACTGGTCGAGATCCACCTGGACGTAATTGAACGTCCCTCCATAGGGCGCGGGCACCGCCACGCCGGGCACCGAGACCAGCATCGGGCGGATGAGGTTCGAGGCCATGTCATACAGCTGCGCTCCCGTCAATTGATCCGAGGAGATCTGCAGCGCGAGCACCGGGACGGACGAGGCGTTGTAGGACAGAACCAGCGGCGGTGTGATCCCCGCCGGCATCTGCTTCAGCACGGTTTGTGAAACGGCCGTGACCTGCGCCTGGGCCTCCGCGACATCGGTTCCCGGCTGGAAATAGATCTTGACGATTCCGCGGCCGTAGAGCGACTGGCTCTCGATGTGCTCGATGTTGCCGACCGTCGTTGTCAGCGAGCGCTCATAGTAGTAGATGACGCGCCCCGACATGTCCTCGGGCGTGAGACCGTTATAGGTCCAGACGACCGCGACCACCGGGATTCCTATGTTCGGGAAGATATCCGTCGGGGTATTGAGCGCGGCGCGCCCGCCGAAAATGAGGATCAGGATCGCCAGAACGATGAACGTGTATGGCCGCTTCAGGGCGATGAGCACGATCGCGTTCATTGGCGCACGGGTCCTGATCGGCGACTCGGCGAGGCCAGTTTCCTGTATCGACGCATCAACCTCATCTCCCCGACAAGCTGAACGAGCCGCGCGGTACCGCTTTGCACTATGATTGCGTTCCTGATCCTTTTTTGGACTCCCAAGACTCTGGAACGATTACGCGTCGGAGCCTGCAAATTACGGATGCAATCCTGCCGGTTGCGGACGGAATACTCGGTGGGTGACACGCAATCAACCCGCTACCTGCAGCCGGCACAGTGCTCATGGCAACGGCGGCACTCTTGCCCGCCGAGCGCGACTGGGGAACCGTCATGGCACATCTGCCTGGGAAATCTGGTTTTCTGTTGCTGGCCGTTCTGGCGGCCGGCTGCACGACAACTGGAAAAGTACCGACGGAGTCTCGGGAACGATCAACGCGACAGCGCCCGACGGCGCGACATTTGCGGGCCAGTTCTTGCAGATTACGAGCGACACGAGGGTCGATACCCTGGGACCGTCGTGGGACGGCTGGGGGCCAGACTGGCGCAGAGGTGGCTGGGCATACTGGGACCCCGGCCCGGACTTCGCGACGCGCTACACGGGGAAGGTTCTCGCAGACCTATCGGCCGCGGACGGAAGGCACATGCGCTGCAAGTTTCAACTGGTGTATCTGTCGGACGGCATGGCCGGTGGGGGTGCCGGTGAGTGTCGGTTGCCAGGCGGCAAGACCATCGAAGCGACTTTCCCGAAAGCCTCATGAAAAGTAGCGCCTCGGCGCGATCTGGAGATTCAGACATGAAAATCGGATTCATTGGCCTGGGCCACATGGGCTCGGCGATGGTGAGCAACCTGCTCAAAGCAGGACAGGACATCAGCATCTTCAACCGCAGCCCCGGCAAGGCCGCCTTGCTCATTGCGCTGGGCGCGCATGAGGCGGCCGATGTTGCCGGCGTCTGCCACGGAGATGCGGTTATCACGATGCTGACGGACGACGCCGCGGTCGCCGCGGTCTCGCTGGCACCGGACGGCCTGATCGCGACGCTGCCAAAGGGCGCCATCCATATTTCGATGAGCACAATCAGCGTCGCGCTCTCCAGGCGACTGGCGCAGGCGCATCTTGAGGCCGGGCAGCGCTATGTCGCGGCGCCGGTGTTCGGCCGCCCGGATATGGCTGCGGCGGCCAAGCTCTTCATTATTGCCGGCGGCGAGCCGGCGACAATCGATGTCTGCCAGCCGCTGTTCGACGTGCTGGGGCAGCAGACGTCAAGGATCGGGTCAGAGCCTTCAGCGGCGAATCTGGTCAAGCTTACCGCCAACTTCCTGCAAGCCGCCGTCATCGAGGCGCTGGGCGAGGCCATTGCACTAATCGGTAGGGCCGGCATTGACCGCCGTGCCTACGTCGAGTTACTCACATCGACGATCTTCACCGCACCGGCTTTCAAGATCTTTGGTCCTTTGATTGCCGAAGGCAGATTCGAGCCGGCGCTGTTTGGCGCGCCGCTCGGCTACAAAGACATTCGGCTCGCACTGACGGAGGCCGAGAATCTGCGTGTGCCGATGCCCTTGGCAAGCTTGGTGCACGATCGATTCCTGCGACTCTTTGCTCAAGGCGGCGACAAGCTCGATTGGTCCGCGATCGGCAGTTTGGCGACCCAGGATGCTGAGGCGGCGTATCCCCACTCTTCCCCTGTCTCCGGACTGTTACGGATGTAACCGAGGCGTCGGCGGTAGGCCGCGATACGCCGTGAGATAGGGGACCCAGGCCTTACGCCAAATCGGCCGCCGACATGTAACTTAACATCCTCGTTAATTTCGATTGAAATGAACGGCGTGCGCCTCGAAATGCCGCCGAAGACTAGGGGCAGTAAATATTTCACCAGTTGCCCATGCCATGAGGCGTCCAGGGCGTTTTGCGAATTGTAACCGTGTCAAGCGTCGTCATATACGAGGAGGATGACCTCATGCGGGCTCTGCTCAAGGAATGGCTGAGTCAGGCCGGTTATCACGTGCATGAGAGCGGACCGCGCGGAACGACAGGCGAGCAGGTTGAGGACCTGGTGATCGTCAGTGTCTACATGCCCAAGCAGGCAGGTTTGGCGATGCGCGAAATACGGGCCGCACATCCGGGCACGCCGCTGATTGCGATATCGGGGCAGTTTCGTTCCGGACTGCCGACCGCTGGAATGGCCGCACGCACGCTCGGTGTCCAGCGGGTACTCGCAAAACCCCTGGACCGCTGCAATCTGCTTGACGCGGTGCGTAATGTGATCGGCGAACCGGTTTGAGAGTGCAATCGCCCGCGTCAATCAGGTTCAGGCGTCTAAGGGTAGGGACGGTCGCGCTCGGTGTGGTCGTGATTCTGGCATTCGCCGGCTCCTCCGCCTACGATGCCTGGCGCGCCTATAACAACTCGCTCCTCGCCAACGAACGTGAGCTCGGGGAGTTAGCCGGCGCGCTCGCGGAGCAAACCGCGCTGGCCTGGGACGGTATCGATCTCCTGCTGCGCGATACTGCTAGCTGGTACCAACGCGAGGGCCGCAACTTAGCGCCTGAACATCTGGACGCGGACCTTGCGACCCGCGCTGCCGGGCTGCGGCAGGTGCGCCTGCTCACGATCGTGGATGCACAGGGTATCCAGCGTTACCGCTCGCGCGGCACTTCGCCGCCCAATCTGGACCTCTCCGATCGCTCCTATTTCATCGCTCACCGCGATCGCGCCGCCGTCGGTCTGTTTATGAGTGAACCGCTCGTGACTCGTTCCGAGAACCGTGCGGGGATCGTGCTTTCGCGGCGCATCGAGAATGACGCGGGCGGCTTTGCCGGCGTCGTCACGGCGAGCGTTGACTTCGAAGATCTCGAACGGTTCTACGCAGCGCTCAACCCGGGCGAGGGCAGTGCGATCCAGCTCCTGACCAAGGACGGAACCCTGCTCGTGCGCAACCCGCCGCTGGCGGATGCGGCCGGTCGGCGATTCCAACAGCTGGCGGCCGGGCCGACCGTGCAGTCGACGAGACTGCTGAACGTCGTCGACGGTAAGCGCGACTTCATCGCCGTCGCACGTGTGAGAGACACCCCCTTGGGTGTCTCCGTCTCCCGCGAGGAGGCAGTCGCGTTACGGCCGTGGCGTGATGAGGCCACGCGCCTGGGGCTGCGCACCCTCATCGTCGCACTTCTGGGCTCACTGGCCATCGGCGTTTTTTCGCGTCAGTTACGGCGGGTCGAGTCCGGCGAGCGCGCGTTACATGAAAGCGAGGAGCGCTATGCGCTGGCGATGGAGGCGGCCAATGAGGGGCATTGGGATTGGGATGCCGCGACGGATCGCATATTCATCTCGCCGAAGATGAGAACATGGGCCGGCCTGAAGCCGGGTGATGAACTCAAGACACGTGCCGAGTGGCTGTCGCAGATCGTCATTCACCCTGATGACCTGCAGCGCTTCCGGGATACCGCCAGGGCGCATCTCGAGGGACGTACGCCGCGCTACGAATGTGAATACCGCATCCGTCAACCCGATGGACACTGGCGCTGGGTGCTTTCGCGCGGTCATTGCCTGCGGGACGCCACGGGCAACCCACTGCGTTTCACCGGCTCAGCGACCGACACCACGGCCGATAAGCAGGCCGCCATCGACAAGGAACACCTGGAGGCGCAACTGCGGCAGTCGCAGAAGATGGAGGCGATGGGAACGCTCGCCGGTGGCATCGCCCATGACTTCAACAACATTCTCGGTGCGATCGTTGGCTACGGCGAGCTCGCGTACGAGCAGTCCACGCCTGGCACCGCATTACGACGCTACCTCGAGAATGTCCTGCATGCGGCGGGTCGTGCCAAGGCGCTAGTGGATCGCATTCTGGGATTCAGCCGAAGCGGCCTCGGTGAGCGCGTTCCAGTCAACGTTCAGGCTGTGATCGGAGAGACTCTCGAACTCCTGACGGCCTCGCTGCCGACGGGAATCCGGCTCCGGCAAAAACTTGACGCCAGCGACGTGGCAGTGATCGGGGACGCCACGTACCTGCATCAAGTGGCAATGAATCTGTGTACCAATGCGATACATTCGATGGAGCACGGCGGCGAGCTTGGCGTATATCTGGATCGCGTCCAGGTGTCCACGGACCGCCGACTTTCGCGCGGTGTTGTCTCTCCCGGAACGTACGTGCGACTTACGGTCAGCGACACGGGCACCGGCATTGCACCTGCAGTGATGGAGCGAATGTTCGACCCGTTCTTCACGACCAAGGGTGTCGGGGAGGGGACTGGGCTTGGTTTGTCGCTCGTACACGGTATCGTTGCGGAACTCGGCGGCGCCATCGGCGTCGTGACAACCGCGGGAAAAGGTTCCGAATTCGAAATCTGGCTGCCCGCCCTAAGCGGCGTGGCAGGACCCGCGGCCGAAGCGTCCCGAGAGCCGCCTGGCGGACACGGTCAAACGGTAATGATTGTGGATGACGAGCCTGCGCTGGTGGAGCTGACCATGGAGATGCTGGCGAAGTTTGGCTATGAGCCGGTCGGCTTTGAATCGAGCACTGCTGCGCTGCAGGCGCTTCGGGCCGAACCACAGCGCTTTGATCTGCTGCTTACCGATGAGGCAATGCCGAATCTAACCGGTGGCGAGCTGGCCGAGGAAGTACGCCGGATCCGAGCCGACCTGCCAATACTGATCATGACCGGCCACGGTGGCGCGCAGCTCGCCCAGAGGGCGGCTGCCGTCGGTGTTAAGGAGGTGTTGGGCAAGCCACTTCGTGGCAACGAGCTTGCCGAGGCAATTGCGCGGGTCCTGCCATTGGTCCACTGAGACTGCGCCGCCCCATTACCGCTGAAACGAGCGCCGACGCCGGGAAAACAACCCGAAACGATGCTCTGTCACCGTTCTCCAATCAAACGACGGCATGGTGTCGTCGGACGGAGAAGGAAGATGACACATCCGAACATGAAAGCCCGATTGCCGCTCCTGATAACGCTGATGAGCGATCGCGCCCATTTCGGGTCATCACCGAGTGCTGATATGCAGATGCGCCGGCCGCCGGAAGCGGTGCGCGCGCCTGCTGGAGAGGCCGCGAATGATGATGAGCCCCGAAAGTGGTATCGGATTCAAAATCCACTCTGGGTGATCGTGATTGGGATGGCAACCTTGTTCGCCGCCATGGCGCTCATCGTGGCATTGGGCTGAATGTCAGCCGTAACGAAGGCGGTGCGCCCGGAAATGCCGGCGACACGGAGCGGAGCCAATCTGCGAGACACCCAAGCACAGATACGGAGATCAAGATCATGGATGCTCGAGTTTCGGAACGCGCAACGCGCGGATCGGTGGTGATGCCGTCAGGATTCGATTCAGACGCTGTCGTGGCACTTTCGACCGCCCTGACTTCGGTAGTGGCGGATTTATTCGCACTTTACATCAAGACCAAGAACTTCCACTGGCATGTGTCCGGGCCGCATTTCCGGGATTATCACCTGCTGCTGGACGAGCAGGGTGACCAGATACTCGCTACGACCGACGCAATGGCCGAACGGGTGCGGAAGATCGGTGGAGAAACTCTGCATTCAATCGGGCAGATCGCCAGATTGCAGCGCATTGCGGACAGCGACGAGGTGGGCGTAAGCGCCCAGCGCATGCTCAGCGAGCTGCGCAAGGACAATAGCCAGTTGGTGATCCGTCTGCGCGTGGTCCATTCCCTTTGCGACGATTATGGCGACGTGGCTACTGCCAGCCTGATCGAGAATTGGATTGACGAGGCAGAGCATCGGATCTGGTTCCTCTTCGAGGCGACCGGTCCGGACCAGGCTTCGTCCCCCGAGTGAGGATGCCGACATGCTGATGGCACGATCAATCGAAGCGCCGGACGCCTCATCGGTCGCAGGGCGGCTACGCGCCGGCAGGCAGTGGTTGCGGCGTCATTTCCTCATGGTATCCGCAGTGCCGATCGGTCTGGCGTTGATTGGGGCGTCGGCGGTGTACTACCTTACGACAGCGCGTTTCATCGTTTCCACGGATGACTCGTATGTGCAGGCCGATTCGACCATCGTTGCGTCCCGGGTGTCGGGCTACATTTCGGCGGTCCTGGTGCAGGACGACCAGGCGGTTCGCGCTGGGGAGGTTCTGGCGCGCATCGATGACCGGGACTTCCGTGCCGCCCTGGATCAGGCGCGGGCCGATGCCGTGGCGGCGCAAGCCGAAGTCGATGATCTGCGCGCGCAGCTCGTGCAGCAGGACTCGCTGATCACCAGAGCCCGGGCCAGTGTCGCCGCCAGTGAATCGGCCGTGGATGTGGCGCGCCTCAATCAGGTGCGCTACCAAAAGATGGCGCAAATCGGGTTCGGTTCGCAGCAGCAGTCGCAGGAGGCCGATGCCGAGGAGCGCGAGCGCAGCGCCGATGTCGATCGCGAT
>Ga0302316_10000156_pt1 | contig 61416 bp, 42 predicted proteins | sample III_Palsa_N3_2_FD_200456 | JGI IMG/M metagenome (GOLD analysis project Ga0302316, IMG submission 200456) | Peat permafrost microbial communities from Stordalen Mire near Abisko, Sweden - III_Palsa_N3_2 | ecosystem: Environmental > Terrestrial > Soil > Palsa > Peat permafrost | place: Sweden...
GTTCATGTAGGTGACGGGGATGACTTGCTGGCGGCCGTCGGGTGTAAGGTCGTTGCCAAGGATGTCGGTTAGTTGTTCCCAGCAGTCGGTGACACTGTCTAGGTCGGCCATGTCGGCCATGGAGCAGCCGGCGGCTAGGTTGGGAAGGATGACGGCCTGGTCGGGACGGGAGAGCATGTCGGCGGTTTCGGCCATGAAGTGGACGCCGCAGAAGACGATGGTCTCGGCGTTGGGGCGGGTGAGGGCGGCGTTGGCTAGCTGGAAGGAGTCGCCTACGAAGTCTGCGTACTGGACGACCTCGTCACGCTGATAGAAGTGGCCGAGGATGACTAGCTTGTCGCCGAGGGCGTGCTTTGCGGCGCGGATGCGAAGGTCGAGTTCGGCGGGCGAGGCGTTGCGGTACTCGGCAGGAAGGCCGGGTTGGCGCGGGGCCGTGGCGGGGAGGTGGTCGGCCATGGAGGCGCCGGGGCCGTAGGTGGGCTCGGCGTCAAAGGTCCACGGCGCGTCGGCGAGGGCCGAGCTGCAGGTGGAGGGCTGGTCGTGAATTCCTTGCTGTTCGCGAATTTGAATCAGCTGGATGGTGTTGTCGACAGAGGGCACTGCGGACTCCTTGAGGCTGCGCTTCCCTGGCCCCCGAAGGTGTGGTGGGCTGGGAGATATTGGATGCAGCCGTACCTTTATAGGGTACAAGAGTTGTGGGGTTGGTCTGTGATTTCGGATACCAAAGGGGAGGCGATCGAGCTAGCCGCACCTAAGTCTTTGGACGCTGCTCCACAGGAGCTACGGAGTTTGATGGCTATCGGGTAGGAAGTTCATAGTCGCCCTTGTAGCGAACGGCTTTGCCAGCTATGACGTAGGGTCGAAACAGGCAGTTCCGCACGGAAACTGTCGACGCGGTGAAGCGCTGCCAGGGAGCGGGGCTGAGTGATGCGAGTTCGGCGACTTCTCCAGTCTCGGTCACCACGATCCTGACGATAGCGTGCTGGTCCTGCGTAAGGATGCCGGGGGGATGGGGATGGGATTACATTGGATGACCTGCTGCTTCATCTGCTCGATTGTGAGGATCGGGGTCGGGTCTTGGAGATGCGAGGTGAAGTGGAGGACGAGCGGCATCTCCATTTGAACGGCGACACCGTCGATGAGGAGTGGTTTGAATTTATAGCTGAGGGCTTGTTGGATGCCGAAGTCTTCGAGTTCGGCATTGTCAGAGTTATGCTTGGCTGTCTCGCGAACCTGGCCGGTGCGGTCGGTGCGGGCGTAGACGATCATGTAGCCGTCGGTCTTGCCTTCGTGGACTGGCGGCCACTGGATGGTGGGCGCGTGATCGATGAGGCTCTCGCCTTTGAGGGTGGAAACGAGAGCGGTCTGGATGCGCTGGTCTTGCGGCGTGGGATTGGTGACAACGAGCGTAGCGGCGTCGGACTGGCTGAGCGGCTCGAGGGTCGTGAGCTCGCCGACGACGGACTGGAAGGCGAGGACGTAGGTCTTAAAGGTGCGGGGAATCTGCGCGCGGCCGAATTCATGCCAGTCGTAGAATTCGAGATCGCGATTGAAGGTGAGGATCTCCTGCAACCTTGGAGCGGGACCGTAGATGCAAAGGTTTCCCCACGTGAGGTCATTCGTGATGCCATTCACGCGGTCGTCGCGACGGATGCACGACTGGGTTGAGGATCCTGGGGTATTGGTTACGGCCCCGGTGTAGTTGGAGAAATGTCCTCCAGCGGTTGCCGTGAAGAGATCGACGGGGAGGGGTCCAGTGAGTGCAAGGGCGAAGTTTTCGAGCCAACGCGGGTAGAAGTCGCCGGTGTGAGTTTCGGAGATGGAGATGTTGTTGCTGGCTACGGTGCGCTGGAGGGTAAAGCTGGGCGAGGTGATGGCGAGGCGATAGGTGGAGGGGTCGTGCCACCAGACTTCGATGCGGCCGGAGTAGGCAGGGCCTGGGGAGGCGAAGTAGCCGGTAGCCTGCGGAGAGATATCGAGGACGGCGTGGAAGGGAATGCCGGCGCCGGAAAGGGTGGAGTCGTGGAGCGCCTGCTGGAGGAGTTGATCGCCGCTGGTGGGTGGGGCGGTTTGTGCGCAGGCGCACGTCACTGCAAGCGCGAGAAGGAGAACGATGCGGTGGATCATGGCGCCATCGTACACCGCAAGGGAGGAACGGTAGACGCGGGGCTGGTCTGTGATGCGGATACCAAAGGTTAGGCGGTGTCTGCAGAGGGTACTGCGGACTCGGCAACGCCCCGGGGTACCGTGCATTCGCGGCCTGCGATCAGGAACTAGATCCCTTTGCCGAGAAGGCGTTCAACAGCGTCACGCTGGTAGCGCGACATACGAAGTTCTTCTCCGCTTTGCAGCATCACGATGTGACCGCCCTGAAACCACGGTTGGATCTCCCGGATGCGCTGGACATTGACAATGGTCGACCGGTGAATCCGGATAAAGTTGCGTGGATCCAGTTTCTCCGCGAGCGACTGCATCGTTTCACGTACGTCATGACTTCGGCGCGCGATGTGAAGCCGGACATAATTCCCTTCCGCACCAATCCAGTCGATGTCGGCCACCGGAACGAAGACGATACGTCCATGCACGGAGACGGTTAGGCGTTGAACGTAATCCGTCTGGGAACGGGTACGCTCCAGCAGCGAGAAAAGCCGCTGAGCTGTCTCCTTGTCCTGGCGGCCGAGGGCCCGATCGCGGACGCGCTCCAGGGCCCGGGAGAGACGATCAGGCGCAAAGGGTTTGAGCAGATAATCGACCGCGTTGACGTCGAATGCGTTGAGCGCGTAACGATCAAATGCAGTGACGAAGATGGTCATGGGCATTTGCTCTACGCCAATCGTCTCCACCACGCGAAAGCCGTCCATCTCGGGCATCTGAACGTCAAGGAAGACGAGATCTGGTTGCAGCCGACGAATGGTCTCGACGGCGCTTTCTCCATCAGCGCATTGGCCAACGACATTGATGCCCGACTCGTTTTTGAGCAGACGGAGTAGCGCCTTACGGGCGAGCGTCTCATCGTCGACCACAAGGGCACGCAGGGTCATAGCGCTCGCTCGGTGGCATAATTTGCGTGCAGGTTGGGCGCAGGTCGCTCTGGTGCAGATCGCGCAGGAATGAAAATGAGGACGACGGCACCGCGATTCCCGAGTGAGCGCAGAATCAGTGTGGAGGTGGGGCCATATAGCTGTTCCAGGCGGGCCTTGGTATTGCGCAGACCGACGCCACGAAGCAGCAGGCGCTCGGTGGTGTCATCGACGACGCTATTTCTGTTCCATACTTCCAACTCAAGGCCACCATTGGCGAGGCGTGCGTTGATTTCGATCGTGTCGTCGCCCTTATGTTTTCCAATGCCGTGACGTATCGCGTTCTCGACCAAAGGCTGGAGCAGCAGTGTGGGGACCAGGCTGTCGAGCGTGTTCGGTGCAGCATGAATTTCTACGGTCAGGCGCTCGCTGAACCGCACACGCTGGATGCCGATGTAGAGGTCTAACAAATCAAATTCGCGTGAGAGCGGAATTTGATGGTTGCCCATCTCATCGAGAGTGATGCGCAGCAATTGGCTTAGACGCAGGAGCATGTCTTCGGCGGCGCGCGGATCTTCCTGGACCAGGGTAATTGCTGCTTGCAACGTATTGAAGAGGAAGTGAGGTTGAAGCTGCATGCGCAACATTTCGAGCTGGGCGGAAGCCAGCCGCGCTTCGAGCTGTGCCTGGCGAACCTGGCGCAACCGGACCTCCTCGCGGAGATGAAGGTACGCAGCCGTGGCCACGATCAGGCAATATGCGGTGATGTTCTGCAGGCCACGCTTTTCAAACGACTCGTTCATGAGAACGAACGGAGACGCTGGTGTTTCGAAGATCGAGTAGATACTTCCTGCCACTCCAAGAAGCACAACTTGCATGCAGATACATACGCAGGCCATCAGCGCATGCGGAAATAAGATCCGTTGAACCCAATTGGACTTGGTGATGGGGTAACGGCGTGCGACATACAAGATGAGCGGAGTGAGCAGCGCCCATGAATACCATTCGATGCCAGCCCAGATGAGGTAATGCGAGAGCGGCAGAACATAGCCCCTATGCGCGTCAAGCAGAAGAACCTGCCCACCTTCGAGCAACACCATCGCTGTCCACCAGGACAACGCGACAGGTAATTGGCTCATGTATTCGCGTAGCGTGAAGTTGTCGATGTGTCGCGTCTTTTCACGTCCGAGGGATGGGGCTGGCTGCACGATTCATCTCCTGCCTCCTTGTTATATCCCGTTTTGTCGTGAGGACATCGCGGGAGACTTAGAGCGTCGGGCAGAGCTTACGATTCGCCACCGCGCTACGACGATTCACCCCAACAAATTTCGACTCGACATGTTTAAGACGCGCTGCGAGCACCTGACCACTTACCTTCAGGAATCGCAGGAGGAATGGTCATGTCGAATACAAAGAAAGTTTTGAGTATGTTGATCTCCAGTATGGTGTGGATGAACAGTGCCATCCATGCGCAAGCTATCAATGCGAAGCCAAGGGCAACCCAACAACATCTCGTCCATATCGTGATGATCAACATGTCGGGCAAGTCACGAGAAGCTCGTGTCGGTGATACAGTCGTCCCGCTGCCCGTGGCCGAGCGTGTAGCTCTGCAGGTTCCTCAGGGAGAGAACATAAAGATCACCAGTAGCACGGATCGGACGATCGCTCGAGTGATAACGACCGCATCGACCGACGAGGGACGCACGATTCCAGTCGATTGACACGACTCCGGGGCCTGCGATGATGACGGGGAGCTTGCCGCGGCGCTACCAGTTCATCTGGCGCATGCGTTCCTGGATGAGGGTGCTGTAGTGGGCCATGTGGTCGGGGCGGCGCTTGAGGGGGGCGGGGAGGATGGCGGCGAGCTCGGCGGCCTGGCGGCGGTTGAGGTTGCGGGCGGAGGTGTGGAAGTAGTAGCGGCTGGCGGCTTCGGCGCCGTAGATGCCGGGGCCCCACTCGACGACGTTGAGGTAGAGCTCGAGGATGCGCTGCTTGCCGAGGACGAGCTCGGCGATGGGGACGAGGGTGGTCTCGGCGCCTTTGCGGAGGAGGGTGCGGCCGGTGCCGAAGAAGAGGTTCTTGACTAGCTGCTGGTCGATGGTGGAGCCGCCGCGGAGACGGTGGTTGGGCTTGTGGTCGTCGAGGTCGCCTTCGGCGGCGATCTCCATGGCTTGCCAGTCGAAGCCGTGGTGCTGGTAGAAGCGGGCGTCTTCGGCGGCGATGACGGCGTGCTGGAAGTCGGGCGAGATGCGGTTGAGGGGAAGGAAGTCGTAGCGGGGGTTGTAGGGCGTGGTGGAGAACCAGGACTGGATGCGGCGCTCGGCGTGCACGGCGGTGGTGGGCGGGTCGATGAAGCGAAGAGCGGCGAGGGTGAGGGCGGCGAGCAGCCAGAGTGATGCGAGAACGATGAGGAGCCAGCGGGCGATCGATCGAAGAGAGAGCTTTCGACGCGGCGACGCAACCGCGTGCGACTTAAGGGGCGTGCTGGGCAAGATGGCGATGCCTCAGGATAGCGCGCGGTGTTGGGGTGCAAGACTTTAGTTTCGGGGAGGGCTTGCCGGGGCGTCGTATGATGGGCGTGTAGAGTTGTCTTGGTCTCCACTTGCGGTGCTGCTGACGATCTCCCGGGAAGTATGAATTGCGGGATGGGCGAATGGATTTCACTGCATTCCTCGTCTATGGCTGGTGAATGCACCTTCACTTCGGGGATGGGCAGGATGCTTTTTTCTACGCGAGTTTTTGAGAAGAGACGGGACTCCCGTTGGGGTGGGATGGGGCGTTGGTTGTTGGGGCTTGGCTGCCTGATGTTGGGCTGCGTGGCGCTGACGGCGGGCGGGTGTGGTTCGACTGTGAGCGTGGTGCAGGACTTTACGCTTGCGGTGACGCCGGCGAGTGCGGCGTTGACGGCGGGAGGGGCGACGCAGCAGATCACGGTGACGTCGACCGCGGTGAATGGGTATAGCGCGCAGATTGCGATCACGATTTCGGGTTTGCCGGCGGGGGTCACAGCGAATCCTGCGTCGGTGTCGATTATGCCGGGAGCTACGCAGACGATTACGCTGACGGCAACGGCGACGGCGGCTACGAGTTCGGGAACGGTGACGATCACTGGGACTTCTGGGGCGCACGTGCATAGCGCTACGGTGGCGTTGAATGTGACGGCTGAGCCTCCAGCGGACTTCACGCTGGCGGTGAATCCGACGACGGTGAGTGTGACGGCGGGTGGAGGGAGTGGGTCGACGGCCGTGTCGGTGAGTGGGATTAATGGGTTCAGTGCGGGTGTGGGGATTACAGTGAGTGGGCTGCCGGCGGGAGTGACGGTGAGTCCGGCTACGCCGACGGTTACGCCGGGAACTCCGCAGACGCTTACGGTGACTGCGGCGGCTAGTGCGGTTGCGAGTTCGAGCACGATCACGTTGACGGGGACGTCTGGTGCGCTGGTGCATACGGCAACGTTCACGCTGAATGTGGCGGCTGCCGCGCCGGCGGACTTCACATTGGCGATTAATCCGACGAGCTTGACGCTGACGTCGGGAGCGTTGGGGCAGGGTACTGCTGTGACAGCGACGGCGGTGAATGGGTTTAGCGGGGCGGTGAGTGTGTCGGTGGCGGGGCTGCCTGCGGGCGTGACGGTGGCGCCTACGACGCTGACGCTGGCAGTGGGAACTCCGCAGACGTTGACGTTGACGGCGGCGGCAAATGCAGTGGCGGGGACGTCGAGCGTGAGTGTTACGGGGGTGTCGGGTGCGTTGACGCATACGGCGACGCTGACGATTACGGTAGCGGCGCCGGTGGGCGTGAATGTAACGACATATCACAACGATAACGCGCGCGATGGGCTGAACGCGAGTGAGACGATTTTGACGCCGGCGAATGTGAGCTCGGCTACATTTGGGAAGTTGAACTTGTTAGGTGTGGATGGGCTGGTGGATGCAGAGCCGCTGTATCTGTCGGCGGTGACGATTGGTGGACAGACGCACAACGTGCTGTATGTGGTGACCGAGAATGACAGCGTGTATGCGTTCGATGCGGATAGTGGGACGCAGTTGTGGAAGGTGTCGGCACTGGGGAGTGGGGAGACGACGAGCGACGACCACGGTTGCAGCCAGATCACGCCGGAGATTGGGATTACGTCTACGCCGGTGATTGATCGGACGAAGGGTGCGAACGGAACGATCTTTGTTGTGGCGATGTCGAAGGACAGCGGCGGCGCATACCACCAGCGGCTGCATGCGCTGGATGTGACGACGGGCGCGGAGACGACGGGAAGCCCGACGGAGATTGCGGGGACGTATCCGGGGACGGGGGATAACAGCAGTGGCGGCAACGTGGTGTTTGCACCGGGCCAGTATGCGGAGCGCGCAGGGCTGTTGCTGATGAACTCGACGATCTATCTTGCGTGGACGTCGCACTGCGATGCGCGGCCGTACACGGGATGGGTGATGGGGTACAGCGAGAACACGTTGCAGCAGACCGCAATTCTGAATCTCACACCGAATGGGAGTGAAGGGGCGATCTGGATGGCGGGCGACGGGCTGGCGGGGGATGGCGCGGGGAACATTTATTTCCTGGATGCGAATGGGACGCTGGATGCGAAGGATACGGTGACAGGATTTCCGGTGAACGGCGATTATGGAAACGCGATGCTGAAGTTGTCGACGACGGGGAACACGCTGGCGGTGGATGATTTCTTCGAGACGTATGATTCGATCAATGAGTCGAACGCGGACACGGATCTTGGGTCTGGCGGAAGCTTGTTGTTGCCGGATATGGTGGATGCAAAGGGTGTGGTGCGGCATTTGATGGTGGGCGCGGGCAAGGACAAGAATATCTTTGTGGCGAACCGGGACAACATGGGGAAGTACAACTCGGCGAACAATGATGCGCTGTACCAGGAGCTGACGAACGCGCTGCCGAACGGGGCGTGGTCGATGCCGGCTTACTTCAACTACACGGTGTATTACGGCGGGGTTGGTGATTATTTGAAGGCGTTCTCGATTACGAATGCGCTGTTGGGAGCCACGCCCTCGAGCAAGTCGGCGACGACGTTTGGATATCCGGGAGCGACGCCGAGTGTTAGTGCGAACGGGGCGACGAACGGGATTGTGTGGGCGCTGGAGAGCAGTACGGGATCGACCGCGGTGTTGCATGCATATGATGCGACGAACTTAGGCAAAGGGCTTTATAACAGCACGCAGGCGGCGGGGGGCAGGGACAGTTTTGGGACGGGCAACAAGTTCATCACGCCGATGATTGTGAATGGCAAGGTGTACGTGGGGACGCCAAATGGAGTGGCCGTGTTTGGATTGCTGCCGTAGGGTAGGACTTGCGTGGCGTGTCGCTGCGGATGAAGCGTCACCCACCCATGAACGATGAAGCCGTTCGTGAATGGGGCACCCAGGTGAGGATGGAGTCAGGCGCCGTTTTTGGGGGCCTGGACTAGGATGTCTTGGAAGTCGGGGCGGACGGGGAGGGTGATGCTGAAGGCGGTGCCGGAGGGGCCGGTGCCGTTCATCGAGCGGACTTCTACGGTGCCGCTGTGGCGCTCGATGATTTCCTTGGTGACCCAGAGGCCGAGGCCGGTGCCGACATCTTTCTTGGTGGTGAAGAAGGGCTCGAAGATGTGATCGCGGTGTTCGGGGGCGATGCCGGGGCCGTCGTCTTCGACGATGATTTTGACGATGTGGGTGGTTGCATCTTCGTGGCAGTTGATGCGGACGCAGATGGTGCCGGCGTGGGGGACGGCGTCGGCGGCGTTGGAGATGAGATTGGCGACGGCTTGCTTGAGCTCGCCGGCGAGGGCCTGGATGGGAGGGCAGTCGTGGAAGTCGCGAAGGAGGGTGATGTTCTTGGTGCGGAACTTGTTGGAGTAGATGTTGAGGACCGACTCGACGAGGGTGGGTAGGTCGACCTCGTTGGGCAGCTTGGATTCGCGATAGAAACCGAGAGTCTGGCGGGTGATGTGGGAGACGCGGGAGAGTTCTTCTTCGGCGAGCGAGAGGTTGGTGAAGGCGGATTCGGGGAGACCTTCGGTGCCCTTGGAGATGTAGATGAGATTGCCAATGGCTTCGAGGGGGTTATTGATTTCGTGAGCGACGGTGGCAGCGAGGCGAGCGGCGGCGGCGAGCTTTTCGGTCTTGCGGAGTACTTCTTGAGACTTACGCTCGGTGGTGGCGTCGCGGAAGACCATGACGACGCCGACGATGCGGCCGCGGCCATCGCGGATGGGAGCGGCGCTGTCTTCGATGGGGATGTAGGTGCCGTTAGTGTTCAGGAGGACGGTGTGGTTGGCGAGGCCGATGATGGCGCCGTGCTCCATGACTTTCTTGACGGGGTTGTCGACGGGCTTGAGGGTGGTCTCGTTAAAGATGGGGAAGACGTTTTCGATGTACTTGCCGCGGGTGACGGAGAGTGTGGTGCCCATGAGTTTTTCGGCCATGGAGTTGAGGAAAGTGACATGGCCTTTGCCGTCTGTGGCGATGACGGCGTCGCCGAGGCCGGTGAGGGTGGAACGGAACCACTCTTCGCGCTCTTCGAGCTGGCGGGCGTAGATATCGCGCATGGCCATGGCCTTGGTGATGAAGTACGCGAGGAAGAAGAGGCCGGCGGCGGCGACAAGCGAGGCGAGGTAAATGGAGATGTAGGTGTCGCGGATACTGCGGCGCATGTCTTCAGAGCGGGTGGACTCGAGGGAGGTTTCTTCGAGTTGAATTTTGCCGATGAGGTTGTCGATTTGGACCATGATGAGGCGGCCACGGTCGGAGAGGACGAGCGCGCGGGCGGCATCAGGATCGCCGGAATTGTAGAGCCGGATGGTCTCGGCGAGTTCAGCCAGCTTGGCTTGCGTGAGGGTGCGCAGCTGCGCTACCTCAGCCAGCCTGGTGGGATTTTTGAACATCTGCTGAAGGACACGAAGCTGGGGATCGAGTTGAGCCAGGGCCTGATTGTAGGGGTCGAGGTATTTTGGCTCGCCGGTATAGAGGTACCCGCGCTGGCCCGTTTCGGCGTCCTTGACCAGGGACTGGGTTTGATTGAGCGCGATGAGGACCTGCTGGATGTGCTCCACGCGGGACTGATTTTGGACCTGGACGACCAGCTGACGACGGGTAATGAGGGCGTTAGCGATGAGCAGGATCAGGAGGAGAACGAAGCCCGTGATGACGCCGAAGCGCTTGTAAATGAGTTGCATTGGTTTCGTTTTAAGAGTCGGTCGAGGTGCACCGCGCTGCGTGATTATAGCTGAGAGGGCAGTTGGATGCGAAAACATAACGCGCCTGCGGCTGAACGTCGGACGCCGGCGCGTTGATTGCATGAAAGAGAGCGGTGTTGCAGTGAGGTAGTAGTTCAGGGTATCCACGTCGCGGGCGAGGATTGCACATCGCGGGCGTTGAGGATGGTGGGTCTAATGATCGAGCTTCTAGCTTGAGGCAAGAACGGGCGCTCGCTGCGCGAGCGAGAAGCAGGTTCCTCGCTGCGCTCGGAATGACAGCCAGAAAGGCAAAAGCAAAGGCAAAGGAAGAAGCAGATCCCTGCGGGATGACAGCTAGAAAGGCAAGAGCAAAGGCGAAGGCGAGAGCAAGAGCAGAGGCAAGAGCAAAGGCAAGAGCGAATACAGGGGTCTCTCCGCTACGCGCTGCGCGCTTCGGTCGAGATGACGGATGGTGCGGGGAAATTAAGTGTGCGGTTTTTGGTGGGCGCGAGAGTTTGGGGAGGTGGATGCGGCGGAAGTCGCACGGGTGGCGGATGCGGTGGTGGCTGTGGATGCTTTAGGAATGGTGGATGGAGCTGCGCTGGCGGTGGATGCTTTAGGGGCGGCGGTGGTGGATTCGCGGACCATTAGCTCGGGCTCGAAGAGGATGACTTCGGGGTAGGGGTTGGTCGGGGCCTCGATGCGCTTGAGGAGGGTTTGTACGGCTGCTTCGCCCATGCGGCGGAGGGGTTGGCGGACGGTGGTGAGGCGGGGGGTCTGGTAGGCGGCACTGGAGATGTCGTCGAAGCCGATGACGGAGATGTCTTCAGGGCAGCGGAGGTTGGCGTCGGCGATGGCGCGAATGGCGCCGATGGCGGCGATGTCGTTGAAGCAGAAGATGGCGGTGAAGTCGCGGGTACGGGCGAGGAGGTCGCGGATGATGGGGTAGCCGAGTTCGGGGGACCAGGAGTTGGCTTCGAGGTAGACGCAGAGCTCGGGGTAGATGGTGAGGCCTACGCGCCTGGCAATGGTCATGATGCTGTCCCAGCGGAAGTCGGAGTCGGAGACTTGACGTTGGCCTTTCATGAAGGCGATGCGGCGGTGGCCTAGATCGTGGAGATGCTGGAGCGCGAGGAGGGCGGCGCGATCGTGGTCGAGCATGATGTTGGTGTTGCCCTTGAGTTTTTTGTGGCCGGAGATGGAGACGACGGGGACGCGGACGGGTTCGTTGAGCGAGGTGTTGACGAGCAGGAAGCCGTCGACCGAGCGCTTGGTGAGCAGGCGCGGGTATTCTTCGATTAGATCGGGCTTGCCCTGATGCGTGACGACGTAGTGCAGGTAGCCGGACTGGAGGAGGCTGTCTTCGATGCCGTTCATGAGGGTGGTGAAGTAGCCTTCGGAGAACTCGGGCACGATGACGCCGATGGTGAAGGTTTGGCGGGTGCGGAGAGAACGGGCGATGGGGTTGGCGCGATAGTCGAGACGCTTGGCGGCTTCGAGGACGCGTTGGCGTGTGGCAGAGGAGATGGCCGAGGCGCCGGGTGCGTTGTTCATGACGAGCGAGACGGTCGCGGGCGAGAGGCTGAGATGCTCGGCGAGGGATTTCAGGTTTACGGGTTTGGGTATTTCGGGCTCGGCGTTGGGTTTGGGCTTGGTTGGTTTGGACTTGCGCGTCGGCATGGGCTACCCCGTTGGAGCGTCGGCAGAGGTGGTTGCGGGACGCGGTGGGTTGCGTCCCTGGGCTTTAGTGGGCAGGGCGTTGGAGAACGACTACGTCGAAGCGGTTGAGGGTCACGGAGTGAGTGCTGTTGCCGGCGAGGACGTCTTCGAAGGCGGAGGGGAGCTGGACTGTCTGGGGCTGGGCGTCTGGGCTTCCGAAGTTGATGAGGATCCAGACTTCGTGGTGGGCGTCGCTGCGGATGTAGAGGTCGACGCCGGGAGGGAGGGTGCCGAAGACGGGATGGAGGTTGGCGTCGGTGACCATCCACTTGACGGCGTTGGTTAAGGTGTCGCCTTCTAGGTTGGCGCCTATGTAGGTGATGCTGCCGTTGCCGACTTTGCGGGTGATGGCGGCGGGCTGGTCGTCTAGCCAGCCTAGTGGGGTCTTGCCGTAGCGCATGAGGACTTTGGTGTCGGGGCTGGAGGTGGAGAGAAGCTCGGCCCAGGTGTTGGTGGGACCGGAGCCCCAGGTGCCGGAGATGGGGACGGGACGGTCGAGCGCGTAGAACTGTTCGACGCGACCACCGAGGAGAGGAACTAGTGGGCCGGGTTGGCGTTGGGGTTGGAGCGCGTTGTCGATGGTCTTCATGGCGGAGCGTTGGGTGAGGACCAGGTGGCCGCCGTTGTGGACGTAGTCGATGAGGTTCTTGGCTTGCTGGTCGGTGATGAGGTTGAGGGCGGGGGCGATGACTAGCTTGTACTGCGAGAGGTCGACGGACGGGTTGACGATGTCGACGGAGTGGTTGAGGGCGCGGATGGCGCCGTAGTAGGCGACCATGGCGGCGAGGGGATCGAAGGCGTGGTTGTGGCGCTGCCAGTCGATGGCCCAGAAGGCGTCGTAGGAGTGGAGGATGGCGACGTCGGAGTGGACGGTGGTGCCGGCGAGCGCGGGGCCGGCTCTGGCGAAGTCGGCGCCGAGGTGGGCGACTTCGGCGTAGAGCGGAACGGGTGTGCCATCCGCGCCGACCAGGGTGCCGTGGTATTCCTCCTGGCCGTTGAGGTCGGAGCGCCACTGCCAGTAGGAGACGGCGTCGGCGCCGTGACCGACGTCGTGCCAGGCCATGGCGCGGACGGCGCCCTTGTCGAGGGAGTTGTTGTCGGGCGACCAGTTGACGAAGCCGGGTTGGGTTTCCATGACCCAGAAATTTTTGCGGAGGAAGCCGCGAGTGAGGTCGTGGGCCGCGCCGTTGTAGATGGGGTTGAGTTGGCCGGTGCCGACGTAGTCGTCCCATGAGGCGAGGTCGAGGTCCTGGGAGACGGTGTAGTGATCGTAGCCGTCGAAGAAGCCCATCATGTTGGTGGTGATGAACTGGCGGTGGTCGGAGTTGGCGCGGATGACGTCGAGCTGATTTTTTTGGTAGCTGCGCCAGGTGTCGGAGACGAAGCGCTTCCAGCTGAGGAGAAGGCCCGGGTTGCCGTAGGTGGTTTCGATGGGGACCTGCGACCAGTTGGTATAGGTCTCGCTCCAGTAGGCGGTGGTCCACTTGTTGTTGAGGTTGTCGAGCGTGTTGTAGCGGGCCTTCAGCCAGGCTTGGAACTGGGCTTTGTCGGCGGGGCCGTAGGATTCGCTGGCGTACTCGTTATCGATCTGCCAGCCGATGACGTTGGGGTCGTGGCCGAAGCGCTTGGCTAGCTGCTCGGCCATGGCGCGGGCTAGCTCACGATATTTGGGATCGGCGAAGTTGAACTGCTGGCGGTTGCCGTGCTCGTCGCGGCGGCCGTCTTCTTTGATGCGAAGGGTTTCGGGATATTTGGTGGTGAGCCACGCTGGGGGTGCGGCGCTGGGGGTGCCGATGACGACGGCGATGTGGTGACGCTCGGCGGCTCGGACGGAGCGGGCTAGCCAATCGAGATCGTAGTGGCCTTCGGAGGGCTCGAGGTTGGACCAGGCGAATTCGCCGACGCGGACGAAGCGGATGTGCGCGGCTTCCATGAGGGAGAGGTCGGCGTCCCATTGGGATTCGGGCCACTGCTCGGGATACCAGGCGGTGCCTAGGTAAAGAGCGGGTGGAGAGGCAGGCGAGGGTGTGGGCGGAGCCTGGGCGCGGAGGCTGGGGGTGAGAAGAACGGCGGCGGCGAGGGAAAGGGCAAAGAGCCGAGCAGCGGAGTTCATAAGTTGATCCTACGGGTATTTGGGCGATGGGCTTTAGACAAACGTTATACTTCGCTGCGAAAAGGGCTGGGCAAAGGTGTGGCTGTCCTGATATGCTTCGACGCCAGAAGCGATTTCAGCAAAGCTAAACCGTTTTAATAAGGATTTGCAAGTTGGAATTGGTTGCGTGTAGGAATGGATTCGGCCTTGAAGGATGATCGGCGGCCGGAACACAGCGTTGGAAGGGGAGATGGATGAAGATTGGATCGATTGTCGGGAAGAGCTGTGTTCTGGTGGGATGGGCGTTGCTGAGCCTGGGCGCGGTGAGAGTGGGCGTGGCGCAGACGGCGGCGGACAAGCCGTGGATGAATGCGGCGCTGGATCCGGATGCGCGTGCGGACATGATGATCAAAGAGATGACGCTGGATGAGAAGATCCAGCTGGTGCATGGGATTGGGTGGGGGCCGCTGCGTGCGGGCGCTTATGTGCCGGTGGCGGACAATGGGGGCGCTGGATTTGTGCCGGGGATTCCGCGGCTGGGATTGCCGGATATCAATGAGGCGGACTCTGCGGTGGGGGTGCGGATGGCGGCGAAGGATAGCCGGTATGCGACGTTGCTGCCGAGTGTAATTGGCATGGCGTCGAGCTGGGATCCAAAGATGGGATTTCTGTATGGGGCGGTGATTGGGCGGGAGCTGCGGGACCAGGGGTACAACATGTCGATTGGCGGGGGCATGGATTTAATTCGCGAGCCGCGCAATGGGCGGAACTTTGAGTATGCGAGCGAAGACCCGGTGCTCGCGGGAACGATGGTGGGTGAGCTGGCGATGGGTGTTCAGTCGAACCAGATTATGGGAGACATTAAGCACTATGTGCTGAACGATCAGGAGACGGGACGCAACACTTTGAATGCGGTGCTCGATAAACGGGCGATGCAGGAGACGGATCTGCTGGCGTTCCAGATTGCGATTGGGATGGCGAAGCCGGCGGGGGTGATGTGCAGCTACAACCGCGTGAACGGCGACTTTGCGTGCGAGAACCAGTATGTGCTGACGGATGTGCTGAAGAAGGAGTGGGGGTTCAAGGGGTTTGTACTGTCAGACTGGGATGCGACGCATAGCACCGTGAAGGCGGCGCTGGCGGGATTGGATCAGGAGCAGCCGGGCGATGGATTCTTTGGGGCTCCGCTGAAGAAGGCTGTGCAGGATGGGCAGGTCCCGATGGCGCGGCTGGATGACATGGTGCACCGGATTGTGCGCAGTATGTTTGCGGTTGGGGTGGTGGACAATCCTCCGGTGAGGCGCGTGGTGGATCCCTTTAAGGGGCGCGAGGATGCGCGGAAGATTGAGGAAGAGAGCCTCGTGCTGTTGAAGAACGAAGGCGGGATTCTGCCGTTGGCGGCCGGTGGGGGGAAGACGATTGTTGTGATCGGCGGGCATGCGGATGAGGGCGTGCTGTCGGGCGGCGGGTCGGCGCAGGTGGATGCGCCGGGAGGTCGGCCGGGGGGATCGCAGTGGGGCGTGCCGGTGTACTTTCCGTCGTCGCCGCTGCAGTTTGTGAAGGAGCAGGCGGGCGATGCGAACGTGAGCTTCGATGCGGGTACGGATGTGGCAGAGGCAGCGAAGGCTGCGGCCAAGGCGCAGGTGGCAATTGTGTTTGTGACGCAGTGGATGAGTGAGGGCATGGACCGGCCGACGCTGAGACTGCCGGATAACCAAGATGCGCTGGTGGAGGCGGTGGCGAAGGCGAATCCGAATACGGTAGTGGTGCTGGAGACGGGCGGGCCGGTGTCGATGCCGTGGCATGGGCGCGTGAAAGGAATTGTGGAGGCTTGGTTTCCAGGGATTGGTGGTGGTGAGGCGATTGCGAATGTGCTGTTCGGGCGGGTGAATGCTTCGGGCAAGCTGCCGGTGACGTTTGCGGCGGATGAAGCGCAACTGCCACATCCGACAGTGACGGGGTTGACGCCGACGACTGAGAATAACGGCATGAATGGCGGCGGCTTCCACGGCATGCAGTCCAAGGACTTCACGGTGGACTACAACGTGGAGGGGATGAAGGTTGGGTACAAGTGGTTCCAGGTGAAGGGAGAGACGCCGCTGTTTCCGTTTGGATTTGGGCTGAGCTATACGAGCTTTGCGTACTCGGGCTTGACGGTGGCTCCGGGTGCGGAGAATGTGAGCTTTGAGGTGAAGAACACGGGCGCGCGTGCGGGCGATGAGGTTGCCGAGGTGTATGTGACGCTGCCGAAGAGCGCGGACGAGCCGTTCCGGAAGCTGGTGGGATTTACTCGGGTGTGGGTCGACGCGGGCGCGAGCAAAACGGTGACGGTGCCGATTGAGCCGCTGTATCTGAAGGTGTTTTCTACGGAGAAGAACGGCTGGGAAAGGCTGGCGGGAAAGTATGGGATTGAGGTAGGAGGGTCTTCCGCGGAGCTGCCGCTGAAGACGGAGGTGTCGTTGGAGGGGCGGTGAGGCGATGCTGACCCGGCGTACGTTCGTCTCGGTGGCCGCGCTGGCGGGAGCGCGGATGTGGACCGGAGCGAGTGCGGATACGCCGGCGCCGACGAATGCCGTATTGCGCGGATCGACTGGGGTGATCGCTCGTATTCCCGCGGACTTTACGGGGCTGAGTTACGAGATTACGCAGTTGTATAACCCGGCATTCTTCAGTGCGAACAATGCGCAGTTGGTGGAAGCGTTTCGTCAGCTAAGTGCGAATGGTGTGCTGCGGGTGGGCGGGAATTTGAGTGACGTTTCGCGTTGGAAGAGCGATGCGGGAGACTTTGCGACGCCGAAGCAGACGGCTGCGATTGAGCATGGAAAGACGTATTGGGAATGGAAGCTCACGGACGTTTGGGTGAGAGAGCATCGCGATGCGGCGATTACTCCTGAGGCGGTTCGGGCGTTGCGAACGTTTCTGGATGCGACGAATTGGCGGCTAATCTATGGGCTGAATTTTGGATCGGGCAGTGCGGAGCGCGCGGCGGATGAGGCGGGCTGCGTGGCGCAGGAGATGGGCGATCGGCTAATGGCGTTTCAGATCGGCAACGAGGCTGATTTCTTCGGTGGCAATCGGTTTTATCGCGAACCTCCGTTTGGATTTGCGGAGTATGCGAAGGGGTATGCGGAGTTCGTCGCGGCGATTCGCGGGCGGGTGCCAAATGCGAAGTTTGCGGGACCGGATACGGCTACGAATATGGAGTGGGTCGACGAGTATGCGAAGGGTCGGCGCGAGGAAGGTGCGGTGCTGCTATCGAGCCACTATTATGCGATGGGGCCGGCGAAGGATCCGGCGATGAATGCGGAGCGGTTGCTGGGACCGAGTGTGGGACTCGAGAAGCAGATTGCCGCGGCAGGGCGTGCGGTTGCGGATTCGGGTGGGCTGGGATTTCGGATGACGGAAGGAAACTCGTGTTTTGGCGGCGGCAAGCCAGGTGTGAGTGATGCGCTGGCGTCGGCGCTGTGGGCGATGGATTACATGTTGTATGTGGCGAGCAAGGGATATGTGGGCGTCAATCTCCACGGCGGTGGGGATGGGTATTACACGCCGATTGAGACGCTGGATGCGAAGGTCGCGACACCGAGGCCGGAGTATTGGGGAATGCAACTTGCGAATCGATTTGCGGGGTTTGAACTGCTGCAGTGCGAACTCGAGACATCGGCGAATGTGACGGCGTTTTTGGGGCGTGGAGATAAGGCAGTGCAGGTCGCGATGATTAACAAGGGAGCTGCTGCGGTGCGGGTCAAGTTGGCGGATGGCTTGCCCGAAGGAAAGCCGAGGGAGGTGCTGGTGTTGTCTGGGCCTTCGCTGGCGGCGACGACGGGAGTCGGGGTTCGTGCGATTGAAGCTAGAGGTGGGAGTGCGGTGCTGGCGCCGTATAGTGCCCAGCTCTGGTGTTGGGAAGCGAATAGATGAAGCTAGGGATTTGTGTGGTTTAGCTGTGGTTGCTGTACAAGGGTTGGCGCGAGAGTTAGATTGGCTGCGGTGGCTTCTATGAGAAAAATCGGTTTAGTTGTGGTGTTGTTGAGTGTTGGTCCGCTGGTTGTCGCGCAACAGAAGCCGAGCGCGGTTCCGGAGACGGCGGTGTATGCGGACAGTGCTGCGCCGGTGGATGCGCGGATTACGGATCTGCTGAAGCGGATGACACTTGAGGAAAAGGTGGATGCGTTCAGCACGGACCCTACGGTGCCGCGGTTGGGTGTGGTGGGGACGGGGCACGTCGAGGGGTTGCATGGATTGGCGCTGGGCGGGCCGGGGCATTGGGAGGGTCATGCGGCGGGGCATAGCGTGATCACGGTGATTCCGACAACTACGTTTCCGCAGTCGCGAGGGCTGGGGCAGACGTGGGATCCGGCGCTGCTGCGGGAGGCTGCGGCACAGGAGGCTTATGAGACGCGGTATGCGTATGGGAAGTATCACCGCGGCGGGTTGGTGGTGCGGGCTCCGAATGCGGACTTGAGTCGCGATCCGCGATGGGGGCGGAGTGAGGAGTCGTATGGAGAAGATCCGTTTTTGGTGGGGACGCTTGCGACGGCATATACGCGCGGGCTGCAGGGGGATGGGAAGTACTGGACTACGGCGTCGCTGCTGAAACATTTTCTGGCGAATAGTAACGAGAATCTGCGGACGTCTTCTTCGTCGGATTTTGATGAGCGGTTGTTTCAGGAGTACTACTCGGTGCCGTTTCGGATGGCGATTGAGGAGGGGCACTCGAATGCGTTTATGACGGCGTACAACTCGTGGAATGGGACACCGATGATTGAGAACCCGGTGTTGCGTGATGTTGTGATGAAGGTGTGGGGTGAGGATGGGATCATCTGCACCGATGGTGGCGCGCTGGCTGCGCTGGTGAAGGACCATAAGGCGTATAAGACGTTGCCGGAGGCGGTGGCGGCGACCGTGCATGCGGGGATCAATCAGTATCTGGATGACTATAAGCCGGCGATGGAAGAGGCTTTGAAGCAGGGGCTGATCAACGAGGGGGACCTGGATCGGAATCTGCGCGGGGTGTTTCGCGTGATGATCAGGCTGGGAATGCTGGATCCGAAGGAGCTGGTTCCGCAGGCGCGGATTGGGCTTGATGACGGTGCGGGGAAGATGCTGGCGAAGGATCCGTGGTGGAGTCCGGAGGCGAAGGTGCTGGCGCGGAAGGTGACGGACGAGTCGATTGTGCTGCTGAAGAATGAGTCCTACGCGGACGGCGAGAGTAAGAGCAGCGGCAATGGTGGCAGCAGAGTCCCTGCGAGAGCACTTTTGCCGTTGGATGCAAAGGCGTTGAAGACGATTGCGGTGGTGGGGCCTTATGCGAATGAGGTGCTGCTGGATTGGTATAGCGGGACGCCGCCGTTTGCGGTGACGCCGGTGGAGGGGATTCGCGCGCGCGTTGGTGCGGGCGTGACGGTGGAGTACATAACGGGCGAAGATTTGGATGCGGTGACGGCGCTGGCGAAGCGGGTGGATGCGGTAGTGGTGGTGATTGGGAATCATCCAACGTGCGGCGCGGGATGGGAGAAGTGTCCGGTGGTGAGCGACGGCAAGGAGGCTGTCGATCGGAAAAGCTTGACGCTGGCGCAGGAGGAGATTGCGAAGGCGGCGCTCGCTGGGAATCCGAAGACGGTGGTGGTCTTGCAGGCGAGTTTTCCGTATACGACGAACTGGACTCAGGATCATGTGCCAGCGGTTTTAGAGATGACGCATAACAGCGAGGAGCAGGGGGATGGGCTGGCCGATGTGCTGTTCGGTGACTATGATCCGGCGGGACGGTTGACGCAGACTTGGGTGCGCGATGAAGCTGATCTGCCGCCGATGATGGATTACAACATTCGCGATGGGCGGACGTATCTGTATGCGAAGCAGAAGCCGCTGTATGCGTTCGGGTTTGGGTTGAGCTATACGAGCTTTGCGTACTCGAAGCTGCGGGTGAGTTCGCCGACGTTGAAGGATGGTGCGACGGCGATGGTGAGCGTTGAGGTGAAGAATACGGGTTCGCGGGTGGGCGATGAAGTGGTGCAGATGTATGTGTCGCACGAGGGATCGAGCGTGGCGCGGCCGGTGGAGGAGTTGAAGGGGTTTGCGCGAGTGTCGCTGAAGGCTGGAGAGATGAAGACGGTGACGCTGCCGTTGGCTGCGAAGTCGCTGGCGTATTGGGATGACGCGAAGAAGGCGTTTGTGGTGGAGAATGATCGCGTGGTGGTGAAGGTGGGCGGGAGTTCGGATGACTTGCCGGTGAAAGCTACGGTGCAGGTGATGTAGATGGGCTAGGGAGAAGCAAGGGCAAGAACGGGAGACAGCAGGTTCCTCGCTGCGCTCGGAATGACAGACAGAAAAGCAAGGACAACGGCAACGGCAAAAGAAAAAGCAGATCCCTGCGGGATGACAGCCAGAAAGCAAGAGCAAGAGCCAATGCAGGGATCTCGCCACTGCGCTGCGCTCCGGTCGAGATGACGAGAGATTGGTTGCATTAGGTAAGCGTGAGCAAGAGCCGCGGAGATGCGTGAGCAAGAGTCGCGGTAGGTGATGGAGGAGTTGAAAATGGATTGGAAGATTGTGGATGTTCGTGGGATGCGGCTGATTGCCTGCCTGATGGTGATGGGTGGTGTTTCGGGAGCGCAGCAGTTGACGCTGCAGCGAGGCGCGGCGACGGTGGTGGTGGAGGCTTATGCGCCGAATATCGTGCGGGTGACGATGAGTTTGGATAAGGCTCGGGCAATGGCTGCGGCAGGGTACGGGATTGTGGCGAGGCCGCAGAGCGATGGATGGACGGTGGAGAGTGGGGCTTCGGGCGATCTGTTGAAGTCGGCGCGGATGGTAGTGGAGGTTGCACCGCAGCCGAAGCCGTATACGGGGAAGCTGCCAGACACTGCGAAGTTCTTCAGCGGATCTACGCCGTATGTGGGGTTGACGATCAAGACGCCGGAGGGCGCAACGCTGCTGGATATGCGGGGTTGGGAGATGTCGGTGCCGAACTATAAGGATGGGAATCACAACATTCTGAATGAGCGGCGGCCGACGGACGATCCTTACTTCCAGGTGGGCGCGACGTTTGTGGCTCCGAAGGATGAACACTATTACGGGCTGGGACAAAACCAGGAAGGGTACTTCGATCGGCGGGGGCGCGTGGTGCGGTGTGCGCATGATTACAACGCGCCGGGTGGACAGAGCGTGTGCGTGCCGTTCGTGGTGACGAATAAAGGCTACGGAATTTTGTGGGATAACCCTTCGCGAACGACGGTCGCATTTGCGATTGCGAATGCGACGAAGTGGACTAGTGATGTAGGGCAGAGGGTTTCGTTCTTTGTGATTGCGGGAAAGACGTATGACGAGATCTACGAGGGGTTTCGAACGCTGACGGGTGATGCGCCGATGCTGCCGAAGTCGGCGTATGGGTACATTCAGTGCAAGCAGCGGTACTCGAGCCAGGTGGAGTTGATGGGGGTGGCGAAGGGATATCGCGAGCGGCATCTGCCGATTGATGACCTGGTGATTGATTGGTTCACGTATACGAAGATGGGCGAGATGGATATGGATCCGGAGAAGTGGCCGGACCCTGTGGCTATGCTGAAAGAGCTGCACGCGATGAACTATCACGTGATGATCAGTGTGTGGCCACGGTTTGTGGAGGGAAGTCGGTATTATCCGTTGCTGCTGAAGAATGGGTGGTTCGAACATCTTGCGGATGGGACGCCGACGAATGGCGAGCCGTATGATCACGCGGGGTCGGATATTGATACGACGAACCCGGACGCTGCGAAATGGTATTGGGATGTGGTGAAAGAGAACTACGTGGACAAGGGGTTCGACGCGTTCTGGGCGGATGAGACGGAGCCGGATCTGTCGCCGAATGGAAGCTACTTTCATATCGGGCCGGGGACGCAGTACTTCAATACGTATCCACTGTTTCATACGGCGGCGTTCTATAACGGCATGCGCAGAGACATGAAGGAGCGCGCGCTGATACTGGCGCGGGATGCGTATCCGGGAGCGCAGCATAATGGGGCGATTTTCTGGTCGTCGGATATTAGTCCTACGTGGGATGTTTTGAAGCGGCAGGTGCCGACGGGGATTAATTTTGTGGCGTCGGGGATGCCGTATTGGAGCACGGATATCGGAGGGTGGCAGGATCTGCCGAGGGTTCATAAGGCGGAGCGGCCGGTGCTGATTGATCCGAGTGACGCGCGTGCGGTCGTGGGTGGGTATGACGATTATCCGGAGCTGTATGTGCGGTGGTTTGAGTATGGAGCGTTTCAGCCGAATTTTCGCACGCATGGCACGCGGCCGGAGAACGAGGTTTGGAGCTATGGGAAGCAGGCGGAGCCGATCCTGGAGAAATTCCTGAGGCTTCGGTATGAGTTGATGCCGTACATCTATTCGCTGGGATGGCATGCGCATGAGACGGGTGCGCCGTTTATGCGCGGGCTGTTTATGGACTTCGGCGATGATCCTAAGGTCGCAACTATTGGCGATGAGTATATGTTTGGGCCGTCGCTGCTGGTTGCTCCGGTGACGGACCAGGGGATGACATCGCGGGAGGTGTATCTGCCGGCGGGGACGGACTGGTACAACTTCTGGACGAATGAACGGGTGCATGGCGGGCAGAGTATTACAGTGAGCGCGCCGATCGATGAGATTCCGCTGTTTGCACGGGCGGGATCGATCCTGCCGCTTGGGACGGCTGTGGAGAGTACGAACCAGGTGCAGAAGGTGGCTAAGGTGCGGGTGTATCCCGGCGCGGACGGAGCGTTTGATCTATATCGCGATGATGGGACGTACGCGTATGAGAAGGGACAGTTCGAGGTGAGTCATCTGCGCTGGGACGATGCGGCGCAGAAGCTGACGCATACGGGCGCGGAGGTTGGGTTCGCGAGTGGTGAGGCTATGGAGGTTGTCGGGAAGCAGTAAACGCGTGCTGGCCGGGGTTTGCGCGGCCGGGCTATAATCTCGCTAACGAACGGGTGGACTATGTCGATGCAGCGCAATTCGACGAGGGACCTCCAGGGGATGCGGAGGGATGCGAAGACACACGATCGTGTGACCGTGACCTCGCGCGCGTTGCCAAGCAGCCTGCGGCCAAATCTTTTCTCCGGCGATTAAGTCTTCATTCTGTAACGCAATGGTGTCGTGCGTTCTTTCGACCTCGTCGAAATGAGCGATGCGTTCATGCCTCTTGAGGACATGGCCTTCTATCCGCTGCAATGCCAAAGGAGAAATTTGATGAGCACACAGACACAGGAGTTTGTACGCGTGGCAAGCCCGGAGACACATGCGCGTTTCGGACCGAAGTTCGTTGGGGAGGTGCCGGGACCGAAGGCGAAGAAGATTGTCGCCGAGGATGATCTTTATCTTTCGCCGAGCTACACGCGGGGATATCCGCTGGTGGTGAAACGCGGGTATGGCTGTCGCATTGAAGATCCGGATGGGAATGAATTTTTGGATTTCACGGCGGGCATTGCGGTGACGTCGACGGGACATTGCCATCCCGAGGTGGTGAAGGCGATACAGGATCAGGCGGCGCAGCTGATTCACATGTCGGGGACGGATTTTTATTATGACCTGATGCCAAAGGTGGCGGCGAAGCTTTCGGCGATTGCGCCGATGCCGGGGCCGCACCGCATCTATTACGGGAACTCTGGCGCCGAGGCTGTAGAGTGCGCGATGAAGCTGGCGCGGTATCACACGGGGCGGCCGAACATTATCTCTTTCGTGGGGAGCTTCCATGGGCGCACGATGGGGGCGCTGTCGCTGACTGCGTCGAAGGTGCAACAGAAGAGGCGGTTTGCGCCGTTTGTGCCGGGGGTGACGCATGTGCCTTACCCGTATGCGTACCGCGGCTGTAGCGGAGGACAGCAGGAGCAGGAGGCGTTTGCGCTGGGATGCGCGCGGTATATCGAAGAGAAATTGTTCAAGACACTGCTGGCGCCGGAAGAGGTTGCGGCGATTTTTGTCGAGCCGATTCAAGGCGAGGGCGGGTACGTGGTGGCGCCGGACATTTTCCTGCAGGAGATTCGGAGGATCTGCGATCGTCACGGAATTCTGATGGTGGTGGACGAGATTCAGTCGGGCGCAGGACGCACGGGCAAGTGGTGGGCGATTGAGCACTCCGGCGTGCAGCCGGATATTGTCTGCATGGCGAAGGGCATTGCGTCAGGGATGCCGCTGGGTGTTTGTCTGTCGAAGGCTGAAGTGATGGATTGGGTGCCGGGTTCTCACGCGAGTACGTTTGGCGGAAACCCGTTGTGCCTGGCGGCGGCGCTGGCGACGATCGAGATCATTGAGCGCGAGGCGATGGCAAACGCAGCGACGGTTGGCGGCGCGGCGCTCGAACGCCTGGGTACGTGGGTTGGGAAGCATGAGATTGTTGGCGAGGTGCGCGGGCGGGGCTTGATGATTGGGGTCGAGATCGTGGAGAACAAGAAGACACGCGCGATTGCTGGCGAGCTTCGGGATAGGATCGTCGACCTGGCATTTGTGAAGGGGCTATTGCTGTTGGGGTGCGGAGCGAATACGGTTCGCCTCTGCCCGCCGCTTGTGGTGAGTCAGGATGAAACGAACGTTGCGCTTGATCTGCTGGAAGAGTGCATCGTTCAGGTGATGCAGTAAGGCGAAGAGCGCTGGTGCGCGGATAAAGCAGAAGGAGAGTTTGCATGACGACGGATACGGTTGCGTTGGAGCAGGAGGTTCACGAGTTGCTGTCGCGGCTGGGCGTGCCTGAGAAGAGGTATTCCGAGGGCGAGCTGGTTGTGCGCACGCCAATTACTGGACAGGTGATTGCGCGCGTGGCGACGACGACGGAGCCGGCTGCACGCGAGGCGATCGCAGCCGCGCACGCAGCGTTCTTGGAGTGGCGCAATGTTCCTGCTCCGCGCCGGGGCGAGTTGGTGCGGGTGCTTGGGGAGGAGCTGCGCGCGGAGATTGAGACGCTCGGGCGGCTGGTAACAATTGAGACGGGCAAGCTGTTGTCCGAGGGGTTCGGCGAAGTGCAGGAGATGATCGACATCTGCGGCTTTGCTGCGGGGCTTTCGCGACAGCTTGCGGGCCTTACGATTGCGTCGGAGCGCGCGAATCATCGGATGATGGAGACGTGGCATCCGCTGGGTGTGGTGGGCGTGATCTCTGCGTTTAATTTTCCGGTGGCGGTGTGGTCTTGGAACGCGGCGCTGGCGTTGGTGTGCGGCAATGCCGTGGTGTGGAAGCCTTCGGAGAAGACGCCGCTGACGGCGTTGGCGACGCATGCGTTGTTTGAGCGAGCGGCCGCGAAGGTGGGAAACGTGCCGACGGGACTGTCGGCGCTGCTGATCGGGGACGCGCGGCTGGGAGAGATGTTGGTGGACGATGCGCGTATCCCGCTGGTATCCGCAACGGGCTCGACGGCCATGGGTCGAGCGGTTGCTCCGCGATTGGCGAAACGGTTTGCGCGCGCAATTCTGGAGTTGGGCGGAAATAATGCGGCCATTGTGTGTCCGAGCGCGGACCTTGATCTTGCCTTGCGGGCGATCGCATTCTCTGCAATGGGAACGGCGGGCCAGCGGTGCACCTCGCTGCGGCGTTTGATTGTGCACGAGACGATCTACGACGATCTGGTTGCCCGGTTGAAGCAGGTGTATCTGTCCGTTGGGGTGGGGGACCCGCGCGCGGATGGAACACTGGTGGGACCGCTGATTGATGGCCGTTCGTTTGCGGGGATGCGGGCTGCTCTCGACGAGGCAAGAAGCAGCGGGGCGGTGATTACGGGAGGCGATCCGGTTACTGTCGAGGGAACCGAAGATGCTTTTTATGTTCGGCCTGCGCTGGTGGAGGTCGCGCAGCAATCTGATGTGGTGAAGCGCGAGACGTTTGCGCCGATTCTTTATGTGCTGAAGTATGGCGAACTCGAAGAGGCGATTCGATTGCAGAACGATGTGCCTCAAGGATTGTCTTCGTCAATCTTTACGTTGAACGTGCGTGAGGCAGAGCGTTTTGTTTCGGCCGCTGGATCCGATTGTGGGATTGCGAACGTGAATATCGGCACATCGGGTGCGGAGATCGGCGGAGCGTTTGGCGGCGAGAAGGAGACTGGAGGCGGCCGCGAGTCCGGCTCGGATGCGTGGAAGCAGTACATGCGGCGCGCGACTAACACCATCAACTATGGGACGGATTTACCGCTGGCGCAGGGAGTGAGTTTCGACATTACGGCGTAGGGATGTCGGCGCTAAACCGCTGGGTTCACGGTGAGTGTGTTACTTAGTTCGCGTTGATTAAATCTTGTATTTTTCGCTGGCTTATGGAGTAACTGTTGCTACGAGCTATGCGCATATCTATACAGCGAGTTATGAATAATCATTCTTGTTGACGGCTTCAATTTGGCCTGCGATGCTCCAAACTATGCAGATACCCAACAAAGTCAATGCGAATGTGCGCGAGACGGCAAGGCCCTTCATAGCAAGCTCGACTCATTCTGGTAAGCCGGCACTTCTGATGTGCGTCCCGAAATTGTACGAAGTGAGTTACGTAATTAATCCGTGGATGAAGGGGAATCTTGGGAATTCTTCCCGGCGGAGAGCTCTGCAGCAATGGGAGGACCTATATAGCGTTCTCTCAGGTTTGGCAGATATCCATTTAGTGGAACCGATCGCGGGCTCTCCGGATATGGTCTTCACGGCGAACGCTGGACTGGCGCGCGATGGGGTGGTGGCCATCAGCAGCTTCTATCATCCGGAGCGCCAGGGCGAGGAGCCGCACTTTCGTGAGTGGTTCCATAAGGCTGGATACGCAGTTGTGGATCTGCCGCGGGACACGCCGTTCGAGGGCGAGGGAGATGCGCTGTTCTCCGCAGACGGCTCGCTTTTGTGGGCTGGGCACGGTACACGAACGCTAGAGGCGAGTCATGGTGCGTTGCAGAGGCTGTGGGATGTTGAGGTGGTCAGCCTGCGGCTGATTGATCCTCGGTTCTACCACCTGGACACGTGCCTTGCGCCGCTTGAGGATGGGTCGCTGCTGTACTATCCGGCGGCATTCGATGAGCCTTCATTGAAAAAGATTGAGGCTGTCTATACGGCTGAGAAACGCATTGTTGTTTGTGAAGAAGACGCTTTGGCATTCGCCTGCAATGCGGTGAATCTGGGTAAGACGATCGTGCTGAATTGTATTAGCCCGGTGTTGGAGCAAGAGCTTCGAGGCCGCGGGTTCGAGGTGATCCAAGTGCGGCTCGATGAGTTTCTGAAGGCAGGTGGAGCGGCAAAGTGTTTGGTGATGAAGCTGACTCCGGAAATCCATGCGAAGAGTGAGGCGTGTGATGTGGTCGAGCCGGGGAGAGGTGTGGGGGTGAAACTAATTGCGATGGAAGAGGAGTATGGTGCGCACAACTATCATCCGCTGGATGTGGTGATTGATCGCGCGCAGGGAGCGTGGGTGACCGACGTGAATGGGAGGCGTTACCTGGATTTTTTGGCGGCTTACTCTGCGGTGAACCAGGGACATTGTCACCCGAAGATTCTGGCCGCGATGGTGGAGCAGGCGCAGAAGGTGACGTTGACTTCGCGTGCCTTTCGGAATGATCAGCTGCCCTTGTTGCTGAAGGATGTGCATGAGCTGACGGGCTTCGAGATGGCGCTGCCGATGAACTCCGGCGCGGAGGCCGTGGAGACGGCGCTGAAGGCGGCGAGGAAGTGGGGCGAGAGGGTCAAGGGGATCGAGCCGAATCGGACCGAGATTATCGTCTGCTCGAATAACTTTCACGGGCGAACAATTTCGATTGTTGGATTCTCTACCGATGAGCAGTATCGTGCGGGGTTCGGGCCGTTCCCGGCGGGGTTCCGGCATGTTCCGTTCGGCGATGTAGCGGCGCTACGGCGAGCGATCACGCCGCAAACGGTGGCGTTTCTAGTGGAGCCGATCCAGGGCGAGGCTGGAGTCATTGTTCCGCCGGAGGGATATCTGCGGACGGTTGCAGAGACCTGTAAGGAAAATAATGTGCTGCTGATTGCCGATGAGATTCAGTCGGGGCTTGGGCGCACGGGAAAACTATTCGCATACATGCACGATGGGATCACGCCCGATGTGTTGATTGCTGGCAAGGCGCTTTCGGGCGGATTCTATCCAGTCTCGGTTGTGATGAGCTCTCGGGAGGTGCTGGGGGTTTTTCGGCCAGGAGATCATGGCAGCACGTTTGGCGGAAACCCACTGGCGTGTGCGGTGGCGCGCGCTGCATTGCGCGTGATTGTGGAGGAGAGGCTTGCGGAACGGTCAGCGGAGTTGGGAGCGTATGCGCTGGCGAGGCTGCAGAGAATGCGCAGTGAGAACGTGGTTGAGGTTCGTGGGAGAGGATTGTGGCTTGCGATTGAGTTGAATGTGCCAGCGAGGCCGATCTGTGAGGCGTTGCGGGATCGCGGGGTGCTGTGTAAGGAGACGCATGAGACGGTGATCCGGATTGCGCCACCGCTGGTGATTCGGCGCGAGGATCTGGATTGGGGGCTGGAGCAGATCGAGTTGGTGCTGGCTGGAGGTGCGGAAGAGCGCACGGAAGAGCTTCTGCTTAGAAGCGAAGAGGGCGCTTTCTCTCAAGTGGCGTAGAGAGGACCATGCTGGTGGTGGGACTGCCGTAGGGTAGAAGCTTCTCGATGAGGTCCTCAAGTTCTGTCATGGAGGCGAGGACGACTTTGAGGAGGAAGGCGTCGTTGCCGGTGAGGTGGTGGCACTCCTGCACGGCGTCGAGTGTGGGAAGGAACTTGAGGAACGGTTTGTAGCGTGTGCCTTCGCAAGTGAGCCGCACGAAAGCTGTGATGGTGAAGCCGAGGGCTTGCAGGTTAATTTCCGCGTGGTAGCCGCGGATGAACTCGAGACTCTCGAGGCGGCGCAGGCGCTCGGCGGTGGCGGAGGGGGAGAGGCCGATGCGTCGGCCGAGCTCGGCTACGCTGAGGCGAGCGTCGGCGGTCAGCTCTCGAAGAATCTTGCGGTCGATCTGGTCGATTCCAGTGTGGAGAAGCATGTGGCGCTCCTTGGGTTCGTTCCGTCCGGTGAACGCGAGTGATGCGTGATAGCGCTCAACCGTTGATTATGCCTATATTAATGACATTCGCCCTTGAATCAACGGTGTCCTTGCCATATTACCGCGATAGCGCGGTTCCCTCCTTCCGGGCGACTCCATAGGATTACAGCATGATTACTTTGGATGGAGCTTCGCTTACGGTCGAAGACGTTGTTGCTGTTGCTGAAGGACGAGAGCGGGTTGGGATTGCTGTCGAAGCGTTGGATCGTATGCAGCGGTCGCGGGACCGTGTCGAGAGCGCGATGCGCGGTACGAAGCCTGTCTATGCGCTGAACACTGGCGTTGGATTGTTGGCGAACATTCGGCTGGAGGATCACGAGATTGAGGTGATGCAGGTAAACCTCATTCGGTCACACTGCTGCGGGATTGGTGCGCCGCTGCCGGTGAAGGTGGTGCGGGGCATGATGTTGATCCGTGCGAATGTGCTGGCGAAAGGGTTGTCGGGGATTCGCGCGGTGGTGGCGGAGCGTATCTGTGATTTGTTGAATGGCGGGATTACCCCGGTGGTGCCGTCGCGCGGGAGTGTGGGCGCTAGTGGTGACCTGGCGCCGTTGGCGCATATGGCGCTGGCGCTGATTGGCGAGGGGCAGGCGGAATATCAGGGCGAGGTGCTCGACGCCGCGGTGTGCATGAAGCGCGCTGGAGTTGAGCCGTTGAAACTGGAGGGGAAAGAGGGGATTTCGCTGCTGAATGGGACGCAGGCGATGCTGTCGATTGGATGTCTGCGGCTGAAAGAGTTGGAGGGTCTTTTCTTTGCGGCGCAGACGACGGCGGCTCTGAGTATTGAGGCGTTGAGAGGGACGCCTGCGGCTTTCGATGCGCGACTGCATGCAGCCCGGGCGCATGCGGGACAGGTGTTGAGCGCGCAGCACCTGTTGCAGTTGCTGGACGGGAGCGCGATTCCACGTACGCAGGGTGAGGGCAGCAGGATTCAGGATGCATATTGTCTGCGCTGTATTCCGCAGGTGCATGGTGCGGCGTGGGATACGATGCAGTTTGCGCGCGGGGTGTTCGAAATTGAGTTGAACAGTGCGACGGATAATCCGCTGGTGTTCGAGGATGCGATCGTGTCGGGCGGCAACTTTCACGGTGCTCCGTTGGCACTGGCATTGGATTATCTGGCGATCGCGGTGTGCCAGCTAGCAGGGATCTCGGAGCGCCGGACGGAGCGGCTGATGAATCCGAGCTTGAATGAGGGTCTGCCGGCATTTCTTGCATCGCAACCGGGAATCGAGTCGGGGATGATGATGGCGCAGGTGACGGCAGCGGCGCTGGTGGCGGAGATGCGCGTGCTGGCCTCGCCGGCGTCGACGGGGTCGATTCCGACGAGCGGTAATCAGGAAGATTTTGTAAGTATGGGAATGACGTCAGGGCTGAAGTTGGAACAGTCGGCGGACCTGGCGCGGATGGTGATTGCCATTGAGTTGTTGGCGGCAGCGCGGGCGTTGGATTTTCGTGGAGATGTCAGCACGCCGGCGCTCGAGGAGGCGCGGAGCCGTTTCCGGCTGCGGGTTCCGGCGTGGCGGGAAGATTGCGTACTTTCTGTGTGGATGGAAGAGGCGGCGAAGTTTTTGGCGGATGATGGATGGAGAGATCAGGAAGCTGGCAAGGCGACTGAGGAGGGAGTTCGATGAGCGAGGGATATTCTCCGGTTCGTGCAGCGCGGGGTAGCACCAGGACGGCGAAGGGCTGGATTCAAGAGGCAGCCAAGCGGATGCTGATGAACAACCTGGATCCTGAAGTGGCAGAGAAGCCCGAAGAGCTGATCGTGTATGGCGGGCGCGGAAAGGCGGCGCGCAACTGGGAGTGCTTTCATACGATTGTCGAGACGCTTGACCGGTTGGAGAATGACCAGACGCTGCTGGTGCAGTCGGGGAAGGCGGTGGCCGTGCTGAACACGCATCGGCTTGCGCCGCGAGTGTTGATTGCGAATTCGAACCTCGTGCCGCATTGGGCTACGTGGGAGGAGTTCGACAAACTGGATGCTGCGGGGCTGATGATGTACGGGCAGATGACGGCGGGGTCGTGGATTTATATTGGCACGCAAGGGATTCTGCAGGGAACCTATGAGACGTTTCGTGGTGCGGCTAAGCTGCACTTCAACGCCACGCTGGCAGGGACGATCACGGTGACCGCGGGGCTCGGTGGCATGGGAGGCGCCCAGCCGCTGGCGGTGAAGCTTGCCGGCGGCGTGAGTATCTGCGTAGAGGTGGATGCGAAACGGATCGAGCGGCGATTGGAGACGAAGTACTTGGATAAGGCTACTCGCTCGCTAGAAGAGGCGATTCAATGGGCGCAGGCGGCGAAGCGGGATCGGGAAGCGGTGTCGATCGGGCTGCTGGGCAATGCGGCTGAGGTGCTGCCGAAGATGGTGGAGTTGGGATTTATTCCTGACCTGGTGACGGATCAGACGAGCTCGCATGATCCGTTGTGGGGATACCTGCCGCCGGCGAAGGCGGATGAAGATCTGAATGCGCTGCGATCGATGCAGCCCAAGGAGTATGTGGCGCGGGTGCAGGCGGCGATTGCGCAGCATGTGAGGGCGATCCTCGAGATGCAGCGGCGCGGAGCCGTGGCGTTTGATTATGGAAACAACTTGCGCACGCAGGCGAAGATTGCGGGGGTGACGGACGCATTTTCGTATCCGGGATTCGTTCCGGCATTTATTCGCGATTCGTTTTGCGAGGGACGCGGACCATTTCGCTGGGTGGCACTGTCGGGTGATCCGGCGGATATATATGCTACTGATCAAGCGCTGCTGGAGTTGTTTCCAGAGGATAAGCGGTTGACGGAATGGCTGGCGTTCGCGTCCAAGCAAATTGCGTTTCAAGGGTTGCCGGCGCGCATTTGTTGGCTGGGATACAAGGAACGCGATCGGGCTGGGTTGTTGTTCAACCAGATGGTGCGGGATGGGCGGTTGAGCGCGCCGATCGTGATTGGGCGCGACCATTTGGATGCGGGGTCGGTGGCTAGTCCTTATCGAGAGACGGAAGGAATGCTGGACGGATCGGACGCAGTCTCCGATTGGGCGCTGCTAAACTTCGCGACGGGCGTTGCGAGTGGCGCGGGATGGATGAGCTTTCATCATGGAGGCGGCGTCGGGATGGGATATAGCCAGCATGCAGGACTTGTCGCGGTTGCGGACGGAAGCGATGAGGCGGACGAGCGGCTGAGGATGTGCCTGACGAACGATCCGGCGATGGGGGTGATTCGCCATGCTGATGCGGGCTATGAATTGGCGAAAGAGACGGCTGCGAAACGAGGGCTTGATCTCCCGAGCGTGCGATGAAGACTGAGCTACTCATCACGGGAATCTCGGAGCTCGCTACCGCTGAGGGTGCGTCGGCAAAACACGGACGGAGCATGAGTGAGCTCAAAGTTGTGAGGGATGCGGCGTTGGCGATCTCGGGGGAGTTGATTGATTGGGTTGGCGCGAGGAGCGATTGGGCGGGCGAGGCTGTGGCGACGCTTGATCTGGGTGGTGCTGCTGTCTTGCCGGGGTTGATCGATCCGCATAGTCATGCGGTGTGGGCGGGCGATCGGCTGGGAGACTTTGAAGCGCGGGTTGCGGGTGCGACGTATGAGGAGATCCTGCTGGCAGGCGGCGGGATTCGCAGCACGGTACGAGCGACGGTCGCGGCTTCGATGGCGGAGCTGGTCGCGCTCGCGAAACCCAGGGTTGAAGCGCTGCTGCGATCGGGTGCTACGACGATCGAGGTGAAGTCGGGATATGGGTTTGCGATTTCCGCCGAGATTGCGATGTTGGATGCGATTGCAATGTTGACGGCTGAGTCGCAGGCGCGGATACTTGCGACGCTCCTGATTCATCTTCCGCCGGTGGAGACGGTGGAGCGGCCGCGTTACGTTGAACAGGTGTGCTCGGAGTTGATTCCCGAAGTTGCGCGACGGAGACTTGCTAGTGCTGTGGATGTGTTTGTTGAGCGAGAGGCCTGGCACGTTGCGGAAGCAGAGCAGATGTTTGTTTACGCGAAGACTCATGGGCTGGCGGTGAAGTTGCATAGCGACCAGTTCCACAGCATCGGAGGCGTCGAACTTGGTGTGCGGATGGGCGCGCTGAGTGTGGATCATCTGGAGGCGGCAGGCGAGGCGCAGATCGAGGCTATTGCAGCTAGCGCAACGGTGGCGACGATTCTTCCGGGAGTGTCGCTGCATCTAGGAATTCCTGCGGCTCCGGGACGGCGGCTGATTGATGCGGGCGCGGCAGTAGCTGTCGGTACGGACCTCAATCCTGGCTCGAGCCCGCTGTATTCGACGGCTGCCGCCTTGGGGCTTGCGGTTCGGATGAATGGGCTGACGGCGCAGGAGGCGATTGTGGCGGGAACGCTGAATGCGGCTTGTGCGCTGGGTGTGAGTGATCGAGGACGTCTGGAGGCCGGATGCGTCGCGGACTTCGTGGTGCTACATAACAAGGATTGGCGTGAGTTCGTGTATGTGTTGGGTGCGAATCCTATTCGCGAAATGTGGGTAGGCGGAAAACGGATGGTGGGATGAATACACTTTATCGACCAGAGTTGCTATATGTGGACGGCAGATTTGTCGCGGGCGGTGAGCTGCTTATCAGCCCCGAAGGGTTTGTTTTGAAGTGTGACGGCGATGTGGATCGCTCATCGGCAAAGATTGTCGAGATGCCGGGCAAGGCGTTGATGCCGGGATTTGTGAATACTCACTCCCATTCGTTCCAACGATTGATTCGTGGAAAGGCGGAGTCGCGGGTTGTGAGTGGACGAGACTTCTGGTCGTGGCGCGGAACGATGTATTACGCCGCGAGCCAACTCGATCCGCAGCAGGTATATGACGTTGCGCGGATGGCGTTCCTTGAGATGGTGCTGGCGGGCACGACGACGGTGGGGGAGTTTCATTATCTGCACAACGCTCCGAATGGGAAACCCTATGACGATCCAAACCTGCTGGGCAAGCAGGTGATTGCGGCGGCCGAGTCGGTGGGAATTCGGATCGTGTTGCTGCGAACCGCGTATCTTCGCGCGGGATTTGAATTGCCGCCGGAGCCGGGGCAGAGTCGCTTTTACGAATCAGCGAAGACGTTTCTTGAGAATATGACGGCGCTTGTGAAGGAGGTTTCGGGAAACAGCTCGAGCGTTCACCTTGGAGTGGCTCCGCATAGTATTCGGGCAGTGCCGCTGGGCGAGCTGCACGAGATTGCGGCGTGGGCGCGGACGAATAGGCTGCCGATACACATGCATGTCGCGGAGCAGGTGGCGGAGAATGCTGCGTGCGTTCGCGAGTATGGATCGACGCCGGTCGACTTGCTCGCTGGAGAGAAGATTCTTGGGCCGGACTTTACCGCGGTGCATGGGGTGCATGTGACGGCGGAGGAGATAGCGATGTTGGCGCGCACAGAGACTACGATCTGCTCGTGTCCAACGACGGAGCGCAATCTTGGCGATGGATTTGTGCGCGCCAACGAAATGCTTGCCACGGGGATTCGTTTTACGCTGGGGTCGGACAGCCAAGCGCAGATCGATCCGCTCGAAGACGCGCGGGAGTTGGAGTATCACTTGCGCCTGTTGCAGCAGAAGCGAGCGATTCTGGATCAGATTGGCGGCAAGCCGTTGGCGGCGCATCTCTTCGCTTCCGCCACTGTAAATGGAGGTCGTGCGTTGGGGGTGCCAGCTGGGACGCTTGGACCGGGCGGGGTTGCCGATTTCATTACGGTCGACCTTGATGACAGCTCGATTGCAGGAAATTCCGCAGAGGATTTGCTTTCGACGCTGGTGTTTTCGATGAGTCGGTCTGCGATTCGTGACGTTGTTGTAGGGGGGCGTTTTATCCTTCGAGATCAGACACATCCGCTGCGCGACGAGATCATCTCGCGGTACAAAGAAGTGCATGAAGCGACTTGGTCCGGCGCGGGTCAACGCGGCTAGATCGGACGCGTGCGCAAAGCGTTCACGATTTTGAGGATGGGCTCGCAGTCGATTTCGGGTTAGACTAGCTCATCTGCCATGGCACAGTGTGTGAAGGTACTCCATTGCGAGTCGCTATGGAGCCGTTGAATAATCCGTTTTCAGGCCGCATAAGAAAGTAAAAGAAATTGCTGTTTCATTATGGTTCGACCACAGGGGCTTCCGCTGCTTGTTGGGAATGCCTACATCTTGAGCGATCTACGAATTTCAAAAACTCATAGCAGATTTATTTCGCGGAGGGTTTCATGGCGGACGTACCTGCAGTCGAGATGAAAAAGACGCTGGGTCTTACTGGGCTCACGAGCAATGCGATGGCGTTGATTGCGCCGGGCGCTTTTCTTTGGTTGACCTTCTTCATCCAGGCGGGAACGGGCGTTACTGGACCTTCGATGTGGATGGGGGTCATCGGTGCGTTGCTCCTCTGTATTTCCACTGCAGTGTGCTATGCAGAGATGGCCAAACTTTATCCCGGGACTGGGAGCTCCTATTACTTTGCGGAGCAGGCGTTTCTGAACCGTGAGCGCGCTTGGAAGTATGCGCGCATCTCGAAGTTCATCGTGGGGTGGGCGTCGCATCTTTATTACTGGATCTATCCAGGGGTGATGGTAGGGACGATGGGGATCGTGTGCGGATATCTGGTGGGAACGCTGTATCCGAACTTCATGAGCGCTTCGAATCCCGGAATGCTGTTCATGATGAGCGTAGCGGTGGTTTTCTCGTTTGCCGTGGCGTACATTGCGTATCGCGGGGCGAATGCTTCGACGGCAATCAATCTGGGCATCAACGTTATTCAGATCACGGCGTTGATGATCTTCAGCGTGCTGGCTTTGGGGTACCGGATGAATCATCCTCCGGGGTCGGTGGCGTTCCAGTTTGATTCGACGAGCGGTGAAGCGTACACCTACGAATTCAAGACCACGACGGCGATCGTGGGCGGCGTGTCGACAGACACGATTGTGCGCGACGCGAATGGGGTACCACTGCCGCAGTTGGATGCGGGGGGCAAGCCGGTTCCGTATCGCGTCAGCTATCCAGAGCATGACGCGGCGGGAAACTTCCTCACGCATGGCAGTGCGAAATCGGTTGTAAGCCCGCATCGCTGGAGCTGGGTGTTCATTCAAGCTACGGTTGCGATTCTGATCCTGGTGGGATTTGAGTCGGTGACGTCGATGGGAGGGGAGGCGAAGAATGCGAAGCGCGATGTGCCGATTGCGGTGATTACGTCGCTGCTGGTGCAGGGCGTTGTGTTCTATTGCTTTGAATACTTTGCTGCGAATTATTTTTTAAATAGTGGATACACGATGCAGAGCGCGACGGGATCGGCGGCGCCGATTGGCGACATGATGGTGATGGTTGGGGATGCGCTCTTTGGGCCGGGGCATGGACGCACGTTCATGCTTGCGGAGGCGGCGACTGTGGTGCTGGCGCTGATTGGGACGACGCTCTCGTGTATGAACACGGGCGCGCGTGTGACCTACGCGATGGGCAAGGACCAGGAGGTTTCGAATCGGTTTGGCTTGCTGCACAAGAACAACCTGACTCCGCATCGGGCGGTATGGACACTGGCTGCGATCTCGGCTGTAATCGGGTGCATCGCGGTAATGCTGGTGTTTGGAGATAGCAGCGCCCCGACAGCATCGGCGATCGCTTCGATACCACACGGAATGTTTTCAAGCTTCGGTTACACGACGCACGACAAGATGGCCGCTCTGCCGAACAGTCTTCTGACGGTAACGTTGGCTTCCAACTTTGGAACGTTTCTGCTGTATGCCCTCAGTTGCACGCTGTGCATGGTTGCATATCATAAGCATCCGAAGTTTAGCGCGGTGCGGCATCTGGCGATTCCGCTGTTTGGGTTGTGTGCCAATCTTGCGTGCATGGGCTTTTATCTTGTGGGACCGTTTATGGGCTTCGGCACGAAGATGGAGCCGCTCCTGGCGCTAGGCATTGCTGCGGTATGGGGCATATATGGCAGCTTCCACTTCTTGAAGACGGGTAAGGCGGCAGGGAAATCGGCGCTGATCGAATCACGGCCGACTTCAGCGTAGACTGAGGTCGCGGGGTTGGATTTCCTGATTCTGACTGGCGTATAGACTCTCTTATGCTCGATCTTGAGTTCGCAGAACGGACCGACCCGGGAAAGGTGCGGTCGAACAACGAAGATGCCATCGGCCATGTGCTGCCGATGGGACCGGCTCAGGTGCAGTCGCAGGGATGGTTCTTTGCGACGGCCGATGGGATGGGCGGCCATGAACAGGGCGAGGTTGCTTCAGCTCTTGCGGTGACGACGGCGCTTGAAGGATTCCGCAAGATTCCTAAGGGAGTGATGCATGTCTCGTTGCTGCCACGGCTGGTGCAGGAGTCCAATGCTGCGGTGTATGACGCGGGGTTGACGACCTCACTACGTGGTGCGCGGATGGGAACGACGTTCGTTGCCTGTGCGTTGCGGTTCGATTCGGCGGTTGTGTCGCATGTTGGTGATTCGCGCTGCTATTTATTTCGCAATGGCAACGGAACGCAGCTGACGCGTGATCATACGATGGCGGCTGAGCAGGTAAGGCTGGGTATTCTCACGAAGGAAGAGGCTGCGGCGCACGATGGACGCCATGTACTGACGAGGTCTTTGGGCAATGAGTTGTTTGTCGCTGCAGACACCATCACGGTAAATATTCTTCCGGGCGATGTGTTGTTGCTTTGTACGGATGGGTTGTATGGATACGTGCCGGACACTGCGATCCTTCAGATCATTCTGCGCAACAGCGATCTGGAGAAGGCGGCGGATGCGCTCGTGGCGGCGGCCAATGAGGCAGGTGGCCAGGATAATGTCAGCGTGCAGTTGATTCGGGTAAAGACGATAGAACGGATGGGTCTTTATCGTGGACGACCATACAGGTTGCTATAGATGATTGCGCCGAATCTTACACTTCGTCCTGGCGACAAGCTTGATGGCTATGAGCTGGAGGATGTTGTTGCGACCAGTGGCATGGCAACGGTATTTCGCGCGCACGACCTGAAGAGTGGGCTGCAGGTTGCGATCAAGGTGCCGCATCCCGAGGTGGAGAGCGATCCGACGATGTTCGATCGCTTTCGTCGCGAGGAGGAGATTGGCACGCGCATCGATCATCCGGGCGTGATGAAAGTGTTTGCGAATCCTGAGCGCACGCAGGTGTACATGGTGATGGAGTGGCTGGATGGCCGGCTGCTTCGCCAGGTGTTGAACGAGGAAAAGAAGCTGCCGGTGGGGCGGGCGGTAAAGTTGATGGTCGGCATCTGCGAGGCGCTGGACCACGTTCACGCAAACGGTGTGGCGCATCGTGATCTAAAGCCTGAGAACATCATGGTGGACGATAAGGATGAGATTCACCTGATCGATTTTGGCATCGCTGCGAGCGTCGGTGCGCGGCGGCTTACGTTCGCGCACTTTTCGCAGAGCATGGGGACGCCCGACTATATTTCGCCGGAGCAGGTGAGAGGCAAGCGGGGCGATGCGCGCAGTGACATTTATGCACTGGGGGTGATGCTGTACGAGATGCTGACGGGCGTGGTGCCGTTTTCGGGGGCGAATCCATTTGCAGTCATGAATGACCGGCTGCTGAATCAGCCGGTGCCGCCGAGAGAGCTGGAGCCGTCTATTTCGCCGCAGCTGCAGGAGATTGTGTATCGCGCGATGGAACGCGAGCCGAAGAACCGGTATGCCAGTGCGCGCGAGATGGCGCACGATCTATTGCATCAGGACGAAGTAGGAGTGGCTGCGCGACCGGATGCGGAGCGGTGGAGGACGCGCCGATCGCCCCAGCGGCGACGAATGCTTTTGTATGCCGGGTTGGCGCTGATACCGGTGTTGTTGTTTGGGTTGCTATTGCTGGTGTCGCGGCACCACTGAAGAATTGATATTCAGTGATCGAGGGTTCGTTAACGTGGGACGAACTCGTCGGCGTGGACGACGAACTCTGGGTACGCGCCTGCGCCTAGCTCGCGGATGTCCATGCCTTGCCAGTCACCGTCGGCGTCTACGCGGAACGGGATGAGCTTGTTGAGCAGCCGGTGAAGGACGTGAATGAGGGGAAACATCACGCCCAGCAGCGTTGCGATTCCAATGAGTTGCGCGAGGATGAGGGCTGAGCGGGGTCCGGGGGCGGGGGCGAAGAGGCCGAAGGCGAGAATGCCCCAGAGGCCGGCGCCGAGGTGGACGGAGATGGCACCGCCGGGGTCGTCGATGAAGAGACGGAGCTCGAGAGTTTCGACCAGCAGGCTGACTAACGCACCGGCGACGAGGCCTATGAAGATCGTCGCGAGTGGAGAGAGAAGGCCGCAGCCGGCAGAACCGGCGACGAGGCCGGCGATCCATCCATTGGCGCTGAGAGAGGAGTCGGGCTTGCGGTAACGGAGCTGGGTGGTGATAACCGCGGCGAGACAGCCGGCGGACGCGGAGAGTACGGCGTTGATCACGGTGAGCAGGATCTGAGTGTACGTGACGCGGTAGAAGAGGATGGCTGCGGCGCAGTCGAGACCGATCCAGCCGATGAGGGCAAGGATGCAGCCGAAGAGGACCTGCACGATGTTGTGTCCTGGGATGGCGGTGGCGATACGGTCCGCGTACTTGCCCTGGCGTGGGCCGAGAATCCACGCGACGGAGAGAGCGGCGAAACCGCCCAGGACGTTGAGGACTGCGGCTCCGCCGAGGTCTGCGAAGGCAGGGAGGCCGAAGAGCGGGGTGAGTTGGGTGAGCCAGCCGTTGCTCCATATCCAGTGAGCGAAGAGGGGGAAGATGATGGCGGCGAAGAGCGCGCTCGTAGCGCAAATGGCTGCGAGACGCCAGCGGTCAGTGCCAGCGCTGATCGGGATGAGGGAGGCGAGGCCTGCGGCGAAGATGCCAAAGGCGAGCACGAACGCGGGGTAGAGGCCGTGCGTGAGGTTGGAGGTCAAGCTGGTGGCGAAGAGTGGCTCGGCGCCTAGCCAGTCGATGGACTTGCCGGCGAGGTGGAGAGTATGAGCGAGGCCTCCGGAGAAGCCCATCCAGGAGGATCCGATCAGGACGAAGACGATGGCGGCGATGGCCAGAGAGCAGAGGGTGGCGAGCATGGCGTGGGCTGCGCTGCGGGAGCGACCCAGACCCTGATGGATAAGAGCAAGGCCGGTTGCGGCGAGCGGGATGAGAAGGATGCAGACGAGGCAGAGGTCAGGAGTCATTCGGGGCCTCTTTGCAGGGAGCGATAACGGAGAGCGATGAGGGTGAGACCGAGGAGCTCGACAAGCAGGCCCGCGACGACGAAGGCGAAGCGTTCCCCGAGGCCGGCGAGCAGGAAGAGTGACGCCAGCACTAGCAACCAACCGGAGACCATTAACAGATAACCGATCAAATTCACGTACAGCTCCTCTGGCTCACGGGTAGTTGTTCTGGCTTGCGCTTGGTTGGTGTAAGTCACCAGTCTATCTGTATTTGTAACGCAGGTGCGATGACGATCGGGTAGTTGTGACTGTGCTTGCTGGGTTGAGGCGCGGCGGGCGACGCTGTCTAGTAGACTCGGACACATTCCAGAATGTTTGCGTGTGAGGAGAGGTGCGATGAAAAGCGTGCTGAATCAAATTGTGTCTTCGTCGTTCGGAGCGTTCGTGGTGCTGGTGGTAGCAGCTTCGCTGGAGGTGCTGGGGGATTCGTTCTTCCAGTCGGGTCTGTATCGCTCGTCGGGTGCGCAGCGGGCGATGTGGTTTGTGGCGGGCGTCGCGGTGCTGGGGTTCTATGGGCTTAGCGTGAACCTGCCGCAATGGGACTTTGGCAAGCTGCTGGGAGCGTATGTGGCGCTGTTCTTCGTGGTGGCGCAGGTGGTAGCGAAGGTGCGGTTTCAGCAATCGCCGACCGCTCCAATTTGGGTTGGTGGAAGCCTGATCGTGGCGGGCGGTTTGGTGATCAGCTTCTGGAGAGGATAGATCGGCGCTTTGGGTTGGGATTTGATTCCGTCTCGGATCGTGGGACGGCACGTCATCAGCGCTCGGTTCTCGGCGCGGCTCTACGCTGGACTACAAGCGCCTATTGGGCTGGCGGGTATGTCCGCGGCAACTTAAGGGAGAAGGGCCTGGAAGGGTGAGCCTGGTGAAAAAAGTTATGCCGCCCCACGTGCTGGCGACGGCATCGACTCTGGGCATATAGAACTCTGTGTAGCCCGTCTGTAGGTTCAATGTACAAGGCAGAGACGAGGAGCCTTGTGATGGCGATCACGCGGCGCAACCCATTTATTCTAAAGGTCCCAAATAAGGAAATGATGTGTCAGGTGGGGAGTATATCTACTTGAGCTTTTGGAAGTTGCTGTCTTAAAGGTATAGAGAGCTGGAGAGGGTAATGATGCCAAGTTTGGAAGAGTTCTATCTGGCTCATTTTCATTAGGTTACCGGTAATTGCAACGGGGACGGAGGTGGGACCGATTCTGCGGTATAGACGCCAGGCGGTTATTCGGATTGCTTCGATAGGGCGGGTGGGGCGAAGGAGTCTGCGACCACCCAGGCGGCGCCGAGGATGGCGAGATTTACGGCGAGTTCCGTCCAATTGAACTGGGTTTTGTGATCGGCGACCAGAATCCGGATGTGAACGAGCAGGGTAAAGATGGCCAGCATGACGGTGAGGAGGAGGGCGGCGAGGCGAGCCTGGATGCGGGTGAGGAGGGCGAGGCCGGCGGCGAGGAAGGCTATGCCGGTCAGGTAGCCCCAGAACACCTGCGAAGGCGGCAGACCTTTGGGAACCAGTGGGGCGGTGAGGTTCATGTAGAGGAAGTGGGCTCCGCCGAAGATGAGCGCGGAAAGGCCGAAGGTCAGTTGGCCGATGAGGGTAAGGCGTGTGGCCAGAGAGCGGTGGATGCGAGCTGTTGCGGCGTAGACGATGAGGGCGCCCGCGGTGATGGCGAACTGCTCGGCGAGGCTTTCGTAGGTGCCGTATTCCCTGAAGTGAGCCAGCAGCACGGGGCCGTTCATGACGATGATGACGAGGAAGATGTAGTACGCGGCGAGGGCGGCGGCGCTGAAGGGCGCAGAGCGGCGCCACTGCAGGATGATCCCGGTGCAGAGCAGGAAGGCAGCGGCGGTGTAGGCCAAGGCGATGCGGTGGGGAAAGTCATTGGGTACGGGTTGACCGGTGATGAAGTCGCCCCATACCACGCCGGCCAGGCCGATGGCCATGATGCCGAGACCGAAGACATGGCGGCCGAGTCCTGCGCGAACCGCGAGAGGCTTCGCGTGGCGGTAGTCGGGTGATGGAGACGGGTCGGGCGACTTTTGGGGTGGCATTGGGGCTAAGGGACGTTCCCTTCTCCGCGGCAGGCGGTGGACGTTGGCGGGCCTCTGGCAAGCATAAACCCGGTCCAGCGCAGACGGCGAGGTCCGACGAGGACGGCGGGAGGCTTCGCGTGCCTGCGGAGGAGCTTGTAGGTGGAGAAGGGCTTCGCGCGCTAAGGCCGGGCTGCAAGGGTGCAACTTATGGAATGAAGACTGCCATCTACCTTGAGACGCCGACGCGGTGGAAGACAATTCTGGCGGGCGACTGAGGGAGATTCCAGGCTCGTTGCCTGGAAATGGAGATGCTATGAACCGTTTGTTCGTACAACGCTTGCCTGCGCAGCGCTTCCATGTAACTGCGCAGAGCCTGAAGTCCTGGTCGGTGATCGCGCTGATGGTGTGCGCATGGATGCCGAGGGCTCAGGCGGATGCGATGCCGGTGCGGTATGTGCAGGGGAGTTTTCACGGATTTCTGGAACTGCGTTCGGAGGGCGGGAGCGTGGTGGCTTCGGGAGATAGCCTGCAGTTTGTGCGTGGCGGCAGGATTACGGCGGAGACGGTGTTTCACTTCAAGGACGGTTCGGTTGACGATGAGACGACGGTGTACACACAGCATCGGACGTTTCATTTAATCAGCGACCGTCATGTGCAGAAGGGGCCATCGTTTCCTCATCCGATGGATGTGTTGATCGACACGGGTAGCGGCATGGTGACGGTGCGGTCGACGGATAAGGATGGGAAGGAAGAGGTAAAGACCGATCACATGACGCTGCCAGATGACCTGGCGAACGGACTGATTCCGGTGGTGGTAGAGAACATGCAGGCGGCGCAGCAGGGGACGACGGTGGAGATGGTGGTGCTGGCGCCTAAGCCGCGCGTGGTGAAGCTGGTGATTACAAATCTTGGCGAGGAGAATTGTTCGGTCGTGGATGTAGCGACGAAGGCGACGCATTACGAAATTAAGATTGTGCTGGGCGGAGCCATTGGGTTGATTGCGCCGCTGGTGGGGAAGGCGCCGCCGAATATTCAGGTTTGGGTGATTCGCGGGAAGGCGCCAACGTTCGCTCGAGAGGTGGGGCCGATGTATGCCGAGGGGCCGATGATGACGATTCAGTTAGCAAGTCCGGTGTGGCCGGCACCAGGGAGGGCTGGAAATTAGAGATGCTGCTGGTGGGGCGCCGATGTCCTTAGAATGGGTTCAGGAGAATTGGCACGATGAAGATGGCATGGATGGTGTTGGCGCTGGTGGTGGGCGGTGTGTCGTTGAGTGTGGCAGAAATTAATGCTCAAGAGACTGCGGCGACTACGACTTCAGCGAAGGCGGAGACGTTTACGAATCCGCTGCTGGAGCGAGGGCCTGATCCGTGGGTGGTGTATTGGAAGGGGTTCTACTACTACTCGAATTCTGAGGGACGGAATTTAGTGCTGCGCAAGACGGCGGATATTACGGATCTGCGCCATGCGGAGGTGAAGGCGGTGTGGACGCCGGAGCCGGGGCATGCGTGGTCGAAAGAGGTGTGGGCACCGGAGCTGCATCGGTGGGGGAAGAAGTGGTTCATCTATTTTGCGGCGGATGCGGGAGAGAATTCCGGGCACAGGATTTTTGTGGTGGAGAATGATAACGACGATCCGATGCAGGGGACGTGGACACTGGTTGGGAAGGTGAACGACGCGACCGATCTATGGGCGATTGATGCGACGACATTCGAGCTGCGGGGACAGCATTACCTGGTGTGGTCGGGGTGGAAAGGAACTGCGGATGGCGAGCAGGATTTATTTATCGCGCACATGAAGGATCCGCACACGATTGATTCGCCGCGGACGCTGATCTCGGAGCCAACTTATGACTGGGAGAAGCATGGCGATCTACCGGGGCGGCATGTGAATGTGAACGAGGGGCCGGAGTTTCTGGCGCACGGGAAGAAGATGTTCATTGTGTACTCGGCGTCGGGGTGCTGGACGGACTTTTATTTGCTTGGAGCGATTGAGGCGGATAGTCATGCGAACCCGCTGGATGCGAAGAGCTGGACGAAGATCGATCATCCGTTGCTGAGCACGGACGCGGCGGCGCATGCGTATTCTCCGGGGCATAATGGATTTTTCAAGTCGCCGGATGGAAAGCAGGACTGGATTATTTATCACGCGAATCCGGGGCCGGGGATGGGGTGCGGCGGAGAGCGGTCGCCGCGGATTCAGAAGTTCACGTGGGGGACGGATGGGGTGCCGGACTTTGGGAAGCCGGTGGCATTGGGTGAGGTGTTAGAGAAGCCGGAGTAGTAGGGGTGGCGTCGAGAAGAAAATCCCAGAGGCTAAAGCCCACTTAGATTGATCGCGATATTGCCGGGACTAAAGTCCCGGCCTATCCAAGAGCAAAGGCGCGGTCTATCTCGATAGCCGTAAGGACTATAGGGTGCGGACGCTTAGGTCGACGACGAGGTCGTCAACGGAGATCTTGAGGGCCAGGCCTACTTTGCGGAAGCCGTCACGCCATTCGCGTGACCAGTAGGTGGCGTCGGAGCGGCGGAGGAGGTCGTTCCAAATGTTCTGCGCCTGCCAGAGGTTGACCTCCATGGGGAGGGTGCGGAGAGACTCGGCGATGGCGAGGGTTTCGTGGAGCACAGAGAGGTTTTGGGGGGCCTGCTGTTCGGCGGCGGCTTCAAGGCGAACCATCGCGCGCTTCATACGCTTGTCGGCGGTGTAGCTGAGAAGGTCGTTGTCGAGGGTAACGTGATCGACTTCGGAGCGGCGGAGGAGGCGGGCGATCTCGGCGGAGTCGAAGGTGTCGGCTTCGAGGGCGCGGCGCAGGCTAGCATTGATGGCGAAGCCGGCGGTGAGGGCGAGGGCGGGAGGTGCGGCGACGTTGGCATCGCCGAGGAAGTCGAGCAGCGTGGCGTGCTCGTTGTAGATGCGGATGAGCGAGCCTTCCACTTCGGAGAGGGTCTGGTTGAGGATGCTCTGTAGGATGCGGTGCTGCTCGTCGGCGAAGAGCGAGGTGAGGGAGTAGAGGGTGGAATCAAAGAAGCCGTCGATGAAGCGGATGAGCTCGGGAAGATTGGCGTGGCGGATGGAGTTGCGGGAGTTGGTGATGAAGGTGTCCCATGCGGCTGCGTCCTGCGGGGTGTAGCGCTTGACCGCGGCTGAGAGGTTCTGGTCGCCGAGGTGTAGGACGGCGAAGCAAATGTCCTCGCACTCTTCGGTGATGCGGGAGCAGAGGGTGGCGCGGCCGACGGCGAAGCGGCCACGGCCGGAGGTCATGACGTCGTAGGAGTGGCGGTTGACGTCGAAGCAGAAGATGTTGCCGGCGTCGGGATAGCTGCGAAACATGGAGCTGATGGCGTAGTGGGCGCCGACGCTTTCGAGATCGAGGCGGCCGGCGTTGACGAAGCGACGGTAGACGTCGGCACCGGTGCCTGCGTCGGGGTCGTTGCTTTCGGCGCGAGCGAGGATCGCGAGGAAGTCGGCTTCGAGGGCTGTTGCGTTATCCCACATCTCAGAATCGAGATATGGAGCACCCGGACCTGTGGGGTCGGTGAAGAGCTTATTGGCTAGCTGGATGACGCGGCCGGCATAGGCGATGATCTGCACGGTCTCAATGCCCGAGATGTCGTCGAAGAACCAGCCGCAGGAGGTGTACATGAGTTGGGTATGGCGCTCGAGTTCGAGGAGCTCGAAGGCGGTGATGCGTTCGGCGACAGTGAGGGTGCGTGTGGCGTGGGCTGCGAAGAAGCGGTCGAGGTTGTCGGAGGAGCGATCGAGAATGACGTGGATGTAGGCGTCGCGGGCGGCCCATAGATCTTTCAGCAGTGGCTTCGCCACTGCTTCGGTGAGGGGTGCGGTGCGATCGCGAAGAAGATCGAGAGCTTCACGAAGGGGTGTGCGCCAGCGCTGATTCCAGCCGGGCTTGCCGCCGTTGCAGCCGCAGTCGGAACGCCAACGCTCGACGCCATGGACGCAGGACCAGGAGGTGTTATCGACGACTTCGGCCTCCCAGGTGGGGGGAAATTTTTCAAGGAACTCGCCGTAGTTGGTAAGGCGCGCGAGGTTATTGTCCTTGATGTAGTTGAGGGCGTAGCTGAGGGCCATCTCGCCGTGTTTATGGTGGTGGCCGTAGGATTCGCCGTCGGTGGCAACGTGGACGAGCTGGGGTTCGGAGGCTGGTTTGTCGGGGTCGAAGTTGGAGAGGAGACGACGAGCGAAGGTTTCGCCGTCGTTGAGGAGACCTTCGAAGGCGATGGCACGGGAGGGGGGGCCGTCGTAGAAGAAGACGGCGATGGAGCGGCCGTTGTCGAGCTTGACGAGATAGGGTTGGGTTGGGTCGACGGTCGCGTCGGGAGTTTCTGTCCACTCGGAATCAGTGGCGGATTCTCCCACCTTAGCCGACGATGGCGCCGTCGTCGAAGATGGGGTGCCCGGTTGTGTGGGGGACGTATTGGAGAGCTTGCGGACGCGGGCGGCCTGGTGGGGAGCGAGGACGGTGAACCGGATGCGTTCCTGAGCGAGGAGATCGAGGACGGAACGGGAGACTGCGGTTTCGGCGAGCCACATGCCTTCGGGCTTGCGGCCGAAGCGGTGCTCGAAGTCGGCAATGCCCCAGCGGATCTGGGTGCGTGCGTCGCGCTCGGAGGCGAGCGGCATGATGATGTGGTTGTAGACCTGGGCGAGAGCGGAGCCGTGGTTGGAATAGAGCGAGGCGCTGGCCTGGTCGGCCTCCTGGATCATGCGGTAGGTGCGGGGAGCGAAGTCTTCGAGCCAGCTGAGCAGGGTGGGACCGAAGTTGAAGCTCATGCGGGCGTAGTTGTTGACAATGCGGATGATTTGGTGCTCGTCGTTGACGATGCGGGAGGCGCCGTTGGGAGCGTAGCACTCGGAGGTGATGCGTTCGTTCCAGTCGTGGTAGGGAGCAGCGGATTCCTGGAGCTCGACGGTTTCAAGCCAGGGATTCTCACGCGGCGGCTGGTAGAAGTGGCCGTGGACGCACAGGTAACGTTGCGGAGGAGCGGTGGTTGAGCCTGACTTGCGTGTTGCTGACATCGTCTATTCAGGATAACAAGGGCGAAGTCCGGCCAAGGGTTTGGGTGGCGGCGTGTAGCGGCCGCTCAGTGAGGAATAGGTTGCGGATCTAAGGCTTGCTGGGTGGCGTGTAGCGGACAACATAGAGCGCTTCGGGGCTGGAGGCGAGCCAGCGGGTGTAGTAGACGGGGGCAAAGGGCGCGGGTCCGTAGCAGGCGTTGGGATCGAAGGAGATGCCGTAGATTGGGTTGATGTGGGGGGTCTTGTCGTGCCAGAACATCTTGCAGGTGTCGGCAGGGAGAGGGGCTGCGGGGATGTAGGCGTTGGTGGGGAAAACGATCGTGCTGTCGTTGATGTGGTCAGCGTAATGAAGTTCGACAATGAAATTCTGCTCAAAGCCGTTGTCTATCGACGTGTCAGGGATTCCGTTGGCATGGAGCTCGGCAGCGAGGGCGACGCGAGCGCGATAAACCGCAAAATGATTGTGTGTGATGGCGACGCCGAGGACGGCGATCGTTGCAACCAGGGCAATCTCCAAAAGCGGGATGCGCGGTTGAAACTGCTCCTGGTAATAGCGGACCAGACAGATCAGAGCGACCAAGCCCAGTTCCAGCGTGTAGCGATCGTAGATCCAGCCGGTAGCCGTGCGTGGAATCAGAAGAGCAGTGTACGCGAGGGCGAAGGGGGCAAGGAGGATGCCGAGTTGTTTCCATGAGACACCCTGGGCCGATTGCACGGACGGCAAGGTGCGATGAGGATGCAGCCTGTAAAACTGCAGCAGGGAAACCAGAACAGCGAGCAGGCCACCAAAGCAGACGATGGTGATCAATGCCTGCGCAGGGACGTTGAGAAACAGGGGTGGATTTCCGTGGAGCTGGTGGCCTTCGTGGATTCCATGCACGCTGATCCAATTGCCTCCGCCACCCATGGTTGGCTCCAGCGGAAAACCTCCACGTAAATGGCTTGGGTAGATGCCCAGAAATAAGTAGCCAAGGAGGATGAGTGCGAGAACAGCAATGATCGCAGGACGGCTCTTGCGAAGGCTGGGAAGAAAAATGGCGATGATGGGTAGCAGGAGGAAGGGAATGGCTAGAAAGAAATCCGCCAGCGTCAGAAGGCTGCTGACAACAGAGAAATGAGCCGGGAGGGGCTGTGGGGGGAGGACGTAGGGCTGTCGTTTGAGCCATTGCATGCAGGCGAAGATGAAGAGGGCTCCGGCTAGAGTGGCGGCGGATCCCGCGATCACGACGCGGCGCTGGGAACGAAGCAGCCAGAGGGTGGACGGGACCATGACGAGAACACCGAGCCACGCGATCTGACGTGCGGTTCCAAAGACGGCATTGGTCGCGACAGCAAAGCAAAGCCAGAGGATCGCGGCGCGCGGCGTAGTGGCTTGCAGAGCACGCAGGCAGCCATAGAAGCAGATGAGCATGGCGAACAGGCCGAAGATGTCGCTCATGTAGGTGACGGAGAGCAAGAGGTAAAGCGGAGAGAGCGCCAGGGCAAGAGTGGCGACGACTGCGTTGCGTTCGGTGATGCCGCAACGGACCAGGCTGCGCTGGAGAAGAAAGGCGGTTACGAGGGAGACTAAAAGCGTGCTCATGCGAACGGCGGTGAAGGAAGAGCCGAAGAGCTTGATGAAGGCAGCACCGATGTAGAGTTGCCAGCCAATCATGGCCGCCGCCCAACCGTTGTAGACGACGCGCCCGGTGGAGGCGAGGGTTTGTGCCATGAGGATGTAGGGGCCGTCGTCAGAGATACCCATATTGACGTACGGGCGACTGACGAGTTCGCAGACCAGCACACAGAGGGCGCAGAAAAGAGCTGGGATGCGGAACCTGCGGACGAGTTGCAATGAGCCTCCTGGCAAGGTTGAAGGGTTGTTCAGATCAAACGATGCAGGAGGGCTGCATCGCGCTTACAGGATAGCAACCGGTCATGGATGGGAATGTGGCGTGTAGCGGACGACGTAGAGGGTGCCAGGTGTGCGGTAGGGCCAGCGGGAGTAGTTCACCGGAGCGAAGGGTGCGGGACCATAGCAGGCGTTGGGATCGAAAGAGACACCGTAGAGAGGATGGATGTGTGGCGTGTAGTCGTACCAGCGGGCCTGGCAGTCGATCGGCGATGGCTCGGGTGTGGGGGTGTAGGCGTGGGCGGGGACCGCGAGGGTGGGAAAGTTGATGTGGTTGGAGTGCTGAAGCTCGACGTTGAGGTTGCTCTCCCAGCCGCCGTCGACGGCGGTGTCCGAGATGGCTTGGGCGCGGAGCTCGTCGGCGATCGCTACACGCGCGCGGTAAAAGGCGAACTGGTTGTGGGTGTTCGCAACACCATACACGGCCATGAGAAGGACCAGGACTGCGCCCGCCGCAGGGATGTTTGGGCGAATTGTCTCCTGGTAGTAGCGAAGGAGGAAGAACGGCGCGATGGCAATGAGTGGGAGTAAGTAGCGATCGAAGATCGTACCGTCGACTGTACGCGGAAGGAGAAGCAGCGTGTAGACGATAGCAAAAGGACCGAGGAGCATTGAAAGGCGATTCCAGGAGATCGTTTCTGGAAGCTCGCCGGCGTGCGTGGGTGGATGGCTGATAAAGCAGGAAGCGATCAGACCGAGAAGGCCACCAAGGGAGGCGATGGTCATGAGCAGGCGCAACCAGTGGGTGAGAAAGTTGGGCGCAATGCCTTGAACATGACTACTGCCGTAGATTCCTTGTGGATTGACCCAGTCGCCCGCGAGCGGCTCCATCAAGAAGGGATATCCGTGATGGAGGCTGATAAGCGCATAGGCGGCACAGATTGCGAATACAACTGCGATGGAGATGCGATGGCGCCTCCATAAGGCGGGCAGGAAGAGGGCGAAGAGTGGAAGAAGAAGGAAGGGAACATCAAGGAAGAGGAAAGCGAAACTTTTTGCAGCCCCGGGTGCGTGGACGGACTTGGGAAGCAGCTGCTCGGGGACGATGTAGGGCTGGTGCTTGAGCCAATGGAGGCAGGCGAAGATGAAGAGTGCGCCAAGGAGGGTTGCGGCTGAGCCGGCGAGGAGGACTCGACGGCGGGAGCGGAGTAGCCATAGGGTCGAGGGGAGCATGACGAGGATGCCAAGCCAGGCAATTTGTCTCGAGGTGCCGCAAAGGGCGTTGGCGACTATGGCGAAGCAAAGCCAGGCGATGGTGGCGCGGTCGGACTGGGCGTGAAGAGCATGTAGGCAGCCGTAGAGACAGACAATGATGGCGAAGAGGCCAAAGATGTCGGTCATGAATGTGGTTGAGAGCAGGAGATAAAGCGGGGAGAGGACGAGAGCCAGGGTTCCGATGGTCGCGTTGCGCTCGGAGACGTTGGCGAGGACGAGCGAGCGCTGCAAAAGAAAGGCCGTCACCATGGCGACCAGCATGGCGGAGCTGCGGACGACAGTGAAGGAGAAGCCGAAGAGCTTGACCAAGGCGGCCGCGAGATAAAGCTGGAAGGCAAGCATGGGTGCAGCCCACCCGTTGTAGGCGATGTGGCCGGTGCCAGCGAGAGTGCGGACCATGAGGATGTAGGGGCCGTCGTCGGAGATACCCATGTTGGCGTAGGGACGGCTGGCCAGTTCGCAGACGAGTACCGCCAGGGCGCAGAAGAGAGCGGGTACATGGAATTTGCGAACGAGTTGCAATCAGCCTCCAGAGAAGGGTGGTCGGCAGGTGAGATCAAAGGATGCAGAGCAGCCGTGTTCTGGCTACAGGATACCAACTTGCCGGGAGAGTTCAGGGTCTGGCGGTTGGCGTATAGCGCACGACGTAAAGCGTTCCTGGAGTGCGTGCGAGCCAGCGGGAGTAATGCACTGGAGCGAAGGGCGCGGGACCATAGCAGGCGTTGGGATCGAAGGAGACGGCAAAGAGTGGGTGGATGTGTGGCGTGTAGTCGTACCAGAACACTGTGCAGGTGTTGGGTGGCAGCGGAGGGGTGGGAACATACGCATTCGCGGGAACAACGATGGTGGGGAAGTTGATGTGGTCGGAGTGCTGAAGCTCGACGTCGAAGTTGTGTTCCCAGCCATTGTCCACGGAGGTGTCGGAGATTCCCGCGGCGTGCAGTTCGGCGGCGAGAACGACGCGTGCGCGATAGAACGCAAATGTGTTGTGGGTGAGGACGACGCCGAAGACTGCCATGATCGTCACAAGCAAAACGCCGGCGACGGGAATGCGGGGAAGGATCGTGTCCTGGTAATAGCGGACGAGCAAAAGAACGAGGATGACCTCGGGCCCAAGCATGTAGCGATCGAAGAGAGCGTTGGTGGCGCGTGGGATGAGCAGCAGCGTGTACGCGGCGATATAGGGCGCGAGTAAGACCGCGAGTTGCTTCCAGGAAATACTCGGGTAGGGGGAGGCCGGCGCCGAGATTGTCGGGACATGGGAGCGAGTGAAGGATGCGAGCAGCCCCAGCAAGCCTCCGATGGAGAGGATGGTGATGAGGATCTGCAGGCCGGTGGGGAGGAAGATGGGAGGGTCGCCGAGCAGGTCCGTCCCCTCATGGATGCCGTGAATGCCGACCCAGCCGCCACGCGCTCCGGCGGTGGGCTCGAGAAGGAAGTCCGGATGGGAGTATCGCAAGTGGATGGCGAACAGGAGGTAGACGAGCGAGATGGCCGCGATGATGACCTGGACGCGTGGGCGGCTCTTACGAATCTGCGGAAGGAAGAGAGCGAAGAGGGGGAGGAGGAGGAAGGGCACGTCGAGAAAGGTGTGGACGAACTCGCCGATGGTGTGGGCGATCTCCCCGATGGGATTGGCGAAGGGGAAGACGGTGGGGATGAGGTGCTCGGGAATGGAGTAGGGCTGAAGCTTGAGCCATTGCAGGCAGAGGAAGATGAAGAGGGCGCCTGCGACGGTGGCCGCGGCTCCAGCGATGAGAACGCGGCGGCGCGAACGGAGCAGCCAGAGGGTGGAAGGCACCATGACAAGGATGCCGAGCCATGCGATCTGGCGGGAGGTTCCGAAGATGGCGTTGGTGATGACAGCGAAGCAGAGCCAGGCGATAGCGCTGCGATCGGCGAGCGATTGCAGCGCGCGGAGGCAGCCGTAGAGGCAGATGACGATGGCGAAGAGGCCCGTAATGTCGGTAAGAAAGGTGGCGGAGAGAACGAGGTAGAGAGGCGAGAGGACGACGGTGAGGGTGCCGAAGGTCGCATTACGCTCCGTGATGCCGGAGCGGACCAGGATGCGCTGTAGGAACCAGGCCATGACGATGGCGATCAACAGCGAGCTCATGCGAACGGCGGAGTAGGAGAAGCCAAACAGCTTGATGAAGAAGTCCGCCAGGTAGAGCTGCCAGACGAGCATGGGTGCGGCCCAGCCGGTGTAGAGGATGTGGCCGGTGGTGGCGAGGGTGTGCGCCATCACGACGTAGGGACCGTCGTCGGAGATGCCCATCTCGGCGAAGGGGCGGCTGATGAGCTCCGCGAGGAGCACAGCCATTGCGCAGAAGAAGGCCGGGATGCGAAGGCGGCGGATGAGTTGCAAAAAACCCCCTGTTGCGATGTGTTGGACGGACGCTCTCAACCGGAACTGAGGTCGTTAGTCTGCACGCGTGTAGACGTCGTACGTGTCATCTCCTTGCTGGCGGCGGTAGTTCTTCCACTCCGCAGAGAAGGAAGGACTGCGCAGAAACCAGGCGAGCGTGTCGAACGAAGAGATATTGAGGCCCTGGCACTCATGGGTCGGAGTGCAGCGTTCTATCAAGACAACTTGCGGCTTCCAGCGGTGGAGATCTTCCACAACGGTTTCACGAAGTAGGTCGGCCAGTTGGTGGACCCGCGCCGGGGGAAGAGGTTTGATCGCGGAGGGGCCACCCGTCTCCGCAGCTTCGTTCAGGGCAATGGCGGGTAGCAGCCAAAGATGATTGTAACGACTGGCCCAGAACAAGTGGTCTTCAAGCACGGGGTGAAAGCCGAGAAGGCTCATGGAAAAGATATAGACGGGCGTTCCAGGCGGATAGCGTGAGAGTACGGTCTGCGGGAAGGAAGGTGTTTGCCACATGGCAAGATTGCGGAGCCCGTGAATCACAAGCGCGGGCATGATGAGCAATAAGCAGAGGAGGGTAGCGATGACAAGGTTGGTGCGGGACTTGCGCGCAGTGAAACGTTGCGTCACCAGTGGACGGAGATATTCCATCAAAAGCCACGCGGCGGCCAAGAGCAGAAAGGCATCTTGAGGGGTGGTTTGGTAGTTGAAGCCCTTGTGTTGAAGGCAATAAGCGACGGCTGCGCAGAGGCTGCAGGCGAGCAGACACAAGGGAGCGCAGGGGACCCGCAGACTGTCACGGCGCCAAAGCCACACGCAGAAGACTGCGGGCCAGCAGAGAATGTAGGGAAGGATGCCGTTCAAAAGCTGGGTGATGGGGAGATAGCTATAAGGCAAGTAGGTGTCGCGCAGCAAAGGCACGATTTGGTGGATATAGAGGGGCGTGGCGAACTGAACGAGTAAGCCATAGGCGAGGACCGTGGCGGTTACGGAGATCGTCTCCAGCCGCCAGAGACGTTGCGCTTTACGATGCCACAGCGTAAGGCAGAGTTCTAAGCCGATGACGATGAGCGCCTGTTGAGGCTTGAAACAGATGGCTAGTCCTGCTGCGAGGCCGAGGGTAATTCTTTCCAAACTGCCAAGGGTCGTTTCTGCATTCAAGATCGCAGCAAGGACGTAGGGCAGAAGCAAAAGGACCAACAGATGTTCGCGTTGACCAAAGTCGCTGGAGTTGGTGCAGGAGGATTCGATCGCCAGGATCACGATGACCGTAAGACAAGTCATAACTTTGCCACTGGCCATGCCGGCGGAGCGCAAGATTCGAAGTGACCAGGCTGTACTCAAGGCGATGAGCACGCAGACGACCGCCTGCAACATGCGGAGCGGCGATGCGTGGAGGAGCTTAGCCAGGAGATCCGGGAGAGCTGAGAACCATATGATGAGCGGTGGATTGGTCTCGATCAGTGTTGGGCCGTAGAGCTGCGTGCCAAGGAGCATGCGGCCTGCTGCGTAGAGGAGCCAACTTTGGTCATCGAGTGGATGGGCGAAGATCAACCGGTACGCAGAAAGATCGATCAGAAGAGCCATTACTGCCGACAGAGCGAGGAGGAAAAGAATTTGCCGTCGCGGAGTAGAGGCTTGTTTGGATTCCAGGCCAGTCAAGTGCGGCGCTCCTCCAGGCTTTCAGGAGGAAGCTGAAACAGGAGCGAAGATGACGGAAAGTTTTGCGTCCGCGAGCCAGGGAGGTAAGGTTGCCTGCGCATCAGGTTTCTCCTGTCTTGTGAACAGCATGCATCGTTGGGGCCGATTAATCGTTGGGTCCAATTATATGAGTTTATTCGCGGCGAGATCACAGGCGCGCCAGAGATACCAGCTTGCGACGGACCGCCAGGGTCTCCATTTCTTGGCGCGACGTTCCATGACGTCGGGTTTGGGAAGGAGGTCAGGGGTGACCTTGATGTCGGGCTTGAGATTCTGGAAGGTGAGGGCGAAGCCCTTGCGGACGCCGTAGTCGCTGGTGGGAAAGATGTCGGGGCGGCCGAGGCGGAAGATGAGGAACATCTCGACGGTCCACTTGCCGATGCCGCGGACCTGGGTGAGGTGGTCGATGATGGCTTGGTCGTCCATGCGGCGGATGCGGGCAAGGGTGGGGACGGTGCCGTCGAGCGTTTTGGCGGCGAGGTCGCGGAGGGCGAGGGTCTTGTTGGCGGAGAGGCCGGCAGCGCGGAGGTCACGGGTGGGGGCGTCGAGAATTTGTTCGGGAGTGGGGTGGATGGGCGAGAGCGTGGGCATGGGTTGGAAGCCGGCGATCAGGCGGGCGTGGATGGCGGCGGCAGCTTTGCCATGGAGTTGCTGATAGATGATGGATTCGGTGAGGGCTTCGAAGGGGGATTGGTTGGCGGCGAGGCGAGGGGTAAAGGGGCCGGCGCGGGCGATGAGTTTGGCGAGCTTGGGGTCGGCAGCGGAAAGTGCGGCGAGGGCAACCGAGGGGTCGTAGGGGAGCTTGGTGGTGCGGCCTGAGGGACGGGGCATGAGGGAATGATAGGCGGCGCGGCGGGTTGGGTTCGGGAGGGAACAGAGAATCCGGGAGGAAGGTGAGGGGGCTGCGTAGGAGTGGTGTTACGAGTTTGGTGCGGGCAGTTTGCGTGGGGCGAGAAAGAATAGGAAAAATTGGGATGGGACGCAAACTCTGATCGATAAGCGACCAGAAATGCGGGTATCGACGGGACTGGAGTGATAGCTGTCACATCTTTTATTTGCGGCTGCTATACTCAAATTTTGAAAAAACTAGTGGCCGCAGGCAGTAGAGATCTCGGCTGATTTGAGTCGCAGTAGCCCACCCGCAAAGACGAAGTCATCAACCTCAACAGTGGTTTTCTGACGCAGAGGAAGCAGGAACGGATTCATGGCGCAAGTATTTGACCGCAGCTCAAATGCCCTGGCTCGCGCAAGCCTGGTGCTGTCGGGCTTGATTGTCATCGCACTCGGGGTGACGCTGAACAGCTTGCAGCGGTCGCCGTGGGTGACCAGGCAAGGTCAGCGTCCCGACCAGCCAGTACCCTTCAGCCACAAGCACCATGTGGAGGGGCTGGGGCTGCAGTGTCAGTATTGTCATGTGTCGGTGGAGAAGAGCTCGTACGCGGGCATTCCGCCGACGAAGACTTGTATGAACTGCCATTCGCAGATCTGGACGAATGCGCAGTTGCTGGAACCGGTGCGGCAGAGCTGGGCGACAGGGGCGTCGTTGCAGTGGATCAAGGTGCATGACCTTCCGGACTTTGTGTATTTCAATCATGAGATTCATGTGAACAAGGGCATTGGCTGCGCGAGCTGCCATGGGCGCGTGGACGAGATGCCGCTGATGTATGAGCAGAACTCGCTGCAGATGGAGTGGTGTTTGAACTGCCACCGCAATCCTTCGGTGAATTTGCGGCCGACTTCCGAAATCTACAACATGGCGTGGGCCGCGCCTTCGACGGACAAGCCGGTGTGGTGCGCACCAAACGGAACGGCGGGGCCGACGGCGCAGCAGCTGGGATGCGTGAACAGCGATCCGGCGTCAAACAATCCGCACGTGGCGCAGATGACGAATCCGGTGGGCATTCCGACTGGTCCGGGCGGTGTGCAGACGGTTGCGAACGCTCCGGTAATTCCCATGCCGGTCAACTACGTGAAGTTCACGAGCCAGGATGAGCTGGGACATTACTTGATGAAGCAGTACCACATCCGCACGGCCAACGAGCTGTCCAGCTGTGAGGTGTGCCACCGATGAACGAGACAAGAATGGAAATCGAGCAGGCGATGGCAGTAGAGAAACAGGTGCAGGTGGTGACGGCGATTGCGCCGGCCAAGATGACTTTGGCCGAGGTGCGGGCGAAGCTCGACGGTAAGAGTGGCAAGCGCTATTGGAAGAGCCTGGACGAACTGGCTGATACGCCGGCGTTCCAGGAGCTGATGCAGGAGGAGTTCCCGCGGCAGGCTTCGGCAGGCGAGTGGGTCGATTCTGTTTCTCGGCGAGGATTTCTGAAGGTGATGGGCGCGAGCTTTGCGCTGGCGGGGTTGGCGGGTTGCACTAAGCAGCCGGATGAACCGATCTTTCCGTACGTGAAGCAGCCGGAAGACCTCGTGCTGGGCAAGCCTATGTTTTTTGCGACGGCTCACCCGTTTCCGACGGGCGCGATTCCGGTGCTGGTGAAGTCGGATGCGTTCAGGCCGATCAAGCTTGAGGGCAATCCGGAGCACCCGATTGTGAAGGGTAAGTCGGACGGATTTACGCAGGCGTCGCTGCTGGATTTGTATGATCCGGACCGTTCGCAGTTCCCGCGCTTCCGCGGCGAGCAGGCGGGCTTCAATGAATTCCAGGAGCAGTTTGCGAAGGCGGTTGCTGGGACGAAGACGGGTGAGGGCGTGGTGTTCCTGTCCGAGACCGTGACGTCACCAACGCTGGCTGGGCAGTGGAAAGCGGTGCAGGCGAAGTATCCGCAGGCGAAGCTGGTGCAGTATGAGCCGGTTAACCAGGATGCGGGACGGGCTGCGTCGAAGGCTGCGTTTGGAGATTATGTCGACACGCAATACAAGCTCGAGGATGCGGATGTAATTCTTGCGCTGGATGCGGATTTCCTTGGTGGGATTGGGTTCCCGGGATTCCTGCCGATGTCGGCTGCGTGGGCGGAGCGGCACCGGTTCGATAAAGATAAGCCGATGAACCGGCTGTACGTCGTGGAGACTGCGCCGACGGTGACGGGCTTCAAGGCGGAGCACCGGTTGGCGCTGAAGCCTAGCGAGATCGATCAGTTTGCGAATGCGCTGGCGGGTGGAAGCTCGACTCTGAGCAATCCTGACGCGCAGAAGTTTCTGGCTGCTGTCACGGCGGACATTAAGAAATCGGGTGGGCGGTTTGCGGTCATCGTTGGGCCGGGAAGCTCGCAGGCGGCGCACGCGGCCGCGCTGACGGTGAATGGATCGCAGGGAGCGGTTGGCAAGACGGTCTTCTACACGGAGACAGTGGTGCCGATGCCGAGCGAGCATGTATCAGACCTAAAGGCGCTAGTTGCGGACATGAACGCGGGCAAGGTGCAGTGGCTGGTGATGCTCGGCGTCAACCCGCTGTACAACGCCCCGGTAGATCTGGCGTTTGAGGTTGCGTTCAACAAGGTACCGAACTCGGTGCACCTGGGTTCGCATGTCGATGAGACGGGATTCTACTCGACGTGGCACATCAACAAGGCGCATTACCTGGAGAGTTGGTCGGACGCGCGTGCGTATGACGGGACGATCTCGATTGTGCAGCCGATGATTGAGCCGCTGTATGCGGGCAAGAGCGCGCATGACGTGTTGCAGACGCTGCTGGATCCTTCGGTGAGCGCATACGATGTGGTGCTGGCGAATGCGAAGACTTATCTGACGGGCGGCGGTGCGGCGGCAACAACTGCGGCGGGTGTGGCGAAGGGCGCGACGAGCGTGTCTCCGGATCAAGCGTCGAAGGCTGCGCTGGGTCTGGCTGCTGCCAACACTCCATTCGAACTGGCGTGGCGCAAGGCGCTCCATGATGGCTGGGTTGCGAACACGGCGTTTACGCCGAAGACGCTGGGCGCGCCGAAGGGCGGAACGACAACTCCAGCGACGGCGGGCACCGGGATCGAAATCAGCTTCAAGCCAGATTCTTCGGTGTATGACGGCCGCTATGCGAATAATGGCTGGCTGCAGGAGCTGCCTCGTCAGGTGACGAGCATGAGCTGGGATAACGCCGCGCTCATGAACATGGACCTGATGGGCAAGCTGGGCATTGAGGAGAATGAGGCGATTGAGCTGACGCTCAACGGCCGCAAGATTATTACGCCGGTGCTGATGTCGCCTGGACATCCGAACGATGTGGTGACGGTGCAGCTGGGATCGGGCCGGCGTGCGGAAGCCGGACGTGTGGCCGCTGGTGTCGGGTTCAATGCGTATTCACTGCGGACGACCGATGGGCCACTCTCTGCCAGTGGTTTGACGATCGCGCGCGGCCACGGAACGTACGATCTGTGCGTCACGAAGGTTCATAACATCGAGCATCGCGGGGCGTATGCGCAGCGCGATCTCGAGCATCCGTTGTCAGATAAGGATGGCACGTACTCGCTGGCGGGGCACGAGGCGATGGAGCGGTCGATCATCCGCTACGCGACCTATGAAGAGGCGATGAAGAATCCTGACTTTGCTCACACGGGCACGAAGGATTCGAATGGCACGCTGGTGAACAAGGTTGGATATAACCCGCAAGGCGAAGCAGTTCCTCACGAGGAGAGCTTCTGGCCGGACAACTGGCGTTATGACCATATCGAAGAGGTCAGCGCGGGCAAGGTGCTGCAGAACAAGTGGGGGATGTCGATTGATCTGAACTCCTGCGTGGGCTGCAACGCGTGCGTGGTGAGCTGCTATGCGGAGAACAACATTGCGGTGGTCGGTCGCGAGCAGGTGAAGATTGGCCGCATCATGCAATGGATGCGCATCGATACGTATTTTGAAGGCGATCTGCATGCGCCGTCGGCACACTTTCAGCCGATGCTCTGCCAGCACTGCGAGAGCGCGGGCTGCGAACAGGTTTGCCCGGTGGGCGCGACGGTGCACACGCCCGAGGGCATCAACACGATGGTTTATAACCGTTGCGTTGGGACGAGATATTGCTCGAATAACTGCCCCTACAAGGTGCGCCGGTTTAATTTCCTGCTGTACTCCGATTACGACACGGAGAGCTTGAAGTTCATGCGGAATCCGGATGTGTCGGTGCGCTCGCGCGGTGTGATGGAGAAGTGCAGCTACTGCATCCAGCGCATCGAGGCGGTGAAGATTGAGGCCGATAAGAACAATCGCGCGATTGAGGATGGAGAGATTCTGACGGCGTGCCAGCAGGCCTGCCCGACCGATGCAATCGTCTTCGGCAACTTGAATGATCCGAAGTCGCGCGTGGTGCAACGCAAGGCCGAAGAGCGCGACTACCAGGTGCTTGCAGATCTGAACTACCGCCCGCGAACGACGTACACCGCTGGCGTCATCAACCCGAATGCGGAGCTTGCCTAATGGCTACCAAGGGACCCGTACCCGAAATCGTTGACCCGATGACTGACCCGCGTACCGGCGAGTACGCGGTCATCGCGCCGGGACACACGTTCAAGAGTGTGACGCAGAAGATTGCCGGCATCGTCTTGACGTCGAATACACCGGTCGCGTGGATGGGCGGCTTGTTCCTGGCTGCGACGGTCGCGTTGGGTGTTGTGATTGCGGTGACGTGGCTGGTGCTGAAGGGCGTCGGGATATGGGGCATCACGATCCCGGGAGCATGGGGATTCGCAATCATCAACTTCGTCTGGTGGATTGGTATCGGCCACGCAGGCACGCTGATCTCTGCGATTCTGCTGTTGTTCAAACAGACCTGGCGCAACTCGATTAATAGATTTGCGGAAGCGATGACGATCTTTGCCGTGGTCTGCGCAGGCATGTTCCCGCTGCTGCACATCGGGCGTCCATGGCTGGGCTACTGGCTGCTGCCGTATCCGAACTCGATGAACGTGTGGCCGCAGTTCCGCAGCCCGCTGGCCTGGGACGTGTTTGCGGTGTCGACGTACGCGACGATCTCGGTGGTGTTCTGGTACATCGGCATGGTGCCGGATCTGGGCACGCTGCGCGATCGCGCGAAGCTGCCGCTGGCGAAGTATGTGTACGGAATTCTGTCGCTTGGCTGGCGTGGATCGACGCGGCACTGGATTCGCTATGAGTCCGCATCCTTGTTGCTGGCGGGATTGAGTACGCCGCTGGTGCTGTCTGTGCACACGACCATCAGCTTCGACTTTGCGGTCGCGGCGATGGCTGGTTGGCACACGACGATTTTCCCGCCTTACTTTGTGGCTGGTGCCGTGTATTCGGGCTTCGCCATGGTGCTGACGCTGGCGATTCCGATCCGCAAGTTCTATCACCTGGAAGATTTGGTGACGCTACGACACCTCGACAACATGGCAAAGGTGATGTTGGCGACGGGCTCGATTGTGGCTTATGGGTACGGCATGGAAGTGTTCATGAGCTGGTACTCGGCGAGCCACTGGGAGTTCTTCATGATGTGGAACCGTATGTTCGGGCCGATGGGCTGGGCGTACTGGATTCTCATCTTGACCAACATTGCGATTCCGCTGACGACGCTATGGAGCCGGAAGCTGCGCGTGAATGTTGGCTACCTCTTCTTCCTATCGTTCGTGGTGAATATTGGTATGTGGTTCGAGCGGTTCGTCATCGTTGTGACGAGCTTGTACCGCGACTACCTGCCGTCGAGCTGGGGCACGTATCGTGCGACCAAGTGGGATTACATGCTGTTCATTGGAACGTGGGGATTGTTTACCACGCTGTTCCTGCTGTTTGCACGGCTGGCGCCGATGATTCCGATGTCTGAGATACGGATGATGCTGCCGCAGACGAAGGTACGTCCTGGTGGCGCCGATGCTGAAGTTGTTACACAGGAGGCGCTCTAATGCCGCCGCGCGAGGGAGTGTACGGCCTGCTGGCCGAGTTCAATACGCCGAGTGAGTTAGTGCATGCGACGGAGATGGCGCACCGTGCGGGCTATCGCCGCATGGAGTGCTACACGCCGTATCCGGTAGAGCAAGCTGCGGAGGCGCTGCGGTTCCACAAAACGCG
>Ga0302316_10000159_pt1 | contig 61065 bp, 56 predicted proteins | sample III_Palsa_N3_2_FD_200456 | JGI IMG/M metagenome (GOLD analysis project Ga0302316, IMG submission 200456) | Peat permafrost microbial communities from Stordalen Mire near Abisko, Sweden - III_Palsa_N3_2 | ecosystem: Environmental > Terrestrial > Soil > Palsa > Peat permafrost | place: Sweden...
GCAGAAAGGTTGTGTGGAGAAAAAAATGGCCCGACCGAAGTCGAGCCGTATCGCAGCAAGCTCAGAATTATTCGGCAACCGTGAGAGGCATCTCCACCAGATGGTTGCCGATGAACCAGGACTGGAGTTCGTTGGCGCGGAGGACGTCGCTCACGACGAGGTCATTGGTACCGTCGTCTCCGGCCTTGTCTGCGGCTTCGGCAATTTCGTGGCATTGCTGCATGATGATCTTGTGGGCCTCGAGGAGGCGAGAGATCTGGACCGGAACTTCTTCGCGGCCGCGGGGAGGAGCGGGGATGCTGGTGACTTTGGCGCAATCGCCACCCATAGCGATGGTGACGCCGCCGAGTAGCTGAATGCGTTCGGCGATGGTGTCGACGATCTCTACCTGCTCGTCGAAGTGCTTATCGAAGAGGAGGTGAAGTTGGTAAAAGGTCGGGCCGGCTACCTGCCAGTGGTGTTTCTTGTAGATATCGCGCAGAACTATGGAGTCGGCCAGGAGCTGGTTGAGCTTCTCGCACATCTGCGAACGTACTTTGGCGTCGAGGGGGTGAGGAAGGTTTTGGACTACGTCGCCGTACTTCTGGATCTCTTTGGCGTTCTGTTTGTAGTGCTCAGTGATGAAGTCTTTTTGGGGATGGTTGCCGTTCTTCGTTGCTACTGCCATGGTTCACCTCTGCAAGGTTGGATGCCAAGCGGGAGAGGACCGTTTTGTGAATTTCCGGAGCATTTCGCCGGGTGAATATGTGCGGGAAAAGAAAAAAGGCAGGCAGCCGAAGCTGCCTGCCGTGCAAAGGTTCAGAACTAATCCTTGACTCGAACCTTGGGCTCGACGGACATGCCGATGCGCAGGGCGTAGTCCTTGTTTTCCTGCTCAAGGTTGGTGAAGTTGACGCGAACCGGGATGCGCTGCACCACCTTGACGTAGTTGCCGGTGGCGTTCTCGGGCGGGAAGAGCGAGAGCGAGCTGCCTGTGGCGCCGCCGATCTCGTCGATCTTGCCGGTGAACTTGCGACCGCCGAGGGCATCCACTTCGATGTCGACCTCCTGGCCCTTGTGCATCTGCTTGAGCTGCGTTTCCTTGAAGTTGGCGGTGACCCACAGGTCCGTGAGGGGAACGATGGTCATGAGGGACTGACCGACGCTAAGGTTTTCGCCGACTGCGACGCTCTTGTTGCTGACGATGCCGGTGATGGGCGCGAGGATCTTGGTATAGCCGAGATTGAGCTGGGCCTGATCGACCTTCGCCTGGGCTACCTTGATGGAGGCCAGGGCGGCGGCGGCGCGAGCCTGCTGGACGGCTACCTGCTTGGGACCGTTTTGCTGGCTCTGTGCCTGGTTGGAGCGGGATTGGGAGAGACGCTGCAGGTTTAGGTTGACCGTCTGCTCCTGGGCAGAGACGTCACGCTTGGCGGCTTCGAGGGCACCTTCGTCGGCAGCGGCCTGGGCTACGGCTGCGTCAAACTGCTGCTTGGAGATGATGTCCTTGGCGACCAGCGGGGTGTAGCGCTGGACGTCGAGGGCCGATTTCTGCGCCTGCGCGGCGGCAGAGGTGACCTTCGCCTTATTCACCTGGACCTGGGCCTGGGCCTGTTCCACCTGTGCCTGGCTGCCGAGGACGTCGGATCCGGCGGTCTGGATGGTGGTGCTGGTCTGGACGCTGGTGATGGGGACGTTGACGACAGCCTGTTGATACTCGGCCTCGGCGTTGGCGAGGTTGGCCTGGGCCTGCTCGAGCGCGACCTGCGAATCCTTGGGGTCGATTTCGGCGATGGGATCGCCCTGGTGGACGAACTGCTGCTCCTCGACGTCGACGTGGATCACCTGGCCGGAGACACGCGAGCTGACCTGGTAGAGGTTGCCGTTCACCTGGGCGTCGTCGGTGTCTTCGGTGAAGGTGGAGCGCCAATAGAAGAGCGCAGCCGCGATGGCGATCGCGACGACGACGGCGATGATGATGAGCCTGCGCCTGGAATTATCCTTGGGCGGAGCTTCCGGCTTGTCTGGTTGTTGGGGACTTGCGGTCTGATCGGCCACGCTTACTTTCCTCCGAGGTACTCTTTGTAATTGGTCGACGCCACACCCAACGCACGTGCCAGGGCGAGCTTGGCAACGTTGTGCTGGTAGAGCGCGCTGATGTATTGGTCTTCGGCCTGGCGATCGGTTGACAGGGCCTGGGAGACGGACAGGCTGGTATCCACGCCAGCCTTATAACGTTGCTGCGCTTCGCTGAGGGCCTCGCGGGCCAGGTCCACGTTGCTGTGCGTTGCTTCGACCAGCTTGGCAGCGGTTTGAATGTCGAGAATGGCGTCGCGGACGTCCGCGTTGACCTGCTGGACCTGGTCGGAAAGCTTGGCGCGGGCTTGATCGAGCTCAGCGCTTGCAGTCTCTTCCTCGCCACGGGTCTTGGCGATCTGCAGAAGGGGCATGGAGAGCTGGCCCTCGGCGGTGTAGGTGCCGTGGGAGTGCCCGAAGGTCTCACCCTGGTCACCGTAGTTTCCGCTGGCTACGAGGGTGGGAAGCTGGTCATAGACGGCGGCCTTGCGGGTGGCCTCAGCTCCCTTGACCGTCTCGGCCGCGGCGGCGAGATCCTTGCGCTGCTTGAGGGCCTGCTGGAAGGCAGCATCGGGATCGGGGGTGTCGAGTGGCTGGAAGGGGGTGCCATCGGCGAGCTCAAATTGCTGGTCGAGCGGAAGGCCGATGACGCGGGCGAGGGCAAGCTTATCCTTGGCCAGTTGATTGTTGGCGGAGATCAGGCTCTGCTGCTCGCTTTGGTAGTCGACCTGAGCGCGAAGAACGTCGAGGCGGGGGCTGATGCCTGCCTCGTGGTTGCCGGTGGCCTGGTCGAAGGAGAGCTTGGAATTGTCCAGCTCCGCTTGGACGGCCTTGATGCGGGCCTCGTCGGCTACACAGAGCAGGTAGGCGTTGCCGACGGTGAGGACGACAAGGTCGCGAGCGTCCTGAGCTGTCAGTTTCGCTCCCTCGAAGTTGTGCTTGGAGGCCATGTACTGCTCAAAGGCGTTGAGATTGACGATGTTTTGGCTGGCGTATCCACGCACATCCATTACTTGAAAGGGTCCGACGATCGGGTTGATTCCGGGGAGCTTAAGGCCGTAGGCGGCGAGGTCAATCTGCTGCACGGTGACGGAGGCGCCGCCGGTTACTGTGGGAAGTAGGGCCTGCAGGCTTTGCAGGCGGGAGCCGTTGGACTGACGCTCGTTGGAGGTCTGGAGGATAAGGCCGAGGTTATTCTGCAGTCCGCGCAGGATGGCGTCGTCAATGGTGAGCGGAAGGACCTCACCGGTGGCTTTGCCCTGAACCAGGCTGCCGCGGTAGCTTGGGTCGATCCCATTTTGCGACGTGGTGGACTGGGGATTGAGGGCCGGGCCAGGGGTGGCTAACTGCTGCTGGGTCTGAACGGCGACGCCGAGCTGGTTATTGGCGCCACTGTTAGGCGGGCCGGCGCTGGCCGGGGTGGCGGCCGACTGCCCGGGCGCCTGCGCGAAGCCGATGTGGGTCGCGGCAGCTAGTATCAGCAGCGCAATCGCGCCCCTCGTCGCGTCACGAGACGCACGTCTAGAAAATTGGATCATAAGATTCATGCTAAATCGTCGGCTGAACCCGCCGGTCATTTTGTGGGTCTATGCCTGTCTCTAAAGAGATGCTTATCGGTCGAGGATGTATGCAAAACTTCGGTGGAATATCCACAGGGAATCTTTGAATGATCAATCCCTGGCGTAGATAGGGTCTGGAGCGAGGGGGCGGACAGGCCGATTGTGGAGGTTAAATCGATTAAACGCGGAATCGCGCGTACGCTTTACACTTTTGGTTGCGACCAGGTTGACGGTTTATGAGGAGCACGATGTTTCTAGGGATTGATGTTGGAACGGGCGGTACTCGCGCAATTTTAATTGATCGGGCCGGCAAGGTGCTGGCATCGCACTCGGCTGAGCATGCGGCGATCCACTCGGAGCAGATTGGCTGGGCGGAACAGGATCCCGAAGACTGGTGGCGGGCAGCGCAGGAGGCCATCGCAGGGGCGCTGAAGACCGCTGAGGCAGCGGGGCATGGGACGGATGTCGAGGCCGTGGGACTTACTGGACAGATGCATGGCTGCGTGATGCTGGACGCCGCGGGCGCGGTGCTGCGGCCGGCGCTCATCTGGTGCGACCAGCGGACCCAGCCGCAGTGCGACTGGCTGACGGAGACGATCGGGTACGAGCGGCTGATCGAGCTTACGGCCAACCCGGCCCTGCCGAACTTTACCCTGACGAAGTTGGTGTGGGTGCGGGAACATCAGCGAGATGTCTTCGCGAAGATTGCGCATGTGCTCTGCCCCAAGGATTTTGTGCGGCTGCGGATGACGGGCACCTATGCGATGGACATGCAGGAAGCGTCGGGGACGCTGCTGCTGGACGTGGTGCATCGGCGGTGGTCGAAGGAAGTGGCAGAGCTTTCGGGGATTCCGATGAGCTGGCTGCCGCCCTTGTTTGAGGGGCCGGAGATTTGCGCGAGGATTTCGGACGTTGGCTCGGCGGCTACGGGAATCAAGGCAGGTACGCCGGTGGCTGCCGGAGCGGGCGACCAGGGTGCGGGCGCGGTGGGTATGGGGATTCTGGCCCCAGGTTCGGTTTCGGCGACGATTGGGACCTCGGGGGTGGTGTTTGCCGCTACGGCCAAGCCTACGCTCGATCCCAAGGGTCGGCTGCATACGTTCTGCCACGCCGCGCCGGGGGTCTGGCATGTGATGGGCGTGACCAATGGCGCCGGGTTGAGCTTTCGGTATTTGAGGGACACGTTCTTTGCGGGACGGTCGTATGAAGAACTGACGGCGCTGGCCGAGCAGGTTCCGCCGGGCAGCGATGGGTTGTTGTGGGCTCCTTATTTGTTTGGGGAGCGGACCCCGCATCTTGATCCGGAGGCGCGGGCGGCGTTTGTGGGGATCACGGCGTCGACGACTGCGGCGCACTTTGTGCGGGCGGTGTTGGAGGGTGTGGCGTTTTCGTTGCAGGACACCTTCACGCTGTTCAAGGAGTTGGGGATTCCGGTGGAGAGGATTCGCCTGGGCGGGGGCGGCGCGCGAGGGCCGCTGTGGCGGCAGATCCAGGCGGATGTGTACGGCCATCCCGTGGAACTCCTGGAGGCCGAGGAGGGTGGAGCGTTTGGGGCAGCCCTGCTGGCGGGAACGGGCGTAGGTGCGTGGCCGAGCGTTGAGGCGGCTTGCGAGGCGACCGTCCGGGCGGCGCAAGTGATTGAGCCGAAACATGCAAAGGCGATGGCGTTGGCTTATGTACATTATCGGAAGATGTACCCGGCGCTAAGGACGATTGGGTAGCTAACAAAGAAGGTGGCTGGCTCGTCTAGGATGTAAGCCATGAGCCTGTCGCTGAAGCCTCTTTCCCTCCCCGCTCTATGTGTCGCTGCGCTGTGCCTGGTGCTTTGCCCGGTAGCGGGGGTTCGTGCGCAGGCGCCCGACGCGCCGGTCGCGACGATGATTCCGGCGATCACGCCCACCGACCGTCTGTCAGTAGATTGGTGGGCAGCGCGGCATAAGGCGATTCTGGAAGATCTGCCGAAACACAGTGATGCGCAATTGCTGCTCGTAGGTGATTCGATCACCAGCAATTATGACAAGGCGGAGCCGCCCAACGAGGACTTTCAGCCGATCTGGCAGCAGTATTACGCACCGCGCAAGGCCCTGAACCTGGGCTTCAGCGGCGACACCACGGCGAACGTGCTGTGGCGTCTGGATCATGGCGAGGTGAAAGGACTACATCCCAAGCTGGCGGTGGTGCTGATCGGGACCAACAATACGGCGACCGGCCAGACGGCCGAGGACACGGAGTTGGGGATCGACGCCGTGGTGAAGGACCTGGAGCATCGGCTGCCGGAGACGAAGATTCTGCTGGTGGGGATTCTGCCGTCCAAGTTGCCGTCGCGGGAATTGAACTTTGATGTGAATGGGTATTTAGGAGCGCACTACGCGGGGGGTGAGGATCCGCAGGTTTCGTACATCGACATCAGCGTGGTGTTCTATCCCCACGGGGAGCTGGACGCCAGCCTTTTTTACGATTCCATGCCCTCGCAGCCCAAGCCGGCAACTCTTCCTAAGCCGACCTATCCGAACGCGAGGGGGCAGCGGCTGATGGCGTCGGCGCTGGAGCCGGCGGTGGCGCGGCTGATGGGGGATACGCCGGTGAAGCCGCTGGAGACTCCGACGGCGACGGTAGCAACGCGTTAGCCACCGCGATTTAGGATGGAGCGATGAGCACACCGATTCGCACCGCTGTTCTGGGATATGGCTTCGCTGGACGCATCTTTCACTCGCCGTTTGTGCACGCGGTGCCGGGGCTGGAGCTGTCGGCGATTGTGCAGCGCACTGGAGATAATGCTGCGGCGGATTATCCGGGGACGCGCATTCTGCGTTCGGCGGACGAGGCGTTTGGCGATTCGGCGATTGATCTGATCGTGGTGGCGATGCCGAATGATTCGCATGTAGAGATGGCGCGGCGGGCGCTTGAGGCGGGCAAGCATGTGGTGGTCGACAAACCGATAGCGGGCAGCTCGGCGGAGGCGCTGGAGCTGATTGCTCTGGCCAATAAGCAAGGCAAGCTGCTGGCTCCGTTTCACAATCGGCGCTTTGATGGCGACTTTCTGACGGTGCGGAAGCTGGTGAAGGAAGGAACGATAGGGCGGGTCACGCTGGTGAATGCACACTTTGATCGCTTCCGGCCGTTGCAGCGGGCGAATACCTGGAAGGAAGCCGGTGGGGCGGCGAATGGTTTGCTGTTCGACCTGGGTCCGCATCTGGTGGACCAGGCGCTGGCCCTGTTCGGTGTGCCGTCGTCGATCACGGCCAGCGTGCGGCACGAGCGGGATGTGACGGCGATCGATGATGCGTTTGACATTGTGCTGGAGTTTTCGCGGCCGGTGGTTGGGGTTGAGGGTGAGCGGGGGATTCGCTATGAGTGTCATGCGTCCATGATTGCGGCCGAGCCGGCGCCGCGGTTCCGGGTGAATGGGACGTTGGGCAGCTATGTGAAGGCGGGGCTTGATCCACAGGAAGCGGCGCTGCTGGGTGGAGCGCGGCCGCCCGAGTTGGGGTCCAGCGAGCCGTGGCTGCGGGAGGCGGAGTCTGGCTGGGGCACGCTGACGACTGCGGCGGATCCGGCGGAGCCTACGAAGCTCGAGCGGAGAAAGCTCGCCACCGAGGTTGGCGACTATCGCCAGTTCTACGCCAACGTGCGGGATGCAATTTGGGGCGAGGCGAAGCTGGTGGTTTCCCCGGAGGATGGCTATCGGACGATTCGTTTACTCGAGTTGGCAATGCAGTCCAGTGACCACAATCACACACTGCCTGTTGTGTTTGCAGCGTAAAATAGTTCGGTATGGCAAATCAGAATTCCAATTCGATCACGAAATTCATTGTTGCGGGAGCCATTGTGGTGGCGGCGGTGGTGTGGCTGGCGTTTTCGGCCTCTGGCAATGCCAAGAGCTATTACGTCACCATCGGGGAGCTGCAGAAGATGGGGAGCGACGCCTACAGCAAGAATCTGCGGGTAGCCGGCAATGTGAAGCCGGGGAGCATCACACGGTTTGGGCCGAATGCCAACTTCACGCTGGTGGAACAGGACAAGACGCTGCGGGTGGTCTATGACGGCGCTGAACCACCGCCTGATGAGTTCAAGGACGATGCGCAGACGCTGGCGATCGGGACCTATGGTCGCGATGGCAGCTTCCATGCCACGCAGTTGCAGGCCAAGTGCGCGAGCAAGTACGCGCCGGCCAAGCCGGGCACATTGCCCACCGGCAATACTGCGCCGGCGGGCAATGTGGCTTCCTTGGGACCGAAGCCTTAGGCGGTCGTTGGAGGCGCTACTTCGTGAGTGCTTTCAGGTAGAGGTAGAAGAACTCCACACTGTTGTAGTAAGCGTCGACGCCGATGCGCTCGTCGCGCCCGTGCATGCGGTTGCCGTTGTCATCGATGGCCGCGCCGCCGATGCCGTAGCTAGGCAGGCCGGCCATGTTGGTGTAGACCGAGTCACTGGCACCGATCTCCATGCTGGGAATGATGACCATGCCGGGCCACATCTGCGCGGTCACTTGCTTGAGCGGATCCATGACGTCCGCGCGTAGAGGCGGCGGCGGGAGGCTCTCGCGGTTGGGAGCGGTGGGCGAGATGGTGCCGTCGTCGGCCATGTACTCGACGGTGAGTTTGGGGTCGTCGAAGATGCCGATGAGGGTTTTGCGCGTTTCCTCCTGAGAGTGGCCGGGAAGGATGCGGCAGTTCACGTTCGCTGTTGCGACGGCAGGCAGCGCGTTGGGTGCGCGGCCACCCTGCAGCATGGTGGCGACGCAAGTGGTGCGCAGTGTTGCGTTGGCCTCGGGGTCCTTCGAGAAATCGGCAATGGCCTTTGGATCGGGCGGGGTCTTGAGAACGCCCTGGATGGTCGCAGCGACTTCAGGCGAACTCACCTTGGCCATCTGCTCGAGTTCCGAGCGGCTGACGTTGTTGAGTTCCACCGGAAAGGGTGTCGACTCAAGTTTGAGTAGCGCGTGCATGAGTTCGTAGATGGCGTTGTCGGGGCGCGGTTCGGAGCTGTGGCCGCCGGGGTTGGTGGCGGAAATGCGGTAGTCGGCGTAGGTTTTCTCAGTGGCTTCCATGAGGAGCTCGGTGGCTTTGCCTTCGTGGAGGGTGGGGCCTTCGCCGTCGGGGTTAAGGACGAACTCTGCCTGGATGAGCTCGGGGCGATTCTTCAGCAGCCAGCTGACGCCGTTGGATTTACCGCCTTCTTCGTCGGCCGTGAGCGCGAGGATGATGTCGCGGTTCGGCACGTAGCCTTCGCGCTTGAGGCGGACGAAGGTGGAGACGACGTCCGCGTCGGCATCCTTCATGTCCTGGGTGCCGCGGCCGTAGAAGTAGCTATCCTTCTCGACGAAGGTGTAGGGATCGGTGGACCAGTCGGCGCGGCGGGCCTCGACCACATCTTCATGGCAGATGATGAGGACCGGCTTGAGTTTGGAGTCGGCGGCGCCGCGATAACGGACGACGAGGTTCTGCTTGCGATCATTGGGGCCCGCTAGGATGAGGTCCTCGGGAGCGAAGCCGGCCTTGAGGAGCTCTTTGCGCGCGAGGAGCGACACGGCGGTGACGCTGCCGTCGGAGTCCTGCGAGTTGGTCTCGATGAACTCCTTGAAGATCTGGCGCGAAAGGACGCGATCCTGTTCGGGTAACTGCGGGGGCGTCGGGGCGGTTGGACTTTGCGCGACGGCCGTGCCGCATACGATGGCGGCGACAGCGATGACTCCACAGACTTTCATGCACTCTCCAGCAAACATAAGTTGGGTGATTCCCTATGCTAAACCGTCGGCCGCTCGAGCGCCTTGCGATCCCATTTGGCGCTATCGGCTGCGGCATCATAGGTGCTCTCGAGGAAGACGAGCAGGGTGTCGTCAGGTGAGGTGGAGGTGCGGAGATCTTCGTAAAGCAGGATGAACTCGCCAAGGCCACGATCCCAGAAGGCCTGCGCCGGCCGGATGGTCGCGGCATCGAGGTTGGCAGGCGAGGGCGCGGCATAGCAGTAGAATGCCGCCTTGCCGTAGCCGCCGTTGCCCGGCCAGAAGCCGGCGCTGATGACCTCGTGTGAGTAAGCTTCGCGGGTGATTGCGTCGGCGCCCTCTCGCGGTGGAGCGGGGCGGCCGGAGAAGCGCGTGACGGCGAGATCGAAGCTGCCCCAGAAGAAATGTACGGGGCTGATTTTGCCGATGAAGCGCGAGGAGAACTTCTGGAAGACCTGGTCTGTCTGGATGAGGATGCGCCAGAAGCGATGTGCGGCGTCGGGGTCGTAAGCGGCGTGCTCGGTGTCTTCGGCGAAGGGGATGGGGTGGGTGAGCTCGACCGGCGTAGCGTAAATGTCGACGTGCACGCCGAGATCGGAGAGGGTCTTCTGGAACTCGGTGTAGAAGTCGGCGACACTCTGCGCGCGCAATGGCTGGTAGGCGCTGAGGCCGGTGCTGGTGCGAAAGAGCAGTTGATGATTGACAAAATCAAACTCAATCTCGAGGAAGTCTGCGCCGTACGGCATGGCGGATGTGCTGAGGCCGCGCGCGCTGACGTAGAGCGGAACATTCCACCAGTGGGCCTGCAGCGGGCTAAGCGCGAGGCGGACTTTGCCGACGATCTGGGTCCACATGTGGAGGGTTTCGGCGGTTGCGGACCAGTCCTCCCAGCGAAGTTCCGGCCAGAGATGATTGGGTGGCGTGGTTGTCATGGCACTCCTTCAAGCGCAGGCGCTGCGTGCGTTTAGTTTGGAAAAACGATGGGCGGCGTGATGCCGTGCAGCTCTGGATTCGGCCCCGGAATCTGGTTGGTGTTTTGCGAGACGATGACCTGCCAGACGCCGTTGCGCTTTTCTGCAAGCATCGTGAAAATGCTGCGACGAGGCTTGTGGGTCTTAGGATCTTCTTCACCATCACCGACCACGACCCAGCTCCAATGAAGCACTGCTAGGTCTGGACGGATAAACCGGACAGAGGTATCGACGGGCTTCAGATTGGACTTGCTGAAGACTCCAGAAAGCAAGCGCGTGTGGTAGACCTCGAAGTCGTGGCGTCCATGCAGCCAGTCGCCGCCAACGTTTACGAAGTCGACATCGTCGGACATGATTTGAGCCAGCTGGTGTCCGCTGTGGTTGGCCCAGGCTGCGCAGAACGCGTTGGGAACAGCATGGACGGAAGCTTCATCGGCCTTGGTTTGCGCGTAAAGATTTGTTCCAGTGACGAGGAATAGGGCAAGTGCGAGCCGCAACAATCGCTGATTCATCTCAGCCTCCTGAGTTCAGACTCCACATCGCAACGTCGACGCATTCATCCTACGCGACGCAGTCTAAGTGAGAGGAAGCGGTTAGGCGCCGGCGTCGTAGTTGAGGTTAGGGCCTAGCCAGCGTTCGATTTCGTTGACGCTCATCTGTTTGCGGGTGGCGTAGTCGGCGACCTGGTCGCGGCCTATCTTGCCGAGCGAGAAGTAGCGTGCGTCGGGATGCGCGAAGTATAAGCCACTGACGCTCGAGCCAGGCCACATGGCGAAGGACTCGGTGATCTTGATGCCGGTGTTGGCCTCGACGTCGAGCAGCTTCCAGATGGTGCCCTTCTCGGTGTGGTCGGGACAGCCGGGATAGCCGGGCGCGGGACGGATGCCGCGATACTTTTCCTGGATGAGCTCGGCGGGCGTGAAGGTTTCTGCGCGGCCGTAACCCCACTCGTCGCGGACGCGCTTATGGAGGCACTCGGCGAAGGCTTCGGCTAGGCGGTCGGCGATGGCTTCGGCCATGATGGCGTTGTAGTCGTCATTGTCGGCGCGGAAGGTGTCGCAGAGTTGCTTGAGGCCGATGCCGGTGGTGACGGCGAAGGCGCCGAGATGGTCGTGTAGGCCGGTGGTCGTGGGCGCGATGAAATCTACGAGCGAGCGGCAGGGTTCGCTGCCTTCGCGGTTGGCCTGCTGGCGAAGGAAGTAGAAGCGTTCGCTGGTTTCGGTGCGGGTCTCGTCCGTGTAGGTCTGGACATCCTCGCCAATGGCGCTGGCCGGGAAGAGGCCGTAGACGCCGCGCGCGGTGATGAGGTTCTCGGCGATGATGCGATCGAGGAGGGTGTTAGCGTCGGCGAAGATCTTGTGGGCTTCAGTTCCCTGCTGTGCGTCGTCGAGGATGCGCGGGTAAATGCCCTTCATACCCCAGGTGTGGAAGAAGGGCGACCAGTCTATGTACTCGCGCAGCGTGGCCAGCGGAAAGTTGTCGAGCACCTGCACGCCGAGCTTGGTGGGAGTAGGAATGTCTTCGGCGCGCCATTCGATAGGTGTGCGGCGCTCGCGCGCGATTTCGAATGAGACGAGGGGCTGGCGCGGCGTGGCGTGGGATTTGCGCAGTGCTTCGTACTCGGCGCGATGCTTGACGACGAAGTCTTCTTTGCCGTCGTCACTGAGCAGGCTGGTGGTGACAGGAACGGCGCGGCTGGCGTCGAGCACATGTACGACGGGCTGGCTGTAGTGTGGAGCGATTTTGATGGCAGTATGCGCGCGGCTGGTGGTTGCGCCGCCTACGAGCAGCGGTACCGTGAAGCCCTGGCGTTCCATCTCCTTCGCGACGTGCACCATCTCGTCGAGCGACGGCGTGATGAGGCCGCTGAGGCCGATCATGTCAGCCTTCTCTACCTTCGCGCGTTCCAGGATTTTCTCGCACGAGACCATCACTCCGAGGTCGATGACATCGTAGTTATTACAGGCGAGAACAACGCCGACGATGTTCTTGCCGATGTCGTGCACATCACCCTTTACGGTCGCGAGAATAATCTTGCCTTGCGCCTTCACAATTTCACCGGCAGCCTCGGCCGCCGCCTTCTCGGCTTCCATGTACGGCGTCAGATGAGCGACGGCCTTCTTCATCACGCGCGCGGATTTCACGACCTGCGGCAGAAACATCTTGCCCGCGCCGAAGAGATCACCGACCACACTCATGCCATCCATCAGCGGGCCTTCGATGACCAACAGCGGACGGCCAAGTTTGACGCGAGCTTCTTCGGTGTCGATCTCGATGTAGGCGTCGATGCCCTTCACCAGCGCGTGCGAGAGGCGTTCTTCCACTGTGCCCGAGCGCCACTCCTCGGCCTTCTTCTCAGTGACGGCTATGTCCACGCCTTTGAGGGATTCGCCGTATTCGACCAGGCGCTCGGTGGCGTCTGGCCGGCGATTCAGTAGGACATCCTCGACTAATACTTTAAGTTCTGGCTCGATCTCTTCGTAGACTTCGAGCATGCCGGCGTTGACGATGCCCATGTCCATGCCGGCGGCGATGGCGTGATAGAGGAACGCCGAGTGCATGGCTTCGCGGACCTTGTTGTTGCCGCGAAAGCTGAAGGAGATATTGGAGACACCGCCGGAAACTTTGGCGTGCGGAAGGTTCGCCTTGATCCAGCGCGTGGCGTTGATGAAGTCGACGGCGTAGTTGTTGTGTTCTTCCATGCCGGTGGCGACGGTGAGGATGTTGGGGTCAAAAATAATGTCTTCCGCCGGGAAGCCGACTTCGTCGACGAGCATCCTGTAGGCGCGCTCACAGATGCGAATCTTCTCGTCGAAGGTGGCGGCCTGGCCTTGTTCGTCGAAGGCCATCACGACTACCGCGGCGCCGTACTTGAGCACAGTCGCGGCGTTCTGGCGGAACTTTGCTTCGCCCTCTTTGAGCGAGATGGAGTTGACGATTCCCTTGCCCTGCAGGCACTTCAGGCCAGCCTCGATGACCTCCCACTTGGAGGAGTCGACCATGAAGGGAACCTTCGCGACCTCGGGCTCGCTGGCCAGCAGTTGCAGGTAGCGGGTCATAGCGGCGACGCCGTCAATCATGCCTTCGTCCATGCAGATGTCGATGACGTTGGCGCCGTTCTCAACTTGCTGGCGAGCTACGCTGACGGCCTCTTCGAACTTGCCTTCCTTGACCAGGCGCGCGAACTTGGGCGAACCGGCGACGTTGGTGCGCTCGCCGATCATGATGTAGACGCCGTCCTGCTGCGTGAAAGGCTGGCTACCGGAGAGGCGCAGCGGTTTCGTGGTGTTATCGACTACAGAGTTTCCGGCGCTCAAGCAGCTACCTCGCGATTGCGCTGTGCAAGCTCGCGCGGGTGCATGCCGTCAAGCGCTTTGGCGATGGCGGTGATGTGCTCAGGCGTGTTGCCGCAGCAGCCTCCGGCAATGTTGATGAGGCCGCCGCGCGCGAATCCGCTGAGCGAACGCGCCATGTCGTCGGGCCCGAGATCAAAGCCGGTAGGCGAGAGGGGGTTGGGCAGACCGGCGTTAGGGTAACAGGAGATGGCCACGTCGGCTTTCTCAGAGAGCTCGCTCAGGAAGGGATACATGAGGTCCGGGCCGAGCGAGCAGTTGAGGCCGATGGAGAGTGGCTTTACGTGCTTCACCGCGTTCCAGAAGGCCTCGGTGGTCTGCGCGGAGATGAGTGTTTCGCCGCCACGTCCCACTGCCGCAGAGATCATTACGGGCAGCTCTTTGCCTGCGGCTGCGAGGCCGTCTTGATCGAAGACCTCGCGGATGGCGACGAGCGCGGCCTTGGCATTGAGCGAATCGAAGATGGTCTCGACGAGAAGCAGGTCCACGCCGCCAGCGATGAGTGCGCGGATCTGATGCGCGTAGGCGGACTTTACCTGGTCGAAGGTGACGACGCGGAACCCTGCATCGTCGGCGTCGGGCGAGTTGGAGAGCGAGACGGTGAGCGGGCCGATGGCTCCGGCGATGAAACGCGGACGGCCGTCGTTGTTGGCAATGCGATCGCCCCATTCACGGCATTGCTGCGCGGAGGTGTAGTTGATGTCCCAGGCGAGCTCGTTGAGCGACACGTCTTCGATGATCTTCTGGTAGAACTCGGGGTCTTTGCGGCCGCCATGCTCGCGGGGATCGTCGACGAAGAACTCGCTCTGGGTGATGCTGGTGGCGCCGAAGGTGTTGGTTTCGAGGATGTCCGCGCCGGCCTCGAGAAAGCGGCGGTGGATGTCGCCTATCATTGTCGGCTGGGTGAGGGAGAAGAGGTCGCCATTGTTGAGCAGATCCTTGGTGGAGTTTTTGAAGCGGTCCGCGCGGATATCGGCCTCGGTCATGCCGTAGGTGCGAATGGTCGTGCCCATAGCGCCGTCGATGATGGCAATTCGGTCTTCGAGGATGGCTTCGAGTGGGTGGGGAGTGGCCCTGTTCATGTCTATCTCCATTGGGTGCGCGGGGAGGCTCGCCGTTCGCAAGACGGCGAGCCGTAATGGCTCGCCGCGTATGTTGAATCCAAAACTTTAAGTTCTACGCGAGCACTTCAAGCTCTTCTTTAGCTGAACCAGGAAGACCCGTCGAGACTGGTACCAACAGGTCTTCCTTGCGCATGACCATGGTGGTGGCGTTGAGGCTGGCGAGTTCGAAACCGTGGCCGTGGGTAATGGCATCGGTGGGGCAGGCTTCCACGCAGTATCCGCAGAAGATGCAGCGGTTGTAGTCAATGTTGTAGGTCTTGGCGTAGCGGTCAGCCGAGGAGATGCGGGTTTCGCTGGTGTTGTCGGCGGCCTCGATGTAGATGCAGTTCGAGGGGCAGGCAGCGGCGCAGAGGAAGCAGGCGACGCACTTTTCCAGGCCATTCTCATCGCGTTGCAGCTGGTGCTTGCCGCGAAAGCGCTGTTCAAACTGTGCGCCGCGCATGGGCCCTTTGCCGTCAGGGTAGTTCTCGACCTGGGTTGGCTGAAACGCCTCTCCCAGCGTAATGCTCATTCCCTTGGCGATGGCAGCGACATTGCGAATGATCGACATAGATCTCCAGTATACGTCTGTTTTAGAAAGAGCTATACGTCCTCGGCTGAGGGAGTTACCCTTTGGAGCATGAAGATCTCGACTGCTGTTGCCCTGGCTCTACTGCTTTCGCCCCTCGCACTTCCCGCCCAGACCGATGCCATGCCGCCCGATACGAAGGCTCCTGCACCGATGGAGGCCATGAAGCCGCCGGTTCCGCCGTCGAAGAGCGTGAATCTGACCTTCGAAGGCAAGACCATTACGCTGTCGTTGAGCGACCTGGTGAACATGCCAAACCAGGTGACCGTGCAGGTGCATAACGCGCATCGAGGTGGGGCGGAAGAAACCTACAGCGGTCCCCTGCTCTCTGACGTGCTGACCAAAATTGGCTTGACGTCGACGCGCGAGACCCAGTCGCTGATTTTGCACAGCGCGATTGTGGTGACCGGGAGCGATCACTATTACGTGCTGTACTCGGGTGGCGAGGTGATGTACTCGACCGGCAAGGTGATCGTCGCGGTGATGAAGTTTGGCCTGCCTAACGCGGAGGGTGGCTTAATCCAGTTGATCAACACGGACGATGTGAAGCCTGCACGCTGGGTTCATGGGCTGACGGGGATTTCGGTGATGACGATGGCGGAGCAGCACTGAGTTGGAATAATGGGGTGGCAGGATGAGAATTGCAGCGATCGGTTGCTTGGGGTGCGTGCTCGCGCTAAGTGGATGTTCGCACTCGTCGCGGCAGCTGCAGGCACTCTCGGCGGTGGGCGCGATTCAGCAGGATGCGCCCGTGAAGGCGACCGTGCAAATGCAGATCGCGGCGCCGCCAGCAAAGGTCTGGGACCTGCTGATCGATGCGCCTGCGTGGCCCAGTTGGTGTCCGCAGATTGAGAGTGTGAAGGCGCCGGGCGAACTGGAAATGGGTACGCGGTTCGTCTGGAAGTCGGGCGGGACTACGATCCATTCGGAGGTGCACCTGCTGGAGCCGGATCGGCGGCTTAGTTGGACCGGCACCGCCTCCCCGGCGCGGGCGATTCACCTGTGGGAGCTGAAGGCGACGCCGGATGGTGGAACGCTGGTGACGGTGAAGGAGTCGATGACCGGGCCGCTGATGGCGTGGCTTTATTCCTCGGACAAGCTCGCCGCGTCGGAAACGGTCTGGCTTACCGCGCTCAAGAATGCAGCGGAAAAGAAGCCTTAGCCGCGGCAATCGAGCCTAGCGGACAGCTTCCTTCATCATGCCGTAGCGCCTGAGTGCGTCGGCCAGGCCGCCAACCAGATCATGATCGGTCCGTAGAGTGCGGGCTTGCAGGATAGGCCCCTCGCCGGGCGACAGATTCGCCTGCTCAACCTGATCGCGCAGCTTGCGAGCCAGCGCCAGGTCGAAGCCCTCGCTGACCCACACGGTGTTGTCCTTCAGGGTGAGCAAGACGTCGCCTTCGGGGGTGGAGTAGACGCGCTCGGTGGCCTCGACGCCGTCACTCTCGTCCGACTCGCGACGCTTGAGGCCGTCGTATTGGCGGGGCAGTTCCTGCTCGAAGACCTCGAAGAAGCTGCGCGCGGAGTCCTTGTTCTTCCACTGCGAGCTGTAGAGAAGAGCGATCGACGCGGTGGTGTCCTTCTGTGCGGCAGTCGCGCTCTGGCGCTGCGCGGCGTAGTAGATGCCGCCTGCCCACTCCGGAGCCAGGGCGCGGGCCAACGGCTCGCCGCCAAAGAGTTCCGCGGTCATACGCACGTCCAGCTCGCCCATCACGCCGATGTCGTACGGCACATAGCCGGCGTCCTTGAGCAGCGGATGGATGTCTGGCAACCTGAGCAAGGGCACCGGCTGATTGCGCAGGTAGGCTGCAGGGTTCAGGATCTGGAAAGTGGTGCTCGGCGGTGCGTCGAGTACGCCGGCGAAGGCGCGATCGACGCCCTTGGTTACCAGAATGTGCTGCTCAAAGGACAGGCCGGCTGTGTACGGGAATAGCAGCGACTGCTGCAGCACGAGCGGCGCGCGGGCGAGCACGGGAGAGTCGGACATGTCGCCGGCGTTGGACTCGAGCTGCTGCGCGAGCTGTGGCGCGTCCTTCAGAGTCTTTTCCGGGTGACCGGCGTCGGCCAGCATGTAGTCGGCAAAGCTGACCATGGCCTGACCTTCGAGCACGGCCTCGCGCGCGGTGTCGGTGTCGTCGTTAGCGATGTGCTTGTTGTCCTGCTTGACGTTTTTGGCCTGGCCCTCGATCTCCTGGCTCCCCCACTTGTCGAGGCCGACTCGTTGATCCTGGAGCGCGTGGGTAAGCTCATGCGCCATCACCGGTTTCTGCTCCTCGATGGGCACCCAATCGAGCAGGTTCATCTGCTTGGTTTTGTCGTCGTAAAAGCCGGCGATCTGCTCGGTGAGAAGGCTAAGGAGGAATGGCCGCATCTTGAAGCCCTGATCCAGCAGGCCAAACTTCTTAAGCACCAGCTCGCTGCGTTCCATGCGCTTGGCGCCCTTGTCCTGGTCAAACTTCTTGCGCAGCTCGGTCGCGACGGCGTCGCGGGAGATGAACCTGCACTTCACAGGGCTTTTGATCTCGAGGTGCGTGTCCTTGCTGACGAAATGCAGGATCTGGTCCTCGGCGTTGAGCAGTGACTTCTCCTGTTCGGGCGTGAGAACCTTGTCGGCGGAAACTGTCGAGCTACCCGAGGTGAGGACAGGGGGCGTGACGCCACTATCTCCTGACTTCGCCTGCGCTTGCGCGATACCCGCGCCGAACCCCACCAATGCACCTGCTGCCAACGCTGTCTTCCAGGTCAAACTGCCTCCAATTTCGCCATTCTGCTCACTCTTAGTGTACGCAGAGGAGGCGGTCCTGCGGAACCTCGAAGTGCTGGAGCGCATCGAAGGACGCGGTGCGGCATCCAAGAGTAGTCGGGAGCACCCGGTCGATATCAAGGATATCCTTGAGCCAGCGAATGTAAGGAGTAACGCGAGATCGATGCCAGGTTCTGAACAGAATGCGATGAGTGTGCTGCTGGAGGGCGCGGGCTTTCGCGCCATCACCGATCGCGCGTTTTTGCGCATAATCGGGTCGGATGCGACGCGCTGGCTGAATGGGATGGTAAGCAATTCGATCCAGGCGCTCGAACCGGGCGAGGGCAACTACAATTTTCTGCTCAATGCACAGGGACGCATCCAGGGAGATGCCACGGTCTATCGCGAGACGACGGCGGAGCCAGCTGAGTTCTTGCTGGCCACAGGCGCCACGCAGGTGGAGACGATCCAGAAGCATCTCGACCACTTCATCATCATGGACGACATCGAGCTTACTCCGGCGTATGCCGACGAAGCCGGACTGCTGGTTGTTGGGATGCGAGCAGCGGAAGCGCTTGGGAAGGTGGGGCTGCCGGCGATCGATCCGCTGCGACTGGTGCATGCGGACACCGAGCATGGCCCGGTGTTGCTGCTCACGCCCGCCAGTGGAAAGGTGCCGGTGTTTGAACTGCGCGGTGCCACGGCGACAATCGATGCAGTGCGAAATGCGCTACAGGTTCCGGAGGTCTCGGCGGAGGCGTTGGAGTTTCTGCGGCTGTTGGACGCTCGGCCTTTGTTTGGGCAGGATATTCGTGATCGCGATCTGCCGCAGGAGACCGCGCAGGCTCAGGCGCTGCACTTCGCAAAGGGCTGCTACCTGGGCCAGGAGATCGTGGAACGCATACGTTCGCGCGGGCAGGTACATCGCCGATTCACGGCATTCCGGCTAACGGGCGGACTACCGGCGACCCTTCCTGCGCCGCTCGAAGCCGGAGGGAAACCGGCTGGCGAGCTGACCAGCGCGGCACTTGTTCCACTGGTTGAAGGGCCGGCCCTGGTGGCGTTGGGGTATGTTCGGCAGGAGGCGGTCGACGCGAAACTGGAGCTCACGTATGCGGGAGGCATCGCGGTTCCCACAGCGTGATCCTCTTGCAACGCGTTAGCATCAAAACAGAGCAGAGATTAGAGAGCTGGGAAGACCATGGCAGATATCAAAGAGTTCGTCGTCAACGATCGTCGCAAGTTCACCGCGGAGGGCGACATCCGTCCCGATGCGCCGCCGTCGGAGCCCAAGCCACCACGGCCCGAGACGATCATGCGGCCTGAAGATGGCGACTCCGCACGCCTAGTCGAGCATAAGGGACCACAGGTTGTGCCGCCACCGGCAGATCACACCTCCGAACCGAGGACAGTGCATCCCGAGAATGAGGACGATCTGCTACCACCCGCTCCTACGGCTGAGCAGGGAGAGCAGGCCAAGCGTGCGTACGACACCACCGTGGATCGCCTCGACACCGCGATCCGCGCTACGAACCCGGGCATGGAACGCACTCCGGAGATTACCTTCGAGCGCGTAATCCAATCGCTTTATATGCAGGCCATGCTGCAACTGGGCGGTGCGGCAGCGCCGGACCAGCAGCCGCAGATCGACATTCTTGGCGCCCGGCAGACCATCGACATGCTGGGTATTCTCGCGGCGAAGACCGAAGGCAATCGCACCCCGGCCGAGAGTACGCTGCTGGATACCGCGCTGTTTGAACTGCGGCTGGGCTTCCTGGACGTGACGCAGGCGCTCTCGCGGCAGGCAGCTTCGCGTCCCGGCGCTGGCGTTCCTCCCCCGCAGGGCGGCCCGAGCATCGTGCGTTAGGGCCAACGTACGCGACGCATGAAAGCCACCCTCACCTTTCTCGGAAGTGGAACCTCGATGGCGGTTCCTACGCTCTGCTGCGACTGCGCGGTATGCATGTCTGCGTACGCGCCGGGTTCGCCGAACCGGCGCACGCGGCCCTCGGTACTGGTCAGCTACGGCGGGCACAACGTTGTCATCGATACCGGCCAGGACTTCCACGTGCAGGCCGTGCGCGAGAATCTTCGGTCTGTGGACGCTGTGTTGTACACACATGGACATGCCGATCATGTGCTTGGCATGGATGACTTGCGGCCGCTCAGTTTCGCGCATCCTGAGGGACTTCCGCTCTTCGCCGACGATGAGACTGCCAGCGTCATCGAGCGTATCTTTGAGTACACCTTCCGCAAGAATGATCGCTATCCCACCAGCGCGCGGGTCGTGCTGCATCGGCTGGCTGCCGAGGCTGGCGTCGAGATTCCGCTTTTCGGAGCCACGTTTGTGCGGGTGCCTGTGACGCATGGGCGCAACACGATTGCAGGCTACCGTTTTGGCGATGCCGCGTACCTCACCGACATGAGCGACATTCCCGAGGAGAGTTATGCGCTGCTGAAGGGGCTCGACATCCTGGTGCTGGACGCATTGCGCCACGAGCCGCATCCCAGTCACTCGCATCTGGCCAAGTCGGTTGAGCTGGTAGAGAAGATTGGCGCCAAGCGCTCGTTCTTCACCCACATCAGTCACGGGCTGGATCACGAGGCTACCAACGCGTCGTTACCAAATCACATACGCCTGGCGCACGACGGACTTAAGCTGGAGTTCAATATCTCAACTGAAATCTCGGGTCCAACTTCCTGATGCGAATCGCGCGCTCACTCACTGAACTCGGCTCCATTGAATCCTCCGTCGTCACCATCGGCAACTTCGATGGAGTGCACTGCGGGCATCGCATGGTGATCGCGTCGGTGCTGGAGCGTGCGAGGGCGTTGAACACAAGCGCGATTGCCGTGACCTTCGATCCACATCCTGCTCACGTGTTGCATACAGCGTCACGGCTGCCGCTGATTACGCCGCTGGATGAAAAGCTGCGGCTGCTGGCCGAGACCGGGCTCGACCGGGTGCTGGTACTTCCCTTCACCGACGAGCTGCGCCACTGGACGGCTCGGCACTTCGCTGAACATGTGTTGCGCGATGCGCTGCATGCCGTTGAGGTGCATGAGGGCGAGACGTTTCGTTTCGGCTACCAGGCGGAGGCGGACATAGCAGGACTCTCTGATCTCGGCCGCGAGCTGGGCTTTGGCGTGAAGGCGTATGTGCCGTGCATCGCGCGCGGCGCGGCCATCTCATCTAGTCGCATACGAGGGCTAATCGCGGCGGGCAACCTGCATGAAGCGCGCGCTCTGCTGGGGCGGTCATTCGCGATCCTCGGCACGCCGGCGGCGGGTCGCGGCTACGGAACACGCTACGCGGTGCCAACCATCAACCTCGCGCCGTATCGGGACCTGCTGCCGGATCACGGGGTCTACGTCACCACGCTGCGTATTGGCGAAGGGCGCGTGTTTCGCGGCGCGACGAATGTTGGCAATAGGCCAACGTTTGGCGCGGACTCCTTCGCCGTGGAGTCGCACCTGCTGAACTTTGAGCCCGTCGATTTGACCAAGACCACGCCGCTGGAGCTGACGTTTCTGCGGCGGCTACGTGATGAGCGCAAATTCGAATCCACGGAAGCGCTGCGCGGCCAGATCCAGCGTGACGTGCGGCAGGCGCTGCGCTTCTTCGCGCTCTCCGATGCGCTCAAGGTCCAACGCAACGCGCTCACGCCGTAACCGCTAGGGTGTGGGAGGATTCGGTGTCACTGCGGGACTCTTCTTGGCCGGAGCAGACTTTGGCCGCGGCGTAGCTGGCGCAGCAGGTGGCGGCAGACGCACAATCGGTGCAGCCGGCTGCTGGCGTGCAGGCGGCTCAGAGGAAGCAGGCATATCGTTCGGCAAACGTAGCTCGCCCGGTTGGAGGACCGCCGGTTCGGGAGCCTTCTTTGCTGGCTCTTGGTCAGCATCGGGATCCGTATCCGCATCCGCGTCGGGCGAAGAAGCTGGGGCCGTCGGAGCTCCGTCGGTGTCGGAATCCGTGGTGACCTGGATGTCTTTCTTCGGGGCGTTCGGCTTGGAGAAGGCCTCGTTGGGCCGATCGGCCAGCGCGACCTTCATGAAGTCGATCCAGATGGGCAGCGCAGCCTTGGCGCCCGTCTCCTTATCGCCCAGGCTCTGTCTGTTGTCGAAGCCGATCCATGTGCCGCAAGTGATCGAAGGTGAGAAGCCGACAAACCATGCGTCGGTGTAGTTGTTCGTGGTGCCTGTCTTGCCGCCGAGCGCGTGTTTCATCGCCGCTGCCGTCCCGGCCGTTCCACGTTGCACGACTGCCTGCAGCAGCACCATCATCTCGCGCGCGATGTCGACCGAAATCGCCTCGCTCACCTGCGGGCGCGGCTGCTGCAGCGGTTGGCCATCGGCCTCCATCACGCGACGAATATAGTGCGGCGCGATGTGGATGCCGTCATTAGGAAAGACGCTGTAGGCGCCCACTTGCTCGGCCAGCGTGAGGTCGGCGGCGCCGATGGCGACGGGCAGAAACGCTGGAATCTCGCTGGTAATGCCAAAGCGATGCGCGACCGCGATCACGTTCTTAATGCCAACCTTGTCGGCCAGGCGCAGCGCGGGTATATTGCGCGACTCGGCGAACGCATCGATCAGCGTCATGGAGCCGCGATAGCCTGCCTCGTAATCATGCGGCGTGTAGGGGCCGCCGGCGGTGAAGAACGTCGTCGGCGAGTCGAGCACCGTGTCATACGGCTTCATCCCCGATTCCATCGCGGCGGTGTACACGTAGGGCTTGAAGGACGATCCAACTTGCCGCTCTGCCTGGGTGGCGCGGTTGAACTGCGACGTCTCGAAGTCGCGTCCGCCGACCATGGCGAGCACTTCGCCGTCCGCATTGTTGACTGCCATCAACGCTGCCTGCGCGCCGGTGTCCTGCTGCAGGATGACATGGGGTGCCGACGTATCCGCGCCGCTCACCACCTTGACGTACACAATGTCCCCAACCTGCGCGAGGTCAGTTCCCCTGATGACCTGGGTCCATACCCAGTCGGCCGGCACCAGCGTGACATTCAGTCTGCCGAGCTTGACGGTGATGCGCGCCGGCGAGGTGCTGATCACCAGTCCATGCACGTACCCATTGTCGGTGAGGGTCTGCGACCAGTCAGGATGCTTGTAGTCTTGCAGCTGCACACCCTCGCGGACCACATTCTCAAGGTGGCCCTTCCAGCCATGACGCCGCTCGTAGCTGGCCGTTCCGTCGAGCAGGGCCTGAGTCGCGGCGCGCTGCAAGTTGAGGTCGAGCGTGGTGTAGACGCGCAGGCCGGCGCTATGCACCTCGTCTACGCCATATTCGCTCTCCAGCTGCCGTCTGACCTCCTCGACAAAATACGGAGCCTGGTTGTTGGGCGGCGACTCGAGGTGCAGCCCCAGCGGCGCTGCTTTCGCGGCCTCTGCCAGCTGCGGCGTAATCCTGCCATCGATCAGCATCTCTTGGATGACCAGGTTGCGGCGCTTCAGCGCGCGATCCGGGTAGCGCACCGGCGAGTAATACTGAGGGCCCTTGGGCAGCGCTGCCAGCAACGCGGCCTCGGGCAGCGTCAAGTCGCGCGCACGCTTGCTGAAGTAATACTCTGAGCCCGCCTCAAACCCGTACGTCCCGCTGCCGAGATAGATCTGGTTGGCATAGAGGGCAAAGATCTGCGGCTTGGTGAAGCGGCGCTCGATCTCCAGCGCTAAGAAAATCTCCTGCAGCTTGCGGCCATACGTCTTCTGCGACGACAGAAAAAGATTCCGCGCCAGTTGCATGGTTAGCGTCGAGGCGCCCTGCACCTTACCGTGGGTATGGACGTCCTCGTAGGCAGCTTCGGCCACGCGCACAAGGTTGATGCCGCCGTTGTGTTCAAAGTCCTTGTCCTCGATGGAGAAAATCGCCGCGCGCAGCACCGGCGGAAATTCAGAGTACGGGACGACGACGCGCCGCTCATCTGCGAAGGAGCCAAAGATCTGCCCATGGATGTCGTAGAGGTCGGTGGTGGTGCTGGGGCGATAGCGCTCAAGGTCAGTCATCTGGGGCAGATTGATGGAGTAAACCAGGATCAGGCCCAGCATCACGCCAAAGACTGCGGAGACGCCGAGCAGTGCGAGCACAGCAGCGCGGGAGGAGATCTTGCTGTGGCGCACGTCCGCCTCGCCGAACGGAAAGCGCCCGACCGCTCGCCATAACGGCGAACGCCGTAGACTGGGGACCCTGTAGTGTATTTTCACTGGTGGTGGCACGGCAAAACCAACCTTACCATGCGGCCCGTTGAATCAGGTTGAAGGGATAAGCTGCCCGGATCAGGCGGCCTTGGCCTTCAGCAGGTCCAGCGCCTTGTTGAACTGATCGTCGGTGGGCGGAGGAGTCTTCTTGGCAGGCGTATTCCCCGGCGGTGTGGGCGAGTCAGGCGTGCTCGGAGCGACCGCGGCGTCCGCGGAATCGTCATCCTCAAACAGTTCCTTGTTGGAGGCGACGACCGTTCCCGGGGTCACGGCATCATCTTCAAACTGCTTGCCCGAAGGCGACGCATACTTGGCGATTGACAGGATGATCGCTCCACCGTCCGGCAGATCGAAGGTCTTCTGCATCGAGCCCTCGCCGAAGGTCTTTTCCCCGACAAGTTGAGCGCGACCGCTATCCTGCAACGCACCGGCAACCAGCTCCGCCGGGCCTGAGGTTCCGTGGTTCACCAGGACGACCAGCGGCGCAGTGGTATTGAGCGCCTTCGACGGGTCAGCCGAGAAGATTTGCTTGGGGAACTTCTGCCCTTCCAGCGTGGCAATCGTTCCCGTATTCACGAAGAAGTTCGTGAGGCGAACGGCTTCCGGCATATCGCCGGCGGAGACATCGCGTAAGTCCAGCAGAACCTTTTTATTGCCGTCTTTGTTCATGTCCTTCACCCAGGTTTCGACCTGCTGAACATGCTCGTGATCGAGGATGATGGGCTTCAGGTACAGGATCGATGCCCCCTCGAAGAGCGACTCTTTCACCGCCGGTTCGACCACGACCACGCGGCTGAGGGTCATCTTCTGCGGCTTGGCGCTGTGGGGCCCTATGACCGCCATTTGCAACTGGCTACCGGGAGCGCCCTGAAGCAGCAGCTGGATCATGGCCAACGAAAGATTGCGGGTGTCTTCCATGCCGATGGCCTCGATGATGTCGCCGCCGACCAGACTGGCTTTATCAGCAGGCGAGCCGGGAACCACCGAGACCACAGTCGCGTAGCCGTAACGCTTGGAGACGACGACGCCGATCTGCGCCTTGCCGCCATGGTTTTCCTTGTAAATCTTGTAATCGGCCGGGGTCAGGTAGCTGGAGTCGGCATCGAGCGACTCAAGCAGGCCGCGCAACGCGCCGTTGGTGACTTTAGGGATGTTCGGGACTTCCACGTAGTCGGACTGAATATGCTGCAGAACTTCGCCGTATACGTTGATCTGGTTGTAGGCGTCCTGCGGGCCGGGATCGCCGGCGGCGGCCACGCTGTGCGCGTTAACACCAACAAAGATGCAGAGAATGAGGGCTACCGAGACGGCGAGCAGGCTGATCTTGAGGCTCTTGGGCATAGTGCGGTGACGGACTCCGGAATCGGTTTTGGACAACGGCGGCAAGCGTGCTGTGGCCGCGCTGTAGCGTTAGACGCAGCTCGCTAGCCAAATGATACTCTCTACTGCAGAAGTTGCGATCCAGTCTGCTGCGTGGCGCGGCAGGTGGTTGGTGGCGGTGATTGGAATCGAACCAATGACCTACGGGTTATGAGTCCGTCGCTCTAACCATCTGAGCTACACCGCCGGGTGGGAGACTGCATCCAGCGGCCACAGAAATTCGGCCGCGACGACAGCCGCTCTCTCATCATAAATTTCGCTTCTTCGCAGGTCAAACGTGCTCAACGGCTTTACAACCCGGACCCCCTGCTTCATGCGGCTCCGCAGCCGGTTTTCCCCGCTCCTGGGCGTCCTGTGGATGGCCTGCGCCAGCCCCTTTGCAAGGGCGTCTGTACTCTCCCAGGTTCCGGACTGCAGCGCGACTGGAGGCGGATGGGAGTGTTACCTTTCCGGGATCTTCCGATTCCTGCGGGTGATCGCCATCATCCTCGGGGTGGTTCTTGCGGTCGTCATTTTCCTTGCCGTGAAGAGCTATCTTAAAAATAAAGACGACGAGAAAGTTGGCTCATGAGCAGCACGCATCCCCGAATCCTTGGTGTCATCCCGGCACGCCTCGCCTCCACGCGCCTTCCCGGTAAGGTTCTCCGCGACATCGCCGGTGAGCCGATGCTGGCATGGGTCTATCGCGCTGCCAGGGCCTGCCCGCAACTCGACGAGGTCATCGTCGCCACGGATTCAAGTGAAGTCCAGCAGCTTTGTGATCAACGCGGGTGGCGCTGCCTGCTCACCTCGCCCGATCTGCCCAGCGGCACCGACCGCCTCTATGCCGTTTCCCGCGTCGTCGACGCCGACATCTACGTCAACATCCAGGGAGATGAGCCGCTGCTGCTGCCTGACCATATCACCGCGATCCTTGCGCTGTTCACCTCCGCCAACGTCGAGGTCACCACGCCCAAGGTGCGCTGCACGCCAGAAGACATCGCGAACCCCAACGCCGTAAAAGTCGTGACAGCGATTGACGGCCGAGCGCTCTATTTTTCGCGATCAACCATTCCCTTCGACCGCGACGGCCACGGCAACGCCAGCTACTGGAAGCACCTCGGACTCTATGCCTACCGTCGCGCGGCACTGGAGCGGTTTGCCGCCCTAGCCCCGAGTGAGCTGGAGCTTTCAGAGCGCCTCGAGCAGCTGCGGTTGCTCGAGAACGGCATCTCCATCTATGTGGCCGAGACCGCGCATGACACCATCGGCGTTGATACGGAAGACGATCGGCAGCGCGTCGAAGCAATCCTCCTCAGCCGCCGCGCTTCTGCCGGTTAGAGGGTCTTGATGCTGAGGGTCAAACCGCTGGGCTCGGTACGTGCATACACGTCCTCAAGCGAGCGCACAACCCAGCTCGCTCCCGCTGCGCGGAGTTCTGCCTCGCTGTGCGTTCCGAGCACGCACAGAACGCGGCACCCTGCAGCCACGCCTGCGCCCACGCCACTCGGAGCATCCTCGACAACCAAGCATTCGGCCGGTGGTGACTGAATCAACTCGGCGCCACGGCGATAAGATTCCGGGTCAGGCTTGCCTCGCTCCACCATTTCGGCGCTGATCATCCGTTCCGGCGCAGGCAGCCCAGCCGCCCTCAGCCGTTCAAGCGCGAGTCGGCCAGTCGCCGAAGTCACGATCGCCCAACGCTCCGTCGGAAGACTCTCCAGCAGTGCACGCGCACCCGCCAGAACCTTCAGATCATCGACGTCGACCATCTCGATGTCCTCGATGAATTTGAGGCCTTGGGCCACATCGAGGTCAGGCTTGAGCATGCGGATGATATCGGTGGCGCGGATGCCGTGGGGCACCTGGAAGGTGTCTGCGTTCGGGACGCCATAATGCTCGGCCCAGCGCCGCCAGCTGCGATTCACGCTACCAATCGAGCTGATCAGCACCCCGTCCATATCGAAGAGGATTCCTGCAACGTCCAGTGTTACCAACCCGCTCACGCCGGATCTCCCTGCAGCACAAACGCTCTCGCGGCCTCGAGTACCTGCTGCACGCTCGCCGTGCTGCAGCTCTCGCAATACACCCGCAGCAGCGGCTCCGTGCCACTCGCTCGAAAGAGCAACCAGGTCTCGGCTGCGTTGGGCTTGTCGGCGCAGGCTGGGTTTTCGAGGAAGAATTTAATCCCGTCGAGCGTCTCCACGCGCAGCACCTCGAGCCCGGCAATTTCGCTCACGCCAGCCTTCGCGCGCCTGATCGCCGACTGCTTCAGCACCTCGCTGATGTGCATGTCGATACGCCCATACTGATGCTCGCCATACTCTTCCTGCAGCGCCGCCACGAGCTCGCCGAGCGTCTTGTGCTCCTCGGCCATCACGTTCGCAATTAGCAGGCTGTTGAGCAGGCCGTCGCGCTCCGGCAGATGTTTGCTGATGCCGACGCCACCCGATTCTTCGCCGCCAATCAGGATCTCGCGCTCCAGCATCAGGTCAACCACATACTTGAAGCCAATGCCATGCTCGATCAACTTGCGCCCATGTTTGGCTGCAATGCGGTCGAGCATTTTGGTCGTATTGAACGCACGCGTCACATCGCCGGGCCACTGCTTGCGCTTGAGCAACCATTGCAGGATCACCGCAAAAATTTTGTGCGCGTCAACGACATTTCCATGCTCGTCAACCGACCCGATACGGTCGGCATCGCCATCCGTAATCAGGCCCGCGTCGCAATGCTCAGCCACGACAGCCTTCTGCGTGGCAGCAATGTGCGGCAGAATCGGCTCCGGATTGATGCCCGGAAACGCCGGGTTGATCTCGCTGCGAAACTCCACGTAGGGAATGCCCGCGCGCTCAAAGATGCCAGCCACGTACCCCTTGCCCGCACCGTACATGGTGTCAATCAGAAAACGATAGCCCGAAGCCTTGATCGCCTTCAAATCCACAAACGATTCGAGCGCGGTGATATACGGCGCCGATAAGTCGACCTCCTCGATCGGCGCAGGTGTCGCAGCCAATGCCAGCGGCTTCTCCAGGTAGCTCTCGATCGACGCAATGATCGCAGGGCTGCCCGAGCCGCCATAGCTCGCCTTGTATTTCACGCCATTCCACTCGGCCGGATTGTGGCTGGAAGTAATCATGACGCCGCCCGCAGCCTTGCGCCCGCGCACCGCGAACGAAAGCTCCGGCGTTGGCGTGACCCTGCTCGCTAACGCAACGGGGATCCCCGCACCCGCAAGCACTTCAGCGACCACGTGCGCAAAAGACTTCGACCCGAAGCGCGTGTCGTAGCCAATGCACACGCCGGCCTTCGCATCCTCGTGTTCGATCACGTAATGCGCAATCGCACGCGCCGCCACACGCACGTTCTCATACGTAAAGTCGTCGGCGATGATGCCGCGCCAGCCATCCGTTCCAAACTTCACTGCACTCATACGCGCTTCCCAATCCTCAAATCAGTGCTCTAGATCAGCTCTTCCTTGCCCATCTCCCGATGCAGCATATGCACGATCTTCGATACGTCCTGTGACCGCTCGAGCGTTGTGATCAGGAGCGCATCCGCCGTCTCCACCACCACCAGCCCCTGTACTCCAAGCAGCGCCACCATCTTTCCCGGCGCATGAACGTAGTTCCCATGCGATTGAATCGAGACCAACTCGCTGTTTTCGCCATCCACTACATTCGAGCGCTCGTCCTCGCCCAATTGCTCATGCAGCGAAGCCCAGGATCCCAGGTCGTTCCACGCGAAGTCAGCCGGAAGGCAATAGATCCCAGACTGCGCCTCGCCCTTAATCGACCGCCGTTCCAGCACCGCGTAGTCCACCGAAATGTTTTCGCACTTTGGATACAGCTCCGCAAACACCTTCTCAAACTCAGGCGTCCCATGAGCTGCCGCGATCTTCTCTAGCAGCGGCGCCATATCCGGCACATGTTCGCGAATGGCATTGGCCAGCGTCCGCGCGCTCCACAGAAAAATTCCGCCGTTCCACGCAAAGTTTCCCGCCGCCAGGAAACGCTCCGCCGTGTGCTTGTCCGGCTTCTCGCGAAACCGCTTGACGCGGCGCACCACGATTCCGTCCACTGCTTCGACTTCCGCACCCTGTTCGATATAGCCGTAGCCCGTCTCAGGTCGCGTCGGCGGAACCCCAAGCACCACGATATTCTCTCCCTCGGACGCCAGCTTGATTCCGGCGGCAAGCACCTCAACAAACCTGTCATTCTTACCAACAATATGGTCCGAAGGAAAGATGCCAATCACCGTATCCGGCTCAGTTTTCTCGAGCAGGAACGCAGCCAGCGCGCAAGCCGGCGCAGTGTTCCGCGCGGCGGGCTCCGCCAGTACATGCTTGGCCAGCACCCCGGGCAGTTGATCCCCAATCACCTCGCGCAACCAGTGATTCGTGATCACCCAGCAATCCTCATCCGCAGCCAGCGGAGCGAGCCGGTCCACGGTCTGCTGGATCATCGAACCCTCGCCCTGCAGTGTGAGGACCTGCTTGGCACGCGCTCTGCGGCTGCGCGGCCAAAACCGCGTTCCACTTCCGCCCGCCAAGATCACCGGAACAAACTTCGGTCGCGCCGAACCATCGCCTGCTGACATCGAGACCTACCTGCTTCTGTTATCGGATGCCACCGCAATTCAACAGCTCATCCTAGCTATGTTCCAGTTCAGAGCTTCGCGAAAAACTCGCGCATCCGCTGCACGCCTTTGTCGATCACGTCGCCCGACACCGCGTAGGACAGCCGGATGTGGTTCTGGGTTCCGAACGCCTCACCCGGCACCACGACCACATGCGCCTCACTCAGCAGCTTGGCCGCAAGGTCGGAGGCAGATTTGATCCCGCCCTTGCCGATGAACGCGCTGATGTTGGGGTACACGTAGAAGGCGCCTTGCGGCACCGTGCAGGTGAGGCCCGGAATCGACTTGAAGCCTTCCAGCACGCGGTCGCGCAGCTTGACATAGTCCGCCCGCATCTCCGACACACACTCCTGCGACTCCGTCAGCGCCGCAATCGACGCACGCTGCACCATGCTCGCCGTATTCGACGTGCTCTGCGATTGCAGCTTGCTCATCGCGGAAATAATCTGCTTCGGCCCCAGCGCAAAGCCCGCGCGCCATCCGGTCATCGCGTACGTCTTCGAGAGCGACCCAAGCACGATTACATGCTCCTTGCACTCGGTAAGGGAAGCGCCCGAAACGATCTCGCCCATAAATGTGAGATACACATAGCACTCGTCGAGCAGCACGTAGATGCCTTTGCTGTGCGCGAGCCGCACGATCGCGTACAGGTCTTCGGACCCCAGCACCGCGCCCGAAGGATTCGACGGCGTGTTCAGGATGATGGCCTTGGTCTTGTCCGTGATCGCGGCTTCCACGCTCTCGACCGTCACGCGAAAGTTGTCAGCCTCATCGGTCTCGAGGAACACCGGCGTTCCGCCCGCGAACTCAATGATGTCCTTGTACGAAACCCAGAACGGCACGGGTACAATGACCTCATCGCCGTGCTCGACGAGTACCTCGACGGCGTTGAAGATTGCCAGCTTGCCGCCGGCCGTAAACACGCACTCATCGGGAGCGTAGTTGGTGCCGAAGTCTGCCGCGTGGCGATCGACAATCGCCTTGCGCACTTCAGGCGTGCCAGCCACCGCCGTATAGCGCGTCACGTTCTGCTGGATGGCCTGGATCGCCGCATCCTTAATATGCTGCGGCGTGGAGAAGTGGGGTTCGCCCGCGCCAAAGTCTGCCAGATCAATGCCCTGCGCCTTCAGCTTGAGCGCTTCGGCGGTGATGGCCATGGTGGCCGAAACTTCGATCCGATTAATCCTGTCCGTTAGGACTTTCGTAGCTGTCGCTGTACTCATAACTAGTAGTCTTTCAGATTTTGCGGTGGAGTGAAAGGGTTGTTCCCGGCTATCGGCCAGCCGTGCGTTTCCGCACCACCCAGGTCGTCATGCAGCGAAAATCCTGCACGATCGTGGTCTTCAGCGGGTCGACCAATAGGCCCTTCATCTGCTCGGTCATTCGCAGCAGCACGGCCTCGTCCACCAGGAACCACTCCGATCCGTCGCCGATGCGATAGATGTTCTTTCGCACCCGCTCAAACTCCATTCCGATCCGCGACCCCAGCCGGCAAAAGAGCAGTCCGCCGGGCCGCAGCACTCTCCACAGCTCGGACACCATCGCCAGGAAGTGCTGCTCATCCCGCGCAAAGTGCAGCACCGAGTTGCAGATCACCACGTCGGCAAACGCGTCGGGAAAATCCATCGCCTCGATCGAGCCGACACGGAAGTTTTCGGCGGGCAACTGCGGAGCCAGTTCCCTGGCCAACGCCCGCACATGCGACACGCCCTCTGGATTTGCGTCCAGCGCAAAGATCTCGCAGCCCTCGCGCAGCAGGTAGACGAGGTTCCGTCCGTAGCCGCAGCCGACGTCGAGCACCCGCATATCGAGCGCAATATTCCCGCGCAGAATCTGGTCGAAGACGTAGATATCGATCTGACCGAACTGCTCCTGAAGACTAATGGGCGCAGCCGTCCGCTGCGGTTCACTCACGAGATCTTTCCCAGCGACTTCCGCTTCAGCCGCTCCATCACATTGGGCGGCACCATGCTGCTCACATCGCCGCCCAGCACAAACACGCCCTTCACCAGCCGCGAACTCACGTAGGTGTACCGCTCCCCGGGAATCATGAACAGCGTCTCAATCTCCGGATCGAGCTTGCGGTTCATCATCGCCATCTGCAGCTCATATTCATAGTCGGAGACTGCACGGATCCCGCGCAACACCGCGTTGGCGTGCTGACTTTTCGCAAAGTTCACTAGCAACCCGTCGAAGGTTGTAACCGAAACATTCGGCATCTCTGCCGTCGCCTCTCGCAGCATCTGTTCGCGCTCTAGAAACGTGAACAACGGCTTGCCCTTGCCTGCGCCCCCTTGCTCCGAGTTGCGATGCACCGCAACCACCAACTCGTCCACAATCTTCGAGGCACGCGCTATCAGATCGAGATGACCGTTCGTCAATGGATCGAACGTTCCCGGATAGATGACCTTGGTCTTTCTGGCTCTTTGCATAGCTCCGCCAGAATACGCTGTTCACACGGCGAATTCGGTTAAACTTGCCCCTCGCGAGGAAGGTAGTATCCCTGGATGTACTCTCGGACACCGTCTTCGAGGCTCATAAACGGTTTGGTATATCCGGCCTCGTGCAGCTTCCGGTCGTTGGCCTGCGTAAAGTACTGGTACTTCCCCTGCAGCTGCTCCGGCATCTCAATAAACTCGATCTTCGGCGGAAGTCCCATCGCGGCAAAGACAGCCGTCGCCAGGTCGACCCACGTGCGCGCCTGGCCTGTCCCACAATTGAAGAGGCCTCCGGGAGCATCCGCCGGTTGCAAGGCAAAGTGCAGGGTCACGTCCACCGCGTCTTTCACATAAATGAAGTCGCGCTTCTGCTCGCCGTCCTTATACTCCGGCCGATAACTCTTGAACAGCTTCACCTCGCCCGTCCCGCGAATCTGCTCGTAGCTCTTCGATACCACCGAGCGCATGTCGCCCTTGTGATCTTCGTATGGCCCAAAGACATTGAAGTACTTAAGTCCCACGATGTTCGAGTCGCTGGTGTCGTGCGAACGATCCGGCGACGGATTGAACAGGTGATGCTTGAGCGCCCATAGATCGAACATGTGCTTCGAGTAGCCGTATATATTCAGCGGCTTCAGCGTCGGTGTGACCGCGTCCGCGTCGTCATAGCCCTCTGCGCCGTCGCCATACGTGGCCGCGCTTGAGGCATACACAAACCGAATCTCATTGGACAGCGCCCAGTTGCACAGAACGCGCGTGTACTGATAGTTGTTGCGCACGAGGTACCCGGCATCCTTCTCCGTCGTTGCACTGCACGCGCCCAGGTGGATCACCGACCGCGCATTCACAAATGCCCCATCCTCGATCAATCCCAGGAATTCCTCGGGCGTAACGATGTCCTCGTAGCGCAGGCCGACGAGATCTTTCCACTTCTCATCCTTGCCCAGCTCGTCGACCAGGATGATCTCGTTTTCGCCGCGCGCGTTCAGCTCGGCAACCGTATTTCGCCCGATAAATCCGGCGGCGCCTGTAACAATAATTGGCCTGGCCATCGACAGAATCTCTCCCCAGCACGTTCGTGTGTCTCTCTTCGATACTACCCTTCTGTCACTGCAGCCCCGCCATACCTGGCGTATCGTGCGGCATAGAGAGACGGTACGATACCAGTATCGGCACAAAGGAGAAATTTCTTGAAGACGCACGTACAACTCGCAGTAATTCTTAGTCTAGCCGCCTCCGTCAGCCTGCCTGCCCTCGCTCAAAACAGTGGGGCGGACATCTTCAAGGCCAAGTGCCAGATGTGTCACGGCCCCGACGGCACAGCCAACACCCCCGCCGGCCACGCAATCAAAGCCGCATCCTTCAAGACTCCCTCCATTGTCCAGACGCCCGATGCGGACCTGATCGCCATCGTCAAGAACGGCAAGTGGAAAATGCCAGCCTTCAACGGCAAGCTCACCGACGACCAGATCAAGGCAGCGGTCGCCTATATTCGGATCCTGCAGAAGTCCTAAGCGTTCCCCATCGCCGAAATGAGCAACGATGGCCCTGACCCTCTCATGATTGGATCGCCCAACGTCTCCGGCCAGGGCTTCCCCGGCAACGCGCCTTTGCCCGTCCGCGCGCGCTCTCTGTTCGCGTCTGCGCTCCGGCAGTGCAGCATCGACCGAGCTATGGCGCGCTCTGCCCCTCTCGTGACCGCGCGCGTCGACGTCACGCGCTGCCGGCACCTGCGCCTTTTCGCCGTCGGCAAGGCTGCTGGCGTCATGCTCGAGGCAGTCCTTGCGCACCTTACCCTGCCACCCGGCATCGACCTCCAGGGCATCGTCATCGCGCCTGCGCAGCCCGCTTCCCCGCTCGAAGGCTTTCAGTTCTTTCCCGGCGGCCATCCGCTGCCGAACGACGCCTCCTTCGCTGGCGCGCGCGCTACGCTTGCCTTGCTCGCCGCACTCCCATCCTCCAGTCCCGAGGAATCTCTCTGCCTGTTCCTGCTGAGCGGCGGTGCCTCCGCTATGATGGAGCTTCCGGTCGACCCCAACATTTCGCTTCACGACACCATCGACTTCCACCGCGCGCTCGTCCACAGCGCCGCCTCCATCGCCGAGATCAACTGTGTGCGCAAACACTTTTCCGCTGTTAAAGGGGGACGACTCGCCCTCGCCGCTCGCGAGGTCCCGTGCGTCTCGATGTTTGTCTCGGACGTCCCATCCGGCCACCTCGACGCCCTCGGCTCCGGCCCCACCCTGCCCGACCCCACCACACTCGAGGACTGCCGCGCCGTCCTCGCCCGCCACGCCCTGCTTCCTCGCTTCCCAGCTTCCGTGCAACGCTTCTTCCTCGATCCCACCCTGCCAGAAACCCCGAAGCCCGGCGACTTCACACCTCACGCCGTCACCCTGTTGGATGGCGACAGCCTGGCCGATGCCGCGCGGCAGAAAGCCGAAAAGCTTGGCTTCCACACGGTCATCGACAACACCTGCGACGACTGGGACGGCCTCGCCGCCGCCGACTATCTCCTTGCCCGCCTCCGCTCCCTACGCCGGATTCATTCGCGCATATGCCTCATCTCGGTGGGCGAAGTCACCGTTTCCATTCCCAGCAATCGCCTGGTAGCGTTGAGCGTCGGCGGTCGCAATCAGCATTTCGCGCTCTACATCGCTACGCTCCTCCAGGCCTCCGACGGCTCGATCGCCGTACTTTCGGCTGGCTCCGATGGCATCGACGGCAACAGCCCGTTTGCCGGAGCGGTGGTCGATCAGCGCTCGCTGGAAAACCCGCACCTGCGTGCCGAAGCACGAGTGACCCTCACCGAGTTCCGGTCTACCTCGCTGCTGCAGCGTGTGGGCGCAACCATCAGCACCGGTTCCACCGGCAACAATCTTCGCGACCTGCGCCTGCTGCTGGCCGAGTAGCCCTCAAGGCTTTCCCCCCGCCTACAGGTGGCCGTACTTCTCCAGCGCTTCCAGCAGGGGCATCCCCGCAACAATATCCGCGCGCGATCCCGATTCAATCCGCGACCACTCGATCACCTTGGCGGTCACTTCCTCCAGCATCCCTTGCGGAATCACGATCTGCCCGTCCGAATCCCCCACGACGATGTCCCCGGGACACACGCATATCCATTCCTCCAGCGACCCCCTCAGCCATACCTTTCCTTGCGACGCGGTCACCCGCCATCGGCCCACGCCCTGCACCGGCGTCCGGTAGCGCGCCACCACGGGCATCCCGAACTCCGCCAAAAACGCAGTGTCGCGGACCCCGCCATCGACCACCGCAGCCGCGCATCCACGCGCCCGCATCGCGCTCGCCAGCAGATCGCCAAAGCAGCAGCAGCCCTTGGCACAGCGGCTTGCCCAGACTGCCACCACACCCTCTGGCATGTTGTCGATGGCCGCCAGTTTTGCCCGGTCACCACCGGTAAACCTCACTGACTCGCCGGTAATGGTGTACGCCGGTCCCGCAAACACCGTCGCCAGTCCAATCGGCCGCAGGCCGTTGTCCAGCACCGGCGGCATCCTTTGCAGGCTGTCGAACACATCGGCGATTACAGCGGTTCCGGCGGCTTTCAACGCTTCCAGGCTGCTGTGCAGGGTGCGGCTCTCTAGTGTGCTGGTTTGCATAGGGCTCCTTAATCGATCGACAAAGCGTTACGGCTAGATAGTAATACTCGCCGGCGGCATGTGTCGGTAGTGGACGTCACGCGGAAGATGACTCTCCTCGACTCTGCAAGAAAGTGCACACTCCAGGAGATATCCACAGCTAAGTCGCGAGAACCCAAAGATTTAGCCCCCTTCGGTTTGGCACGCTGCTTGCTGTAACTCCCGCATAGCAAAGATTTGGCAAGTTGCGTTCGGGCCCAAAACTCACCACCAGAGCACCTTGTGGTTCGGCCAGACGTGACGAACAGCAGTAGCCGTCCAGGCTCCTGTTGGAAATCTTCTGAGCTTTGGATTTTCCGTTATTGGAGCACTCCCTGGAAAGACAGCAACTCCAGGCGCGACTCACTGGACGGGTAGCTATTCTGCAATCGTGTTTTTCTCCCACGCAGTTGCTTTGATTTCAGCGGCTGTAAGGCAACAGACCTACTAAAGGAACCGACGCACGTTCCCTGAAACCCGGGCCCAGAAGCGGTGTAGCAAGGCGTGCTGTCAAAAACCGAACTCAAAGCCACCTCCCAAGGAGAATTTAGAGATGAAATTGTTACGTTATCTATTTGCACTAGTGTTTGTTTGCGCCCTGAGCGGTATGGCACGGGCCGACGACTTCAAACTCGGCGTACAGGACGCCGGCCTCGGTTACCAGTACACAGGTGGCACGCTTCAGGTTCCCGCGTTTGGTGACTGTACACCCGCAGACCCATTGAACAACGGTTGCGTGACTATTTGGAATGACACGGGCAATACCATTACAGGTTTGATCATCGATGTCCCCAATACCCAGGTTATCCAGGACGATCCTGGGGGGCCGGCTTGCCTGATAACGAACGATTGCTCGTTCACGCCGATCTATAACGGGGACGTTATCTCCGAGTACGAATATGTCTTCACCGGCTTGGATGTTCCATACGGGGGCGTCAACGGAGTAGGCTTCGACACCTTCACCATTATTGAAACGGGTATCCCTGAAGCCGACTTCCCCGCGGTCACGGTCACTGCAACCCCTGAGCCGGCCAGCCTCATGCTGCTTGCAACAGGATTGATCTTGTGCGCGGGCTTCATCTACCGCCGTCGCCTGGATGGAGCCAACCTGGGCTCCTAAACGGAGTTTGGGAAAGGCTTAAACCGTGGTTCGGCCTGAATAACCGTGCGAGAATGGAAGGACCTTACCCTGCGTAAGGTCCTTTTTTCTTTGCTTGCAGCAATCTCCCGCTAGGGCGATACAATTCCTCACCGGGAGATCGCGGATGCTCTCGATGACGTGTGGTGGATTGCAATCGTTGGCGGGCCAATTCTGAAACTCTGATTTCTTTTGGACAGGGAGTTGTTATGCGCCGTGCCGGCTGGGCGTTGTTGATCTTGTTGGGATCCGCCTCAGCAGGCGCGCAGACGGTACCGGCTGCAAGACAGCCCGCCGGCGCCAGCACAGTCCCGGCAGCTTCCACCCCAAGTGTCAAGCTGGGCGAATCCTCGGTCGAATTGAACGGGCCCTGGAAGTTTCGCACCGGCGACAACATGGCCTGGGCCCAGACTAACTTCGACGACTCCAACTGGGGCTCCATGGATCTCACCCCGCCGCCCGGATCAGCGGACGAGACGGTCGCCGTCAGCGGCGATCTGCCCGGGTGGACGGCCATAGGCTATCCCCGCTACGCCGGCTATGCGTGGTATCGCCTTCGGGTAAACATCGAGGGCGCCACGCGCCGCCTTGCACTCAAGATGCCCGACCAGGTCGACGACGCCTACCAGGTCTTCGTCAACGGCCAGGAGATTGGTTCCTTCGGCACTTTCAGTCTAGGCCGCGTCACCGCTTACAGCACTCTGCCGGAGGAGTTCCGCCTTCCCAAAGGAATTCAGGATGGGACCATTACGATTGCTATCCGCGTATGGATGGATAGCGCGACGCGCTTCAATTCCCCGGACGCAGGCGGCCTGCATGGTCCCCCGGTGCTCGGCTACGCATCGGTCATCGAAGTTCTCACCCAATTCGATTACGACGAGAACGCCCGCCCCCTGATCACCGGCTTCATCGAATCGATGATCCTCTTCATGGCGCTGCTCATGACCCTGTCACTCCTCTGGCTGGACCACGAAGAGAAGGCCTACCTCTGGCTGGCGCTCGTCTGCCTGGTAACACTGCTGTCCAATTCCATCGTGCAATCCGCAAATTTTACGACGTGGATTGGGCAAACTCCCGCGGTCATTCTGATTGATGTCATCCTGGCACCCTTGCGCATCGGCCTGTGGGTCATCTTCTGGGGTTACTGGTTCCGCTTGTGGAGGATGGGCAGGTTGCACTGGCTGGTGTGGTCGATGGTAGTGATCCTTATGATCGGTACCGCCATGCTCCGGCCACCGCTCTATGGGTTGCATGTTCCCACCCACGATTCGACCTTCATCAATCCCATCCTGCTGGTCGCGAAGCTATATCTTGGGTTGTTGTTGTTGCTCGTAACCATCCGTGGTCTCACCCGTCAAAAGGCCCAAGCCTGGATGGCTGCCACGGCCGTCGTCCTTGTCTTTATCGCGAATTATCAGCATGAGATGCGTCTCATCCACCTCCTCAGGCCTTTGACCCGGTTCACGGTTCTGGGGTTCGAGATATCGCTCGGCACGATCGCGACCGTGGTATCGCTGCTCATCATCACCATCCTTCTGCTCATTCGCTACTTCAACACCCAGAAATTGAAGGAGCAGTGGAAGCTCGAGATTCAGCAGGCACAGCAGGTCCAACAGATCCTGATCCCGCAAAAGCTGCCGGATATTCCAGGTCTTCGCATCGATACCGCCTACCGTCCTGCCCGCGAAGTGGGCGGGGACTTCTTCCAGGTATTTCCCGCCGACGTGCCCGGATCGGTGATCATCATCGTCGGTGACGTGACGGGGAAAGGCATGCAGGCGGGCATGCTCGTAGCCACCATCGTCGGCGCTCTGCGCGGCGCTGCCCTGCATAGCTGGGATCCCGTTCAGATGATGCACGAGGTCAACGTACAGCTTTGCGAACGACAGCACTCCAGCGCCACCTGCCAGATCCTCTACGTAGATCCCGCCGGCAACGCCACGCTCGCCAACGCCGGCCAGCTACCCCCGTATCTCAATGGACAGGAGATGGAGATGGAGGGCGCCTTACCGCTCGGTACGATTCCCGACGCAGAGCACTCCGTTACAACCTTCACCCTGCATCCGGGCGACTCGCTGATCCTCATGTCCGACGGCATCGTCGAGGCACAGGACACCCATGGCAACCTCTTCGGCTTCGATAGAATCACGGAGTTGCTGCGCAACCGGCCCTCCGCCGAAGATATCGCGACGGCAGCTCAGGAGTTCGGCCAGGAAGATGACATCCTGGTGCTCCAGGTGCAGCGCAACGCAGCGTAAGTTCATCCGCTGCCTTGGGCCGCCTCCCATTCCTTATCTGTTTACGCGAACGACGATACCGCCGAAGCCTCGTCATCCTTAACGTCAAATACCGTGACCAGCTTGGTGATCACGAGCAGGTCGCGGACCTTGCTGGTCAGGTTTAGAAGCTTCAGCTCGCCGCCGGCATTCTTCACGGCAGTGTAGGCGCTCACCAGCTCGCCCAGCCCTGAGCTGTCGATGTAGTTCACCTCGCCCAGGTTGAGCACAATCTTTTTCTTGCCCTCGGCCAGCAACTTGCGCACTTCCTCGCGTAGCGTCATCCCGCCCTCTCCCAGGGTGATCTTTCCGCTCAAATCGACAATGGTTACCCCGCTCACGTCCCGGGTCACTAACTTCATGCTCATGCCTGTAACTCCTTCTTCGCTCGATAATTGGTGGTCTTCAGCTCTGCGCGGGGGGTTCAACTGGTGAAAGTGTACCTCATCTATAACTGGACGCATCGTTCACCTCAAGGCTCATCCTGCAAGATTTTCGTTGCCGGAGGTGGCGGGACTGCTACTCTACTCTGGCAGACGGACCAAAGTGTCTTCTCAGCGCCGCAGTTCGCGAGGCGATGAGGGAGGGTGGCGTTGAGCAATAAAGCGACCGGCATCACCGATAAACCGAAGGGCAGTGGGCGAGCCAGCAGTAGCAGCATCGAGCTGCGCCTTCCCTCGCGCCTGGGCTACGAGAAGGTGGCGATGAACACCGCGGCCAGCGTTGCCCGCCTGATGGGCTTCAGCGATGAGCGCGTCGACGACCTCAAGACCGCCGTGGCCGAGGCCTGCATCAATGCCATGGAGCACGGCAACAAGCTCGATGAGGGGCTCAGCGTCGGCGTAATTTTGTCGATGGACGCGAATTCCCTCGAGGTCAAGGTCACCGACAACGGCGACGGTCCGAAGAGCAAGACCGATGCGCCCGATATCGACAAGAAGATGCTGGGTGAGGAAGAAGCGCGCGGCATGGGCATGTTCCTGATCCAGGCCCTGGTAGACGAGGCTGAGTGGGTCAGCTCCCCGCCCGAGGGCAGCTACGCTCGCATGGTCATTCACCTCAGCAACCCGGCTGTCTAGCCGCAACCCGCACGCCTGGCAATACCCTAGAATGAACGGAATAGTGGAGAGAGCATGCCGGAATTAGTGACCCGCGTTACCGTCGAAGAATTGCCCGCAGCGAGCGGCGACCCAATTACCGTAATGCGTTTTTCAGGCGACATTACCAGCGCCTCGCAGCCCGCGGTCATCGGCACCTACGAGGGCCTGCCCGATAGCGTCAAGCGCATCCTGCTGGATTTTTCCAAGGTGGAATACCTGAACTCCAGCGGCATCGCGCTGGTCATCCAGATGATGATCGCGGCCAGCAAAAAGGGTCAGAAGATTAATAGCTTCGGCCTCAGCCCGCACTTCAAGAAAGTCTTCACCATGGTCGGGATTACCAAATACACGACCTTGCATGAAGATGAAGCCACCGCCTGCGCCGCGTTTGAATAGGCCGGCTACTCGATCAAACTCGTCCAGTCCAGCACAACTTTGCCGGTCCGCCCCGAGATCATAGCGTCGAAACCCTTCTGAAAGTCGCTGTACGCATACCGGTGCGTAATCACCGGCTCAATATCCACGCCGCTTTCCATCATCACCGACATCTTGTACCAGGTCTCGTACATCTCGCGGCCATAGATTCCCTTGATCGTGAGCATGTTGAAGATCACGTCGCGCCAGTTCATCGGCGCCTCCTTTGCAGGAATTCCCAGGATCGCAATCTTCCCTCCATGCGCCATGTTCGCGATCATGTCACTGAGCGCCTGCCCGTTCCCGGACATCTCGAGCCCCACATCAAACCCCTCCTGCATGCCGAGCTGTTTCTGTACCTCGGCAATCGAGGTCTCTGCTGGATTCACTGCCAGCGTTGCCCCCATCTTCTTCGCCAGCGCCAGCCGATACGGATTCATATCCGTGATCACGATGTGCCGCGCACCCGCGTGCTTCACCACCGGGATCGCCATGATCCCGATCGGCCCCGCGCCCGTAATCAGCACATCTTCCCCGAGTACGGGAAACGATAGTGCCGTGTGCACCGCGTTACCAAACGGATCGAAGATCGCGGCGACTTCCTGGTTGATCTTAGGATCATGCCGCCAGATGTTGGTCATGGGCAGCGAAATAAACTCCGCAAACGCGCCGGGCCGATTCACCCCAACGCCCAGCGTGTGCGCGCACAGATGCCGTCTTCCCGCCAGGCAATTCCGACACCGCCCACAGGTCACATGCCCCTCGCCACTCACAATGTCGCCGGGATAAAAATCATTCACATTCGATCCGACTTCCACGATCACGCCGACGAACTCATGCCCAATCGCCATCGGCACCGGAATCGTCTTCTGCGCCCACTCGTCCCACTGGTAAATGTGTACGTCCGTCCCACAAATCCCGGTATAGCGCACCCGGATCAGCACATCGTTGATGCCGATCTCCGGAACCGGAACGTCTTCCAGCCACAACCCCTGCTCCGCCCTGCTCTTCACCAATGCCTTCATCGTTTCCGTCTCTCCCGTGCGATCGCCCACACATCCAGCGACGTCCATGATATCCCGCTGCCCCGTGCATTGCCCCGAATCCCCCAATCGCCTACACTGAAGTTCGTGCCCAAAAGTGGGCGGATAGCTCAGTTGGTTAGAGCGCCTGCCTTACAAGCAGGATGTCGGGGGTTCGAGTCCCTCTCTGCCCACCACTTCTTTCACGCCTCCCCTACAACTTCTTGCAACTACGATGCCCCCGCGCCTCATCCTCAACGCCGACGACTTCGGCCTCACCCCGGGCATCAATCGCGCCATCGCCGAACTGCACTCCGCCGGCGCCCTCACCTCCGCCACCCTCATGGCCAATGGCCCGGCATTCGACGACGCCGTCCGCATCGCCCACGCGCAGCCAACCCTCGCCATCGGCTGCCACATCGTCCTCACCGACGGCATTCCCCTCTCGCCCCCACAAACAATCCCCACCCTCCTCGGCCCCGACCGCCGCTCCTTCCGCCCGTCCCTGACCGACTTCTTCGCGGCAGTCCTCATCGGCAAAGTCTCCGCAGCCGACATCGAGCGCGAAGCCCTCGCGCAGATCGCCCGCATCCAGCAACAAGGCATCCCGCTCACCCACATCGACACCCACAAGCACACCCACATCCTCCCCCGCGTCGCCCGCCCGCTGCTCACTGTAGCCGAACGCACGGGCATCCCCGCCATCCGCAATCCATTCGAACCCCGCTGGAGCATCGCTCTCGGCAAGAGCCGCATCCTTCGCCGGCTCCAGCTCCGCAGCCTCCGTTTCCTGCAGCCGCGCTTCCTCGCCCTCCCCCAGATTCGCGATGGCCGCGTCCGAACCACCGACGGCACACTTGGCATCTCCGCCACCGGCCATCTCAACCCCGCCACCCTGCGTGCACTCCTCAACACCATGCCCAGCGGTACATGGGAGCTCGTCTGCCATCCCGGCTACAACGGCCGCGACCTCGACGCCATCACCACCCGCCTCCGCTCCACCCGCGACATCGAACGAGCTGCCCTCCTCGACGCATTCTTTCCCGCCTCCCCGCAACAAACGCATCGTCGGCCCCCACAACTCATCAACTACAGAGACGCAGCGCAGCTCGCACCACCCGATAGGTAGTCCATGAAGATCGGCATCACGTGTTACCCCACTTACGGCGGCTCCGGGGTCGTCGCCACGGAGCTCGGCATCGAACTGGCCGCACGCGGCCACGAGATCCACTTCATCACCTACTCGCAGCCCTTCCGCCTCGCCGGCCGCGAAGCCAACATCCGCTACCATGAGGTCCCGGTCTCCAACTACCCGCTATTCGAGTACCCTCCCTACGACCTCGCCCTGGCCACCCGCATGGCCGAAGTCGCCGAGCTCCACCAGCTCGACCTGCTGCACGTCCACTACGCAATTCCTCACAGTGTGAGCGCCTTGCTCGCACGCCAGATGCTCGCCAAAGCCGGCCGCCGCCTTCCCTTCATCACCACCCTCCACGGCACCGACATCACCCTCGTCGGCCTCGACCGCTCCTATCTCCCCATCACGCGCTTCGGCATCGACGAGTCCGACGGTGTCACCGCTATCTCCTCGCACCTGCGCGAGCGCACCCGCGAAAATCTCGGCATCACCCGCGAGATTGAAGTCATCCGCAACTTCGTCAACTGCGACTTCTACGTCCGCAATCCAGAGCTCGTCGCCCAGCAGCGCCCGCGCTTCGCCAAGCCCGGCGAGAGCCTGCTGGTGCATCTCTCCAACTTCCGCCCCGTCAAACGCGTGCTCGATGTGATCGAAACCTTCGCCCGCGTCTCTCGCGCCCTGCCCGCCCGCCTGCTCATGATCGGCGACGGCCCTGAGCGCTCCGCTGCCGAATTCCTCGCCCTCCGCCTCGGCGTTGGCGACCGCGTCGACTTCGTCGGTAAGCAGGAGAACGTCAACGAACTCCTCGCCCTCTCCGACCTCATGCTCATGCCCTCCGAGATGGAGTCCTTCGGCCTGGCCGCGCTCGAAGCCATGGCCTGCCGCGTCCCCGCCGTCGCCACCAATGTCGGCGGCGTCCCCGAGCTTATCGAAGACGGCGTCAATGGCCTACTCTATGAAATAGGCGATGTCGAGGGCATGGCCGCCGGCGCCATCTCCATCCTCAGCGATCCGGCGTTGCTCGAACGCTATGCCGCCGCCTCCCGCCGCACCGCGCAGGACCACTTTTGCGCCTCCCGCATCATCCCTCTCTATGAGCGCTACTACGAACGAATCCTCGCCCAGCCACCCCGCTAGCTCTCGCCCCGCGGTTACCCGTTAACGTTTGGGTTAACTGCCGGGATGCGCTGCGCCAAGAACCTCCCCACATCTCTCCTCCCGCGTCTAGTCTTTTCCTTAGGTTCCTCTGCACCCAGATATCCAGGAGAAGTCCTCGATGAAGATGAAGTTCTCCCTCCCGCTCGCGGCCTCAGTCCTGCTGCTTACAGGCGCGCCGCTGTTTGCCCAGACCACGGGCACCTCACATCCCGAGGACATGGACGATACCCGTCAACTCGCGCCCGACGCTTCGGATTCGCACTACGTTGCTCCCACGCACACAGCCACATCAGCCACCGTGACCGTCACCACCCCTGCCCCCTCGACGCCGGCTATTCTCCAGCGCAACCCGGACAACAGCCTGGTCCCCACGCAGACTGCCTCTGTCAGCGTCGCCCCCGTTGGCAATCCGGACGGTCTGGTCGTCACCGACGTTCCCGTAGGTCCCAACGAGCTCCCCATCGGCACCCTCCTCAGCGGCACCCTGCAGCAGCCCATCTCCACAAAGACCACGCAGCCCGGCACACGCTTCAGCGCCACCCTCTCGGCCGACGTCAGCCGCAACGGCGTCGTCTTTCTTCCCGCCGGCAGCACCGTTTACGGCCGCATCAGCCGCATTCATGGAGGCCGCCGCATCAGCGGTCCCTCTGCCATCCGCCTTCAGCCTACCTCCGTCAGCCTGCCCGACGGCACCGTCTATCCCATCCACGCCGACGTCACTGACCTCGATCACTATGCCAGCTCTCACGTCAACAATGAGGGCACCATCGTCGGCAACACGCATCCCGGCCAAACCGCTGCAGCCATCGGCCTCACCACAGGCTCAGCCGTCGTGGTTGGAGCCCTGGTCGGCGGTGGCGTTGGAGCTGTTGTCGGCCTCGGCGTAGGCGCCGGCGTCGCAACCGTCTGGTGGCTCAAGCATGATCGCCAGCAGGAACTACCCAGCGGGACATCGATTGTTTTCACCCTCAACAACCCTCTGCAACTGGCTCCAACCGCTCACTAATTCCCCTCCCCCCTCCACCTCAAAACTGAAGGCCCTCGGAACACCGAGGGCCTTTGCCTTTGCGATTCCCTGCGCTGCATAGCCGGAAGACCGCACCCTTCAACGCAAATTCTTAAGCTGTTGCCGCCAGTGAAGCAGTCTGCGATTTCGGCTTCCTGCGCAAAATAGCGGCGGAGACCAACGTGATCAGGAGGCCGACCGGGAAGGGTTCGATGAAGGTGTACAGCGAGTTGACCAAAGGATTCTGGTAGCTCTGCTGGGATTGGCGGATGGCGGCGACTTTGGCCTGGATGGCTTCGGCAGTTCCCGGCGAGGATTGGACCTTCTGAATCTGGGCGGCGAAGTAGCCGTCCATGTAGTGAGGGATGAAGTTGAAGTAAATGATCTCCCAGGAGACGACGTAGAAGACGCAGGAGATCAGGGTGATGCAGATGCCGATGGTGAACGCGCGGCCGAAGGTAATGACGCCGCCAGCAAGGTTATCGCGGTAGGAGCGGATCCCGAAGTACACGAGGAGGAAGGCAAGGACGATGTTGGCGTAGCCGATGACCAGGGCTTTTTCGCCGTGGTTAAGGTCGCTCAGGAAGCGAAGGGTGCCGAACATCAGGACGGAGGCAAGAATGCCGGAGATGAGGCCGAAGGTGAGGATGGTCTTCTTCATGGGAGACTCCTTGTGGTGATCCTGGGGGATGAACTGGAGATACTGTGCGGGGCGAAGGCGGTAGTTGTCGTCATGCTTTTGGGTGATTTTAGCTGGACGCAAGGGAAATCATGCTTTGGGGTGACGACCGAGAGCCGTTTCACTGTCAAATTCTAAGTGGGCTCAATGACAATATAGAATCCTCCCCAAACCCAGCCCCGCTTCGAAAGGAATCCGCATGAACTACGCTCGCCTCGCTCTAGCGTTTCTCGGAGCCACCGTCGCCTACTTTGCCTTCGGGTTCGCGATGTTCGCTGCCCTGCCCGCCATGAAATCCGAGTTCATGAAGTACCCCGACGTCTACCGGTCGAAGGACAGCATGATGAAAATGATGCCCTTCGGCATGATCGCCATCCTGATCAGCATCGTGGTGGTCGCCGTTCTCTATGCAAAACTTTATCCGGTGGGCAGCGGCATAGCCCCCGGCCTATGTCTCGGCGCACTCATCGGTATTTTTTCGGTGTGCACCTTCGTCATTCACAACTATGTCAATCTGAACATCGGCCTCAAGCTCACGGTCTACCAGGGCATCAGCTACTTCATTCAGTGGCTGATTGTTGGGCAGCCATTGGCCTCATCTACAAGCCAGTCTAGGAAGCCGTTTCAGGGGAGGATGCCTAGTTGTTTGCCGAGTTGAACGGCCTGTGTGCGGCGGCGGGCGCCCAGCTTGTCGAAGGCCCGGCTGCAGTGAGTCTTGACGGTGTTCTCGCTGACGAAGAGGCGGTCGGCGATCTCACGATTGCTCAGCCCCTGCGCGATGAGCGAGAGAATTTCGAGCTCGCGCGGCGTGATCCCGAGCGCGTCAAGCTGCGGCTGATTCAGGGTGAAGGGGGCCGCTGGTGCTTCGGCAGGGACAAGGACTTCGCGCAGGATGATTGTTTCGCGAGGCTTGGTGAGTTTGATCCCGAGCCAGATCCCAAAGCCGGCGAAGATGACGGCGACCAGGGCGGCATAGATTTCGAAAGAGTTCTCGATCACGAGGAACTGGTACTCAGACCAGCGGAGGATGGCGATGAGAACGCCGCCGACGAGACCGAGAATGAGGACGTGGCTGAGGGCGCGGCGCTTCATATGGGTTGGGTGGATTCTACTGCGACGGCCGATGTCCGGGCGAATCCCTCTCCGCCTCAAAACCGAAGGCCCTTAAAAAATCGAGAGCCTGTACGTTTGTTGTTGTCTTTCTCTACTTTCTATCCCCTATCCCTGCTCTTACCCCATCACCTGCGAGAGCAGCCGCTTCCAGTTCTTCTGATTCCGTTTGAAGCTCTTCTTCAGGTCTTCAAGAATCCGCTGGAAGTCTGGATTCTCGAGCATCCCCCTCCACGCCGGATTGATGCTGAACCACGGATAGTTCTCATTGCCCAGGTAGATCGCGCGTCGCAGCCAGTGGAGCGCCTCGGACGAGTCCCCTTCGACGGCAAAGTACGTTGCCAGGCGGTAGGCCATCTCGCTATCGGCCTCGGCTGCCGCCAGCGTCTCTTCCAGTACAAACTCCGCTGCCCGCTTGCGGTCGCCCAGCTGCACGTAGCACATCGCAATCGTCGGAAACACAATCCGCAGCGTCGAGTCATCGCGCGTCACCTGCTCCAGTGTCTCGATCGCCTTCTCCAGCTGCCCCTCGCGCATCTGTTGATAGCCCTTCGAGATGCGCAGCAGCGGTTGTTTCGGCTCCAGCGTCAGCCCTTTTTCGATCTCATCGCCCGCCAGCTCCAGCTGGTTCTGATACTGATACACCCGCGCGCGATGGTTATAGATCATCGCGGCATTCGACGGGTTCAGCCGCAGCGACATATTGAACTGGTTCAGCGCCTCTTCATACAAGCCGTCGATCCGCAGCGTGAGCCCAGCCACCAGGTGCACATTCCAGTCATTGCCGGCAGTCTGCAGCAGCCGCTCAATCCCATGCCGCGCGCTTTCCTTCTCACCGCGGCTCAGCAACATATACACGCGATACAAATTCGCCTCCACCGACGACGGATCGCGCTCCAGCGCCCGATCAAACGACCGCCGCGCCTCCAGCACATGCATCTGGCCGCCCAGCCCATGCCGCGCATACTGCAGCTGCGTAATCCCCAGCCCCGACCATCCCGGCGCATAATCCGGATCGCGCTTCACCACGCGCTCAAACAATTCGCGGGCACGATCCAATTCATCCCGGCTCCCCGTCCGCGACATGAACGAACTCAGCAGCGCCCGCGCCTGCAGGTACTCCTCCGACACCGCCTGCCCCAGCGACGCCACGCTCGTCGGCCCCGGAACGCCAATCTGCAGCCCGCCAAACCCATGCAGCTCGGCAAATACCTCGTCGCAAATCTCCGTCTGCACCGCAATCAGATCGAAGCTCGCCACGCTGATCGCCCCACCCGTTCGAACGCTCTGCCCAGCCACATCCAGCAGCTGCCAGTTCAGATCAAACCCCTTCTCCGACCGCAGAAAGCTACCCGCCAGCACGAAGTCCACCATCAGCTTCCGCCCCACGCTCAGCGGATCCAGCTGCCGCGTCGGCACATCCATCAGCGCACTCGACGGCCGCACCACCAGCGACGGCACCTTCGCCAGCCGCGCCGCCAACGCATCGGCGAGCGCATATCCGTAAAACTGCCGCGAGTCGCTCGACTCCAGATTCACAAACGGCAGCACCACAATGTTCGGCCCCTTCGAAGCAGTGCTCGAAGAACTATCCCGAAACCGTTCTGCCAGCATCGACAAAATCCCCGTAGTCCGCTTCTCCTCTTCCGGCCGATCCATATCCAGCCGCTGCTGCATCGCCATGTTGATTGCGCCCTCGCCCGGCATCAGCATCGAGTCCAGCTGCAGCGACTTCACAATCGTCTTCAACCCCTCCCTTAGCTCCGCGGCTGACGCATACCGCTCCGACGGCTGCTTCTCCAGGCAGCGCAGAATCACGCTCTCAAGCTCCACCGGCAGGTCCGGCACAATCTCCCGCAGCGCCGGCGGCTCCGCATACTGAATCGCCCGAATGCTGTGCACCTCCAGCGCATCCGGCCGATGAAACGGGTGCCGCCCACTCACCATCTCGTACAAAATCAGCCCCAGCGCAAAAATATCGCTCTGCACGCTCGACTGCCCCGTCACAAACTGCTCCGGCGCCATGTACGCAATCGTTCCCCCACGCGCCGTATACGTCGCTCCCGCAAACGCGGGCGTCACCGGCTGTTGCGACATGGACGGATCGAAGTCCACGTTGTCCCGCTTCAACTGCCGCGCCAACCCAAAGTCCAGGATCTTGATCAGCCCGCCGTCGGTCAGCATCACGTTCGCCGGCTTCAGATCCCGGTGAAAGATCCCCAGCGTGTGTGCCGCCGACAGACCATCGGCCATCTGCATTCCGCTCGAAAGCACCAGCTGCACGCTCGCCGGCCCCTCCGCAATCACCTTGTCCAGGCTCTTGCCGGGAACATACTGCATGACGATGTACGCCTCGTCGTCTTCTTCGCCTACCTCGTAGATAGCGCAGACGTTAGGGTGGTCGATCGCGCTCGCCAGCCGAGCCTCGCGCAGCTGCGTCGCACGCACCTGCTCTGGCGTCTGCGAGCCGCGTTTCAGGAGTTTCAGCACCACCGGCCGTTGCAGCAGCGTGTCGTTGGCCAGAAACACCACGCCGCTTCCACCTGAGCCGATCTTGCGCAAAAACTCATATTGTCGAATGACGCGGCGAGCCATACCGTCATTATCTCAGCTAGGCCCAGGCCCCCTCTGTGAAGAAAACGTTCACTCCGCTACCCGGCCCTCGACGCCAACACCACGCATCTCGCTGGTTAATGCCTTTTATTCTGTGGGCACCCTTTTCTCACAAACCCGCATCAGACTTCGGTTATGCACGATAATGAGCCGAGAACCTGCGGCATAGGCTGAAGACAAACGTTCCACTAACCCGGACAATAAGGCCTCAGAGACACATGCCCAACACCCTGTTGCTCATCGACGACAATGCCATCCAGGCAGCGACCCGTCAGACCATCCTCAAGCGAGCCGGCTACTTCGTCATCGCCGTGCTCAGCCCGGAGCGCGCCTTAGAGCAGCTCCGTAATAACGATTACCCGGAAAACATCGACCTCGTCATCACCGACCACATCATGCCCAGCATGAATGGCTCCGAGTTCGTGACCCGCCTTCGTGAGTTCGCCCCCGAGATTCCCGTACTCGTCATCAGCGGCCTCGCTGAAGCCGAAGACGAGTACTCTGCCCTCGGCGTCGACTTCCGCATGAAACCCTTGCTTCCGCAGAACCTCATCGCCACCGTGCAAACCTTGATCGAATCCAGAGCCGCCGAACCCCGGACCTCAGTGCGCGTCTGAATCACGAACCACCTTCCATCCCTACCCCACGTTTTGTGACGTCAGTCACGAACTTTCCTTCCGCCCCACCCTATTCTGTCTCTGTACCTGCCCGTCCCTACCCCCGCACCTGCTACGCGCACGGTCCGGTTCTGAGAGAATAGTCTTCGAAGGAAGTGCACAAACATGCCTCACCCCATGCCATTCTTTGGCAGCGTCTCCCTCCTCCTGGCACTCGGGCTTACGGTTTATACGCTCCTTGCCGGAACGCTTTCGCTCTGGGCCATCGCTCATGGACGAGCCCTGGCGGTCGCCCCGGAGCGCATCCGTGAGACCGCCCGCCGCGCCGGCATCGCCAGCTTCGTCGCCGTGACCGCCGCCGCCTTCGCCCTCACCTGGGCTTTCTTCACCAACGACTTCTCGGTCGACTACGTCCTCCACCACAGCAGCATCGCCCTCCCCCGGTTCTACAAGTTCTCTTCGATATGGGCGGGGCAAGAAGGTTCCCTCCTCCTCTGGGCCTGGCTTCTCGCCGCCTACGGCTTCGTCCTCCGTCTCCGCCACAAGTCCGACATCACGCTCCACGCCTACGCCTCCACCATCCTCGCCGGCGTGCAGATCTTCTTCCTGCTGCTGGTCAATTTCGTCGCTCTGCCCTTCGCCATTGTCCCCGGCGGCGTCGGCCCGGCAGACGGTTTCGGCCTCAATCCCCTGCTGCAATATGCGGAAATGGTCATCCATCCGCCGATGCTCTATCTCGGCTACGTCGGGTTTTCGGTTCCCTTCGCCTTTGCTCTTGGCGCGCTGATGATGCGTTACCCCGGTGAGAAGTGGATCGCCATCACCCGCCGCTGGACCATGGTCGCGTGGCTCTTCCTTACCTGCGGCATCATCCTCGGCATGCACTGGGCCTACGCGGTTTTAGGCTGGGGCGGCTACTGGGGTTGGGATCCGGTAGAGAATGCCTCGCTCATGCCCTGGCTTACCGGCACTGCCTTCCTCCACTCCGTCATGATGCAGGAAAAGCGCGGCATGATGAAGGGCTGGAATGTCTGGCTCATCTTCATCACCTTCATCCTCACCATCCTCGGCACGCTGCTCACCCGCTCGGGTCTGGTGAGTTCCGTACATGCCTTCGCGGAAAGCGACATCGGCACATGGTTCGTCTGGTTCCTCGTCCTCGTCATCGCGGTCTGCCTCTTCACCTATCTCTACAACCGCGATCACCTCAAGAACGAGAATCACCTAGAGTCGCTGGTCTCGCGCGAGAGCTCATTCCTCTTCAATAACCTCGTCCTTCTCGCCGCCTGCTTCACGGTTCTCTGGGGAACACTCTTCCCGGTCTTGTCCGAATTCGTTCAGGGCTCGAAGGTCACCATGGGCGCGCCCTTCTATAACCGTGTGGCCGTGCCGATTGGCATCTTCCTGCTCTTCCTTACCGGTGTCGGCCCGCTGCTAGCATGGCGATCAACTTCGCTGCGCGCCATCCGCCGCAACTTCATCCTTCCCTGCATCGCAATCATCGTCACCTCGCTGGTGCTGATCATCGCGGGCGTGCGGCCCTGGTCTGCCGATACGCAAGCAGCCGGCGATGTCGGCTCCAGCATCTACGCGCTGGTCTGCATCGCGCTCGGCGTCGGCGTCATCACCGCCATCGTGGCCGAGTTCCTCCGCGGCGCCAACGTCGTTCATACCCAAACCGGCAAGAACCTCTTCGAATCAACCATCCTCCTCACCCGCCGCAATACCCGCCGCTACGGCGGCTACCTGATCCACTTCGGCGTGGTCATCATGTTCATCGGCCTGGCCGGCTCTGCCTTCAACCAGTCCAAAGAAGCCGAGATGAGCTTTGGCGACTCGATGAACGTGGGCGGCTACAAAGTCGTCTGCCAGAGCTACTCCGAAGACTCAAACCCCAACTACGATTCGCAGTTCGCCCTGCTCGACGTCTATCACAACGGCAAGCTGATCACGCGCCTCGCACCCGAGCGCCGCGTCTACTTCGTCAATACCGACCACGCCCAACCCTCCACCGTCGTCGCCATCCATTCATCCCTCGAGAATGACCTCTACGTAGTCTTCGAAGGCACCAACCCCGACAACCAGAAGCCCATCATCAAGTTCTTTATCAACCCTCTCGTCAACTGGATCTGGGTAGGCGTCGTCATCGTAATCTTCGGCACCTTCATCGCGCTCGTCCCGCCCCTCAAACCCGCAACCCGCCGCGTCGAAGTCCCGGCAAACTCCCTCCTTCCTACCGGTCCGATCTTAGGCTCCGTCATCTCGACCGGAGCGCAGCGCAGTGGAGAGACTCCTGTATTCCGCTCTGGATCGGCCGCATCCAACCCTGGAGCGCCCCATGTATAAGCGCGCCCTCCAACTCGTCCTCATCACCTTCGTCGCCTTCACCATGCTCGGCGCCACCAATCCAACGGCGCGCTTCGGCCGCCTCGGCCACGACCTCATGTGCACCTGCGGCTGCAGCCAGATCCTGCTCGAGTGCAACCACGTAGGCTGCCCCAACTCCACCGGAGAGATCGCCGACCTGCACACCCAGCTCGACGCTGGCGCCTCCGACACCGCCGTATTCAAGTTCTTCACCGTAAAGTACGGCCCCATCGCCCTCGCCGAACCCGTGCGCGGCGGCTTCGACACTGTAGCCTGGATCGGCCCCTTCGCCTTCCTGCTCCTCGGCATCATCGTGATCCTGCTCCTCCTCCGTCTCTGGAAAAAGCGCCACGACCGCCTGGCCCCCGCCACACTGCCCGCAACCCCGGACGCCGACGCCCTCCGCAACCGCATCCGCGACGAAACCAACTATGGCGAATAGAGCCGGCGAGTAATTTTTCCCCTACACTCTACCCTCCATCCTCTACACTCTGCTGTATGACCCGGCTCGAACTCCTCACGATCGTTGTGGGCCGCGCGCGCGGCAACGGCTTTGAGTTCCGCCGCTGGTACACCAGCCGCCTCGGGATCCCCTGGATCAGCGCCGAGGCCTCGCTCAAACTCCTCGACCAGCAGCGCCGCTACTACGCCCTGCTCTTCTCCCACGAGTTCGCCAACGCCTTCTGGAAGGCCGGCGAAGAGATCACCTTCAGCGTTCCCTCCCAGAGCTTCCAGCGCCCCATGCCCGACGGCAGCATCAAGACCGTTCACCGCCAGGGCTTCATGCGCCGTTCCGCCCGCCGCGACGCCTGGAAGTATCACCTCCGCGAGATGGCCCTCGCCGAAGAACCCCTCCGCTACCTGCGCAAATACCTCAACGTAGAAGAAGACCTCACCGACGACCTCGCAGCCGCCACCGCCGACGAAGCCCCACCCACGCCCACCCGCCGAACCAAGTCCGCGAAACCGCCCGCCGCACCCGCCAAGCACAGCCGCACCAAGCCGCTCCCGCGCCCACTCCCCACCGACGTCCCAGCCTTCCTCACCCGCCCCTTCAAGTAATCACCCTCACCCGCCGGAGGTCATCTCCTTCAATGCCTTCTCAGCGGCCTTCTTGGTCTTCGGCACTGGATCCAGCGTCAGGCACTTCTTGTAGTGCGTCATCGCTTCATCCAGCTTTCCCAGTCGCCGAGCGGCCTCTGCCAGCGCCAAATGCGCCTCCGCATCATCCTCCGCCAGCGACACCGCATCCGAGGCCCGCTCGTACATCCCCTTGAAGTTCCCATCATCGTGATAGAACGCCGCCACCCTCAGGTCTTCAGCCTCCCGCTGGTCAGTCGTCTGATGAAAATCAATCCCCTTCTTCGCCCGCGCCGCGCGCCGAGCCTCCGCAGCCTTCGCCGCCGGATCCGTATCCGCATCATCCCCCAACGGCCCCGCCGTCGGATCCCGCTCCGGCGGCCCACTGCTGCTCGAGCTCGAACCACCGCTACCAGTATTTCCCGAACTGCCCGCATCCTTCAGCGGCCCATTCCCCGTATCCTCTCCTGGAAACGGAAACTTCGACGCCGCCCCACCTCCCGGCGCACCCGCCCCCGCACTCCCGCTCTTCGCCCCACTCTGCTGCCCAGCCGGAGCCGCCGGCGCCGGCGTATCGGCCGGGAACGGAAAACTCTTCGCCGGATTCCCACTCCCAGCGGACGTCTGCCCGGATGTCTGTGTCTGCCCATTCGCAGGCGTCGCAGCTTTGCCATCCGCTGCTTTCTTATCCGCCGGATCCTGGCAGTTCGGCCAGAAAACCGTCTTCCCAGTCGTCTCATCCGTAAACGTGCATCCGCCCTGCTGCTGTGCGCACGCCACCCGCGCCGCCAGCATCAACCCAACCCCGGCGCCAACCAACCCCAACTTCTTCAACCCGCCCATCCACTGCATATCTCTATTAGACGACACCCGGCCCCGCTGCGGTAGCCCCCTCTGCCCTATCCCCTATCGCCTACTCTTTATCCCCTGACCTTCTTGCTATACTCCACCCCATGCCGCCTCGTTCCGCCACCACTCCCCGCCTGCTCATCCGCTCCTCCTCCATCCATGCCGCCGGCTGCTACACCCTCGACCCCATCCCGCGCGGCCGCCGTGTACTCGAGTACGGTGGCGCCCGCATCTCCAAGGAGGTCGCCGACGAGCGCTACGCCGACCGCCCCGTCACCTACCTCTTCGGCTTCGGCGACAAAGGTGACGTCATCGACGGCTTCGGCACCGCGATGTTCCTCAACCACTCCTGCGCCCCCAACTGCCAAACCGAAGAGTCGGGCGGTCGTGTCTTCATCCGCGCCATCCGCGACATCGCCGCCAACGAGGAGCTGGTCTACGAGTACAACCTCTACGACGCCGACGAAGATAACGCCGACTGCTACTGCGGTGCTCCCCACTGCCGCGGCACCATGTTCTCGGAAGACGAAGTCAAGCGCCAGGCCCGCAGAAAAGCCCGCAAACAGGCGAAGGCATCACACTAATCCACACGCCCGTACAAACACAAACGACCCAACCGAGTCTCCTCGCGTTGGGTCGTTTGCTAAATCAGTGCGGTCCGTTGCAACAACAAACCTAGCGATAGTAGCAACGACGGTAACCGTGGTGGTAATAGCAGTGCCGATGATGATAATGATGCGGATGCCCAACGACAACCACTGTCTGCGCGCTCGCTGCCGGAACCAGCGGCGATATCAGACAAACCAGGCCAAAAATTCCAAGCGCAACCTTCTTCAGGCTCATAGCGGAAGACTCTTTCTCTTTTAAGGATTAAGCACACTGCTCCACATCAAGCGGCAACTAGTTGCAATGACGATGGTGGTGGCTATACCAGCAGTGATGATGGTGGTGATGATGATCGTATTGCGCGTTGGCTGAAGGTGCCAGGGCCGCAAGAAACGTGAGGACGAGAATCCCAACCGATAACTTCTTCATGAATTGTGCCTCCTTACGTACCAGCAATTAATTTGCTACAGCGAAACGACACCCTTGATCAACAAACAACCGAATTCAAGTTGCTTCGAATTGGGTCAGTGGCATGCGGCCTACAGCCCGCCACGCGCCGACTAGTTGCAATGACGGTGGTGGTGGCTGTACCAGCAATGATGATGGTGATAGTGGTGGTGATCGCTGCCGACCGCAACAACAACCTGGGCGCTCGCTGCAGGAACCAGCGGAACGAGGAACATCAAAGCGAGAAAGCCAAGACCAAGTTTCTTCATAGCTAGATGGATGCCCTTCCACGTGTCCGGGTTGTGGATGTGTTCCGCGAAAACTCACGTACTTCAGAAAGTCGAATCATAAAAAAAGAAATTGCGCGGGCAACCCAAATCGCCGCGCACCTTGCCGCATGGCCCTCCGCTCCACAAGCGCGGGCGATACAATCAACATCGTCTACCTATCACCGATGGCCTACCAAGTCCTAGCCCGCAAGTATCGCCCCCAGCTCTTCTCCGACGTCATCGGGCAGGACCACGTCACCCGCACGCTGCTCAACGCACTCGCGCAAAATCGCATCGCCCACGGCTACATTTTTTCCGGACATCGCGGCATCGGCAAAACCACCATCGCACGCATCCTCGCCGCTGCCCTCAACTGCAGCACGCCCGTAGGAACGCCCGAACGCCACACCGAAGAGCCCTGCCGCATCTGCGTTAACTGCCGCGAAATCTCATCGGCCTCTCGTCAGGAAAACTCCATCTTCGAAGAGTCACACTCCTTCGACGTTGAAGAAATCGACGCCGCCACCAACCGTGGCATCGACGACGCCCGCCTCCTCACCTCGAAGATCCAGACTCGCCCCACCAACAAGAGCAAGTACAAGATCATCATCCTGGACGAGGCGCACCAGATTACCGACGCCGCCTGGAACGCTCTCTTAAAAACCCTTGAAGAGCCGCCCGACTGGGCAATCTTCATGTTTGCCACCACGCAGCCTGAAGATATTCCCCAGACCATCCGATCGCGCTGCCAACACTTCAGCTTTCACGCCGTCAAGCTCGACGACATCGTCGGCCAGCTCCGCTCCATCGCCACCAAGGAAGAGCTCGACGTCGACGACGCCACCCTCACCCTCCTCGCCGAAGCCGGCGACGGCTCCATGCGCGATGCCCTCTCCATCATGGATCAGGCCATCGCGTCCGCTCCTCTCATCGAAGGCCGACCGCATCTGGAAATCACCCAGGTCCGCGAGCTCATGGGCTCGGTCTCGAACATCGTCTACGAGCAGATCCTTCAGGCCGTCCACGCCAATAACTCCGCCGACGTTCTCTCCGTCGTCGGCCGCCTGCTCGACGCCGGCAATGGAGCGCCGCAGCTCGCCCGCCAGTTCGTTCGCTATCTGCGCAACACGATCGTCGCCAAGGTAACAACCCTCTCGCCCGACGCAGACGCCACCGGCATCGCAGCCGACCTCCTTCAGATCTCACCCGAAGAGCGCAACCGCGCGGCTCGCTCCGCCGCCGTCTTCACCGAGGAAGACCTCTCTCGCTTCCTCGCCATCATGCTCCGCACCTTTGACGAACTCGGGTACAGACAAGAGCAGCGCTTCCACCTCGAGCTAGGCCTCCTCAAGCTGGTCCACGTCCAGCGCCTCATCCCGATCGAAGACCTCCTAAGCCAGATGGGTGCCAAGTCCACCCCGCGCCCCAACACCAGCCCTTCGGCAGCTCCAGCGAAATCATTGGGTGCCCCACCTTCACCCGGAGCCGGAGCTGCGCCCGCCACTTCCACGTCTCCCCACCCTCCGTCATCTCGACCGGAGCCGGGGTCCCCAGCGAGCGAAGTTGCTCGCAGGGGTGGAGACGCCGCAGGCCGCAGTGGAGAGACCCCTGTATTTCGTCCCGCCCCCGCCCCCGCCCCCTTCGAGACGGACCGCTCCCGCAAAGTACCCACCGCCAGCACAGCTTCGCAGCCGGAGCCGACGCGCCCGGAGCCGACCGCAACCTCGGGCTCGATGGCCCTCGCCCCCGCACCGGTCACAGAGCCCCACAACGGTCCCCAACTCGTCGTCCCTGCCATAAACGCACCCGCGGAACCTCCATCAGCCGACCTCGACCTCGACGCTCTCTACACCGCTCTGGTCTCCGCGCTCGCCGCCGTCAAAGGCCAGCAGTCCGCCTCCGAGCAGATTGAAGAATCCACCCTCAAGCTCAACGGCAATACTCTCGAGATCCACACCACCCTCTCCAAGACCATGCTCCCCGTCGTTCTCAATGCCGACGCCGAGAAGACCATGAAGGCAACACTGCGCGAGGCCAACGCCGGCACTCTGGTCCTGAAGTTGATCCCGGGGGTGGCCTCGTCAACTGCGGCGCCGAAGAAGGCTCGGGTGGCCGCGAGTGGTTCCGTCGCGGAGATGGCTGAGAAGCATCCGATGGTGCAGGAGGCTCGGCGGCTGTTTTCGGCTGAGATTAGTAACGTGATTGACCTTCGCGAAAAAGAGTGACGCGAAACTGGGCTACGTATGCACCGCGTAACCCGAAATTGGGCTAAAACGACCTGAAACACACCGGAGATTGCATGGAATTGGACATGAACAAGATGCAGCAGATGCTGGCCCAGGCGCAGGAAATGCAGCAAGCAATGGACTTACGCCTATCTGAGACCACCGTCGAGGCGGACGCGGGCGGGGGTGCCGTGAAAGCCCGGATGAACGGCAAGAAAGAGCTGCTAAGTGTAACCATTGCACCATCTGCGGCCGCCGCAGCCGCCGGAGACATTACCCTGCTGGAAGACCTCATTGTAGCCGCCGTAAACAGCGCCGGACGCAAGGCGGACGAGGCCAGCAAGTCTAATGCTAGCAGCATGTTAGGAGGCCTCGGCCTCCCAGGGTTTTAGTTGTGGCGACGCGTTTTGCGGAGCCTATGGAGAGGCTGATCGAGGAGCTTCGGAAGCTTCCTGGGGTGGGGACCAAGTCGGCGCAACGCTTTGCGTTTCATATACTTAGGGCTTCGCAGACCGACGCAACCGCGCTCAGCGCCGCGATCCTGCGGCTTCGGGAGCAGCTTAGACTCTGCTCTAACTGCAACAATATCACCGACATAGACCCCTGCCATTACTGCTCCAACCCGGCCCGCAACGCGCACGTTTTGTGCATCGTGGAGGAGCCAACCAACATTCATGCCATTGAGAAGACACGCAGTTTCAATGGTTTGTACCATGTGTTGCATGGAACGCTTTCGCCTGTGAACGGTATAGGTCCGGAAGGATTGAGGTTAGCCAACCTTTGGCCTCGTTTGGAGGGGGCGGAAGAGGTAATTTTGGCTACTTCTCCAACGGTAGAGGGGGAGGCGACCGCGCGGTACCTTGCGGATGAGATGCACCGCCTGCGCAACTCCTTGCGAATCAGCCGTATAGCGACCGGAGTACCAGCAGGAAGTGACATCGAATATGCCGATGAAGTGACCATGACCCGAGCCCTGGAGGGTCGCCGGGACGTGTGATGTTTGCGCTACTTAGGTGCGTTTCAGGTCTCAAATCGACGGCTTGAGCTGGGTTTCAGGACGCGAGTTCCGGCTTTAGCTGACTGGCTAGTCAGCTAAGCCTTCAGGGCGGGGATGCGGAGGTCGCCGCCGGTCATTTGGATGGGGAGCTCGAGGTTGAGGAGGCTGAGGATGGTGGGGGAGATGTCGCGGAGGGAGCCTCCATCGCGGACGCCGATTTTTTTGCCTTGGTCGGTGACCAGGAGGAAGGGGACGGGGTTGGTGGTGTGGGCGGTGTGGGGGCCTCCGCTGACCGGGTCGATGAGGAGCTCAGCGTTGCCGTGGTCGGCGGTGATGATCCAGTTGGCGTTGTGTTGTTTTACCGCGGCGTAGATTCGGCCTAGCTGGGCGTCTACCGTTTCGACGGCTTTGACGGTGGGTTCGATTTTGCCGGAGTGGCCTACCATGTCGGCGTTGGCGAAGTTGACGATGATGACGTCGAAGGCCGTGTCGGTGATGGAGCGGATGACTACGTCGGCGATGCCTTCGGCGGACATCTCGGGGGCGAGGTCGTAGGTGGCTACTTTTTTGGATTGGACCAGCTCGCGCTCTTCGCCGGCGAAGGGCTTCTCGATGCCGCCGTTGAAGAAGTAGGTGACGTGGGCGTACTTCTCGGTCTCGGCTACACGAAGGTTGCGGAGGTCAGCTACCGCCATGACGTTGGCAAGCAGGTTGTCCATGCTCTCGGGGGGGATGACCATGGGGAGAGTGAACTTGGGATCGTATTGCGTCATCATCACGTAGTGAAGGTCGGCGGGAACCGTGTGGAGGGGGATCTCGTCGTTTAGCTCGGCCGCTTTGGGGAGAGCCATGCCTCCGTCGGGAGTGAGGCCGGAGCGGCGGGCGAGGACGCGGGTAATTTGGCGGACGCGGTCGGCGCGGTAGTTGAAGCAGATGATGGCGTCGCCTTCCGCGATGAGGCCGATGGGATTGTTGCTGGCGTCTACGCAGACGAAGGGTTCGACGAACTCATCGGTGATGCCGTTATTGTAGCTCTCGAGGATGCGGGCGTGGGGATCGCGGTGCTTCCCCGCTTCGGGGTCGCCCGAGACCATGGCGCGGAAGGCTTTGTGTTCCTTCTCCCAGCGGTAGTCGCGGTCCATGGCGAAGTAGCGGCCGGAGACGCTGGCTAGCTGGCCGATGCCGTACTCCTTGAATTTTTGTTCGAGCTCTTGGATGTAGCCGGCGCCGCTGGTGGGCATGGTGTCGCGGCCGTCGAGGAAAGCGTGGACGTAGACGCGTTCGACATTGTGCTGGGCTGCGAGGCGGAGGAGCGCGTAGAGGTGGCGCTGCTGGGAGTGGACGCCGCCGTCGGACACGAGGCCGATAAGATGGAGGGCCTTGTTGCTGTTGGCTACGTGGATGGCCTTGAGGAGCGTGGGGTCCGTGAAGAATTCACCGGTGTCGATAGCGTGATCGATGCGGGTGATGTCCATGCGGACGATGCGGCCGGCGCCGAGGTTGAGGTGGCCGACTTCGCTGTTGCCCATCTGGCCGTCGGGGAGGCCGACGAAGTGGTTGCTGGCCTGGATGAGGGTGTTGG
>Ga0302316_10000160_pt1 | contig 60871 bp, 73 predicted proteins | sample III_Palsa_N3_2_FD_200456 | JGI IMG/M metagenome (GOLD analysis project Ga0302316, IMG submission 200456) | Peat permafrost microbial communities from Stordalen Mire near Abisko, Sweden - III_Palsa_N3_2 | ecosystem: Environmental > Terrestrial > Soil > Palsa > Peat permafrost | place: Sweden...
GATGGCGGTCTGGTGGTGGCGAGGGTCGGGCTTCGGGGCCGGCGCGGAGTCGGCGCCGACGACGGCGGCGAATCGCTGGGTCATACCCAGAGCGTCGAGCAGGGCCAGCGACAGGTCGGTCAGCTTGTTCGTGCAGACCACCAGCTTGGCGCCCGCGTTAGCCAGCACATCCAACGCATCCAGGACGCCCTCGAACGGCCGACTCTCATCGGCGATGCGGTCGCGGTAGATGGCGATGAACCGGTCGAACAGCGCCGGTGTGCGTTCAGCGTCCAACGGTTCGCCAGCGGCGGCGAAGCCTTGTTCGATGAGGGCGCGGGCGCCGCGGCCGACCATAACCCGGGCGGCGCTCAAGGGTAGCGGCGGCAGCTTCTGTTCGTGGAGGACGTGGTTCAACGCTCCGATCAGGTCGGGCGCGGTGTCGACCAATGTGCCATCGAGATCGAATACGATCGTCGCGCCAGCGAGACTTGAAGCGGGCAGGGGGTTCATACCGGGGCCATTTCCGCTAAATCCTGGCGCAGCGCAACCGCCTCAGCCTGAGAGTCCCAACGTCCATGGCCGCACCTGCTCCCAAACGCGCCTGCGTGATCCTGGCTGCCGGCCAGGGCACGCGGATGAAAAGCCCGACCCCCAAGGTGCTGCATAAGATCGGTGGGCGGGCGATGCTGGACTGGGTGATCGACGTCGGCCAGGCGCTTGGCTGCGATCCCATCGTGGTGGTGGTTGGCGCTGGCGCTCCGGCCGTGGAGGCGCATGTGAAGGCGCGGCTCGGCGAGGCCGCCGTCGCGGTTCAGGACCCGCCGCTGGGGACCGGCCATGCCGTGCTGGCGGCCAGGGACGCGCTGGCGGGGTTCGTGGGCGATGTCCTCGTCAACTACGCCGACGGCCCACTCCTGGGCGCGTTGGACATCGAACCGCTGTTCGAGCTTCGCGCCGATGGCGCCGACCTCGCTGTGCTGGGCTTCGAGACGCCTGAGCCGGCCGCCTATGGCCGGCTGGTGCAGGACGCGCGCGGCGGTCTGATCAAGATCGTCGAGGCCAAGGACGCCAGCCAGGCGGAACTGGCCATCCGCGCCTGCAATTCCGGCGTCCTCGCCGCGCCGGCGGGCCTGCTGTTCGACTGGCTGTCCAAGGTCGGCTGCGACAACGCCAAGGGAGAATATTATTTGACCGACGTCGTTGGCCTGGCCAACGCCGACGGCCGCGCGGTGCGCGCCGCCTTCGCGCCGGAAGAGGCGTTCAAGGGCGTCAACTCCCAGGCCGAACTCGCCATCGCCGAGGCGGCCTTCCAGCAAAAACGCCGGGCCGAGCTGATGGCCGAGGGCGTGACCATGATCGCGCCTGAGACGGTGCATCTGGCCTTCGATACCAAGATCGCGGGGGGCGTGGTGGTCGAACCCTATGTGATGTTCGCGCCCGGCGTAACGGTTGAGACTGGCGCGGTGATCCGCTCCTTCAGCCACCTGGAGAGCTGCATCGTCCGTGCTGGCGCCCTGATTGGTCCCTATGCACGGCTCCGGCCCGGGGCCGATATCGGCGAAGATGCCCACATCGGCAACTTCGTCGAGGTGAAGAAGGTCAAGGTGGGCAAGGGCGCCAAGGCCAACCACCTGACCTATCTGGGCGACGGCAGCGTCGGGGCGGGCGCCAACATCGGCGCCGGAACCATCTTCTGCAACTACGATGGCTTCGACAAGTTCGACACCCATGTGGGCGAGAACGCCTTCATCGGCTCCAACACGGCCCTAGTCGCGCCGGTGACGATTGGCGCCGGCGCCTTCACAGCTTCCGGCTCCGTTATCACGCGCGACGTTGCGCCTGACGCCCTGTCTTTTGGGCGGGCGCATCAGGTCGACAAACCGGGCGCGGCGGCCCGGTTCCGGGAGATGAAGTTGGCGGCGCGCAAGGCGAAGTGAACCGTCCCATGCGCGCCGGCGCTTGACCGTGGCCAACGGATCACCCATTCGGTGACTAGGAGTTGGTTTCGATCTGAAACCCTTGGAGGCGCGGGCGTGGCTGGGGCTGCAGTAACTCTAGAGGCGGCGGGCGCCGACGCTTCACCGATCCGCCCGCGTCATGTCGCGGCGGCCGTGGTCGGCAATGCTCTGGAATTCTACGATTTCACCACCTTCGCCCTGTTTGCGACGCAGATCGGGCTGACCTTCTTTCCAACCCACGACAAGTTCCTCAACCTGATGCTGGCGCTGGCGACCTTCGGCATCGGCTTCATCGGCCGGCCCGTTGGCGCCGTGGTTCTGGGCCTGATCGCGGATCGCGTTGGTCGAAAGCCGGCGCTTTTGCTCAGCTTTACTCTGATGGGCGCCGGCCTGATCGGCCTGGCCTTGGTGCCGTCCTACGCCAAGATCGGCATCCTTGCCCCCATTCTGGCCGTCGCCTGCCGGCTGATCCAGGGGTTCGCTCTCGGCGGCGAGGTCGGGCCGACCATGGCCTATCTGATCGAGGCGGCGCCGGAGGGCCGGCGAGGTCTTTATGGTTCCTGGCAAAGCGCCAGCCAGTCGATCGCCGCGATGAGCGGCGCCTTTGTCGGCGTGATCCTGTCGAGCCTGCTCAGCCCCGGCGACCTCGTCGCCTGGGGCTGGCGCGTCGCCTTCCTGATCGGCGCCGTGGTCTTGCCGTTTGGCCTTATCGTGCGCGGTAGCCTGCCCGAAACCCTGCATCGGCTGGAAGCTGAGGCGGTGACGCACGCGGATGCGCCGAGCCTGGTCGGCCACGCCAGGCCAATCCTGCTGGGCCTGGTGATGATCATGAGCTTCACCACGTCAACCTACGTCATGGGCTACATGACCACCTACGCGCTGCAGACGCTGCACATGAAGTCGAATGTGGCGTTTGGAGCCAGCTTGGTGAATGGCGCCGCGGGCGTGGTGTTCACTCTGATCGGCGGGGCGCTTTCAGATCGCTATGGCCGCAAGTGGGTCATGCTGACGCCGAGGGTGCTGTTCCTGCTGGCGACGTTGCCGGGCTTCTATCTGATGGTGCGCAACCACGACGCGGTCACTCTGTTCGTGGCGACCGGCGTCATCGCGGCCCTCAGCTCGTTGTCGACCGGCGCGGCGCTGATCAGTCTCACCGAGTCGATCCGCAAGGAGGTGCGCGGTGTCGGCGTTGGCGTTGTCTATGCCGTCGCGGTGACCCTGTTCGGTGGCGCGACCCAGCCGATCATCGCCGAGCTTACCCACGCCACCCACAATGCCATGGCGCCAGCCTACTACATGGCGGTGACGAGCCTGATCGGCATCATCGCAATGTTCATGATGCGCGAGACGATGGTGCGGACAAAGCGAGCCTGATGGGCGCACCTAGAAGGTTCTGCGAACGCCCACATTGATCAGCTGCCCGATCTGCTGGTTGCGATAGTCGATCAGCGAGGCGGTGGGATAGGCGTTCCGCGGCCCGTTGTAATCGACGTAGGTCTTCTGAATCCCTTGCGACAGCAGGTTGATCCCCTGGATGCGAATCCTCCAGGCGGGCGTCGGCTTGTATTCGAAATAGGCGTTGATCCGGGTTCCGAAGTGGATCGTGTCGATCTCGTCGAACCGGTAGTAGGTCTCGGTCCAGCCGCCCTGCAGATCGACGCCGAAGTCGGATTTGATCCACGGCAGTTCCTGAATGAAGTGCGCCTCCATGTCGAAGGGGTGCACCTGAGTTTGCGATCTCGAGATCAGGGTGACGGGGTCGATCACGCTGGTCGAGCGCCAGGTCTCGGTGGTTTTCAGCTGCCCACCCTTCAGGCCGAGATTGTCCAGGGGCAGGGTGAGGTCGAACACCACATCGTTCTCGGTCCCGTGGGACAGGTTGCCGCCTTCATCGAAATATTGGCCCACGACGGGGTCGTAGATGGCGATCCGGTCGACCGGATCGGTGATGTCCATGTGCCGCAGGGTGATGGCTGCGTCGCCCCCGGTCCAGAAACGGCGTTCGTACACGCCCTCCACCGTCCAGGATTGCTGCGGCAGCACATTGGGGTTGCCGGCATGCAGCCCGCCGGAGTTCAGGGATCCCGAGGCGGAGAAGGCGCCGAAGTCCAGTTGGCCGACTTCACGCTCGACGCGAAGCCGAACCTGGTCCTTGGGGTCCGGCGACCAGGTGAAGACCATGCGGGGCTTCGGATAAAACAGGGTCTTGCCCTCGCGCACGTCGCCGGTGGCCTGGACGGAGGAGTCCTCGATCCTCAGGCCTGCCTCCAGGGTGTAGTGGATCGACGGTGTCCAGGTCGCCGTCAGGGTCCCGTCGCCCCGGGTCTCCGCCACCTGCTCATTGGCCGCCGGCAGCGGCTGGAGCAGGCCGTTGACGACATAGGCGGTGTTGGTGGCCTGGGTGTTGTAAGCGCCTTCCAGGGCCGTCTCGACGGTCAGGGTCGGGGAGACCTTGTAGCGCAGGGTCGAGCGCAAAATGCTCTCGCGATCATTGTTGGTGATGCCGAACACTTCGTCGTCGCCGACGGCGTCATAGTAGGACTGCTCGTGCTGTCGCGACATCTGCTGGATGCCGAACAGCTCCAGCGTGGTGTTCGCGCCGAAGTCGCGGTTGTAGTGCAGACCGATCTCGCCATTCAGGTTGGCGTTCTCGTCCTTGTAGGTGTCATCGCCGCCGGCCGGGATAGAATTCTCATCCGCCTCGTGGTCGAGATAGTCGGTCAGCTGAACCAGGCCGTTGATGCGGAACTTGCCGCCGGCGAGCGGAGTGGAGAAGGCCGAGGTCAGCGTTCCCTGGTTGCCGCCCGCGTGGGTCCAAAGGTGGGCGTCGGAGATCTCAGCGCCGGTCCCGTCATACTGCAGGTGTGGGCCAGGACCCGACCCGTCGTCGATAAAGCCGCCCTCGTTGAACGCCGCCTCGAAGGTGCGCGCGCCGAAGCTTTGGGTCCATTCCAGGTCGGCGCCAGGAATTTCCTGGCCGTTCAGCACGGACACCTTGTCGGAGACGGCGACCACGGCGTGACCAACGCCGTCATGTTTCAGGATGACATTGGCCAGCACCGTGCGGCCCTGCATGTCGATGCCCGGCGCGCCGCCGCTAATCACGTCGATCCGCGCCACCTGGGCGGCCGGAATTCGGCTGAGGGCCGACCCCAGATCGTCCTGCTTGGACGCCGGGCGCTCTCCATCGATCAGCACATTCCCCGCCGCGTCCGCGAGGCCGCGCACCTGTCCGCCGGGGCCGGCGTCGAAGGAGAAGCCAGGAAGGCGGCGGATCATGTCGAAGGCGGTTACAGGCCTGACGGCGCTGAAGAACTCCGGCGCATAGCTGACCACGCCCTGACCCGGCGCGCTGGTGGGCGCCGCCACTGGCGCGGTCGCACAGGCCGGCGAGGCATAGAGCGCCGTCGTGGCCATCATCGTCGCCATGAGGGCGGGCGCCAGCAAGGCGGTCGCGGGGCGGATCATCTCGGCTTCTTTTCCAATATGGGAGCGCGCGCAGGACAGGCATCCGACTGTCGTGCGTGGCCGGAAACCGGCCCCCGAACACTTTATATCGACTGAATTGTTTCGGGTTTGTAGGCCGAATAAGGCCAAACTTGGTCATAAACCTAAGCTTACAAAAACTTCACCTCCGGGGTTTTGAAGGCTTAGGCCGCAATTCTGCTCGCTCGGCGCGGCGTGATCTTCTATCCGATTGGTATGGACGCCGAAGAGCAGAAGAAGGCGGTTGGCCGCGCCGCCGCGGAGTTGGTCGCCAACGGCATGATCGTGGGCCTGGGCACTGGTTCCACCGCCGCCTGGTTCGTGCGCGCGCTGGCCGAACGCAAGCTGGACATTCGCGGTGTGCCGACCTCGGAAGCCACAGCGGCTCTTGCCCGAGAACTCGGCATTACGGTCGTGGCGCTCGATGATGTCAGCGCAATCGATCTGACCATCGACGGCGCCGACGAGATCGGACCAGGCCTGTCGCTGATCAAGGGCGGCGGTGCGGCCCTGTTGCGCGAGAAGCTCGTGTGGGAGGCCTCCCGCCGCTGTGTCGCCATCGCCGATGGCAGCAAGGTGATCAAGCCCTTCGGTAAATACCCTCTGCCCATCGAGGTGATCGCCTTCGGCCATAAGGGCACCGCCAACCGGCTCTGCGACGCCTTCGCCGAATGCGACCTGGGCGTCGCGCCGCGCCTTCGTCTGAAAGACGGCGCGCCCGTGCGAACCGACAGCGGCAACCTTATCTATGACGCGGCGTGCGGGGCGATCCCCGATCCGGCGCTGCTGGCGGCGGCGATCAAGTCGGTGACCGGCGTCGTCGAGCACGGCCTGTTTCTGGACCTGGCGGACGAGGCGCTGGTCTCGGGCCCGGGCGGTGTCCAACATCTGACGCCCTGACGGGCGCCAACCAACGTCTGACGCCGTAACGGCGCCGAGGAGGCGATCTTGGCTAAGTACGATTACGACCTGTTCGTCATTGGCGCGGGCTCGGGCGGTGTGCGCGCGGCGCGGATCGCGGCCATGACAGGCGCCAAGGTGGCGGTGGCCGAGGAATACCGCGTCGGCGGCACCTGCGTGATCCGCGGCTGCGTGCCGAAGAAGCTGATGGTCTATGCCTCGGGCTTCACCCGCGATTTCGAGTTGGCGCGCGGCTATGGCTGGAAGATCGATAATCCCACCTTCGATTGGCCGACCTTCCTGATGAGCAAGGACCAGGAAATCGGCCGCCTGTCCGGCGTCTACACCAGCAATCTGACCAAGGCCGGCGCTGACCTCTTCTATGGAACCGCGCGGTTCCTCGATCCTCACACACTCGAGGTCAAGGGCGAGAAGGGAACCCAAAAGGTCACCGCAGCCAAGATCCTGATCGCCGCCGGCGGACGGCCGGTGCTGCCGGCCGATGTGCCGGGCATCGAGTTCGCCATCACCTCCGAGGAAGCCTTCCACCTGCAGCAGCTGCCCAAGAAGATGGTGATCGTCGGCGGCGGCTATATCGCCGTGGAGTTCGCCTGCATCTTCCATGGCCTGGGCGTCGATGTCACCCTGGTCTATCGCGGCGACAACCTGCTGCGCGGCTTCGACGAAGACGTGCGCTCCCACCTAGCGCTGGAGCTGCGCCAGCGCGGTCTGAAGGTCGCACTCGCCTGCCAGCATGAGCGGATCGAGAAGCGCGAGGACGGCATGCTGCTGAGCCATGTCGGCGATGGCCATGTGCTGGAAAGCGAGGTGGTCATGTTCGCCACCGGCCGCAGTCCGCACGTGAAGGGTCTCGGCCTCGACAAGGCCGGCGTGAAACTGAACGACAAGGGCGCCGTGGCCGTCGACGACTATTCGCGCACCAATATCGAACACATCTGGGCCGTGGGCGATGTCACCGACCGCATGCCGTTGACGCCGGTGGCGATCCGCGAAGGCCAGTGTTTCGCCGAGACCGAGTTCCTCGGCCGGCCGATGACCTTCGATCACGCCGACGTGCCCACGGCGGTCTTCTCCCAGCCGCCGGTGGGCGTGGTCGGCTTGACCGAGGCGCAGGCGCGCCACCAGATCGGACCTGTCGACATCTATATGACCCGCTTCAAGCCGATGCGCTCCGGCTTCCCCGGGGGCGACGAGCGCATGCTGATGAAGCTTGTGGTCGAGCGCTCGACCGACAAGGTCATCGGCTGCCACGTCGTCGGCGCCGACGCCGCCGAAATCATCCAGATGGCCGCCATCGCCGTCAAAGCCGGCCTCACCAAGGCCCAATGGGACGCCACCTGCGCCCTGCACCCGAGCTCGGGCGAGGAACTGGTGACGCTGAGGGAGAAGTACACGCCTGCGGAACTGGCGGCGGCCGAGTAGGGGTAGTTCTCGTGCGGAATTTCCGTAGACGCTTATAAGGAAATTCCGTATAGGCCAATGGCGAGCCGAAACTTCTCCTGGGACGATGCCAAGGCCCAATCCAACCTGGCCAAGCACGGCGTGGAGTTTGCCTATGCGACACGCGTCTTCCTCGATCCCAACAGGGTCGAGTTCGACGCAAGCCGTGAGGGCGAGGGAGAAATCAGGCGCAAGGCCGTCGGGCGGATCGAAGGCAAGCTTTACGTGGTCGTCCATACCGACCGCGAAGGCGTCGTCCGGATCATATCGGCGCGCCGAACCAACACGGCGGAAGAACGAGCCTATGGCCGATTTTAGTCTTGATCCGAACAACCTCCCGCAACTCACACCCGAAGAACGGGGGCGGCTGGACACCCTGACCGACGCGCAGATCAATGCGGCGGCGTCAACGGACGCCGACAACGAACCGCTGACCAAAAGCGAACTCGGCAAGCTCCGCAGTGCGAGCCTGGTGCGGCGGGCGAGGGCCCATACGGGCCTCAGCCAAGCGGCCTTCGCGAAAACCTACCGTATCAACGCCGCCCGCCTACGCGACCTGGAGCAGGGCCGAACCCACGCCGACAGCGCCCTGCTGGCCTATCTGGTGGTGATCGAGAAGGACCCGGAGGCTGTTCGTCGCGCGCTCGCAGAGTAGAGCGCTCCTCCCTCCGCTCACCCTCACCCGAACCCCAAATCCGCCAGCCACGCCTCAAACAGCTTGACCCACCCGTCCGACGGCAGACCCTGCTTCACCATGCCGAAGCCGTGTTCGCCTCGGCGGTAGATGTGCATCTCGGCGGAGCGGCCGGCGTCGGTCCAGTCAGAGTAGAGGCCTTCGACGACCCGGTAGAGCAGGGCGTCGTTCTGGGCCAGGGCGGTGAACAGGGGCGGGGCGTCGGCCGGCACCGGGCGGCCCAGGGTCTCGCCGCCGTAGATGGGGGCGACGAAGGCGAGCGGGGCCGCGCGGGGGTCCATAGCCACGTCGGCCGTCAGGAAGGCGCCGGCGGAGAAGCCGAGCATGCCGATTTTGGCCGCATCCAGGCCCCAGTCGGCGGCGCGCTCGCGGACGATGGCGATGGCGCGGCGTCCGTCGTCGGCCGCCGCGTCGCGGGCGGCGCGAATCTCCGGGGTGTCGATGATCTCGCCCATGGCGCGGTAGGCCGTCTTCGCCGTGCGGGTCATGTCGATCTTGGAATAGAGCGCCATCATCTCAGCGTCGTAGCCCTCTTGCGTGGGGGCCGTGCCGCGGACGCGGTACTTCAGCAGGAAGGCGGTGTAGCCGAGCCCGGTCAGCCATTTGACCACGTCCGTGCCCTCGTGCTCCCAGGCCAGCAGGGTCCAGCCGCCGCCCGGGCAGACGATGACGCCAACGCCGTTCGGCTTGCCGTTGGTGGGCGTAAAGACGCCGAGGGTGGGCTCGGACACATTGCGGAGCATCACCGCGCCGCTGGCGACGCCCAACGGGCCCTGGAATTCGATCTCGGGGCCTACGCCTTCCACGACCGTGGGCGGGCCTTCAGGCCAAAGACGGATCACCTCATCGGCTGCGGTCTGCTGCGGCATGGTTTGGCCCCCTATGAACCCAGAAGTACATGTTCGGGCGCCGCTTCAGGCGCGGGCGCCTCTTCGCATTCTCGGTCAGGCGAAGTGAAGGTGACTTACGAGCCCGTAAACAAGCGGGCAAGGGCGCGCGGTCGGATGCTTCGTATCCCTGGCGGCCCTTCCGCTTTTGCCAGCCGTCCCCATCTGCGCTAAAAGCGCCGCCCTCGCGAGGCCCCCCAGGTTTAAGTCATGACTGATCGTTGGACGCCATCTTCCTGGAGAGCCAAGCCGGCCAAACATATGCCGGCCGACTATCCCGATCCCGCCGTCCTGGCGCGGGTGGAGGAGGACTTGCGTAAGGTGCCGCCACTGGTGTTCGCCGGCGAGGCGCGGCGCCTGAAGAGCTTGTTGGGCGACGTCAGCCAGGGGCGGGCCTTCCTGCTGCACGGCGGCGACTGCGCCGAGAGCTTCAAGGAATTCGCCGCGGACAATATCCGCGACACCTTCCGCCTGCTGCTGCAGATGGCGGTGGTGCTGACCTTCGCCGGCGGCAAGCCGGTGGTGAAGCTGGGCCGCATCGCCGGCCAGTTCGCCAAGCCACGCTCGGAGCCCACCGAGACCATCGATGGCCTCACCCTGCCGTCCTATCGCGGCGACAACATCAACGGCATGGACTTCACCCTCGCTGAACGGACGCCCGATCCTGAACGGCTGGTGCGGGCCTATAACCAGTCGGCGTCGACGCTGAACCTGTTGCGCGCCTTCGCCGGCGGCGGCTACGCCGACCTGCACAACATCCACCGCTGGACCCTGGGCTTCGTCGCCGACAGCCCGGAAGGTCGCCGCTATCGCGAGCTGGCGGACAAGATTTCAGAGTCGCTCGACTTCATGTCGGCGATCGGCGTCACGCCCGAGACCCATCAGGAAATGCATCGGGTGGAGTTCTTCACCAGCCACGAGGCCCTGCTGCTGGGTTTTGAGGAGGCGATGACTCGCGTCGATTCCACCTCCGGCGAATGGTACGACACCTCCGCCCACATGGTCTGGATCGGCGAGCGCACCCGCCAGCCCGATGGCGCGCATGTGGAATATATGCGCGGCATCCGCAATCCGATCGGCCTGAAGTGCGGCCCGACCATGGAGCCGGACGAGCTGCTGCGCCTGATCGACATCCTCAATCCCGATAACGAGCCGGGCCGTTTGACTCTGATCGGCCGTTTTGGCGCCGACAAGATCGCCGACCGGCTGCCGGGTCTGTTCCAGGCGACCAAGAAGGACGGCCGCCACGTGGCCTGGGAGATCGATCCCATGCACGGCAACACCTTCAAGGCCGGCAACGGCTACAAGACCCGTCCTTTCGACCGCATTCTGGCCGAGGTGCGCGCCTTCATCGAGATCGCCGACGCAGAGGGTGTCTACCCCGGTGGCGTGCACCTGGAGATGACTGGCCAGAACGTCACCGAATGTCTCGGCGGCGCCCGGGCCTTGAGCGAAAGCGATCTCGCCGACCGCTATGACACCCATTGCGATCCGCGCCTCAACGCCGACCAGGCGCTGGAGCTGGCCTTCCTGGTCGCTGAAAAGCTGAAGGCGACTCGGCAGGCCGAGCGTTTGGCGGCGGCGGAGTAGTCTCCTCACGCCCTGCCGGCACGGCTGGGCGTGAGGTTTTTGTTTTCGGAATGAGACTGCTGCGCCGGTGGCTTGCATCGGCGGCCTCGGTCACGGTCCGCGTCTTCTGTGAAAAGGCTTGAATATGGACGCCCGGCGGGCGTGGTCGGCGGCTCCAGAGGGCCGGCCGGCGACGCCGATTCTTGATGACCTGAAGGCGCTGGCGAAGCTTGCCACGCCGGTCGTCGTCTCGCGCCTGGGCGTCATGGCCATGGGCCTGACCGACGCCCTGGTCGTCGGCCGCTATTCCGCGGTCGAGCTCGGCTACCAGGCGCTCGGCTGGGCGCCGACCTCGGTGGTGTTGGTGGTGGGTATGAGCCTGCTGTCGGGCATACCGGTGATGACCTCGCGCGCGATCGGGGAGGGACGGCCTGATCTGGCCGGCGCGGTGCTGCGGCGAGGGCTGGCCTACGCCCTGCTGATTGGCGCGATCGGCACCGCCATCCTCATTCTCGGCGGGCCGATCTTCCTGCGCGCCTCGGGCCTCCAGCCTAGCCTGGCGGCAGGGGCGGGGCGGGTGCTGGTGGTGCTGGCCCTGTCGATGATCCCCGTGATGTTGTCCAACGCGCTCAGCATGTGGCTGGAGGCGATCCACAGACCGATGCCGGCGATGGCGATGATGTGGTTGGCCAACGCGGCGAACCTGGCGATCGACCTCGCCCTCGTGCCCGGCCATCCCGGCGTGCCCGCGTTCGGCGCGGTGGGTGCGGCCACGGCGACCAGCGGCTCGCGCATCGTCCTGACCCTGGCCCTGGCCCTCTACATCGCCCGCATGCCCGACTCCCGCGCGCTTGGCGTGTTCGACAAGCCGGCGCCGGACCGCGCCGCCGAGGCCGAGCAGCGACGTGTCGGTTTCGGTGCGGGCATTTCCGGCTTCTTCGAGGTGGCGGCCTTCTCGGGCATGAACATCTTCGCCGGCTGGGTCGGGCCGCTGGCGGTGGCCGCCTATTCGGTGGCGCTCAATGTGGTCTCTATCGTCTTCATGATCCCGCTGGGCCTTTCGACAGCGGCGGGGGTCATGGTGGGCAACGCCTATGGCGCGCGGAAGCCGGCGGCGCTGAACCGGGCGGCGATGCTGGGGATCGGGGTCGCGGCCGGGTTCGGGACCCTGGTGTCCTTGGGTATCTGGCCGACGGCGCGGCTCATCACCGCCGGCTATACGCACGATCCCGTGGCGGGGCCGATGGCGGCCGCAGCGCTGGTGCTGTCCTGTCTGTTCCTGATCCCCGACGCGATCCAGGTGGTGACCGCCCAGTGTCTGCGGGCGCGAGGCGACGTCTGGATGCCAAGCGTGACGCATTTCGTCAGCTACGCCGTAATCATGATCCCGGTGGCCTATGTCCTGGCGATCCGCCTGCACGGCGGCATCAATGGCATCATCTGGGCGGCGATCATCGCCACCCTGGTCTCGGCGGGGTTGTTGCTGGGACGGTTCTGGATGCTCCGGAGCCGAGACCTCCCTGTCTAGAGGCGTCACGGTCATGTCCATTTGAAGCTTTTGGCGGAAGCCAGCGTTGAGTAGGATCGCCGCGAACTCCTCGTTCGCCATCCAGGGTTAAGCCACTGTCCGACGGTCCCGGCACATCCTCGAGTCAGACCGCCTTCCTGGATTGGCCGGGGGAACTGGCGGGTATGATCCGGGCCTTCGACTGGACGCGGACGTCGATCGGCGCGATCGAAGGATGGCCCCAGAGCCTCGTAACCATAACTGGCTTTCTGCTTCGATCGCCCGTGCCCATGGTGCTGTTGTGGGGTGATGACGGGGTGATGATCTACAACGACGCCTATTCGGTGTTCGCTGGCGGCCGTCACCCGGAACTGTTGGGCAGCAAGGTTCGCGAAGGCTGGGCCGAGGTCGCCGCCTTCAACGACAATGTCATGAATGTGGGGCTGGCCGGAGGCGTACTCGCCTACCGCGATCAGGAACTGACCCTCATCCGAAATGGCCGGCCCGAGCCGGCCTGGATGAACCTGGACTATTCGCCGGTCGTGGACGAGAGCGGCAAGCCGGCCGGCGTGATCGCGATCGTTGTCGAGACCACCGAGCGCGTGCTGGCCGATCGGCGCATCGCGGCCACACAAGAGCGCCAGCGGCAATGGTTCAGCCAGATGCCCGGCTTTGTCGGCGTCCTGACCGGCCCTGAACACGTCTATGAGTATGTGAACGAGGCCTATATCCAGATCTCGGAGCGGACCGACTTTATCGGCCGCTCGATCCGCGAGGTGTTTCCCGACCTCGCAGGCCAAGGCTTCTTCGAGCTGCTCGACGAGGTCTATGAGACGGGTAAGACCAGGGTGCTCCGCGCCATGGAGCTTCGCCTTCGCGGAAGCGAAGAGGCCCAGTATGTCGACTTCGTCTATGAGCCGATCCGCGACAGCGCGGGCGATGTCACCGGTATTTTCGTGGGCGGCTATGAGGTCACCGAGGCGCATCGCGCATCCGCGCGGCTGCGCGCGCTGAACACCGATCTTGAGCGGCGCGTCATCGAACGAACCCAGGCGCGGGGGCGGACCTGGCAGGTGAGCCCAGATCTTCTGGGGGCGCTCAATTCCGAGGGCTATTTCGAAACGTCCAACCCGGCATGGCAGACCGTGCTCGGATGGTCCGAGGAAGAGGTGGCGGCAACCTCGATCTGGGACCTACTCCACCCAGACGATCTTGAGCGTACACGGGCCGGCTTCGCTTTGACTCAGATCGGCCAACCGGCGATCCGCTTCCCCAACCGCTACCGATGCAAGAACGGCGACTATCGCTGGATCTCCTGGGTCGGAGTGCCCGAGGATGGTTTGGTCTATTGCAGTGGCCGCGACATCACCGATGAAAGGGTCGCCGAAGACGAATTGCTCAAGGCGCAGGAGGCGTTGCGTCAGTCGCAAAAGATGGAGGCGATCGGCCAACTCACCGGCGGCATCGCCCACGACTTCAATAACCTTCTCGCCAGCATCTCGGGCAGCCTGGAGCTGCTGGACAAGCGAATGGGTGAAGGCCGGCTCGATGCTGTCGATCGATATATCAAACTGGCCCAGACCTCGGCGCAACGCGCGGCGGCGCTGACCCAACGCCTGCTGGCCTTTTCCAGGCGTCAGACGCTCGATCCAAAGCCGACGGACGTCAATCGACTGGTGAGCAATATCGAAGACCTGCTTCGTCGCACGGTCGGTCCGGCCGTCGTCCTCGAGGTGGTTGGCGCCGGTGGCCTGTGGCTGACCCAGGTCGACGGCTCGCAGCTCGAAAACGCGCTGTTGAACCTGGTCATCAACGCGCGTGACGCCATGCCGGCGGGTGGGCGCATCACCATCGAAACCGCCAACAAATGGCTGGACCACGTCGCCGCGAAGGAGCGGGACTTGGCCCCAGGCCAATATATATCGCTATGTGTGACCGATATAGGCACCGGGATGACGCCCGATGTCGCCAGCCGCGCGTTTGATCCCTTCTTCACGACCAAACCCATCGGCCAGGGGACGGGCCTGGGGTTGTCGATGATCCATGGTTTTGTCCGCCAGTCCGGCGGTCAGGTGCGCATCTATTCGGAGATCGGCAAGGGCACCACCATGTGCCTGTATCTTCCCCGGTTCGTCGGCGAGATGGACGCGGCAGACGCCCCTGAGGATGACGCCCCCGCCGAGGGCGGGCACGGCGAGACGGTTCTCGTCATCGACGACGAGGAGGCGCTTCGATCGCTGATGGTCGATGTGCTCAGGGACGCTGGCTATCGCGTGCTTGAGGCGGCCGACGGTCCAAGCGGGCTTAGGGTTCTGCGGTCCGATCTCCGTGTCGATCTGCTGATCACCGACGTCGGTCTGCCTGGTGGTCTCAACGGCCGGCAGGTAGCAGACGCTGCCCGAGCCTTGCGGGCCGACCTGAAGATTCTCTTCGTAACCGGCTACGCGGAGAACGCTGTTGTCGGCAACGGCCATCTCGATCCGGGCATGCAGGTGATCACCAAGCCGTTTCCGATCGCTGCGCTGGGAACCCGCGTTAGAGAGATCATTGACGGCTAGGCGGCGTCGGTCCGCTAGATTTCAGCCCCCAGGATCCAGCCTTCTTCGGTCTGTACGTCGACGACCAGGTCGGCGGGCGCGGTCTTGGAGTGGCCGAACAGGGCGCCGAGTTTTCCGGCTTCATCCAGGCGGGCGAAATGCTCGGCCGTGGCCCGGACCTGAGCCTGGTCCTTGACCTCACCTGGCATGGGCTGGGCCTTGACCAGGGAGGGATAGACCTCGCTGGCCACCACATCGACGCCCGCGAGGTCGCCCTCGTCCAGGGCGTCGAAGCCGGTTTCGAATGGGTAGATTTTCATCGCGTCGCCGCGCGCGAGCTTCAGCCGCCGCACCACGGGAATGCCCAGGATCGCCTGTCCGCCGACCGATCCGTTGTAATAGAGCTTCCAGATCGAGCTGGCGCCCTTGGCGGCCACCTCGGCATGGCGCAGTTCCGGCAGGTCGCCGGGGCCATGCTCGCGGGTGCGCTTGGGCTGCAGCGTCGTCAGGGTGTCGCGCGGCGGGCAGCCCCAGAACGGGAAAGGGCCGCCGGTCAGGCGCCGATTGATCTCCGACGCGACGCCAAACCGGTTGTTGGTATTGTCCGCCTTGTCCTTGACCATCTTGTCGAGCTGATCCCAGGCGGCGCGCCAGGGATGCTCACCCGGAAGCTTCAGGCCCGCCGCGAAACCACGCGGGAATCCCAGTGGAAAATCAAAGCCTAGCAGGCAGCGCTCATTGCGCTTCTTCAGGTCTTCGAGCACGGCGACCAGCTTCTTCTCCGCCTCGGCGCGGGTCGGCGGATTGAAGGCTTCGAAGGCCAGGCGGAAGCGTACGTCGCGCTTGAGCACGCCGATCCATACAGAGTCCGCGCCGGTGTTCGGCTTGGCCGCCGCGCTCCAGTCGACAATCACATAGGCATTGAAAAGGCGAGCCACGCGGCGCTCCAGCTTGAACAGACCGGGGCTTTTAGCCTGTCGTGCGAGCGGGGCCAACGCGGAGCGCGATCACGATCGCGAAGGCGGCCGCGATCGTTGCGGTTGCGGGCCCCGATCAGCCGAGCTTGACGAGCATCTTGCCCAGGTTCTCGCCCTTGAACAGCTTCAGGAAAGCCGCGGGCGCGTTCTCGATCCCGATCTCGATCGTCTCTTCCCACTTGATTTGACCCGCCGCGGCCCAGCCGGAAAATTCCTTGATGAACGCCGGCATCATGTCTGCGTGGTTGGAGACGATGAAGCCCTCAAGCCGCAGGCTCTTGCCCACAGCGACGATCAGCCCGCGCGTGACGCCGGCGGCCGGGTCGGCGTCATTGTATTGCGAGATCATGCCGCACAGGGCGAAACGGGCAAAGGGATTGGCGGCCATCAAGGCTGCTTCCAGATGCGCGCCGCCGACATTCTCGAAATAGACATCGATGCCCTTGGGCGCGGCGGCCATCAGGGCCTCGGTCAGGTTGGGCGTGGCCTTGTAGTCGATGACGTGATCGACGCCGAGGCCCTTGAGGTAAGCAACCTTATCCGCGCCGCCAGCCGAGGCGATGACGGTGTGGCCCTTCAGTTTGGCGATCTGGCAGGCGATCTGGCCCACCGCGCCAGCGGCGGCCGAGACAAACACCACATCGCCCGGCTTCATCGCCGCGATCCGCACCAGGCCGACATAGGCGGTCAGGCCTGGCATGCCGGCGGCGCCCAGGAAGGCCTGGGTCGGCAGGCCGTGGGTCTCCAGCTTTTGCAGAGCGCCGGCCGGGGCGTTGAAGCCTTCACGCCAGCCGAAGAAGGAGCTGACCAGGTCGCCGACCTTCAGGCTCGGGTCGTTGGAGGTGACCACCTCGCCGATCGCGCCGCCCTGCAGGGCTTCGTGCAACTGGAACGGCGGCGAATAGCTTTTCACGTCGTTCATGCGGCCGCGCATATAGGGGTCGACCGTCATCCAGAGGTTCTTGACCTGAACCTCGCCAGCGGCCGGCGCGGGCAGCGTCACGCTTGCGAGCTCGAAATTCTCCGCGACGGGCAAGCCGACAGGCCGCGACTTCAAGCGGATTTCCTTGGATGTGAAGCTCATGGTCGTTCCTCCAGGTGCGTCTTCATTCGCAATTGAGGGGCGGTTTAGCCCAAGCTCGCGGCGCCGTCATTGGGCCGGTGGACAAATCGACCGTGCGTCGACACCTTGCGCTGCGCTTTGAAGGTGAGATCGCAGTGGTTCGAATGTTGAAAGCAGGGGTGGTCGGCGCCGGTGTGTTCGGCGGCCACCATGCGCGCCAGTACGCCGCGTTGGAGGGTGTCGAGCTGAGAGGGATCTTCGATCCCGACTCGGAGCGCGCCGGGACGCTGGCCGAGAGCCTGGGCGTGGCGGCGTTCAACAGCCTCGAAGCCCTGTTCGAGGGGCTGGATGTGGTGACGGTGGCCTCGCCCGCGGCCACCCATGCCGGCGCGGCGCTGGCCGCCCTGAGCGCGGGGCTGCCGGTCTATATCGAAAAGCCCCTGGCGACCTCGCTTGAGGACGCCGACAAGCTGGTCTCGCTGGCGGCGTCAAAGCGGCTGGTGCTGGCCTGCGGTCATCAGGAGCGGGTGGTGTCCAAGGCCATGGGGCTGCTGGATATCCCGGAGCGGCCCACCTTCCTCGAAGCCGTGCGTCGCGCGCCCGGGCCGTCGCGGATCGTCGACGTGTCCTGCGTGCTCGACCTGATGATCCACGATATCGACCTGGCGCTGACCTTGAACCCAGCAGAGCCCCTGGCGGTCGAAGCCGATGGCCGCGTCACGGTCGGTCCTTACCTCGACGAGGTCAGCGCCGAGGTGACACTGGAGGACGGCGCCACGTTCCGCTTCTCCGCCTCGCGCATCGCTGACGCGCGCGAACGGCGGATGCGGGTCGTCTACCCCTCTGGCGAGGTGGAGATCGATTTCGTCGATCGCACTTTCCGCAACACCACCCCGTTCCCGCTGAACGCAGACTTCGCCTCAACACCCGCCGGCTCCGATCCCCTTCGGGCCAGCGTCGTCGCCTTCGTTGCCGCCGTGCGGGGCGAGGCGCCGAGGCCGGCGGTCACGGGCGAGGAAGCGGCGAGGGCGCTGGACCTGGCCCTGGCCGTTGAGCACGCGGCGGGCTTTTAGCGTGCTATCACCCCTCTTTAGTTTCGGATTTCGACATGATTGATCGTCGCCAACTGGTCGCCGGCGTCGGCGCCGCGAGCCTACTTTCCACCAGCGCTATCGGCGCCCAGCCGGACAGTCCGGCCGCCGCGAAGTTGAATTCGCTACTGGACGATTTCATGCAGCAGAACCTGCGCCGCTCGCCGGAAACGGCGACGGAGCTTGGGCTGGATAAGGGCGCGCTGGCGGCGGAGAAATCGTTGCTCAATGATCGGTCGTTAGCAGAGGTGGCGCGCGAAAAGGCCGAGACCCTGCAACGACAAGCGGCGATGGCGAGCGTCGATCGCAAGGCGCTGAGCGGCATCGACGCCGTCAACTACGATACCGTCAGCTATGTGTTGGACACCCACGCGGAATTCGGGCGCGGGTTCGATTTCGGCGACGACGGATCGCCCTATGTGGTCAGCCAGCTTGGGGGCGCCTATCAGGATATTCCGGACTTTCTGGACACCAAACACGCCATCACAACCCGGGAAGACGCCGAAGCCTATCTGTCGCGCCTGTCAGCTTTCGCCACGGCGCTGGATCAGGAAACAGAGCGGGTTCGGCATGACGCCGGTAAGGGCGTCATCGCGCCGGATTTTGTGCTGAAGTCCACCCTGGCTCAGATGAAGGATTTCGCGGACACGCCGGTCGCGCAGTCAACACTGGTGGACTCCATCGCTCGGCGAGCCCGCGAAAAGGGCATCGACGGGGATTGGTCCGGCCGCGCCACAAGGCTCTATGAGACCCAGGTGATTCCGGCGCTCCGCCGCCAGATGGCCGAACTGCAGAGTCTGCAGGGCCGGGCTGTGCATGAGGCTGGGGTGTCGAGGCTGCCGGACGGCGAAGCCTATTACGCGCTCAGCCTGCGCCATGCGACCACCACGGAGATGACCCCGGCGGAGGTGCACAAGCTGGGTCTGGAACAGGTCGCCCTGTTGAACGCGCGCCTGGATGAGGCTTTCAAGGCCCAAGGCATGACCAAGGGTGCGCCCTGGGAGCGGCTGCGGGCGCTGTTTGCCGATCCGCGTTTCCTCTATCCCAACACCGAGGCTGGCAAGGCCAAGCTGATCGCCGACCTGAACCTGAAGGTCGAGGCGGTTCAGGCCAAGCTGCCGGCCTGGTTCGGAACCCTGCCCAAGGCCAAGGTGGAGGTAAGGCGCGTGCCGCCGGCGATCGAGGCTGGCGCTTCGTCCAACTACCAGGCGGGTACGCTCGATGGCTCGCGTCCGGGCGCCTATTACATCGTCCTGCGCGACACCGCCGAGGACCCGGCTTGGCTCATGCCGACCCTGACCTATCACGAGGCCATTCCAGGCCATCACCTTCAGGGGTCGCTGCAGCGCGAGGGCCATCTGCCGCTGCTCCGCGAGGAAATCTGGTTCTCGGCCTATGGCGAGGGCTGGGCGCTTTACGCCGAGCAGCTCGCCGACGAGATGGGTATGTATGAGAGCGACCCCTGGGGCCGGATCGGCTACATGCATGACGCTCTTCTGCGCGCCGCGCGGATGGTGATGGATACCGGTATCCACAGCCAGGGCTGGAGCCGCGAGAAGGCCGTCCAGTATTTCATCGAAAACCAGGGCGATCCGGAGAGTAGCGCGGTGGCCGAGGTCGAGCGCTACTGCGTCTGGCCGGGGCAGGCCTGCAGCTACATGGTCGGCAAGCTGGAGTGGTTGCGCCTGCGCCAGATGGCCAAGGACCGGATGGGCGCGCGGTTCGACATCCGCAAGTTCCATGACGCCGGCCTGCTGCCGGGCGGCACGCCGCTAAAGGTGCTGGACCGGATTATAGGCGACTACGCCGCCGCCTGACGCTCCATTTCCTAGCGCATCGCGTCCTGGAAGAAGGCGGCCGCCAGGGCGTGGGTCTTGGCTGTGGCGGCTGCGTTATAGGCCATGGTGACCAGGCCGCCCGCGCCGCGGTTGCCGCCAGGGTCTTCGACGCGCCGATCAGGTCCGGGCATGTCGAAGGCATGATGGGCGTCGGCCATCACCTCGCATCGGACCTTGCGCGCGTCTTCGCCTTTCAGGGACGCCACAAGCTTCGGCCCGGCTTCCGGATCATTGTCATAGGCGTCCAGAGCGCCGGTCACGATCAGGACCGGCGCGTCGACCAGGTCGGCGAATTCAAAGCCGGGCGCGCGGTTATAGAGGTGGCAGATCGGATAGACCGGCATCAGCGCCGCGAACTGGCCGCCGGGCAGGAGTTTGTCGTTCTGGGCGCGTGTCGCCGCCAGCATCGCCGCGACGGCGCCGAAGGAGAAGCCGGCCACGCCGATGCGCGCCGGATCGACCCTAGGATGGGCCGAGAGATAGGCGCGGGCGCCATAGAGGTCGGGCAGGGTTTCGTGAATGGTGCGAGGCCGGCCGAAGGCGCCTCCAGCCAATCCCCGGGGCGCCCACTGGTCCGGCTCGAGGGTGATGAAGCCAGCGTCGTTCAAAGCCGCCGCATAGCCGTCTTCCCGAACGCTGGGTCCGGCCGACCCATGTAGCAGGATCACGGCCGGGCGAGGACCTTGGTGGTCGGGAATTTGAAGCCGAGCCGCGATCGTCAACGGCGCTTCGTGCAGGGACGGGAAGACGATGTAATGCAGGCTCATCGGCGTCACCGTCCCTCATCGAATTTGGCTATGCGCTTTCGACCGAACATGCGGCGAGGCCGGCGCTACAGCAAGCGCGGAGGGTCGAACTCGCCGGGGTCAGACTCCTCGTCGAAGATTTCGTCCTCGTCCGCCTCGTCGAATTCGGATTGGCCTTCCCAGGGCGGCGGCTCCTGCTCGATCCGGGTCGCGACTTTGGCGGGCACAGGCGCCGGCGGCGCCGCGCGCCGCATGATCGCCTCGCAACGCCCAAGCCAGGCCCGAGCTTCACGGATCGCGGCGGCCGGTGAACGGGCCTCGTTGCGCTGCTGGTCGTTGGGCTGCCAGAGCTCCAGGCTGAAGTCGGGATGGCGCGGATCGTCGAACAACAGCCGCAGCACCACCTGGCTGGCGCCGGCCGCCACCTGATCCAGCGTGCGCCTTGGCTCGTCCCGTAGCACCCGGGCGACCACCTGATCGTCGACGATCAGCTCCGCACCGACCAGGTCGTGAAGCCGATAGAGCAGGGCGTGTGCGCCGCCGTCCCGCATCACCAGGACTTGGCGGCTCTCAAGTCGAAACCCGGTGGCCGCGTTGCGTCCGACGGCGACGATGAAGCCGTCCGGCTGTCCGCCCAGCACCTTGCGGGCCAGCCGATAGAGCCGGCGCTGTTCGTCCATCCACCAGGCCGCGGCGCTGCCAAGGAAGGTCGCGCCGGCGCCAACGATGCCGAGTAGAAGGATTATGCGGACAATCTCGATCACGTCGCCGAAGCTAGCGAGAGTCTGGCCAGCCTTACAGAGCCAGTTCGATCACCACCGGCACATGATCGGAGGGTTTTTCTCCCGCCCGAACGTCGCGGTGGATGACCACGCTGGTCAGGGCGTCCGCCGCCTGGGGCGAAAGCAGGGCGTGATCGATGCGGATGCCGTGGTTCCGCTGCCAGGCCCCGGCCTGATAGTCCCAGAAGGTGTAGCCGCCGGGGGAGCCGTCCTTTTCCATATAGGCGTCGGTGAGGCCGAGGTTCTTCAGGGCGCGGAAAGCGCCGCGGCTTTCCGGCTGGTACAGCGCATCGCCCAGCCAGCCTTCCGGCTTGTCGGCGTCCTCCGGTTCAGGGATCACGTTGTAGTCGCCGGTCAGCACCAGCGGCTCCTCCAGGGCGAGCAGGTCCCGGGCGTGGGCGTGCAGCCGCGCCATCCAGGCCAGCTTGTAGGTGAACTTGTCCGTGCCGATGGGATTGCCGTTGGGCAGATAGAGGCCGCCAACCCGAACTGGTGTAGGGCCGCTGATCAACGCTTCGATATAGCGGGCGTGATCGTCGCCCTCGCCGTTGGGCAGGCCGCGGCGGATATCTTCCATCGGCGTCTTCGACAGCATGGCGACGCCATTGTAGGTTTTCTGGCCGTGGACGGCGACATTATAGCCAAGTGATTCAAAAGCTTCGGTGGGAAACTTCTCGTCGACGCACTTGATTTCCTGCAGGCAGGCCACGTCCGGGCTGGCCTCGCGGAACCAGGCCAGCACCGTGTCCAGACGGGCGTTGATCGAATTGACGTTCCAGGTCGCGATGCGCATGCCGCTGTTGCAGTCGGGCTGGGCGCGCCTGTCAAGGCCCAGAGAGTTTGGTGGGGGCCAGATGTGGGCTAGATCGAGAAGCTCACGCCGCAGCCGCAGCTGGACTTGGCGTTGGGGTTGCGGATGCGGAACTCCGCGCCGGCGAGCTCGTCGACGAAATCGATCTCCGATCCCTTGAGCAGGGCGAGCGAGATCACGTCGACGACCGCTGCGGCGCCGTCGCGCTCAACTCTCAGATCATCGTCGTCGGAAGCGTCGACCAGATCGAACTGGTACTGAAAGCCGGAACAACCGCCAGCTTCGACAGCCACGCGCAACATCAACGGGCGGCCCTCGGTGGCGGAGAGGGCCAGGATGCGTTTGGCGGCGCTGGACGAGAGGCTTAAATCGGGGGTCATAGTCTATCTATATGGCCGCGTCGGCGATCCTCACAAGCGGGGCGCGTCAGGAGCCCGCGATGAGTCTTGATTTTTCCGGCGATGAAACCGGCCGAGCGCCCTATGCGGCCGATGCGCGTTGCTCGCACGGCCGGCTCTATCCGGAGCCCGCCAGCCGGACACGCACGCCCTTTGCCCGTGATCGCGACCGGATCATCCACACCTCGGCCTTCCGCCGGCTGAAGGGCAAGACCCAGGTCTTCGTCGCTCATGAAGGCGACTATTTCCGCACCCGGCTGACCCATTCGCTGGAAGTCTCCCAGATCGCGCGCTCGATCGCCCAAGCTTTGGGGCTGGACACGGACCTGGCGGAGGCCGTGGCCCTGGCTCACGACCTCGGCCATCCTCCGTTCGGTCATGCGGGGGAGGAGGCGCTGGACGCGGGCATGGAGCCGTTCGGGGGCTTCGACCATAACGTCCAGACCTTCCGTGTGCTGACCGAGCTCGAGCGCCGCTATCCGGATTTCGAGGGCCTGAACCTCACCTGGGAGGCGCTGGAGGGGATCGTCAAACACAATGGGCCGGTGGGCGATCACCTGAACCGGCCGGCCTGGCGGCCGATCGCCGACTTCAGCGCCCGCTACGATCTTCGATTGAACACCTATGCCTCCGCGGAAGCCCAGGTCGCCGCTCTCGCCGACGACATCGCCTATAACAATCACGATGTGGACGATGGCGTGGAGGCGGGCCTGTTCCAGCTGGAGGATCTGGAGGAGGTGCCGCTGATCGGTCCGATCGTCCGCGCTCTCAGGGCCGAGCGGCCAGATTTGGACCGGCGAATGCTCAGGCTGGAGGCGGTGCGGCGCATGATCGGGGCCATGGTTGGCGACGTGATCGATCAGACGCGGACCAATGTCGCTGAAAGTCGTGTCGACTCAGCAGAGGCGGTGCGGCTTTTGGGCGCGCCTTTGGTCGCCTTTTCCATGGGGATGGCCGAAGACCTCGGACGCCTGAGGTTGTTCCTGCACCAGCGCATGTACCGGCATTATCGGGTCAACCGCATGCGCAGCCAGGCCCGCCGCATTCTGGCCGACATGTTCGGCCTATTCTTCGCCGAGCCCGAAGTCCTGCCGACAGAATGGTTTGAGCGGATTGGGGGCTTGGAGGATGGCGAGCGGGCCCGGTTGGTGTGCGATTATATCGCCGGCATGACCGACCGTTTCGCAGTTGAGGAACATCGGCGCCTGTTCACGCTCGATCTGGGCCTCTGATCAGAGAATCTCTGGGCCAAGGAATGTCTGGGCCAAAGAATATCTGGGGCCAAGAATATCTGGGGATTGTCAGGCGCAGGTCGGTGGAGCGTCTCGCGACTAGGCTATGCTGGGAGCGGTGATTCGCACCTGAGAGCGGGTCGCTGGCTGGAGCTTTGGAATGTCGGATCAGGATCGGGGCGCCTACACGCCTCAAAACGATGCGCCCTTGTCGTTCGACGCGCGCTATTCGCGAGGTTCGGGCGAGCGGCCCGTGCCCATGACCCTCATCATCAGCGGCGTCGTGCTGCTGGTGCTGATCGTCGCCCTGTTCGTTTTCTATCGCAGCGGCGTGCGGCACACGGGCCAGTCGCCCCAGGTCGTCGGCACGCCGGTCGCCGAGACCAAGGCGCCGCCATCCGCCGGCGCTGAATCCTCGGACGCCGCCGCCGGCTTGCAGGTTTACAAGTCCGAAGGCACCCCGGCGGGTGAGATGAAGGCCCCGGCGACGCTCGCGCCGGCGCCGGAAGAGCCGGCGCCTCGCCCGGCCCCGATCGCCAAGCCCGTAGAGCAGGCTCAACTGCGTCCTGCCCAGCCTGAGGTAGCGGCCCCGCCGCCGGTTGTCGCCGCGCCCAAGCCTGTGGCGAAGCCGGCAAAGCCGCCTCAGACCATCGATGCGGCGGTGGATCAAAGCCTGTCGCAGGCCGGCCCGATGGCGCAGATCGGCGCCTTCTCGTCTCAATCCCTGGCCGAGAAGGGCTGGAACGATGTCGCCGCCCTTGAGCCGGGCAAGATGACCGGCAAGACCAAGAAGGTCGAATCCGCCAGCCGGGACGGCAAGACCTTCTATCGCGCCTTCGTTGGCGGCTTTGCGTCCAAGTCGGACGCCAGCGCCTTCTGCGCGTCGCTTGTCGCGGCGGGCAAGGGCTGTATCGTCAAATAGCGGTCAGGCGAGGCGCGACGTGGCCGAGACGGCCTGCATATTGGGTTGCGCCGGGCTGAAGCTCTCGGCGGAAGAGCGCGCCTTCTTCCGGGACGTTAGGCCGTGGGGCTTCATCCTCTTCAATCGCAATATCGACACGCCCGACCAGGTTCGCGCGCTGGTTGACGAGCTTCGGGCCTGCACCGGCGTCGCCAATGCGCCCGTGCTGATCGACCAGGAAGGCGGCAGGGTGCAGCGGCTGGGGCCGCCGCACTGGCGCCGCTATCCGCCGGGCCGGGCCTATGGCCAGATCTCCGCCAACGATCCCCTGATCCGCCGCGAAGTGACGCGGCTTGGCGCCCGTTTGTTGGCGCATGATCTGACGGCTCTCGGCATCAATGTCGACTGTGTGCCGGTGCTGGATGTGCCGGAACCCGACGCGCATGAGGTGATCGGCGACCGGGCCTATGGCGCGACGCCGGAAGAGGTGGCCAGCCTGGGCCGAGCCGCCGCCGAAGGCCTGATCGCCGGCGGGGTGCTGCCGGTAATCAAGCATATTCCCGGCCACGGTCGGGCGCGCGCCGACAGCCATCTGGCGCTGCCGGTGGTCGACGCCAGCCTGGAAGACCTCGACGCCCGCGATTTTGCGCCCTTCAAGGTGCTGTCGGACATGCCGATGGCGATGACCGCCCATGTGGTCTACACGGCCATCGACCCCAAGCGGCCGGCCACAACCTCGCGCAAGGCGATCCGCGGTGTGATGCGCGGGACCATCGGCTTCGACGGCCTGATCATGAGCGACGACCTTTCCATGAAGGCCCTGAGCGGCGACTTCGCCGAGCGGGCCCACGCCTCGCTGGCGGCGGGCTGCGACGTGGTCCTGCACTGCAATGGCGATATGGCCGAGATGAAGGCGGTGATGGACGGCTGCCGGCCGCTTGCGGGTCGCGCCAAGGCGCGCGCGGCCCAGGCCCTGGGCCGTCTGGCCAAGACGCCGGAACCCTTCGACGCCGCCGAGGCGCGCGCCCGCTTCGACGCCGCCTTCGATGGGCAGTGGGCGGCATGACCGAGAAGCAGCAGCCAGCCTTCGACTTCATCGCCGCGGAGAACGCGGCTGAGGACGGCGAGGCGCTGATCGTCGATCTCGACGGCTACGAAGGCCCTCTGCACGTGCTTCTGGCGTTGGCGCGGAACCAGAAGGTCGACCTGCTGCAGCTGTCGATCACCAAGCTCGCAGACCAGTATCTGGCCTTCGTCAATGGCGCGCGGCGCGTGCGCTTCGCCCTGGCGGCGGACTATCTCGTGATGGCCTCCTGGCTGGCCTATCTGAAGTCGCGCCTGCTGCTGCCAAAGGCGGTGAAGGCCGGCGCGGACGAGCCGCCCGCCGAGGAACTGGCCGCCGCGCTGGCCTTCAGGCTCGCCAAGCTCGACGCCATGCGCAAGGCGGTCGAGGCGTTGGAGACACGGCCCTTGCGGGGTCGGGATGTGTTCGGTCGCGGCGACCCGGAAGCCGTGAAGATCGTCGGCGAGGAACGGTTCGAGGGCGACCTTTACGGCCTTGTCCAGGCCTATCTTGGTCAACGGCAAAAGGACGCTGGCCGCCGCTACCGCCCTGCGGCCCAGAAGGCCTTTCCTCTGGAAGACGCTCGCCGCCGCCTCCGCCACAAACTGCCTGAGCTTGGCGCCTGGACCGCCCTGGCCACAGTTGCGCCGAACCCCGCCCATGGCGAGCCCGGCCCGTCGCGGGCGTCCTATCTCGCGTCCACCCTGTCGGCCGGCCTGGAGATGGTGCGAGAAGGCGAACTTGAGGCGCGTCAGGTGGAGCATTTCGCTGAGATCTATCTGCGGGCCAAGCCGCTGCGGCTGGAGGCGGCGGAATGAGCGACCCCGCCGAGACCGAACGGCGCGTCGAGGCGCTGCTGTTCGCGGCCGCCGAGCCGCTCAGCCTCGCCGATCTGGCGAAACGCCTGCCCGAGGGCGCTGACATTGAGGCCGCCCTGGCCGCCTTGCAGGCGCGCTATGAGGGCAGGGGGGTGGCCCTTGTCTGTGTCGCCGATCGCTGGCGATTGCAGACCGCCGCCGACCTGGCCTTCCTGATGACCGAGGAAAGGGTCGAGCCGCGTCGGCTCTCGAAGGCCGCCCAGGAAACCCTGGCCATCATCGCCTATCACCAGCCCTGCACCCGCGCGGATATCGAACTGGTGCGCGGCGTGCAGGCCAACCGCGGCACCTTGGACGTCCTGCTTGAGCTCGGCTTGATCAAGATGCGCGGCCGGCGACGTTCGCCGGGCCGGCCGATCACCTTCGGCACCACCGCCGGTTTTTTGGAGCATTATGGCCTGGCCAGCCTCGCCGACCTGCCTGGTGCGCGTGAGATGAGGGCGCTGGGTCTGCTCAGCCTTGACCTGCCGGCCAACTTCGCCATACCCGATCCAACCGCCGCTCCGGACGACGAAGACCCGTTGGAGCCAGGCGATGCGCCTGAGTTCCATCAGGACTATCTGGGGGAAGAGGTTTAGCGCCGCACCCGCGTTGGCGTTGCGGAGCCAAACGCCTATACTGTCGTTCAAGGCTTTCTGCGCCGAGCCGTTCCGGGCGCGTAAGGAGTGAGGTTCATGGGAACTTTTGGTCCCATCCATTGGCTGATCCTGGGCGTCGTGGTGCTGTTGATGTTCGGCGGTCGCGGCAAGCTGTCGGGCGTCATGGGCGACGCCGCCAAGGGCATCCGCGCCTTCCGCGATGGCCTGAAGGACGAAGCGCAACCGACCACCACCCCGGCCGCGCCGGTTCCGCCGCCTCAGCCCCTGCCGCAGGCCGAGGTCGAGAAGGACCCGGTCGTCCGCTGATCGGAATGCGCCTGGCGCTCGTTCCCGACCTTATGTCGCCCGTTTCGGTGTTGGCCGAGCCGGGCGACTTTGATTTTATCGCGCTCCCCTTGAGCCAAGGCCCTCACTGATGTTTCCCGAAAACAGGTTCATGGAGATCCTGATCATCGGCGCGCTCGCGCTGATCGTGGTCGGGCCCAAGGACCTGCCAGTCCTGATGCGCCGCGTCGGCCAGTTCGTCGGCAAGATGCGCGGCATGGCGGCGGAATTCCGCGCCAGCTTTGACGAGCTCGCCAGGCAGTCCGAGTTGGAAGACCTGCGCCGCGAGGTCGAGGCCATGCGGGTGAACCAGCAGACGGTGATGACCAGCCTCAACCCGGTCTCAGACGGCAAGACGGTGTTCGACGAGATCAACCAGCATCTGTCCGAGCCGACGCCGGCGTCCTTGGCGGCGCCGACTATCATCCCGGCCTCCGACCCGTCGGCAGTCGTCGAGTTTGAAGCGCCTGCGGTCGCCAAGCCCAAGACGCCTCGCGCACCCCGCGCTAAGGCTGCGACGACCGTGAAGGCGCCAGCCGCGACCTTGGCCAAGTCGCCCGCGAAACCCCGCAAGACCACCAAGGCCGCGAGCAAGGTATCGTGAGCGCCGTCGACGACGACAGCGAGATCGAGGCCTCCCGCGCGCCGCTGATGGAGCATCTGGTCGAACTGCGGTCGCGGCTGATCGTCTGCGCCTGGGCGGTCGGCGTGGGCTTCGCGGTCAGTCTGTTCTACGCCAAAAAGATCTACGCCCTGCTGGTCGAGCCCTATGAAAAGGCGGCCGGCCTGATCGCCATGCAGAAGGCGGCGGGCAAGCACGGGACCTTCGACGTCTTTCTCGGCCTGTTCGGGCTGAAACCCATTCCGCACGTCGTGGTGCCGCTGATCGCGACACAGCCGCTCGAAAGCTTTTTCACCCAGGTCAAGCTGGCCGGGTTTGGGGCTGTGGTGCTGACCTTCCCGATCCTGGCCTGGCAGCTCTACCGGTTTGTGGCGCCTGGCCTCTACAAGCGCGAGCGCAACGCCTTTCTCCCATTCCTGCTCGCCTCGCCGATCCTGTTCGTGGCCGGCGCGGCGCTGGTCTATTTCGTCATGCTGCCGTTCGTGATGCTGTTCTCCTTGAGCCAGCAGTTCGGCGGCGCGGAGTTTTCGGTGCAGTTGCTGCCGAAGGTTTCGGAGTATCTGAGCCTGGTGACGACGCTTCTCCTTTCGTTCGGACTCTGTTTCCAGCTGCCTGTCATCGTCGCGCTGCTGGGCATGGCGGGGATCGTCGATTCCAAGTTCCTCGCCGCCGGCCGCCGCTATGCCATCGTCGGCGTGTTCGCCGTCGCCGCGGTGCTGACGCCGCCGGACCCGGTGAGCATGATGAGCTTGGCGGTGCCCGGCGTGCTGCTCTACGAAATCTCGATCTGGTGCGTCTGGCTCATCGAGCGCCGGCGCAAGCGCGAAGACGCTGCGGCAGAGGCGGCGTAGAGCGCCCTTTGGCCTGAACCCTCCGGTCTCCCTTGGCGCCCCCGGCGACGCGCCTTAAGGAAGGCCGCTTCATTTCCACCCTCCTGATCCTGTTCTGGGCGCCCCCCATGCACGACATCAAGGCCATTCGCGAAGACCCGGCGAGCTACGATCGCGCCTGGGGCTCGAAGGGGCTGTCGCCGCAGACGCCGGCGCTGCTTGAGATCGACGCGCGCCTGCGCGCCGCCCAGACCGCGCTGCAGGAAGCGCAAGGCCGTCGCAACGAGTCCTCCAAGCTGATCGGCATGGCCAAGGCCAAGAAGGATGAGGCGGAAGCCCAACGGTTGATGGGCGAGGTCGAGCATCTGAAAGCCGTCATCGCTGAACAGGGCGAGGCCGAACGCATCGCCGGCGAGCAACTCCGCGATCTCCTGTCTGGCCTGCCGAACCTGCCGGCCGACGACGTGCCGCTGGGCGAGGACGAGCATGGCAATGTCGAGGTGCGTCGCTGGGGCGAGCCCTTCGCCATCGCCAGCCCGAAGGACCATGTGGACCTAGGCGAAGCCGCCGGCCTGCTGGATTTCGAGGCCGCCTCGCGCATGTCCGGCGCGCGGTTCGTGGTCCTGAAGGGTCAACTCGCCCGGCTCGAGCGGGCGCTCGGCCAGTTCATGATCGATATCCAGACCCTGGAGCACGGCTATACCGAGGTCTCGCCGCCGCTGATGGTCAATGACGCGGCGGCCTACGGCACCGACAAGCTGCCCAAGTTCGCCGACCAGCTGTTTCAGACGACCGATGGCCGCTGGCTGATCCCCACGGCCGAGGTGCCGCTGACCAGCCTGGTGATGGGCCAGATCGTCGATCAGGAAGAGCTGCCGCTCCGCTACACCGCCCTGACCGCCTGTTTCCGCTCCGAAGCCGGCGCTTCTGGCCGCGACACTCGGGGCATGATCCGCCAGCACCAGTTCTACAAGGTCGAGCTGGTGTCCATCACCACGCCCGAACAGTCGGCCGACGAGCACGAGCGGATGGTGGGCTGCGCCGAGTCGATCCTGAAGCGGCTGGATCTGCCGTTCCGCACCATGCTGCTCTGCACCGGCGACATGGGCTTCGGCGCGCGCAAGACCTATGATCTGGAGGTGTGGCTGCCCTCGCAGGCGACTTACCGCGAAATCAGCTCCTGCTCCAACTGCGGCGACTTCCAGGCCCGGCGCATGGACGCCCGGTCCAGGAAGGCCGGCGAGAAGGGCACCCGGTTCCTGCACACCCTGAACGGCTCCGGCCTCGCAGTTGGCCGCACGCTGGTGGCGCTGATGGAGAATTATCAGGACGAGAACGGCCGTATCGCCATTCCCCAGGTGCTGCAGGGCTATATGGGCGGCCTGACCCATATCGGTGGCAAGGCATAAGGGCAGACCTGGTTTGCGCATCCTGATCACCAACGACGACGGCATCCATGCCGAAGGTCTGGCGGCGCTGGAGCGGATCGCCGCGCGCCTGTCGGACGACGTCTTCGTGGTCGCGCCGGAGACAGAGCAATCGGGCGCCAGCCGTTCGCTGACGCTGACGGTGCCCCTGCGCGCGCGGCGGATCAGCGAGCGCCGCTTCGGCCTGTCGGGAACGCCGACGGACTGTGTCAGTCTTGGCATCCAGCACCTGATCGAAGGCAAGAAGCCCGATCTCGTCCTGTCGGGCGTCAATCGCGGTCAGAATCTGGCTGAGGACGTCACCATGTCCGGCACCGTGGCGGGGGCCATCGAAGGCATGGCGCTTGGCGTGCGTTCGATCGCCCTCAGCCAGGCGATGGGCGCCGAGCTGGCGGAGCAGCCTTACGCCGTCTCCGAAGCCTTCGCGCCGGGGATCATCGAACGGCTGTTGGAGGCCGGCTGGCCGGACGGCGTGGTGATGAACCTCAACTTTCCGGCAGGCCAACCAACCGGCGACTGGCAGGTCGAGGTCACGCGCCAGGGGCTGCGAGATGTGCGAACCCGCTACGCCGAAAAGCGCACCGACCTGCGCGGCCGCGACTACTATTGGCTGGGCTATAAGAACATCCCGTCGAAGCCGGCCGAGGGGACAGACCTGCGCGCCTTCTACGAAGGCCGCATCTCGGTCACGCCGCTGCACATCGATCTCACGCACATGCCGACCGTGCATGATCTGAAGAGCGCGCTTGGCGGCGCGGCGCCGAAGCTGCGCGCTGGCGGCGGGGGCACGTGAGCATGGTCCAGCCGTCGCCCGAACCCGATGCGCGTCTCGCCAAGCTGATCCTTGGCCTGCGCTCGCAAGGGGTGACCGATCCCCTGGTTCTGGCGGCGATCGAACAGACGCCGCGCGAACTGTTCACGCCGCAGCTGTTTCAGGATCGGGCGTTCGAAGACTCGGCCCTGCCGATCGCCTGTGGTCAGACCATAAGCCAGCCTTTCATCGTCGGCCTGATGACCCAGGCGCTGACGATCGAGCCGCGCTCGCGGGTGCTCGAGATCGGCACGGGATCGGGCTATCAGACGGCGGTGCTGTCGCGACTTGCGCGGCTGGTCTACACCATCGAGCGCTACCGCACCCTGCTGCACGAGGCTGAGGCCCGCTTCAAACAACTGCAACTGCCCAACGTCATCACCATGTTCGGCGATGGCGGGGAGGGGTGGGTCAAACAGGCGCCCTTCGACCGCATTTTGGTCACGGCGGCGGCGCCAACTGAGCCGAAGGCGCTGCTGGCCCAGCTCAAGCCCTCGGGGGTGCTGGTGGCGCCGATCGGCAAGGGAGGCGTCCAGAGCCTGAAACGTTACGCAGGCGATGGTCAGGGCGGCTTCAAGGAAGAAGTGTTGTGCGAAGTGCGTTTTGTGCCCCTGCTCGATGGGGTCGCGCGCGAGCTTTAGCGTAGATTTTTGGCATGGCGGTTCAGGCTGGCGTCCGCGCCGGGCTTGACCGAAGATGGAGTCGCTGCGGGGCGATTCCGACAAGTTCACGAGCGGAGTTTCGATGACGGCCCTATTCACACGTGCAAGTCTGATCGTTCTGTCGGCGGCGGCCCTGGCCGCCTGCGCGGACGTGAAGCCTGAATACCCGACCTCCGCCGCGACCAATCAGCCCCCAGCGCCGCCGGTGCAATCGGCGCCCGTGCCGGAAACGCCGCCTGGCGAAGAGGGCGCGCCTCGCGCGGCGCCCACCGCACCGCTCACGGCTGAGGCCCTGCCGCCCGTAAACCGCCGGCCCGGCGCCGTGGCGGATAGCGACGACATCGAATCCGCGCCCTTGCCCGTGCAGACAACCCCGCCGCAGCAGCCCTATACGCCGCCGCCAATCTACAACCCTCCGCCGACCTACACGCCACCGGCAGTCATCCGGGGTTCGCGCCGGCAGCCGCCGCCCGCGCCGACCTATATCCTCAGCGTCAAGGGCCCGGTCCGCGCCGCCAAGGACAAGACCCGGACGATCAAGGTCGACCAGGGCGATACGGTCAACAATCTGTCCGAGCGCTACCTCACGCCCAAGGCCGAGCTCATCAAGCTCAACAAGCTGAAGAAGCCGTATGAGCTGGAGGTCGGCCGGCCCGTCAAAATCCCGACGCCCAAGGCCTACATTGTCGAGAGCGGCGACACCCTGTTCGGCATCGCCAAGCGCTTCAGTCTGTCGGTCGACTTGATCTCCGAACTCAACAGCATCGACCCCAGCGAGCGCGTGCGCGCGGGCGAGGAAATCGCCCTGCCGACCGATGTGAAGGATTCCGGGCCGCTGAAGCATCCTGGGCCGCCGGCGCCTCGCCGCAGCGAGGAGGAGCCGACGCTCGCGCCCGAGCAGCCGACCTATCGACCGCCCGAGCCTACGTACCGGCCCTCCGAGTCGACCTACCGGCCTCAGCCATCGGTCGTCCGGCCTGAGCCGCCGACACGATACTCGCCGCAGCCGGCCGCACCCCTGATCGAGTCCTCGCCCGCGCCCAGCGACGCCCAGGTCACGGCGGCTGGACGCGGACGGTTCATCTGGCCGGTCACCGGCCAGACTCTGTCCAGCTTCGGCTCCAAGCCGGGCGGTCAGCGCAACGACGGCGTCGACGTTGGCGCGCCATCCGGAACCGTGGTGAAGGCCGCCGCGGCGGGCGATGTGGTCTATGCGGGCAACCAGGTGCCGGGCTTCGGCAATCTGGTTTTGATCAAGCACCCGGGCGGCTGGGTCACGGCCTACGCCCACCTGTCGCAGACCACGGTCAAGATCAAGGATCACGTGGAGCAGGGCGATCAGGTCGGCGAAGTCGGTCAGACCGGCGGCGTCGATTCCCCCGAACTCCACTTCGAAATCCGCTACGCGCCGACGTCCAGGGACAAGGCCAAGCCGATCGATCCGATCCTGGTCTTGCCGCAAGGTCAGTAGACGCGTTGACGATCGGCCCGTTCGCGACCACCTTGGATGCGTTGAACGACAAGGTGATCGATGGCGACCTATCACGTTGATGCTCGTTGGGACCCCGACGCGAAGGTGTGGTCTTCGCGTAGCGACGTCCCGGGGCTGGTGATCGAAACTGCGACGCTCGCCGAGTTCGAGGCGCTGATGCACCAACTCGTGCCGGAGATGCTCTCGGACAATGTCGATGCGGCTGGGGCGGCCGTGGTCGAATGGCGAGCCTTTGGTGCGTTTGATCTGGCGTCGGCCTAATTGCCGAAAGACTTCTACCGCGACCTGACTCATCTGCTTCGAGAAGCTGGGTGGATTGCGGTTGATGGCGGCAAGGGCAGCCACGAAAAGTGGCGGCATCCGATCACCGGCAGGACCGTGATTGTGCCGCGATCCAAAAGTCGGCACACCGCCAACGAAGTTCTGCGTCAAGCAGGTTTGCCCAAGGCCTTCTGACGGCTATCGCTGGCGCGCCGTTGGGAGAATGGGGTTGCCCGAAACGGAAGGGTCCATCACGGTTAAGATCAACCGGGGGGCGTTTCCAGCATGGCTTTTGTTCGCGGTCATGCGCGCCATTGGGGCGCATACGTTGCGCTTGGAATAGTCGCGGCCGGTTTGATTGTCAGCGCTGTGATCTGGCTTGAACTAGCGCCAGAGGCCCCAAGCGTCCCACATGATGAGGCATTGACCGCTCAGAGCGGAGACTACAGCGCAGGTGGAGAAAGCTGCCGCCCAGAGAACCTTGCGGCCATTGCTAGCCGCCTGCACCGTATGCACGAAACTGACCGATGCGGCCAAGCCGCCGAGGATCATCGCATACAGCAAGCCAATCTCGCCGAATCGGCGAGAGGCGCTCGGGACGCTGAAATGGGGCTCGTCATCGCCGCCGCCAGCGGGCGTGCCATTGCCGTGCAGGCCATCTTGTTGTTTTGGGCTTTCTTGGCCGCCAGTTCCGGCGCCTTCTTCGCTAAGTTGGCCGCCGACGAAATGCGGAGTACTTCCGAAGCCACCGCCAAAGCCGCTAACGCGACTGAAACCGCCGCAAATGCCGCTCTCCTCGCGCTGGATAGGCCGTGGCCCTATCTTGAAGATCTGAGATGTGTCGCAACGGAGCCGCGCCCTGGCATAGAGCAGCTGGTCGCCGGTTTTAGACTCGCCAACCACGGCAAGGCGCCGGCCCTGATCCATTCGGTCAAAGCCGTTCTCTTCTATAGCCCCGGTGAATTTTTTCGGGACGTGTTTCCAATAAAGCCACTCCCGCAAACGATGTTGGATTTCCCTGCTGGCCATAACGTCAGAATGCTCATTGAGCAGCGAGGACGTCTCGCTATGACGGAAATTGCAGATGCGCAAAGCGGTGGCGTTGGAACGCTCGCGCCAATGTTGTTCGCTAACGGCATTGTTATCGGCCAAGGCGAGGTCAGCACAGAGTTTATGTTCAGAGGTGACCGCGAGATTCGGCTCGATTATGAAGACTCCATCCCGGCGGAACATGCCGGGAATATTTATCTCATCGGATGCGTGAGTTACGTCACACCCTATGATGAACCCGAACTGATCTACTTCTGTTTTGAGGCAGAGCACGGTCACCGGCAATTTCGCCGATGGGGAGGCAAACCCTTCAATGAGTGGATCAAGGCTCCCCGAGAACAAAGCGATGGCCGCTAGCGTTGCGGACCCAATCACCTAGCGGCCCTCGCCGCTAAATTCCCCCCGGACCCCCCAAGGGAAAAGCTTCCACCGCTTGCGCCATAACACCACCCCTTACCGCGAATTAAGCTGCCTTATCGGAGATCACCGCCTAGGTTTGTCTCCAGAGTATGTGGAGGAGACGCTTATGCGCGGATGGATCGGGGCCGGGGTGGTGCTGGCGGGCGCGATGGCTTGGGCTGATCCGGCCGGCGCCGCGCAGCTGATGATCCGTGATGCGGTGGTCGAGGTTCGGGTGATCCCGCAGGACCGCGACAATATCGAGGTCCACATCGAGAAGGCCAACCCCAAGCTGCCGCTCACGATTGAGAACGGCCTGGGCGGCGACGTAATCGTCGATGGCGGCCAGCGCTACGGCGTCTGGAAATTCCTGCTCGGCGGGCGGACCGCCGACTGCATCAATGGCAATGGCGAGCACCTGGTCCATGTCTGGGGCGTTGGCGATATCCGCGAGGACGACCTGCCTCGGATTGTCGTGCTCACCCCAAAGGACGCCCGCGTGTCCACCAGCGGGGCCACCTTCGGGACAATTGAACGGTCGAGCGCGGTGCGCCTGTCGGTCGCCGGCTGCGATCAATGGACCATCGCCAACGTCGAAGGGCCTCTGGAGGTAAGCGATTCCGGTGTCAGCACGGTTCGCGCCGGGACCGCCGGCTCAATGGATCTGAGGGTGGCGGGCATGGCCGATGTCACAACCCATGAGATCGCCAATGGCGCGGAGTTTCACGTCGCGGGCGTCAGCAAGATTCATGCGCTGTCCGTCGCTGGGCCCATCAAGATACATATCGCGGGTCATGCGGACGTGAACATCGACGGGGGCCACGCCTCGGATATCGATGTGCATATCGCCGGGTCCGGAAAGCTCAATGATCTTGGCACGGCCGACACCCTGGAAGCCTCGATCGCGGGGTCTGGCGATATCGACGTGGCCCATGTGTCCGGCGCGGTGACCAAGTCCGTCGCCGGCTCGGGAACCATCAACATCGGGCGCTGAGCGTCAAAGGGGATCAAAACCGGGGCAGGGCGGGCAATTTGCGGTGCGGATTGGGTTGACGAGCCCGATTCTTCCGCGTATCCACCGCGCCTCTGTTGGACCGGCTGTAAGCCTTCGGTTTAGACGCGGTCCGCGAGACGACCAGACATAGCGCCCCAGGGTTCGCCCCAAGCGCGATTGATGGACGGGCCCCACGGCGACGTGTGGGCCATATTCGTTTTGCGGGTCTCGCACGCACGATTTGCGTAGTAACCGGACTTGAAGTCGTTTGGGACCCTCGGGTTCCGACTGGTCTTTGAAACAGTATTCGGGCGTGGCGAGCGCTATTGGGAATTCGAGCGATATGGATCGACAAAATATCCGCATCAGGCTCAAAGCCTTCGACCACCGGGTGCTGGATCATTCAACACGTGAGATCGTGAACACGGCCAAACGGACCGGCGCCACCGTGCGCGGCCCGATCCCGTTGCCCACGCTCATCGAAAAATTCACCGTCAACCGTTCGCCGCACGTCGATAAGAAGTCGCGCGAACAGTTCGAAATCCGCACGCACAAGCGCGTGCTCGATATCGTCGACCCCACCCCGCAGACTGTGGACGCGCTGATGAAGCTCGACCTGTCGGCCGGTGTGGACGTCGAGATCAAGCTCTAAGGATCGCGGATCGATGCGTACCGGCGTGATCGCTAAGAAACTGGGCATGACGCGCTTCTTCGATGAAGCGGGCGTCCACGTGCCTGTCACCGTACTTTCGCTCGAGGGCTGTCAGGTCGTCGCGCAGCGCACCCAGGAGAAGGACGGCTATGTAGCCCTCCAGCTCGGCGCAGGCGCCAAGAAGGTCAAGAACACCTCCAAGGGCATGCGCGGACATTTCGCCAAGGCCTTGGTTGAGCCCAAGCGCAAGCTGGCTGAGTTCCATGTCTCCGAAGACAACCTGATCGAAGTGGGCGCGGAGCTCACCGCCGACCATTTCCTCGCCGGCCAACCGGTCGACGTATCCGGCCTGACGGTCGGTAAGGGCTTCCAGGGCGGTATCAAGCGTTGGAACTTCGGCGGCCTGCGCGCCACCCACGGTGTGTCCGTGTCGCACCGCTCGCTCGGTTCGACCGGCAACCGCCAAGACCCCGGCCGTACCTTCAAGGGTAAGAAGATGGCGGGCCATCTGGGTCAGGAAATGGTGACGACCCTCAATCTGACTGTGTTCCGCGTGGACGTGGAACGCGGTCTGATTTTGATCAAGGGCGCGGTTCCCGGCACCGAGGGGACCTACGTAAAGATCCGCGACGCGATCAAGAAGGCCGCTCCGGCCGACGTGCCTAAGCCGGGCGCCTTCCGCAAGCCGGGCGCCGAAGCCGCTTCCGCTCCGGCGGAAGTCGAGGCGCCGGCGGAAGCCGCCGCGCCGGAAGCGGGGGATCAAGCCTAATGAAACTCGATGTCATCACCCTGGCCGGCGCCAAGGCCGGCACCATTGAACTCGACGACGCCGTGTTCGGCATCGACGAGATCCGTGGCGACATTCTCGCTCGTTGCGTCAACTGGCAGCTGGCCAAGCGCCGAGGCGGGAACCACAAGGTCCAGACGCGCAACGAGAACTCGCGCACTGGCAAGAAGATGTACAAGCAAAAGGGCACCGGCGGCGCTCGCCACGGCTCCCGCCGCGCGCCGCAGTTCGTCGGCGGCTCGCGCGCTTTCGGCCCGATCGTCCGCGACCACGGCTTCGATCTGCCGAAGAAGGTGAGGGCGCTGGCCCTGCGTCACGCCCTGTCCTCCAAGGTCAAGGCCGGCACGCTGGTGGTGCTCGACGCCGCCGAGATCGCCGAACCCAAGACCGCCGCTCTGCGGGCTCAATTCGCCGCGCTCGGTCTGAAGAACGCGCTGATCATCGCCGGTCCGGAAGTGAACAAGGGCTTCGGCCTTGCCGCCCGCAACATCCCGATGGTGGACGTGCTGCCGAACGCCGGCCTGAACGTCTATGACGTGCTGCGCCGCGACACCCTGGTGCTGACCCGCTCGGCGATCGAAGCGATCGAAGCGCGGCTCTCTGAGAAGGAAGCCGCGTAATGCCGACGGCCAAGCACTACGACACCATTCTGTCCCCGGTGATCACCGAAAAGGCGACCATGCTGTCCGAGCACAACAAGGTTGTGTTCAAGGTCGCCGCCGAGGCCACCAAGGACGACATCGCCGCCGCTGTGGAAGAGCTGTTCAAGGTCAAGGTGACCAAGGTCAACACGCTCATCACCAAGGGCAAGACCAAGTTCTTCCGCGGCATCAAGGGCCGGCGGTCGGACGTCAAGAAAGCGATCGTGACGCTGGCCGAAGGCCAGTCGATCGACATCACCACGGGGCTGTGATCCGATGGCGCTGAAACACTTTAATCCGACTTCGCCCTCGCGCCGCCAACTGGTGCTGGTCGACAAGTCCGAGCTGCATAAGGGCAAGCCCGAAAAGAGTCTGGTCTCCGGCCTGACCAAGTCGGGCGGTCGTGGCGGTGGCGGCCGTATCGCGGTGCGTTTCCGTGGCGGCGGCGCCAAGCGCCTCTATCGCATGATCGACTTCAAGCGCCGCAAGTTCGGCGTGGTCGGCGTGATCGAGCGTCTGGAGTACGACCCCAACCGTTCGGCCTTCATCGCCCTGATCAAGTACGCCGATGGCGAACTCGCCTACATCCTGGCCCCGCAACGGGTTAAGGTTGGCGACGAAATCATCGCCGACGAAAAGGTCGACGTGAAGCCGGGCAATGCTTCGCCCCTGCGTTCCATGCCGGTCGGCACCATCATCCATAACGTCGAGCTGAAGCCCGAGAAGGGCGGCCAGATGGCCCGCTCCGCCGGCGCCTATGCCCAGCTGGTCGGCCGCGACGCCGGCTACGCCCAGATTCGTCTGGGCTCGGGCGAGCTGCGCATGGTGATGGACAGCTGCATGGCGACGGTGGGCGCGGTGTCGAACCCCGACCACATGAACGAAAATCTGGGCAAGGCTGGCCGCGTTCGTCACATGGGCCGTCGTCCGCACGTTCGCGGCGTCGCCATGAACCCGGTCGACCACCCGCATGGCGGCGGCGAAGGCCGCACCTCCGGCGGCCGCCACCCGGTCACCCCGTGGGGTAAGCCCACGAAGGGCCGCAAGACCCGCACCAACAAGACGACGGATAAGTTCATCATCCGCTCGCGTCACGTTAAGAAGGCCCGCTAAGCCATGACCCGTTCGGTATGGAAAGGTCCCTTCGTCGACGGCTACCTCCTGAAGAAGGCGGACGTCGCGCAGAATTCGGGCCGCAAGGACGTCATCAAGACCTGGTCGCGCCGTTCGACCATCATGCCCCAGTTCGTGGGCCTGACTTTCGGCGTCCATAATGGCCAAAAGCACGTGCCGGTCACCATCCGCGAGGACATGGTCGGCATGAAGCTCGGTGAGTTCGCGCCGACGCGCTACTTCCCGGGCCACGCGGCCGATAAGAAGGCCAAGAGGAAGTAGCCATGGGCCAGAAATCCAAAGAACGGCGCGAGAAGCCGATCGAGGCGATCGCCAAGGTGCGCACGCTGCGCACCGGCCTGCGGAAGCTGAACGTGGTCGCCCAGTCGATCCGCGGTCTGAAGGTGCAACGCGCTCTGAACGAACTTGAGTTCAGCCACAAGCGCATCGCCAAGGACGTCCGCAAGGCGCTCTACTCGGCCATCTCCAACGCCGAGAACAACCACTCGCTGGACATCGACGCCCTGGTGGTCGCCGAAGCCTATGTGGGCAAGAACCTGGTGATGAAGCGTTTCTCGGCTCGCGCTCGCGGCCGGTCCTCGCGCATCGAAAAACCCTTCTCGGAGATCACCATCGTGGTCCGTGAACTTGGCGAGGCGGCCTGATGGGTCAGAAAGTCAATCCGATCGGTCTTCGCCTGGGCATCAATCGCACCTGGGACAGCCGTTGGTTCGCCGACGGTGAAGACTACAGCCGTCTGCTGCACGAAGACATCAAGGTCCGCCGGGAGCTGAAGAAGCGCCTGGGTCAGGCCGGCGTCTCGCGCATCATCATCGAGCGTCCGCACAAGAAGTGCCGGGTGACCATCTATGCCGCGCGCCCTGGCGTGATCATCGGCAAGAAGGGCGCCGACATCGACAAGCTGCGCAAGGATCTGCAGGCCCTGACCGACGGCGAAGTTCATCTGAACATCGTCGAAGTTCGCAAGCCCGAGACCGACGCCCAGCTGGTGGCCGAGAACATCGCCCAGCAGCTCGAGCGCCGGGTCGCCTTCCGTCGCGCCATGAAGCGTTCGATGCAGTCCACCATGCGCCTCGGGGCCAAGGGTGTTCGGATCAACGTGTCCGGCCGTCTGGGCGGCGCGGAAATCGCGCGGATGGAGTGGTATCGCGAAGGTCGCGTTCCGCTGCACACCCTGCGCGCCGATATCGATTATGGTTTCGCGGAAGCCAAGACCACCTACGGCATCATCGGCGTGAAGACCTGGATCTTCAAAGGCGAAGTGCTGGAGCACGATCCCATGGCGCAAGACAAGCGCCTGGCCACCGAGTCCGGCCCGGCCGGCGAAGGTGGTGGTCGCGAGCGGGGCGATCGTCCCGACCGTGGCGATCGCGGCCGTCGCGAGCGTGCGGGAGCCTAAGTTATGCTGCAACCGAAAAAGACCAAGTACCGCAAGCAGTTCAAGGGCCGCATCCACGGCCTGACGAAGGGCGGCTCCGCGCTGAATTTCGGCTCCTATGGGCTGAAGGCGATCGAGCCTGAGCGGATCACCGCGCGTCAGATCGAAGCGGCCCGCCGCGCGATCACCCGCCAGATGAAGCGCCAAGGCCGCGTGTGGATCCGGATCTTCCCGGACCTGCCGGTTTCTGACAAGCCGGCCGAAGTGCGGATGGGCAAGGGCAAGGGCGCGATCGAATACTGGGCCGCGCGCGTCGCGCCGGGCCGGATCATGTTCGAGATCGACGGCGTCGCCGACGATGTGGCGCGCGAAGCGCTGCGTCTGGGCGCGGCCAAGCTGCCGATCAAGACCCGTGTCGTCACCCGGATCGACGCCGGCGTTGCGATGGAGCACGCGTGATGAAGATTGCAGATGTTCGTGGCCTCACCGCCGACCAACTGGCCGACGAGTTGCTGAAGCTGAAGAAGGAGCAGTTCAACCTGCGCTTCCAGTCGGCGACCGGCCAGGTGGAAAAGACCCATCGTTTCGGGGAAGTCCGCAAGGACATCGCCCGCGTCAAGACCGTGCTTCGCGGCAAGTCCAGCAGCGCGGCCTGAGGAATTAGCTATGCCAAAACGAATTCTTGAGGGCGTGGTCGTCTCCGACAAGGGCGACAAGACCGTGATCGTGAAGGTCGAGCGGACCTTCCTGCATCCGTTGCTGAAGAAGACCGTGCGCCGGTCGAAGAAGTATCACGCCCACGACGAAGGCAATGCCTACAAGGCTGGCGATTTCGCCCGCATCGTCGAGTGCGCCCCGAAATCCAAGCTGAAGACCTGGGAGGTCCTTCCCAAGGCCGCTCAGGCTTCGGCCTGATCGTGCTCTGGAGGGTATGAAACCATGATCCAGATGCAGTCCAACCTCGAGGTCGCCGACAATTCCGGCGCCCGTCGTGTCATGTGCATCAAGGTGCTTGGCGGCGCCGGTCGTCGTTATGCCTCCGTCGGCGACACCATCGTGGTGTCGGTGAAGGAAGCCATTCCGCGCGGTCGCGTGAAGAAGGGCGACGTGCTGCGCGCCATCGTCGTGCGCACCAGCCAAGGCATCAAGCGTAAGGACGGGTCGCTGATCCGTTTCGACCGCAACGCCGCCGTCATCGTCAACAAGCAGAGCGAGCCGATCGGCACGCGGATCTTTGGCCCGGTTCCTCGCGAACTGCGCGCCAAGAACCACATGAAGATCATCTCTCTCGCGCCCGAGGTGCTGTAAGCCATGGCCGCGAAAATCAAAAAGGGCGACCGCGTCGTCGTCTTGACTGGAAAGGACAAGGGCCGTCAGGGCCAGGTCCTGCAGGTCATGCCCAAGGAAAGCCGCGTGCTGGTTGGCGGGATCAATATGGTCAAGCGCCATACCAAGCCCAGCCAAGGCGATCCGAACGGCGGTATCAAGAACAAGGAAGCCTCGCTGCACATTTCGAACGTGGCCTACATCGATCCCAAGTCCGGCGCGCCGACGCGCGTGGGTTTCAAGATCGACGGCGACAAGAAGGTGCGTGTGGCCCTCAAATCCGGTGAGGTCATCGATGGCTAACGAAGCCTACGAACCCAGGTTGAAGTCCGACTATCGCGGCCGCATCCGGCCCGTGATGAAGGAAAAGTTCGCCTATACGAACGAGATGCAGATCCCCAAGCTCGACAAGATCGTCGTGAACATGGGCATCGGCGAAGCCGTCAGCGACTCCAAAAAGGTCAATGCGGCGGTCAAGGACCTGGCGGCGATTACCGGCCAAAAGCCCGTGACCACCAAGGCCCGCACCTCCATCGCCGGCTTCAAGCTGCGCGAAGGCATGGTGATCGGGGCCAAGGTGACGCTACGCAAGGATCGTATGTACGAATTCCTCGACCGGTTGATCACCATCGCCCTGCCGCGGGTGAAGGACTTCCGGGGCCTGAAGCCGACCTCCTTCGACGGTCGCGGCAACTATGCCCTGGGTCTGCGCGAACACATCGTGTTCCCGGAGATCAACTACGACGAAATCGATCAAATGTGGGGCATGGACGTCATCGTTTGCACCACGGCCCGGACCGACGACGAAGCTCGCGAGCTTCTTCGGGAGTTCAAGTTCCCGTTCGTGACGAACTGAGCGGGGGAAAGACCAAGCCATGGCCAAGAAAAGCGCCGTCAATCGAAATGAAATGGTCAAGCGTCTCGTCAAGACGATGGCCGCCAAGCGCGATGCGCTGAAGGCGGTCGCCAATGACGAGAGCCTGCCGCTGGAGGAGCGCTTTTCGGCGCGCCTGAAGCTGGCGAAGCTGCCGCGCAACTCGTCCAAGACCCGCATCCGTAACCGGTGCCTGGTCACGGGCCGCCCGCGCGCCTTCTATCGCAAGCTGAAGATGTCGCGGATCGCGTTGCGGGATCTCGGCTCGAACGGCCAGATTCCCGGCCTCGTGAAGTCGAGCTGGTAGGAGGGTCCAATGGCTGTGAACGACCCCATCGGCGATATGATCGCCCGCATCAAGAACGCCGCCATGCGCAAGCGTGGCAAGGTGGTGACGCCTGCGTCGAAGCTTCGTCAGCATGTCCTCGACGTGCTGGCGGACGAAGGCTACATCCGCGGCTACACCCTGGTTGAGAAGCCCGGCGAATTTCCTCAGTTCGAAATCGAACTGAAGTATTTCGACGGCGAGCCGGTGATCGTCGAGATCGCCCGCGTCTCCAAGCCGGGGCGGCGCGTCTATTCGTCGATCAGTGATCTGAAGCCGATCAAGAACGGCCTCGGCATCTCGATCCTGTCCACGCCGAAGGGCGTGATGTCGGACAACGCCGCGCGCGACGCCAATGTCGGCGGCGAAGTGCTCTGCCGGGTGTACTGACCATGTCACGGATTGGAAAACGGCCGATCGCCATCGCCTCGGGTGTCAATGTTACGCTCGACGGCCAGACGGTCACGGTCAAGGGCCCGAAGGGGCAGCTGTCTTGGACCGTGGTCGACGAGATCGCGGTCAAGCACGAGAACGGCGAGCTTACGCTTGCGCCGAAGGAAGTCTCCAAGCGCGCCAGCGCCATGTGGGGCCTCTCGCGCTCGCTGGTGGCGAACATGGTGCAGGGCGTGACCAGCGGTTTCGAGGAAACACTCGAACTGGTGGGCGTGGGTTATCGCGCGGCGATGAAGGGCCAGGCGCTCTCCATGCAGCTCGGTTTCTCGCACGACGTGGACATTGCGGCGCCGGAAGGCATCACATTCGCGGTGCCGAAGCAGACCGAAATCCGCGTCAGCGGGATCGACAAGCAACTGGTCGGCGAAGTCACCGCCCGCATCCGTCGCATCCGTCCGCCCGAGCCCTATAAGGGCAAGGGCGTGCGCTACGCGGGCGAAAACGTCCGCCGTAAAGAAGGCAAGAAGAAGTAGGTCATGGCGCTCTCTCCTCGCGATTCCGCCAAGCGCCGCGCTCAGCGCAACCGCACGCGGCTCAAATCCCTTGCCAACGGTCGTCCGCGTTTGTCGGTCTTCCGTTCGGCTAAGAACATCTACGCCCAGATCATCGATGATGCTGGCGGCGTCACCCTGGCTCACGCCTCGTCGCTGGAAGGCGGCAAGGGCGCCGACAAGGAGGCCGCCGCTCTCGTGGGTAAGCTGGTCGCCGAACGCGCCATCGAAAAGGGCGTCAAGGATGTCGTCTTCGATCGTGGTGGTTACATCTATCATGGCCGGGTCAAAGCCCTGGCCGACGCCGCGCGCGAAGCCGGCCTGAACTTTTAAAGGATAGGTCAGCATGGCCCGAGGCGAACAACAGCGCGGCGATCGGCGGGACCGGGGCAACCGGCCGCAGGAAGACCGCGCCGACAGCGACATCGTCGAGAAGTTGGTGCACATCAACCGCGTTGCGGCGACCGTCAAAGGCGGCCGGCGTTTCTCGTTCGCCGCCTTGATGGTGGTGGGCGACCAGAAGGGCCGCGTCGGCTTCGGCCATGGCAAGGCCCGCGAGGTGCCGGAAGCCATTCGCAAGGCGACGGAAGAAGCCAAGAAGACGATGATCCGCGTGCCCCTGCGTGAATCCCGCACCCTGCACCACGACGGTCACGGCCGTCACGGCGCGGGCAAGGTGATGCTGCGCGCGGCTCCGGCCGGCACCGGCGTCATCGCCGGCGGCCCGATGCGCGCGGTCCTCGAAACCCTCGGCGTCCAGGACGTGGTCGGCAAGTCGGTCGGCTCGTCCAACCCCTACAACATGATCCGCGCCACCTTCGACGCGCTGAAGGCCCAGTCTTCGCCGCGTCAGGTCGCTTCCAAGCGCGGCAAGAAGGTCGGCGACATCATGGGCCGGCGCAACGACGGCGCCTCGGCTGAGACCGTCGAAGGCTAAGGATAGAGACGATGGCCAAAGCCGAAGAAAAGACTGTCACCGTCAAGCAGACCGGCAGCCCGCTGCGCCGCAAGGCGGACCAGCGCGCCACGCTGATCGGTCTTGGCCTGAACCGTATCGGCCGGATTTCGGTCCTGCCGGACAACCCGTCCACCCGTGGGATGATCGCCAAGGTCGCCCATATGGTCGCCGTGGTCGATTAATCGATCACGTCCGCGCCGGTGCGAGCTCGTCGCACCGGAGGCATAATTCAACAGCCGAGTCGGGCTTCATGCCCGGCGCCAGATCTCCAAGGAGAGGCTTCCAATGACTAAGCTGAACGAAATTCGCGACAATCCCGGCGCGCACAAGAAGCGCATGCGGGTCGGCCGTGGCCCGGGTTCGGGCAAGGGCAAGACCGCCGGCCGGGGTGTGAAGGGGCAGAGCTCCCGTTCGGGCGTCGCTATCGACGGTTTCGAAGGCGGCCAGATGCCGCTCTACATGCGCATGCCCAAGCGTGGCTTCAACAATCCCTTCGCCAAGAAGCTGGCCGAAGTGAACCTGTGGCGCATCGCCCAGGCGATCGAAGCCGGCAAGCTCGACATCAAGAAGCCCATCGATGGCAAGGCGCTGGTCGAGGCCGGCGTTCTGCGCCGCGTCCGCGACGGCGTCCGTCTGCTGGGCAAGGGCGAACTGACCGCCAAGATCGATATCACCGTCTATTCCGCCACCGTCTCGGCCGCCAAGGCTGTTGAAGCGGCGGGTGGCAAGCTGACCACGACCGCCAAGGTCGCCGCGCCGGCCGAGGCCGAAGCCTAGGGACGCATGGACGGGCAGGGGCTCGCCTTCGGGTCCCCGCTCACCTATGTGTGCTCCCGATCAGCCTACGGGGTAGTGAATGGCGTCCGCCGCAGAACAGCTTGCAGCCAATATTAATTTCAGCGCCTTCTCGAAGGCGACCGAGTTGCACCAGCGGCTGTGGTTCACCCTGGGCGCAATGATCGTCTACCGGTTGGGGACGTTCATTCCGATCCCCGGCATCGACGCCACCGCCTTCGCCCAGCTGTTCCAAGGGCAGTCGAAGGGCATCCTGGGCATGGTCGACATGTTCTCGGGCGGCGCCGTGCAGCGCATGGCGATCTTCGCCCTGAACGTGATGCCCTACATCTCGGCCTCGATCATCGTGCAGCTCCTCGGCACCGTCTATCCGCCGTGGGAGAAGCTGCGCAAGGAAGGCGGCGAGGCCGGCCGCAAGCAGATGAACCAGTACACCCGCTACCTGACCGTGGCGCTGGCCCTGTTTCAGTCCTTTGGCATCGCCGTGGGCATCAATAACCCCAGCTTCGTCTATGCGCCGGGGCTCTTCTTCATCATCTCGACCATGGCCACGCTTACCGGTGGGACGCTGTTCCTGATGTGGCTGGGTGAGCAGATCACCGCTCGCGGCGTCGGCAATGGCGTCTCGCTGATCATTATGGCCGGTATCGTGGCCCGGTTGCCCTCGGGCATCGCCAATCTGCTGTCCTCGGCCCGAGTGGGCTCGCTCAATCCGTCGATCCTGGCCGTGGTCGCCATCGGTGCGCCGGCCATCATCGGTTTCATCGTCTTCATCGAACGCTCACAGCGCCGGCTTCTGATTCAGTATCCGAAGCGCCAGATGGGCAATCGGATGTTCGGCGGCGAGACCTCGTTCATGCCACTCAAGCTGAACACCGCCGGCGTGATTCCGCCGATCTTTGCGTCCAGCCTGCTGCTGATGCCCGCCACAGCCGTTGCTTTGATCAAGCACTGGCCCCCGTTCTTCAGCTGGGTGCCCACCATGGTCGGTCAGCTTCAGCACGGTCAGCCGACCTTCATGATTCTCTACGCCTTGCTGATCGTCTTCTTTTCCTTCTTCTACACCTCCATCGTGTTTCCCCCGGACGACACCGCCGAGAACCTGCGCAAGTACGGTGGCTTCCTGCCGGGCATCCGGCCTGGCCGTCGCACAGCGGAGTATCTGGACTATGTGATGACGCGCCTGACCGTAATCGGCGCGGCCTACATCACGGTCGTCTGCCTGATACCGGAACTGCTCATGTCCCAGGTGGGCACGCAGTTGGCGTTTGGCGGCACCTCAATCTTGATTATGGTGACTGTGACGATCGACACCTGGACGCAGATTCAGTCGCATCTGTTGCAGCACCAGTATGAGGGGCTGATCCGTAAGTCGAAGCTGCGGGGAGGGCGGCGTAGATGAATCTGATCCTGTTCGGACCGCCCGCCGCCGGCAAGGGCACCCAGGCCAAGCGTCTGGTCACCAAGCACGGCATGGTGCAGCTTTCCACCGGCGACATGCTCCGTGCGGCCCGTACCTCCGGCTCGCCGCTTGGCGCGCGGGTTGCGGGTATCATGGACCGCGGAGACCTCGTCTCCGATGAGATCGTCATTGAACTGATCGAAGAAGCCCTTCCGGCGACGGAAGCGGCTGGCGGCGCCATCTTCGATGGCTTTCCGCGCACCGTTGCCCAGGCCGAAGCGCTCGACGACATGCTCGCGCGGCGCAAGACGCGTATCGACGTGGTCCTGCGGCTAAAGGTCGATGACGAAGCGCTGATCGGGCGAATCGCCAAACGCTTCGCCGAAGAAGGCCGGGCGGACGACAACCCCGAATCGTTCAAGGTGCGGCTGGCCGCCTACAACAGCCAGACCGCGCCACTGCTGCCCCACTACCTAGCCCAGGGAAAACTGGTCGAACTCGACGGAATGGGGGATATCGATCAAGTCGCCCATGCCATCGACCAGGCTTTGGGCGGAGTCACCGTATGAACGGCCGTTTCACCTGTCCGAACACGCCGTTTTTGGACGCACTGGCCATTGACGCCGGCGCGCTCATCCCTATAAAGGACGGCTTCCGCGAAAGCGCGAAAGACGCGCCAGTACCTCCCGCGATAGCGGCGAGGCTGGATACGTCATTCGCGCTTAACTGCGTGACCAGGAGAGTTTAGACGTGGCCCGCATCGCAGGCGTGAATATACCCACGAACAAGCGCGTCGTCATCGCGCTGCAGTACATCCACGGCATTGGCCAGTCCAAGGCCCGTGAGATCGTTGATCGCGTCGGCATCGAAGATGCGCGCCGCGTCAACCAGCTCACCGACCAGGAAGTGCTGCAAATCCGCGAAACCATCGACCGTGACTATATGGTCGAGGGCGACTTGCGCCGGGAGACCGCCGTCAACATCAAGCGGTTGATGGACCTGGCCTGCTATCGCGGCTTGCGCCACCGTAAGGGCCTTCCGGTCCGCGGCCAACGCACTCACACCAACGCCCGTACCCGCAAGGGTCCGGCCAAGCCGATCGCCGGCAAGAAGAAATAAGGCGCCTGAACAATGGCCAAGGAACCGGCCCGCGTTAAAAAGCGCGAGCGTAAGAACATCACCTCGGGCGTGGCGCACGTGAACGCCTCGTTCAACAACACCATGATCACGATCACCGACGCCCAGGGCAACACCATTTCCTGGTCTTCGGCTGGCGCCATGGGATTCAAGGGCTCGCGCAAGTCGACGCCCTACGCCGCCCAGATGGCGGCCGAGGACGCCGGCAAGAAGGCGGCTGAACACGGCGTCAAGACGCTGGAAGTCAACGTCTCTGGCCCCGGCTCAGGCCGCGAATCGGCGCTTCGGGCGCTGCAGGCCGCGGGCATGACCATCACTACGATCCGGGACGTAACGCCCATTCCGCATAACGGCTGCCGACCGCCGAAGCGCCGGCGCGTCTAACCCACACTTTTCGCCTATTCATCGCCGGCCAGCCCCAAGGCCGGCGAGCCGCGTTCGAGGACTTCATCCGTGATTGAAAGAAACTGGAACGAGCTCATCCGCCCTGAAAAGCCGCAGATCGAGACTGGTTCGGACGCTGGCCGCAAAGCCCGCATCGTCGCCGAACCGCTCGAGCGTGGTTTCGGGGTGACGCTCGGCAACTCCCTGCGCCGGGTTCTGCTGTCGTCGCTGCAAGGCGCGGCGGTGACTTCGGTGCAGATCGACGGCGTCGTGCACGAATTCTCGTCCTTGCCTGGCGTGCGCGAGGACGTGGTCGACATCGTTCTGAACATCAAACAGCTGGCGCTGCGCATGCACGCCGAGGGCCCCAAGCGGATGACGCTGCGGGCTACCGGCCCAGGCGCGGTGACCGCCGGCCAGATCGAAGCGCCTTCGGACATCGAAATCCTCAACCCGAACCACGTGATCTGCACACTGGATGACGGCGCTACCGTGCGCATGGAATTCACGGTCCAGAACGGCAAGGGCTATGTCGCTTCGGAATTCAACCGTCCGGAAGACGCCCCGATCGGCCTGATCGCCGTCGATTCCCTCTACAGCCCGGTCAAGCGCGTCGCCTATCGCGTCGAGCCGACCCGTCAGGGCCAGAGCCTGGACTATGACAAGCTGGTGATGGAAATCGAGACCAACGGCGCCGTGTCGCCGGTGGACGCGGTCGCCTATGCCGCGCGCATCCTGCAAGACCAACTGCAGATCTTCATCACCTTCGACGAGCCGAAGAAGAAGACGGACGGCGAGGCCAAGCCTGAGCTGCCCTTCAACCCGGCGCTGCTGAAGAAGGTCGACGAGCTGGAGCTGTCGGTCCGTTCGGCCAACTGTCTGAAGAACGACAACATCGTCTACATCGGCGACCTGATCCAGAAGACCGAAGCCGAGATGCTCCGCACCCCGAACTTCGGCCGCAAGTCCTTGAACGAGATCAAGGAAGTGCTGGCGGCGATGAACCTGCACCTTGGAATGGACGTGCCGAACTGGCCGCCCGAAAACATCGAAGACCTGGCCAAGAAGTTCGAAGACCAGATCTAACCGTTCGGCCCGTCGAGAGACGGCCCGCGTTAAGGAGAGACTTTCATGCGCCACGGTTCCGCGCACCGCAAACTCGGCCGCACGACCGCGCACCGCACCGCCATGTTCGCGAACATGGCCGCGAGCCTGATCAAGCACGAGCAGATCATCACCACCCTGCCGAAGGCCAAGGAGCTGCGGCCGTTCGTGGAGAAGCTGGTGACGCTGGCGAAGCGGGGCGACCTGCATGCGCGCCGGATCGCCATCAGCCGCGTCCGTGACGTTGATCAGGTCGGCAAGCTCTTCGCCGCGCTGGGCCCGCGCTATAAGACCCGCGCCGGCGGCTACATCCGCGTGCTGAAGGCCGGTCACCGCTATGGCGACAATGCGGCGATGGCCGTGATCGAGTTCGTCGATCGCGACCCGGCGGAAAAGGGCAAGGACTCCGGTCCGGTCGAGGTCTTCGCCGAAGACTGAGCCGCCTAACCGCGACAATATTGCAAACGGCCGGGAGCGATCCCGGCCGTTTTGCTTTGTCGGGCCCACGAAAGCTCGGCGCGTTTCAAACCTGTCATTGCGAGCGCAACCGTCGCGGCTAAGCTGATCCATACTTTAAGCGCCAGAAGATGGCCGGGGGGATGGAAATGACGGGACGGCTTACCAAGCTTGTTTTGATGGCCGCGTTGATGGGCTCGACGGCCTTTGCCGCGCCCGTCCTTGCCCAAAGTGCGCCGCCGGTCGCCGAGGCGCCGCAGGCCAAACATTCCGAGGTCTTCATCGCCATGCGCGACGGGGTGAAGCTCGCCGCCAACGTCTACCTGCCCGAAGGCGCGGGGCCCTGGCCCGTGGTGCTGACCCGCACGCCGTACCTCAAGGACGGCCGTATGTTCGGCGAGGGCTCCGAACGCTGGACCAAGGCTGGCTACGCCTATGTGGTTCAGGACGTCCGGGGCAAGGGTCGCTCGGAAGGCTTCTATGACGCCTTCAACAACGACATTGAGGATGGCTACGACACCGTCGAGGGCCTGGCCAAGCAGCCGTGGAGCAACGGCAAGGTCGGCATCATGGGCGCCTCGGCCATGGGCATCACCTCCAACCTCGCGGCCATCGCCGAACCGCCGCACCTGAAGGCGGCCTTCATCATCGTCGCGCCGAACGAGACCTTCAGCACCTCCTTCCTGGGCGGCGTGCCGAAGGACAAGGACAACACCGACTGGCTGCGGGACCAGAAGGTCGCCCAGTCGGTCATCGACGAGGATCAGGGCCGCATCGAACGGAGCGTCTTCCACGACCGGCAGGGACCGGGCGAGGAGCTAAAATACGTCCACATCCCGATCTATAACGTCGGCGGCTGGTACGACATCTTCAACACCGGCTCGGTCTACAACTTCGTCTATCTGCAGAACCACGGGGCCAACGGCGCGCGCGGCAATCAGAAGCTGTTCATGGGTCCGTTCGGCCACGGCGAGCTGTCGGGCAACCTGGCCTATCCCAACATGGACAGCCTGCGCGGCGTGATGAGCGGCGACAATGGCCAGGATATCCGCTGGTTCAACTACTGGCTGAAGGGGATCGACAACGGCATCATGGACGAGCCGCCGGTCCAATTCTTCATGATGGCCTCGGCCGAAAAGGGCGCCTATTCGCCAAAGAACAAGCTGATGAGCGCCGGCGACTGGCCGTTGGCCTACCGCGCCATGCACTACTATCTCGCGCCGGATCTGGGGCTGACGACAAAGGCGCCGGCCGCGCCCGAAGCCAAGACCGCTTATCGGTTTGACCCGGCCAATCCGGTCAAGACTTATGGCGGCGCCAATCTGACGTTCGAACGCGGTCCAGAGGATCAACGCCAGGTGGGGCAGCGGCAGGACTATCTACGATTCCAGACTCCCGTGCTGGACCACGATGTCCAGATCGCCGGGCCGGTCAGCGTCGACCTCTATGCTGCTACCGATGGCCCCGACACCGACTTCGAGGCTAAGCTGGTGGACGTCTATCCTGACGGCTACGAGGCCCTGGTGCTGGATGCGCCGATCCGCGCCCGCTATCGCCACGGGCGCATGCCTGACGATGTTCAGATGATGACGCCCGGCGCGCCGGAGAAGCTGACGATCGATCTGTGGAACACGGCGTTGACCTTCGAGAAAGGCCATCGCATCGCCCTGCATATCACCTCGTCGAACGCGCCGCGGTTCGAGGTCAACGCCAACAATGGCGAACCCACCGGCCAGCACACGATGAAGCCTCGGGTGGCGGTCAACACCATCTATTACGACAAAGACCATCCTTCGGCCCTGGTGCTGCCGATCGTCTATCTGGATCAGAAGTAGGCTTCCATTCCGCCGGGCTCCCCGTGGGCCCGGCGGTCGCCTTGACGATATGATTGCGATATGCGTTAAATATTGCGTCATATAGAAATGGATGAAGCCATGGCGGACACCACGCGGATTTTCATTCCAACCCTTTATTACCGCGACCCCATCGCCGCGATCCGCTGGCTGGAGGCGGCGTTCGGCTTTGAACTCAATTCCCTCGTCACTGACGACAAGGGTAGGGTGGGGCATTCAGAGATGAGCTATCGGGGCGCCGTGCTGAGCGTGCATCCGGAGTTTTCGAGCCCGGAATTGCTGGGTCCCGCGCAGTTGAAGAGCCCGGCATCGCTGGATGGAGCGTCCTGCCAGTTTGTCCGAGTTGCAGTCGAAAGCGATATCGACGCCCATTGCGAACGCGCCCGGAAGGCCGGGGCGCAGATTACCCAGGAGCCGCTGGACGAATTTTACGGGGAGCGGATCTATCGGGCCCTCGACCCCGAGGGGCATGTCTGGGTCTTCGCCCAGCCGATCCGGACCGTGACTTTCGAAGAGATGGAACAGGCTACCGGCCTGAAGTTCAGCACCAGCCTGGATGAGGTGAAAGCATGAGCGAACCCAAGCGGCCGTCCCTGGCCTCCTGTCCCTGCTACCGGGATCCTAAGGCGGCGCTCGAATGGCTGGAAAAGGCCTTTGGGTTTGAGCCGACCATGGTGATCCTCGGCGACGATGGCAGCTTGATGCATTCTGAGATGCGCTTCGGCGACGGGATGATCATGGTCGGTTCCGAGTGGTCGCCGGATCATCGCAGCCCGGTCAACATCGGGGGCAAGAATACCCAGACCATTCATGTGCAGATGGACTCCGACATTGACGGCCATTGCGAACGCGCCCGCGCCGCCGGCGCGGAGATTCTGCAGGAGCCTGAGACCCAATTCTATGGCGACCGCGCCTATCGTGCCCGCGACCCTGAGGGCCACATCTGGACCTTCGGGCAGACCGTCGAGGTGATGAGCCCGGAGCAATGGGACAAGGTCGCCGGCGTGACCACCAAGACGCGGCTCTGATGGACGCGGACGCGTTTCTGGCCCTCGCGCTCGGCCTGCCTGAGGCAAGCCTGGGTAGCCATATGGGCAATTCCGACATCCGCGTGCGCGGGAAGATTTTCGCAAGTCCGGCGGGGCCCCGCGGAAGGGCGATCCTAAAGCTCACGCCAGAGCAACAGGAGATGATGTGCGACGCCGAGCCGTCGATCTTCGCGTCGGAGGACGGCTACTGGGGCCGCGTGGGCTGGACCCGGCTGGTTGTCGACGCGGCGGACGAGGCAACAGCGGAAGGCGCCCTCTGGGCGGCTTGGCGCAACGTGGCTCCCAAGAGCCTGGCCAAGGCGCATCCTCCCGCATGAGCGCGGCTGTCGATCGAACCCTCGCCGCCTTGGCCGACCCGAATCGTCGGCGGGCGGTGGAATTGCTTGGACAGCAACCGCGGCCGGCGGGCGAATTGGCGCGGGCCATGGATCTTTCGCCGCCAGCGATGAGCCGCCATCTAAAAACCCTGAGGCTGAGTGGGTTGGTGGAAGAAGATCATGACGGCTTCGACGCTCGCGTCCGCATCTACCGACTGAAGGCGGGGGCGATGGAGGAACTTAAGGCCTGGATGGAAGAGACCGAACGTCTCTGGACGGACCAGCTGCTGGCGTTCAAAGCGCATGTCGAGGGACAGGACCGTTGAGTTCCAAGGTCCTGGTCGCGTTGCGCGTGAAGGCGCCGCCCGAGCGGGCCTTCGCCGTCTTTACCGCCGAGATCGGCCAGTGGTGGCGACCGAACAGTATGTTCCACTTCACGCCGCGCAGCCCAGGCGTGATCGCGTTTGAGCCCGGCGAAGGCGGTCGGCTGACCGAGACTCTCGCCAACGGCAAGGTGTTCGAGATCGGCAAGGTCCGCGCCTGGGAGCCGCCCCACCGGCTGGTGGTCGGCTGGCGTCAGGCGGCTTTCACGCCCGATCAGAATACCGAGGTCGAGGTAAGGTTCGAGGCGGTGGGCGATGAGACCCGCGTCACCGTCGAGCATCGCGGCTGGGACTCGGTGCCGCAGGATCATGTGGCGCGCCATGGCTTCCCCAACACCATCATCCTCCAGCGGCATGCCGAGTGGTGGCAATCCCTGCTTGGCTCCTTCAAGATGCGGTTGGCTGGGGAGTCTCAATGACCGACATCACACCCAAGACCGCCCCCGCGCGGACGGCCGCGTTCGGGTTCATTTTCGCGTCCGCGACCATGAACGCGATTTCGTTCGGCTTGATGATCCCGGTGCTTCCCAACCTGGTGAAATTCTTTGTCGGCGGCGACACGGCTAGGGCCGCGCTCTGGACGATGACCTTCGGCCTCACCTGGGGCGCAATGCAGTTTCTCTGGGGGCCCGTGCTAGGCTCCCTGTCCGACCGGTTCGGGCGGCGGCCGGTGCTGCTGATCTCCACCTTTGGCCTGGGGATCGACTACGTCTTGATGGCCTTCGCCCCGACCATGTGGTGGTTGCTGGTTGGCCGGATTATCAATGGCCTGACGGCCGCAAGCTTCTCCACGGCCAGCGCCTATGTGGCCGATGTGACAGCGCCGGAGGACCGCGCCAAGCGGTTCGGCTTGATGGGCTCGGCCTTCGGGATTGGCTTCCTGATCGGGCCCCTGATCGGCGGCGGCCTGGCCGAGGTGAACCTTCGCCTGCCCTTCATGGTCGCTGCGGGCCTGGCGCTGATCAACGGTCTTTACGGCCTGTTCGTCCTGCCGGAATCCCTGCCGCCCGAACGACGAATGGTGAAATTCGAGTGGTTGAAATCCAACCCGATCGCCTCGCTTGGCTTCATTCGCGCGCACGGATCGATGGCCGGCCTGTCGACCATCTACTTCTTGTTCATGCTGTCCCAGAGCGTCTGGCCCAACACTTTCGTCCTCTATGCCGGCTATCGGTTTCACTGGCAGATATTGGCGGTCGCGGCGGCGCTGTTCGCCAATGGCGCCTCGACCATCCTTGTGCAGACGCTGCTGGTGGGTCCGGTGGTCAAGCGTATCGGCGAGCGCGGCGCCGTGCTGCTGGGCGCGACCTGCGGCGTGATCGGCATGCTCATCGCGGGACTGGCCACCAACGGCTGGATCTACATCTGGTGCATTCCCTTCGCGGGTCTGTCCAACCTGCTCCAGGCCGGCCTTATGGCCCTGATGACCCGTCGGGTCGGGCCGACCGAGCAGGGGCGGTTGCAGGGCGCCAACCAGAGCCTGCAGGGGGTGACTTCAGTGATCGGACCGCTGCTCTATGGCGGCACCCTCGCATGGGCCATCCACAATGACGCCACCCTGCACCAGCCAGGCCTTCCGGTGCTGATTGCGGCGGGCCTGCTGGCGGCGGCGGTGTTGATCGCGGTTCGCGTTGCTCGCCCCGAGCCACAGCCCGCGCCGGTTCCGGCGGAGTAGGGCGCCGTGACCATCTACACCCCGGATCGTGCGAGCCGCCGCCCCGCCGTCGCCTTCGTCTTCATCGTCGTCATGCTGGACATGATGACGGTGGGCATCACCGCTCCTGTGCTGCCGGGCTTGATCACCCAGCTGCTACATGGGAACGCAGCCCGAGCGGCCGGTTATTTCGGCGGCTTCGCGGCGATCTGGGCGGTGATGCAGTTCTTCGCCGCGCCAATCATCGGCTCCCTGTCCGACCGGTTCGGCCGCCGACCCGTGCTGCTGGCGTCGATGTTCGGTTTGGGCGCTGACTATGTGGTGATGGCGCTGGCGCCGACCATCGGCTGGCTGCTGATCGGCCGGATCATTTCCGGGATCACCTCCGCCACCTATTCCACCTCCAACGCCTATATCGCCGATGTCACGCCACCGGAGGAGCGGGCGGCTCGGTTCGGCCTGCTCGGCGCCGCCTTCGGTATCGGCTTTGTCGCCGGCCCGGCCATCGGCGGCCTGCTTGGCCTGGTCGATCCTCGTCTGCCCTTCTGGGGCGCGGCTGCGGTCTGTCTCGCCAACGGCCTCTACGGTCTGTTCGTGGTGCCGGAGTCCCTGTCGCCGGAGAACCGTTCGCCCTTCAGCTTCAAGGTTGCAAACCCTGTAGGCTCGTTCGACCTCTATCGATCAGCTCAGGGCCTGCTCAATCTCGCCGGAGTCGTCTTCCTCTACGACCTGGCGCATCAGGTGCTGCAGAGCACCTGGGCGCTCTACGGCGCCTACCGCTATCATTGGACGCCCGCCATGATCGGCGTCAGCCTGGCCGTGGTCGGGGTGATGAGCGTCGTCGTGCAGATGTTCGTCGTCCGCCGGTTCGTCGAGCGCTTTGGCGAGCGCGGCGCCCTCTATTCGGGCCTGGTGTTTGGGGCGATAGGTTTCGCCATCTATGGCCTGGCGCCGATGGGCTGGATGTTCATCGCCGGCATCCCGGTCTTCTCGCTGATGAGCCTGCTGACCCCTGGTGTGCAAGGCCTGATGAGCCGAGGCGTCCCCGCCAACCAGCAGGGCCGGCTGCAAGGCGCCAACGGCAGCCTGATGGCCATCGCCAGCGTGTTCGGTCCACTCCTGTTCACCCAGGTGTTCGCCCACACCATCACCACCTGGTCGGCGCTGGCCCCCGTGGGCCTGCCCTTCTATCTGGCGGCGGCGCTGATGGGCCTGGCGCTTCTGCTTGCCGCCTCGGCGAGGTCGAGCGCCGAGCCGGTCGGACAAGCTGGATGAGCCCGGCGCCATGATTGCGCCGGAAACCTTGTCAGAATGCCGACGCCACCCTTTGGAGACCCTATGCGCGCCTATCGCCTTCTGATCCCCGCCCTCTGCCTGCTCGCCGCCTGCTCTCAGCCCGCGGCCCAGTCCAGCGCCCAAACGCCTGATGCCACAGCGTCGCTCGGTGGCGGACCGCTGCCGGAGCCCGGCCGCAAGGTTCCGGGGGACGCGGCGACCATGCGCCTGTCCTTCGCGCCGGTCGTCCGAAGGGTCGCGCCGGCCGTGGTCAATGTCTTCAGCCGCTCGGTGGTGCGCCAGCAGATCGACCCGTTCTGGCAGATGTTCAGCGGCGGCATGGCGCCGCGCGAGCGGGTGGCCCAATCCCTCGGCTCGGGCGTCATCGTCCGTGGCGACGGCGTAATCGTCACCAACAACCACGTCATCGCCGGCGGCCAGGAAATCCGCGTGGTGTTGAGCGATCGGCGCGAATTCCCCGCCAAGGTGCTGCTGGCCGACGCTCATTCCGACATCGCGGTGCTGAAGATCGATGTCGGTCATGAAAGCCTGCCGACGCTGGCGTTGGACGATCGTGACGACGCCCAGATCGGCGACCTGGTGCTGGCCATCGGCGATCCCTTCGGCGTCGGGCAGACGGTGACCAATGGCATCGTCTCGGCCCTGGCCCGCACAGGCGTGGGCGTCGGCGACGCCTCCTACTTCATCCAGACCGACGCGGCGATCAATCCGGGCAACTCCGGCGGCGCCTTGGTGGACATGAATGGCGACATGATCGGCATGAACGCCGCGATCCTTTCGCAGTCGGGCACCTCGTCCGGCGTCGGCTTCGCCATTCCCGCGCCGCTGATCAAGCGGGTGGTGGAGACGGCGTTGGGCGGCCGCGCCTCGGCGGGCGCCAGCCGGCCCTGGCTCGGGATCAAGACCCAGGATGTGACCCAGGATATCGCCAAGTCCATGGGCATGAGCCTGCCCCAAGGCGTGCTGGTCACCGACATCTACCCGGACGGTCCCGGCGCCCGCGCCGGCCTGAAGCAGGGCGACCTGATCACCAGCATCGATGGCGTGGCGGTCAATGACGAGGCCAGTCTCAACTACCACGTCGCCACCCGCGCGGCGGGTGATGAGGTCTCGCTGCAGGTCCGCAGCGGCAAGGGCGCGGTTCGCAGCGTGCGCGTTCACGTCGAGCCGCCGCCCGGTGGCGGTTCGGTCAACGAGGTGCACATCAGCGGTCGCAACCCGCTGGACGGCGCGACGGTGATCGATCTGTCGCCGGCGGCGGCCGAACAGCTCGGTGTGGATCCGTTCGCGGTCAGCGGCGGTGGGGTGCTGGTGACCAAGATGGGCGAGGGCTTCGCCGCCCAGCTCGGCCTCCAGCCCGGCGATATGATCAAGGGCGTCAATGGCCAGCCCGTGGGCACGGTGAAGGCCTTGCAGGCGGTTCTGGCCGGTGGCGGCCACGACTGGCAGATCACTATCCAACGCCAGGGCCAGAGGATTTCCGCCAGGGTGCGGCTGTAGGCCTATTGTTGCGCCCGTCGAGGCTCGCCTTCGGCTCGCACCTCAGGATGAGAAGGTTTTGGACTTCACAAATCTCCTCATCCTGAGGCGCCTCGCGCAGCGAGGCCTCGAAGGACGTACGCGCGATCCTCTGATACCCTGCGTCAATGACTGACCTCTTCTCCGCAGCCGGCCTCGAACCCGAGGCGCCGCGCCCGTTAGCCGACCGGCTGAGGCCGCAGGCCTTGAGGGAGGTGGTCGGCCAGGATCACCTGCTAGGCCCCGAAGGCCCGATCCGGCGGATGGCGGACGCGCGCCGGCTATCCTCGATGATCCTGTGGGGGCCGCCCGGCACCGGCAAGACCACCATCGCCCGCTTGCTCGCCAAGGCGGCGGGATACGAGTTCCAACAGCTGTCGGCGGTCTTCTCTGGCGTCGCCGATCTGAAGAAGGCTTTTGAGACAGCCCGCGCCCGGCGCGCCGCAGGACAGGCGACGCTTCTGTTCGTCGACGAAATCCACCGCTTTAACCGCGCCCAGCAGGATGGCTTCCTCCCGTTCGTGGAGGAGGGGATCGTCACCCTGGTCGGCGCCACCACCGAGAACCCGTCCTTCGAGCTGAACGGCGCGCTGCTTTCGCGCTGCCAGGTTTACGTCCTGAAGCGATTGGACGACGCGTCGCTGGAGCAACTGCTCGAGAAGGCCGAGGCGCATGAGAACCGCATCCTGGCGCTGGAGCCGGAGGCGCGCACGGCCCTGATCGCCCTGGCCGACGGCGATGGCCGCTACCTGCTGACCCTCGCCGAGACCCTGTTCAACATCGAGGGCGATACGCCTTTGTCGACCCGCCAACTTGGGCAGGTGCTGCAGAAGCGCAGTCCGGCCTACGACAAGGACCGGGAGGAGCACTACAACCTCATCTCCGCTCTGCATAAGTCGATCAGAGGGTCCGACCCCGATGCGGCCCTTTATTGGCTCGCCCGCATGCTGGCGGGCGGAGAGGACCCATTGTTCATCGCCCGCCGCCTGATCCGCGCCGCTACCGAAGACATCGGCGAGGCCGATCCCATGTCTCTGGTGCTCGCGGTGGCGGCCAAGGACACCTACGACTTCCTGGGCTCGCCCGAGGGCGAACTGGCCCTGGCGCAGTTGGCGGTGCACCTGGCCGTCGCGCCCAAATCCAACGCTGTCTACAAGGCCTTCGGCGCCGCTCGCCGGGCCGCCGCAGAGACCGGATCGCTGATGCCGCCCGCGCACATCCGCAATGCGCCGACCCGGCTGATGAAGGACCTCGGCTATGGCAAGGGCTACAACTACGACCACGACGCCGAGGACGGCTTCTCGGGTCAGAACTATTTTCCGGAAGGCATGGAGCGGCGCGTCTTCTATGCCCCCAAGGGCGAAGGCGTCGAAGCCCGCGTAAAGGACCGCCTCGACCGCTGGGCGGCGCTGCGCGCCGAGCGGGGATAAGATAGATGACGCCGAAACCTCCGCTCACGCCTGCCGAAATCGCCCTGGTGAAATCGATTGTCCTGTTCGAGGACGATCACATCCTGGCCCTGAACAAGCCCGCCGGCCTATCCAGCCAGGGCGGGCGAGGGCAGGTGAACACCTTGGACGAGATGCTGGCCGTGTTCGCCCGTTCCAGCGGCAATCGGCCCAGGCTGATTCATCGGCTGGACCGCGACACCTCGGGCGTCATCCTCACCGCCAGGACAAAGCCTGCCGCCGGATTTCTCGGCAAGGCGATGATGGGACGGCGGGTAAGAAAAACCTACTTCGCCATCGTCGCCACGCCGCCGTCGCCAGCGACCGGCCTGATCGAGACGCCGCTACGCCGCGACGAGCAGGGTCGCGAGGCCTTCATGCGGGTCTGTGAGCCAGATCATCCAGACGCCGAAGCGGCGCGATCGCGCTATCGAACTCTGGCGTCCACCGATGGCGCGGCCTTGCTGGAGCTTCGGCCGGAGACTGGACGCATGCACCAGCTGCGCGTTCACCTGGCCTCGATCGGCAGTCCCATCGCCGGCGATGCGCGCTATGGCGGGACTCTGCGTCTGGGGGACACGCCGGTTTCGCGCTTGATGCTGCATGCGGCGGCGCTGGAGTTTCCCCACCCCGCCGGCGGAACCAAGCGCCTCGAGGCGCCGGTTCCGGCCGATATGCAGGCGGTGCTGGACGCCGCGGGTTTGCAGATGATCTCAGCCTAAGCCGCTGATCTCAAAGCTATCAGGCGGGGCCAGATCAGGTTCAGCACCAACCCGGCCATGATCAGGGCGGCGGCGGCGATCTTCCAGCCCGGTAATGGCTCG